>Ga0055540_1000030_pt1 | contig 177871 bp, 160 predicted proteins | sample AraplaCvi_mMS_r2_2_FD_55040 | JGI IMG/M metagenome (GOLD analysis project Ga0055540, IMG submission 55040) | Arabidopsis root microbial communities from North Carolina, USA - plate scrape MF_Cvi_mMS_r2 | ecosystem: Host-associated > Plants > Roots > Endosphere | place: USA: North Carolina
ATGCGCCCAAGGCTCAGGGGCGGGCTCTTGGTCCCAGAGGTAGATCGGGCTGCATGAACCGGTCCGAAATCAAATCGTAAAGATACAAGGTATCGAAGGGCTGGCACCCTGAGGCTTCGTAGGTCTTGAGTGCGAACCTCATCACAGGCCCGGCGGGCTACGTGAAAACCCTAGGAAGCCAAATCGGGATGCATGACATGATCTAGTCATCTATAGGACTAGATCAATCATGAGCAAGCCCTCCCTCACCGTGGTGCCCGCCGAACCGGGCCAAAGCCGTTATGCCGCGCTGGCCGCCGCCTTGCGCGCGCGGGTGGTGGCGGGCGAATGGCCGCCGGGCAGCGCGCTGCCGGCCGAGCAGACCCTGGCCGCCGAGCACGGCGTGGCATTGGGCACGCTGCGCCGCGCGCTGGAGCTGCTGGCCGACCAGGGGCTGATTGAACGCATCCACGGCCGCGGCACCTTTGTGCGCGCCGGCATGGCGGGCGGCACCATGATGCGTTTCTTCCGCTTTGGCGAAGGCACGGGCGAGGTGCCGGCCTCACGCATTGTTTCGCGCCAGCTGCTGGTCGCACCCGCAGAGGTGGCGCGCCGCCTGGGCCTGGCACGCGGCGACACGGCGCTGCGCCTGCAGCGCGTGCGCTCGCTCTCGGGCCAGCCCTGTGTGTATGAGGAGATCTGGCTGCCGCTGTCCCTGTTCAGCGGACTCGCCGAGGGCGATGCCGGCAGCTGGGGCGACCTGCTCTATCCGATGTATGCCGAGCGCTGCGGCGTGTACGTGGCCCGCGCGGTTGATGAAATCGGCTTCGGCGTGCTGACGGCGGCGCAGGCCAGGCAACTGGCCCTGTCGGCCGGCCATCCCTGCGCGCTGGTCACACGCTGCGCCTACGACCTGGCCGGCCATTGCGTCGAAGTGCGCCACACGCGCGGCGACGCCCACGCCTTCCACTACACCGTCACCATCACCTGAACACCTCGCCAAACCTCACCGAAACCGGAGCACCCATGTCACATACACCTCACCATCCCTCGCGCCGCCTGATGCTGCAGGCCACCGGCGCGGCCGTCGCCGCACCTTGGGCTTTCGCCGCGCAGGCCGCTGGCCAGATCGCTGGCGGCAAGCCGATCACGCTGGTCGTGTCCTATGCCGCGGGCGGCGGCGCCGACCTGATGGCGCGACTGATCGCGCCGCGCATGGCGGAATACCTGGGTCAGCCCGTGCTGGTGGACAACAAGCCCGGCGCAGGCGGCCAGATCGCCGCGACGCAGGTGGCGCGCGCCACGCCCGACGGTACGCAGCTGCTGGTCGATGCCTCGTCCTTCGCGGTCAATCCCGCGCTCTACCCCAAGCTGCCCTATGACACCGACACGGCTTTCACGCCACTGGCGGTGCTGGCGCAGTTTCCCAATGTGCTGGTCTGCACGCCCGGCTTTGAGGCCAAGAGCGTGAAGGACCTGATACGCATGGCCAAGGCCAGGCCGGGGCAGATCGCCTATGCCTCGTCCGGCAACGGCTCGGCCCAGCACCTGGCCGGCGCGCTGTTTGAAGACCTGGCCGGTGTCAAGCTGGTGCACGTGCCCTACCGCGGCGGCGGCCCGGCCATGAACGACGTGATGGCCGGCCAGGTGCCGCTGTTCTTTGCCAACGTGGCTTCCTCGCTGGGGCAGATCCAGTCGGGCCGCCTGCGCCCGCTCGCGGTGACCAGCCGCCGCCGCACGCGCTCGCTGCCCGACATGCCCACCATGGAAGAAGCCGGCGTGCCGGCTTACGAGGTGCTGGAATGGAACCCGGTGATGGCGCCCGCCGGCATAGATGCCAAGTCCAAGGCCGCGCTGGTCGCCGCCATCCGCAAGACCATGGCCGACCCGGAGGTGCTGGGCCGTGTCCGCAGCCTGAGCGGCGAAGTGTTCCCCGACGGCCCCGAGGCGCTGACCCAGGCCTTCCTCAAGGCCCAGCAGACCAAATGGGGCCGCATCATCAAGGATCGCAAGATCACCGCGGGTTAAGTTGTGAGCAGTGCGGCGGCAAACCTGGTGGCGCCCGGCTGGGACAGCCACGTCCACGTCTTCGACGCGCAGGCGGCGGTGGCCGGCGGCCACTACCGGCCCGCGCACCGGCCGCTCGCCGACATCGAACAGCTGGCCCGGGTCCACGGCGTCGGCCACCTGGTACTGGTGCAGCCCAGCGTCTACGGCACCGACAACAGTGTGCTGCTTGACGCGCTGCGCGCCGGCCAAGGGCGGCACCGCGGCGTGGTGGTGCTGCCGCCTTCGGTGGATGACGCCGCGTTGACCGCCATGCATGCCCTCGGCGTGCGCGGCGTGCGCTTTAACCTGGTGTCACCCGTCGGCGACAGCCTGAAGGCGGCCGAAGGCCCGAATGCGCTGGACAGCTTCCGCGCCCTGGCGCCGCGCCTGCGCGCGCTGGGCTGGCATGTGCAGTGGTATGCCTCGCCCGACGACCTGCCGGTGATCGCGGCTTTGCATGCCGCCAGCCCGGTGCCCGCCGTGCTGGACCACCTCGCGGGCATGCATGCCAAGGTGGCGGCCGGCCACCCGGCCTGGCGCGCGCTCGAGCAGCTCGCGGGGCAGGGCACCTGGGTCAAGCTCTCGGGCTGGTACCGACTGGGCGCGCAGGCGCCGTATGAGGGGCTGTACGGCGTGATCCGTAAGGTGGCGGCGCTGTTCGGCCAGCGCATGGTCTGGGGCTCAGACTGGCCGCACACCGCTTTTGCGCCCGATGCGATGCCGGCCTATACCAGCACCTGGGAGCCCGTCTCGCGCGCGCTGACGGCGCCCCAGAAGCAGTGCGCCCGGGAACAGGCACCGGCCGCCCTATATGCCTGATCAGGCGCCGCCGGGGCTCCAGGCCCGGAGTGGCTTAAAATCACGCATTACGCCCATTTTTAACCCGGAGTCCTCCATGTCCAAGAAAATCAGAGTCGAAGCCGACATCTGCGCCCCCAAGCCCGTGCCGCCCAAGGGTTACACCATCACCACCGGCCGCGGCCAGAAGATCAGCCTCGAGCGCGGCTCACACACCCGCAGCAAGAAGAACCCAGGCAAGCGCCCCCACCAGGGTTGAGCCGGTTTGCTGATGCGGCCCATACTCATATGGGCTGTATCCAATAAAAAAGCGCCCCTCGGGGCGCTTTTTTATTGCCGGTGCGATCATTCACCTGCCAGGCCTCAGGCCTGGTGCTGCATGAACTCCTGCATCTGCTGGCTCAGCGCCGGCGGGAACGCGCAGGACTTGCGCACCTGCGTGTCCATGTGAACGCCCAGCAGGGTGGTCACCGCGGCAACTTCCCCGGTTTTTCCACCGCCGTCGCCGCTTCGCATCTCGTGGCGAAAGCGAATTTTCTTGTCGTGCAGCTCAAGAATCTCGGTGTGCACCGTCACCACGTCCCCGGCTTTGAGCTCCCGTTTGTATTCGATGTGCTGGTCCACTGCCGCCATGCCGCGCTGCTGTTCGCGCAGGTAGCCGGGCGTAATGCCGATCTGGTGGAACAGGTTCCAGGTGGCTTCGTCGAACTTCCCGACGTACCACATCACGTTCATGTGGCCCACATGGTCGCAGTGCCAGGGGTAGACCGTGCCGCGGTAGGTGAGGTGTTGTGTGCGCATGCGGGCATCCCTTCAAGGTGGGCGATCACTGATGGCTGAAAGTTTAGCGAGTCACGGCTTCGGGTGCTTCACTCCAATGTCACGTACACCCGGCTCAAGCCGTTGCGCCTGAATGAACGGGATGGATGCGGCGGCGCAGGCCTGGCCGGTTTCAGGTCTCGAGCGCAGCCGCCATGCGGTGCGGCATGAGGCGTTCGCGTGGCGCTGCGCCGCCCCACAGGCTCAGCATCAGGTCCACGATGACCGGCCCGAAATCCTGGTGCGGAATTTCCACCGAGGTGAGCCACGGGGCGAGCCAGGCATTGATCGGGTTGCCGTCGATGCTGACCAGCTCGCAGTCGCCGGGCACCCGGATCCCGCTCTCGCGGGCCACGCGGTGCAGCCCATAGGCGATCTGGTCGCTGATGCACAACGCGCCGCGCGGCCAGGCGCCGGGCGCCGCGAACTGTGCCGCGGCGGCGTAGCCGATTTCCAGGTGCGAGATGCCAGGAGCCTCTACCTGACGGATCCGGTCAGCTGGCAAGCCCCTGGCGGCGGCCCGCTCGCAGAAGCCCTGCACGCGTTCCCGGGTCGTGGACGACCCGCGCGACGGAAATACCACGGCCGGCGCGTCGATGCCGCGGTCGAGCAGGTAGTCTGCGGCGGCGGCGCCGGCCGCCAGGTTGTCCGGCCCCACGAAGGCGCAGGTACCGAAGGGGCTGCGCCGGCTCACGAAGACCATGGGCGCACCGCGCTCCACGAAGTCGCGCAGGCCGGCACTGGGCTGGGCCGCAACCATCACGTAGCCCTGCACGACCTGCGAACGCATGGCGTTGAGATAGTCGTCCTGCAGCTCCGGCCGGTCGTGCGTGTCGCACAGGATCATCGTGTAGCCGGCCTCGCGCAGCGCGGCCTCGGTGGAGGCTGCCAGCGTGGCCATCACCGGGTTGTCGAGGTTGGCGGCCAGCATCGCGACCAGGCGGCTCTCACGGCTGCGTAGCGCGCGCCCCAGCTGGTTGGGGTGGTAGCCCACGGTCTTGATCGCCTCGCGCACGCGCGCCAGCGTTTCCGGCGAGGCCCGCCGGGTCTCGCCGTTCACGATGCGCGAGACAGTGGAGATGGAAACGCCGGCCTGTACGGCGACTTCGCTCAGCGAAACCGGGCGTATACCCTTGCGCCTGCGCGGGGTGTCGTCGGTCATCGGTGCGGGCGGCAGGCCTGCCGGGTCTGGACGCCGCAGCGAATGTCGGGTTGGCGCGAAGGCCGGTCATGCGGACAGTGAGGCGGGAGTCCGGCGGATGGAAAGCGAAGCATTGATGGGGCGTACTTTTGCAAAACAAGGGGCGACGACGGGTGGCCGACCGGCGGCGCGATCACGGCGTGCCGAGACAACGTATAGCCGAGAAAGCTGCAACTGACAAGTATGGCAAACGATTGCCAAGGTTAGGCAAACGTTTGCCATAATAGCCCAAAGCCAGCAACGATTGCACAAATAACGGTACGAGACGCCATGGTTTCCACCTCCAGCAGTGCGCACAGCGACGGCAATCCCATGCCGACGCTCCTGCGCGCGGTCGCGGCGATTTGCAGCGCCGCAGCCACCTATCCCGGCCATGCGGGCCGGGCGTTCCTTGCGCCGGCGGCTGGCGCGTATTCCTGAAGCCGGCGACCGATAGTCCCCTCCCTCCTTTTTTCCAGAAAGAGACAAGCATGAACTTCCAACTTCGTTCCCTCGCCAGGCACGCCACGCGCGCCGGCCTCCTGGGCGCCGCCGCCGCCACGCTGGCCACCAGCGCCTTGGCCGACATCCGCGTCATGTGCTACCAGGACGGCAATGAATGCGATGTCACGGCCGACCTGATCAAGCGCTATGAAGCCCAGAACCCCGGCGCCAAGGTGATCCTCGACACCGTGCCCTACAAGACGGTGGTCGAGCAGCTGCCCGTGCAGCTCGCGGCCGGCCAGGGGCCCGACATCGCGCGGGTCGCCGAGATCGGCGGCCTGTCGAAGAACTACATCGACATCAGCCCCTATGTGAAGGACCGCAAGTACTGGGAAGACAACTTCGGCAGCACCTTGCCCTGGATGCGCAACAAGGCGGGCGACAAGGGCATTTACGGCTTCCTGTCGCAGATGACCATGACGGGTCCTTTCGTCAACAAGACTTTGTTTGAGCAGGCCAAGGTGCCCATGCCAGGCCCCAAGGCCACCTGGGAAGAGTGGGCCGATGCGGCGCGCAAGGTCGCCAAGGCCACACAGACACCGGCCGCCATGGCCTGGGACCGATCCGGTCACCGTTTTGCCGGCCCCGCCGTCAGCTACGGCGCCAAGATCTTTGATGCCAAGGGCAACCTCACGGTGGACGCGGGCTACAAGGCTGCGGTGAACAAGTTCGTGGGCTGGCACAAGGACGGCACCATGCTCAAGGACGTCTGGGGCGGCTCGGGCGGCTCCAGCTATGCCGATGCCGTGGGCGAGTTCAAGAACGGCCGCGTGGTGATGATCCTGTCGGGTTCCTGGCAGATCAACCGCATGCAAAAGGAAATCGGCAACGCGTTTGACTGGGTCGCCGTGCCCAACCCCTGCGGCCCCGCAGCCTGCTCGGGCATGCCCGGCGGCGCGGCCTGGGTGGCGCTCAAGACCACCAAGTCGCCCAAGGAAGTGGGCCGCTTCCTTGACTTCATGGCGCAGGAAGCCAATGTCAATGAATTCGCGTCCCGCACCAACAACATCCCGGCCCATGCCGGCGTGGCCAAAAAAGGCGTGAGCTACCCGAGCGCCGGCCCCGCGGCGCAGGCCGCGTTGGGTGTGTTCACCAGCGGCACCGGCACCATCGCGGCCCCGGCCTATGCGCTGCAAGGCTACAAGTACAACCGCGCCCTGATGCTGCCGACCGTGACCCGCGTGACGCAGGCCATCGTCGGTGAAATCAGCGTGGACGAGGCCGTGACCAAGATCGGCACCGACATGGCCGAGGCGGTGAAGCAAGCCGAGAAGTAGAGCGCACCCCCGTGGCGCGCACTGCGTGCGCGCCTCCCCCCTTGCAGGGGGCGACACCAGCGGCCTGGCAAAGCCAGTTCCGCGGTGTCCCTGGCTTAATACCGTGGCGTAGCGACCATGGGAAGTGATCGGAGTCGGTATGTCAGTCTTTTCGGCCTTTCTGGGCTTTTTGTTCAACCTCTTCGAACCGGTCTTCCGGCTGGGCCAGAAGTGGCTGGGCGCTTCGCGCATAGGCTGGCTGTTCGTCGGGCCCAACCTGGTGATCATCAGCCTCTTCACCTTTTTGCCCATTGTGGTGAACCTGGTGTATGCGGTGACGGGCGGGGTGAACCTGCTGCCAACGCAGCGGCCTTTCACGGGGCTTGAGAATTTCGCCATCCTGTTGGAATGCCGCGACTATGCGGACCTGCAGACCTGCCGCACCGACATCTTTTGGCGCTCTATCGCCAACACCGTGAAGTTCAGCCTGATCCAGGTGGCGCTGATGGTGTTTTTCTCACTGGTCACGGCGCTGGTGCTGAACCGCAAGATCATCGGCCGTGGTTTCTGGCGCGGCGTGTTCTTCTACCCGGTGCTGCTGTCGCCGGTGGTGGTGGCGCTGATCTGGAAATGGCTGCTGCAAAGCCAGGGCGTGTTCAATGCCGGGCTGGTGGCCATGGGCGGCTCGCCCATGGACTGGCTGCTGGACCGCCACTGGGCGTTTTTCTGGGTGATCGTGGTGTCGATCTGGGCCCACATGGGTTTTTACACGCTGATCCTGCTGGCCGGCCTGCAAGCGATTCCAAGGGACGTGTACGAAGCCGCCGAGATGGACGCCGCGCCGCCGTGGCGCGTGCTGACGCGCATCACGCTGCCGCTGCTCATGCCCAATTTGATTGTGGTGCTGGTGCTGGTGATGATCCGCGCGGTGCAGAGCTTTGACGAGGTGTTTGTGCTCACCGGCGGCGGGCCGGGCTCGGCCACCACCTTTATCGTGCAGTACATCTACCAGACCGGTTTTGCCGAGCAGATCCACCTCTACGGCCTGGCCGCTGCGGCCTCGCTGATCCTGGCCGCCGGCCTGATGGCTCTCACGCTGGCGCAACTGCGGCTGTCCAAAGCCGGCGAGGCCGGAAAAATCAAGAAGTAAGGGCGCAGCGATGGCAAACTTTTTCACCCGCACAAGAGGCCGCGCCCACGGCGGCACACGCCTGCACTGGACGGACTGGCTCTCCTACGCCTACCTGCTGGCCGGCCTGATTGTGATGTTCGGCCCGGTGCTCTGGCTCGTGATGTCGTCCTTCAAGACCGAAAGCGCGCTGAGCCAGTTCCCGCCGACCTTCCTGCCCTACACCCAGAAGGAAGTGGTGGTGGCCGGCTACGACAAGCCCTTGCCGCTGTTCCGTGCCAAGGACGAGCAGGGCCAGGTGCGCGAACTGGCGCAGGTGCGCCGCATCGGCCTTGTCGCCACCATGGTCGACCCTGCGGCGCCGCAGACCGAGATTCGCGTCAACATCAGCGACCGCAAGCCGGTGAACGAGCTCAAGTTCGCGAGCGGCAATTACACCGAGATCTTCGGCAAGTTCGCCTTCGGCACCTATTTGTGGAACAGCGTGTTCATCACCGTGGTGGCGACCCTGCTCACGCTGCTGTTCAATTCGATGGCGGCGTTTGCGCTGTCCAAGTACCAGTTCACCGGGCAAAAGACGGTGTTTGTGCTGATCATCGCCACCCTGATGATCCCGCCCACCATCATCCTGGTGCCGGCCTTCCTGGTGATCTCGGAGCTCAACCTGCTCAACAACCTCTGGGGCGTGATCCTGCCGGCGGTGGCCACACCCACCGGGGTATTTTTGCTGCGCCAGTACATGCTGACCATTCCCGACGAGCTGCTGGAGGCCGCCCGCATGGACAACGCCAGCGAGTGGCGCATCTACTGGAAGATCATCCTGCCGCTGGCCGCGCCGGCCATGGCGGTGCTGGCCATCTTCTCCTTCATGTGGCGCTGGAACGATTTCCTCTGGCCGCTGATCGTGCTGTCCAAGTCCGAGCACTTCACCCTGCAGCTCGCACTCAACGCCTTCCAGGGCGAACTCAACACCCAGTGGCACTACCTGCTGGCAATGACCGTGATCACCCTGATCCCCATCACCCTGGTCTTCGCCTTCCTGCAGAAATACATCGCCACCGGCATCGCCAGCGCCGGCGTCAAATAAACCGAGGACTCTTCCGTGGCCACTCTTGAACTCGCCAACGTCGTCAAGACTTTCGAAAAAACCACCATCATCCATGGCGTGGACCTGACCGTTTCCGACGGTGAATTCGTGGTCTTTGTCGGCCCCTCGGGCTGCGGCAAATCCACGCTGCTGCGCATCATCTCGGGGCTGGAGCCGGCCAGCAGCGGCGACATCCGCATCGACGGCCATCGCGTCAACGAAGTCAGCGCCGCGCACCGCGGCTGCTCCATGGTGTTCCAGTCGTATGCGCTCTACCCGCACATGAGCGTTTACGACAATATGGCCTTCGGCCTGGAGAACCTGGGCGTGGCCAAAACCGTGATCGAAAACAAGGTCAAGGCCGCCGCCACCATGCTGCAGCTCGAGCCGCTGCTGCAGCGCAAGCCCACCCAGCTTTCCGGCGGCCAGCGCCAGCGCGTGGCCATTGGCCGCTCCATCGTGCGCGAGCCCAAGCTGTTTTTGTTTGACGAGCCGTTGTCCAACCTCGATGCCGAGCTGCGCGTCTCCATGCGCGCCGAGATCCGCGACCTGCATACCCGCCTGGGTGCGACCATGATTTATGTCACCCACGACCAGGTCGAGGCCATGACCATGGCCGACAAGATCGTGGTGCTGCGCGCCGGCCGCATTGAGCAGGTCGGCTCGCCGCTGGAGCTGTACAACCGGCCCTGCAACCAGTTTGTGGCCGGCTTTATCGGTAGCCCGCGCATGAACTTTGTGCCGGCCGCGCAGATGCCCGGCGCCAAAGCCGGCGCCCAGACCGTGGGCATACGGCCCGAACACGCGCAGCTGTCGGGCGACGGCCCGTTGCAGCTGGCCGTGTCCCAGGTCGAGCAGCTCGGCAGCACCAGCATCCTGCATGGGAAGGTGGTGGACGGCGCGCCTTTCGAGTTGATCCTCAGCGGCCAGACAAGCATCAAGCGTGGCGACACCGTGCGGGTGAGCGCGCCCGCGGAGCAACTGCACTATTTCGACCAGAACGGCCTGCGGCTGTGAGCGCCGCGCCTGCCCAGCGCGGCTCCCGATCCCTCCCGACTCATTTTTCCGACTCCTCTCGTCCTTTCCTGACCATGCGCCTGGACCATCCCCCCGTATTCAAGCTGCAATCCCAGCGCGGCAACCACCTTGTGCTGGGCAGCGACGGCACCGCCGTGGCCCATATCTGGGTACTTGAAGAAGACATCGTGCGCGTGCTGCTGCTACCGCAAGGCCGGCTGCAGATGCCGCGCAGCTGGACAGTGGCGCCCGGGCTGGAGAACCTGCCGGTTGAAGGCCGCGACCGATTTGACGTGAGTGGCTTTTCCTTGCCCGGGTTTGAACTTGAACTCAAGGAGGACGGCACGCAGCTGCGTATCAGTACCACCGCCGTGCGGCTGACCATTGCGCTCCAGGGCTTCTTTTGCCGCTGGGAAAGCCAACACCAAGGCCGCTGGCAGGTGACCGCCGCCGATCGGCCGACGCAGAGCTACAACTTCGGCTGGTGGGACGAGAAGGTCTACCACTACCTGCAGCGCGAGCGCGGCGAGGCTTACTTCGGCCTGGGCGAACGCGCCGGCGACGCCAACCGCGCCGGCCAGCGCTACCGCATGTGCAACCTGGACCCCATGGGCTACAGCGCGCGCAGCACCGACCCGCTGTACAAGCACATCCCTTTCTACATCACACGCAAGGGGGGCGAACACGACGCGGGCCTGAGCTACGGCCTTTTTTACGACACCTTGTCCGACTGCAGCTTCGATATGGGCCGCGAGATGGACAACTACCACGGCCACTACCGCTACTTCGTGGCCGACCACGGCGACCTGGACCTGTACTACATCGCCGGCGACGGACCGGCCGCCATCACGCGGCGCTACACCTGGCTGACCGGCCGGCCCATCTTCCCGCCGCGTTATGCGCTGGGCTATTCGGGTTCGACCATGAGCTACACCGACGCGCCGAATGCGCAGGAGCGCATGGGCGAGTTCCTCGAACGCTGCGAAGAGCACGACATTCCCTGCGACTCCTTCCACCTGTCGTCGGGCTACACCTCCATAGGCCCGGGTCGCTACGTGTTCAACTGGAACCGGGAGAAATTCCCCGACCCGGCGCGCTTTGTGCAAAGCTACCTGGATCGCGGCGTGCGCCTGGTGCCCAACATCAAGCCCGCGCTGCTCAGCAACCACCCGCGTTTCGAGGAAGCCCGGCAGGCCGGCCTGCTGGTGCAGGACCCTGACGGCCAGCCCACCGCCATCCAGTTCTGGGACGGCACCGGCGCCTACCTCGACTTCACCAACCCCAAAACCATCGCCTGGTGGAAGAGGCAGGTCACCGAGCAGTTGCTTGAATACGGCATTCCCGCCACCTGGAACGACAACAACGAATACGAAATCTGGAGCGACAAGGCCATCGCCCACGGCTTCGGCGCGCCGCGGCCTGCGCGCGAGGTCCGTCCGCTGCAGACTCTGCTCATGATGCAGGCCTCGCATGCCGCGCAGTCCGAGTTCGCGCCCGCCGAACGGCCCTACCTGGTATCGCGCTCCGGCGCCGCCGGTATGCAGCGTTATGTGCAGACCTGGTCGGGCGACAACTACACGGCCTGGGAAACGCTGCGCTACAACATCCGCATGGGCCTGGGCCTGGCGATGTCGGGCGTCTCCAACACGGGGCACGACATCGGCGGCTTCTCAGGCCCCGCGCCGGGGCCGGAGCTGCTGCTGCGCTGGGTGCAGCACGGCATCTTCCTGCCGCGCTTCAGCATCCATTCCTGGAACGACGACAAGACTGTCAACGAACCCTGGATGTACCCCGAGGTGACCCCCCAGATACGCGAGCTGATCCGCCTGCGCTACCGGCTCATGCCTTACCTGTACGACCTGGTATGGCGTTATCACAGCGCCTACGAGCCCATCATCCGGCCGACCTACCACGACTTTCCTGAAGACACGCGATGCCTGGAAGAGAACGACGACATGCTGCTGGGCGCCAACCTGCTGGTCGCGTCGGTGGTGGAGCCCGGCCAGACCGAGCGCCGTGTGTGGCCGCCCGGTACCGGGGTTTGGTACGAAGTGCACTCGGCGCGGCGACTGAATGCCGGCCAGTGGGTGACGCTGCAGGCGCCGCTGGACGGCCCGCCGCCCTTGCTGGCGCGCGAAGGCTGCGCCATCCCGCTGAACCTCGGCGAGATCCATTTCGCCAATGTTCAGGACCTGCGCGGCTTTCAGCTTTTCCCCTTGCGGGGTGAGGGCAGTTTTGAGGCGAGCTGCTTTGAAGACGACGGCCATACGCAGCAATGGCGCAACGGCGCTTATGGGCAGTGGCGTTTGCGCGTTGAGTCCAGCGCGCAGGATCTGCGCATTGCGGTGTCCCGCGAAGGCGCAAAGCCGCCTGCGCAAGACACGCTGGTGTTACTGCTGCCGGCCGCCGAGCAACGCAAGCTCAGCTTTGCCGGTGCGGCATTGATGCAGGACCAGCCCGAAGGCGCCTGGCGGCGCCTGACTTTAAAGCTTTAGCCTGCAGGCGCGACCGCGGCGCCCTCTATGCCATGGCGCGCCAGCGCCTCGGCCACAAAGCCGCTGGCCTTCATTTCTTCGACAAAAGCGCGAAGCTCATCGGCGGCCGCTTCACCGCGCGTCTTGGGCACGCCCATGGCCTGCCGTATCACCATGAAGTGGCCCGGCAGCAAACGCAGGCCGCCGCGCTGGTGCGCCTCGTCCTCCAGCTGTTGTTTTATGCCGGCCGCGACTTCCAGGTTCTGTTCCATGAAAGTGGCGATGGTGGTCGGCGATGTGGGCGCCCTGACGATTTCGGCGTGCTTGAGTTCACGGCTCAGGAACAGGTCATAGGCGCTGCCCCCGCCCACCGCCACGCGGTGGCCGGCTTTGTCGACTTCTTCATTGGCACGCAGTGGGGAGTCGTTGCGCACCAGGTAGCAGCCCTCGATCAGCACATAGGGTGCGGTGAACGCGATCTCTTTGCCGCGCAACGGGTCGATCGCGAAGAAACCAAAATCGGCGCGCTCCTCATTCACCGCCGCCACGGACTTGCCCGCGGCATCCACCACCACCAGCTCCAGCGGCAATCCCAGCCTTTGTGCAAAGGCCCGTGCCAGGTCTATGGACACGCCAAATGGCGCACCCGTGGCAGGGTCGGCATTGGCCAGGATGGGGTTGCCCAGGTTGATGGAAGCGCGCAGCGTTCCTGTGGGGGCGAATATTTTGGCGAGTGAGGCGCTGGTAGGCATCGGGTTCTCTTCCTTCTGGTTTCTGGTTTCAGGTGGCGAGGATTTTGGTGATCTTCTTGAGGTTGCGCAGCGTGCTGGAGAGATGCTCGTGCATGGCAGCCGATGCTTCTTCGTTGCGCCCGCGCTCCAGCAAGTCGAGCAGGTTCAGGTGCTGCTTGCAATGCAGTTTGTAGCGGCTTCGGTCCTGCATGGAGCGGTAGGAGAGCAGGCGGCGTACGCGATTCACGCGCTTGACGGTGTCGATAAAGAACGGGTTGCCCGAGGCCTCGACCAGCGATTCATGGAAGCGCACGCCGCGCTGGTGCAACTGGTCTGCCGTGTCGGTTTCTATCCCGCCCGAAAGCAGATGCAGTTCGGCGGCGCGGCAGCGCTCGATGACATGCTTCTCAAGCCGGTAGTTGGGCTCCAGCAGCGCGGCAGGCTCCAGGGCCAGCCTCAGGCGGTAGGACTGCAGCAGGCTGTCCGCCGTGGTCAGCATGGAGGAGAACTGCCAGCCGTAACCGGGTTTTTTCTCCGCCCACCCTTCGTGGGCGATGCGTCCCAGCACGTCACTGAGCTGCGCGGGTGTCAGGCCGTAGCGCTGCTTGATCATGGCCTCCGAGAACTCGTCGGGCAGCTCGCCCTTGAGCCTGTCCTCGGCGATCTGGAAATACACGGCCGTGACCACGTCGGGCCCTTCGACGCCCAGGCTCGCCGCGAGCGCGTTGAGGCTGTCCCCTATGGGTTCCACCAGGAAGTAGCCTCGGTTGCGCTCGCGCGTGAGCACGCCTTTTTCTGCCAGGAAGAGCAGCGAGTCATTCACCGGCGAGCGCGACACCTTGAGCCTGTCCGCCAGCGCCTGGGCGGGCAGGTGATCTCCGGCTTTCAACTGGTCCGATTTGATGAGGGTCAGAATCTGGGAGGTGATGGATTGTTCAGGCCGCATGAGCATGATTCTCTCCTCAATTGGCCACTCCCACGGTTTCCTCCTGGCGGGCCCGCATCCGCTTTTGCAGCGTGGAAGGAATCACCCCGCCTGCCCGCAACAGCTCGACTTCGAGCTGCGTTTCCACGGCGGCCGTCGCGTCAAAAACCTGCTCGGATCCATTCACTCTCAGCAGCCGGACCCGCACGGGGCCCCGGGGCGCTATAGACCCGGGCTCGGCGGCGATGAGGATTTTGTCCCCGGGCTGGATATCGAGGGAGAAGGGTGTCATGCCGGCTGGCATGCGCAAGGGCAGAATCCCCATCCCGATCAGGTTGGACCGATGAATGCGCTCGAAGCTGTTGGCGAGAACCGCGCGTATGCCCAGCAGGCGCTGCCCTTTGGCGGCCCAGTCCCGTGAAGAGCCCGTGCCATATCGTTCACCCGCCACCAGCACCACGGATTCACCCGCCGCACGGTATCTCTGGGCCGCATCCCACAGCGGAATGATGTCGCCGCTGGGAACGTGCAAGGTGTGTGCGACGGGCACGCCCGGCGCCAGCAGGTTTTTCAGGGTCTTGCTATGGAAGGCTGCGCGCACCATCACCTCCCAATTGCCGCGGCGCGACGCGAAGACATTGAGGTCGTTGCGGTCGTCTCCCTTTGCCACCAGGAAGTCGGCCACCAGGCTGTCACGCGGAATCGCGCTGGCGGGCGAGATATGGTCGGTGGTGATGTCGTCGCCGACCACCAGCAGGGGGAAGGCGCTGTAAGTGCCCAGCAGCCCGCCTTCGCTCATGGCCGCGAAAGGGGGGCGCCGCAGTGCGGTGGATGCCAGATTCCAGGGATAGAGCTCGCCGTCGGGTGCCTGCAACGCGTGCCAAAGCGGGTTCGCGCTGGCTATGGTGAAACAGCGGCGATAGTCCCCCGGGTTTTGCGAGAGGCGCAGGGCTTGGTCTATTTCTTCGTTGGAAGGCCAGAGATCGGCAAGGTATACGGGCTTGCCGTCGGGCAGAAGCTGCACGGGGTCTGTGCGCAGGTCTCGCTCGGCGTCGCCGGCCAGCGCAAACACAATCACCAAGGCTGGCGACATCAGAAAGCCCAGATCCAGGTCCGGATGCACACGGCCGGGGAAATTCCGGTTGCCCGACAGCGCCGCGACCGGATGAGTCGTTCCGGCGGCCATGGCGTCCCGGACTATGGGAAGCAGTTGCCCCGGGTTTCCTATGCAGGTGGTGCAGCCATAGCCGACGATGTCGAAACCGACGGCCGATAAATCCTTGTCGAGCCCTGCCCGCTGCAGATAGGCTGCCGCGGCCGGTGAACCTGGGCCCAGAGAAGTTTTCACCCACGCGGGTGGCTTCATTCTCAACGCGCTCGCCTTGCGCGCCACGAGGCCTGCGGCGACCAGCAATCGCGGGTCAGACGTGTTGGTGCAGCTCGTGATTGCCGCGATGGCCACCGGGTATCGCGGCATATGCGCATCGGCAGCAGCAGGTGCAAAAGCGAGGTGGGCCAAAGCCTGGCGCGCTTCGCCAAAACCCAGCAGGTCTTGCGGGCGGCGTGGGCCGGCGATCTGCATGCCCAGTTCGTCGAGGTTGATCTGCAGCACGCGTGTGTAGCGCGGCTCGGCTTGTGGGTCGAACCACAGGCCCATAGCTTTCATGCAGGTCTCGACCAACAGGCAGTGTGCTTCGGTGCGCCCGGTCTGCTTCAGGTACTCGATGGTCGATGCATCCACAGGAAAGTAGCCGGTCGTCGCGCCGTACTCAGGCGCCATGTTCGCCACCACAGCACGGTCTCCCGCGCTCAATGCGCTGACGCCGGGGCCGAAGAACTCGACGAATTCGCCGGACACGCCGATCTGCCTGAGGCGCTGCGTCACTGTCAGGGCCAGGTCAGTCGCGAGCACGCCCGGGCGCAGGCTGCCCGTGAGCCGCACGCCGATCACATCGGGAATGCGCAGCATGGTGGGCATGCCGAACATCACCGTCTGCGCTTCCAGGCCGCCCACGCCCCAGCCGAGCACGCCTATGCCATTGACCATGGGCGTATGGCTGTCGGTGCCAATCATCATGTCCGGTACCGCCCACTCCTCGCCGTTGCGCGGCTGCGTCGTCACGACGGTGGCGAGCTGCTCCAGGTTGATGGTGTGCATGATGCCGGTGCCCGGCGGGTGGATGCGCACCCCGCGCAACACCTTGGACGCCCATTTCAGGAAGGTGTAGCGCTCGGCATTACGCCGGATCTCGAATTGCATGTTGACTGTGGGTGCATCGGGACGCGCAAAAGCTTCCACCGCCAGCGAGTGGTCGATGGACACATCGACCGGCAGGCTGGAGTTGAGCGTTGCGGGATCGAGGCCGGCCTCGGCCAGCGCGCTGCGCATCGCGGCCAGGTCCACCAAAGCCGGCGTGCTCGTCGTGTCGTGCATCAGCACGCGCCCGGGCTGGAATGCGATCTCGGCTTCGCTGCTGCCGGTTTCCAGCCAGGCCAGCAGGCTTGCGATGGCGGCCGATTTCTCAGTGCCCACCCTATTGCGCGCGACGTTCTCCATCAGCAGCCGCAGCACCATGGGCAAAGCGCCCAGCTTGTTGCCGCACAGGCGCGGCAGGTCCACTGTTTTGTAGGCCTGTCCACCGACCTGAATTGATGTGGTGAATGCTTTGTCAGTGTTTTCCATTAGAGCTATTTTGCATTTTATCAAATTAAAATGCAATCAAGCAAAAACCCTCACCGGTGGTTTCGCCGCTTTTTTGGAGTTCCGCCTTGTTCCCGTTCATCCCCATGTCGCCAGTGCGCTGCTGAAAAACCATGTTTGCCTACGTCGGAAGCAGAACAACCCGCGAGCGCGCCGCGCGTGGAGAGGGCATCAGCGTCTTCAAGGTAGACGAGCGGGCCGGCACGCTCACCCTCGTCGATATCGCGCGCGGCCTGGTCAATCCTTCCTATCTCGCGCTGAGTGCCGACGGCGAATTCCTGTACACGGTGCATGGCGACCGCAGCGAGGCCAGCGCCTTCAAGGTCGACAGGCGCACGGGCCGCATCACCTTGCTGAACACTCAGGACACCGGGGGCAGCAACCCGGTGCATCTGGCGATCGATCCCTCGGGCCGGTTTCTTGTGGTTTCCAACCACCTCGGGGGAAGCCTTGCCGTCTTGCCTGTCGGCATCGATGGTTTGCTGGGGCCGGTGATGCAGCTGGTCAAGCTGGAAGGTGAGCCAGGCCCGCACCGCGTCGAGCAGAAGCAAGCCAAGCCGCATTTCAACCTGTTCGACCCTGCGGGCCGCTTTGTCTGGGTGCCGGACAAGGGCTTGAACCGGATCTTTGCTTTCCGTTTGGAAGACGGCCGCCTTGTGCCTGCGCCTGTGCCGTATGCAGACACCCGCGAGACGGCCGGGCCGCGCCACCTGGTGTTTCATCCGGGAGCGGCGTTTGCCTATGTGGCCAACGAACTCGATTCCTCGGTGACCGCCTACCGCGTCCATCTTGAATCCGGCCGGCTGGAACCCTTTCAGCGCGTTTCCTCCTTGCCCGACTCCTTCACCGGCAACAGCCGCGCGGCGGCCATCCAGATGGATGCGCATGGGCGCTTTCTGTATTCGTCCAATCGCGGCTTCGACAGCATCGCGGTGTTCTCCCTCGACCCTGATTCGGGCGCCATGCGCTTCCTGGGCGCGCAGCCGACGCGCGGCAGGACGCCGCGCTTTATCACCCTGTCGCCTGACGGTCGCTTCATGTTCGCTCTCAACGAGGACAGCGATTCCATCGTCACCTTTCCCATGGAACCCAACACCGGCTTGCTGGGCGAACTCGCAGCCACTGCCGTTTCGGGCAGTCCGGTCTGCATGGTCTTCTCGCGCGAGCCGTAACGGCGCGCGCCTGCTTCATTCACCAAGGACATTCATGAAAACCACCCGACGCTACCTGCTTTTCTGCGCGTTTGCCGCGGCGCTTTCGCCGCTCGCCGCAACGGCGCAGGACTTTCCCGCCAGGGCCATCACCATCGTGGTCCCCTTCTCCTCGGGCGGCGGTGTTGACGCCATCGCGCGGCTGCTGGCCGAGAAACTGCGCGTGAGCCTGAACCAGCCGGTGCTGGTAGACAACAAGCCCGGGGCCAGCGGCATGCTGGGCGCCGGCTTTGTCGCCAAGGCCGCACCCGACGGCCACACGCTGCTGCTGGGGTCGGCGGGCGAAACCGCGATCAATCCCTTTGTCTACAAGGGGAAGATGCAGTATTCACCCGACAAGGACTTCGCGCCCATCACCCTGGTGACGCGCGTGCCCAATGTGCTGGTTGCCAACAATGCCTTCCCCGCGAAGAACATCGAGGAGCTGGTCGCCTACGCGAAGAAGAATCCCGGCAAGGTGGCCTATGCCACGAGCGGCGTCGGCAACCCGCAGCATTTGAATGGCGAGTTGCTGCAATCGCTGACCGGCATCCGGATGACGCACGTGCCTTACAGGGGCGCGTCCAACCAGCTGGTCGATGTGGCCTCAGGCAATGTCGATATCACCTTTGTGAGCCTGGCGGGTGCGATGGCCTTCATCAAAGGCAACCGGGTCAAGGCGCTCGCGGTGACCTCCGCGAAACGGGCGAGCTTCGCACCGGATCTTCCGGCGATTGCCGAATACGCTCCGGCCGCTTCCTACAACCTGGACAACTGGTTCGGGCTGTTCGCGCCGGCCGCCACGCCGCCCGCCGTGCAGGCCAGGCTCAATGCCGCAGTGTCGCAAGCGCTGCGCGATCCCGAGCTGGTGAAGAGGCTTGAAGCCCAGGGCGGCGTTGCCGCTCCCATGAGCCAGAAGCAGTTCAGGGACTTCATTGCCACCGAGAAAGCCAAATACCAAAAAATCGTTGAGTCCGCCCACATCACGGCGGAATGAACGAATAAGCAGATAGACGACCAAGCCGCCAGGCGAATAAACGCATCCATCCCCTTCACTGAATTAATGGAGACAAATCATGATCACCCGAAAGAAAATCCTCAAGACCGCCTTCGCCCTTGGCCTGGCGGGCACAGCCGTCGGCGCGGCGCTTGCGCAGGACGCGGCCGCAAGCTATCCCAACAAGGCCATCACCATCATTGTTCCCTTCGCCGCGGGTGGCAACACCGACGTCAAGACCCGGCTGGTCGCCAAGCAGCTCGGTGAAATCCTCAAGCAGCCCGTCATTGTCGACAACCGCCCCGGCGCCAGCGGCAACATCGGCATCGAATTGCTGGCCCGCGCGGCGCCCGATGGCTACACCATCGCCATGGGCAGCTTTGGACCGCTGGCGGTCAATCCCTGGATTTATCCCAAGCTCAACTTCGACCCCAAGACCCTGGTGCCCATCATCCTGCTGGAGAAAAGCCCGTTGGTGCTCAGCGTCCCGTCGGACAAGCCGTTTCGCACTGTGGCCGACATCGTCAGCGCGGCCAAGGCCAAGCCGGGCTCGCTGAACATCGCCAACGCGGGGCCAGGCGGGGCGCACCATCTGTCCGCCGAGCTTTTTGAAAACTCGGCTGGCATCGACATGATGGGCGTTGCCTACAAAGGCGGCGGCCCTGCCGCCACCGCGCTGCTGGCCGGCCAGGTCGACATGATGTTCGAGCAGACCGGTGCCGCGCTGCCGTCCATCCAGGCCGGCAAGATACGCCCCATCGCCGTGACCTCGGCCAAGCGGCTGGCCTCCATGCCGGACGTGCCCACCTTCGCCGAGGCAGGCTATCCGGCGGTGACGGTGTCCAACTGGATGGGCTATGTGGCGGCCAAGGGCACGCCGCCCGCCATCGTCGCGAAACTGCATGCCGCCTTCGCCAAGGCGATAGAGCATCCCGAAGTCAAGGATCGCATCCTCAGCCAGAGCAACGAGTTCGGCGGCGGAAGCAGCAAGGACTTCGCGGCATTCATCGACAGCGAAAGCGACAAATGGTCCAAGCTTGTGAAAAGCCGGAACATCAAGATCGAATAAGGCGGGGAGGGGCTTGTCCCCGCGCAGCCACGGAGCCGAGCCCCTGCTTGCCTGACAGCCCCACAAGCATCAGGGCTGCGCTGTGCCGCTTGTCACCACGGTGAACTTGCGCGACGGGGCGAACACCTCGCAGACGCCCTTGCGACCGCCGGGGACCGATATCGCGTCTCCGGCGCGCAATTCCATCCGCTCGCCCGAATCGAAGGTGATGGCGATGTGCCCTTCGAGCAGCACAAAGGCCTCGTCGTTGTCAAAACGCCATTGGAAGCGCGATGGCTGTGCCGTGAAAAATGAAACCGCCTTGTAGGGGGTCTTGGTACCGACGGTGCGCAGCACCTTGGCGCGGCACTGCGGATCGCCCGCAATGACGTCGGCGCCCAAGGGGTAGTCCATCCAGCCCTGCGGGCTGTCCAGCGAGGCGGTGGTGATCGTGCCCGGGTTAGGCGGAATCTGGTGAAGGCGTGACATTGGGAAATCCTTTTCAATGGAGTGCATGTGGGTAGCTGGTTCTCAAGAATATGACAATCGTCATATTTCTGGATGGTATCATGACAACTGTCATAACACGCAAGCCGAAATGTCTGATTCCCTCTCTACCCGAGAAAAAATGGTTGCCGGCGCCGCCGACCTGATCAGCCGCCGGGGTGTCAACGGCACCAGCCTGCGCAATGTGGTGGACCACACCGGCACCCCGCGTGGCTCGCTGGGCCATCACTTTCCGGGCGGCAAGATGCAGATGCTGGAGGAGGCCATCGCTTTTGCATCCGACGGCGTCGCTGTGCCTTTGCACTCCGCGGTGGCGGACAAAGGCGTGGTGAGGGGGTTGCGCACCTTCATAGGGTGGTGGCGCGACCTCCTGGTTGAATCGGACTATGAAGCCGGCTGCGCGGTGCTGGCAGTGGCCGTGGAGCCGCTGACCGGTGCCGAAGATGCATCGGCCGAATCATCCAGCCAGGCTGAAAGGTTGCGCTCGCTCTCGCACCAAGCCTTTGCCCGGTGGGAAGCCATCCTTGCCGACGCCCTGCGCAAGGAAGGTGTGAGCGCCGCCCAGGCTCGCCGCCTCGCGGTGCTGTGCGTGGCCTCGATTGAAGGCACGGTGGCCATGTGCCGCGCCGCGCGCAACCCCAAAGCCCTGGACGACGTGCAGCAGGAACTGGAAGCTGTGCTGATGGCGCGCGTCGAAAGCGTCAGGGGTTGATGAAGCTTGTTTCGGGGCTAACGGCTTGGCAGCCGGTTGTCGGCGCGTTGCCGGTGCAGGACGGTACGAGGGCACAGTGTCCTAGCCCGCATGGCTTTGTACTTTGTAGACCTGCCAGGACCCCGATGCCTGCTTGCGCAGGTAAAAGCGAACGGAACAATCGAAAAAGTCCACGCTGACTTCCGCCGGGTCCGCCTCCTGGTTGCGGGCCAGGCGGCGAAGGCGGTTGCCGTTGGTCTGGAAGGGCGTGAAGGAGGTCGGGTTGACGCAGCGGCGCAGGCGGGCTTTCAAGCCGGGGTCGGCGTCCACGCTTTCGATGTAGGCATGGGTTGCGGCGATGGCCTCTGCCGGCCTGTGCTCGTGCTTGATCCAGAAGGCAAGGAGGGCCGCACCGGCAAAAGACGCGATGATGAGGGGCGCTTTCGCTTTGTGCACGGATGCCATTTTTTTTCGCATTGATATCGAGGCTTGAACTGGCCGGGAGTTTCTTCTGCCCCGTTCAACAAGCCGTGATTGGAGCCTCAGGGACTTGGCGGTGACTGGCCCGTCAACCATTGGCGCAGCGATTGGATGATGGGTGCCTTGGCGCGCTCGTTCGTCGTCACCAGAAAGTAGCTGCGCGGCGAGATGAATGGTTTGTCGTTCAGCTTTATCAAGCGCCCGGCCTGCAGCGCCGAGGCGCTCACATAGTCCGGCGCCAATGCGACGCCCAGGCCGGCCTCTGCCGCCATCAATCCCAGCGACAGCAGGCCGTAGTGGGGGCCTGGCATGGGGACTTCTACTGACGCGCCCAGTTGCCGCAGGTAGGCCGCCCAGGAGTTGGGCGCCATGCTCTGGTGCAGCAAGGGCAGCGCGGCCATTTGCGCGCCCGTCAGCGGCGCCGCCAGCCGGCTCAGCGTGGGCGCCGCAAGAGGAAAGGAGTGCAGGGGATGCAGCAGGTCGGCCACGCAGCCAGGCTCCGGCCCTTCGCAGTGGACGATGGCCGCGTCCAGCCCCGAATCGCGCATGCTGATGGGTCCGGTATGCGTGGCCACGTCCAGCTGGATTTGCCGGTGCGCGATGGCGAAGGAGCACAACCGTGGCATAGCCCACAGCGTACCGAAGGTTGCGGGCACAGACAGCCGCAGTATCTTGCCTGGCATGGAGCCCATGGACGCGGCGATGGTTGCCGACTCCAGCTCGTCCAGCAGGGTGCGCACCCGCCGCAGGTAGCTGGCACCGTCAACCGTCAGCTCCATCCCGCTGGTTGTGCGTCGGCACAGTGCAACGCCGACAAAGCCCTCCAGGTCCGACAGCTGGCGGCTCACCGCGCTTTGCGTCAGGCCCAGTTCATCGGCTGCGGCGGTAATGCTCAGGCGCCGAGCTATCACCTCGAATGTGTTGAGGTTGACGATGGAGGGCAAGTGACGCTGCGTCGGATATTTCATGGCGGTTGCGGCCATTATTGGCATGGCATCCATTCATCCGCAATGAAAAAGGCTGCGTGGTCATGAAATAAATGCAGGGGGGCTTGCGTTTATTCCGTTGGACAGGCTGGCGCGCATGTCAGATATTCAGGGCGCCCAGTGGGCCGCCCCTCAAGAACAGAAGTTGGAGTTATAGATGTCGAAATTTCAAGCACGCCTTGTACTGCTGCTGGCTGCGGCCACCTTGGCTGGCACCGTCCTGGCGGCGGATTGGCCCGCCGCCCAGCCTATCAAACTGATCGTGCCCTCGGCCGCCGGCGGCACACCTGACCAGACCAGCCGCAAACTGGCCAACTTCCTGCAGGAAAGGCTCAAGCAATCGGTGATCGTCGAGAACCGCCCCGGCGCTTCAGGCACCATCGCCATGCAGGCAGTGGCCATAGCCAAGCCCGATGGCTATACGCTGGGCTTCGGCAACATCGTGACCATGGCGATCAACCGCGGCCTGATCGCCAAGATGCCCTACGACCCCGACAAGGACCTGGCGCCGGTGGCCGTGCTCTCGCAGGTCCCCAATGTGCTGGTGGTCCGCCAGGGTTTGCCCATCACCTCGGTGCGCGAGCTGGTCATCTACGCCAAGAGCCACCCGGACCGCCTGGCCATGGGCTCGGGCGGCAACGGCACCACCAGCCACCTCAGCGGCGAAATCCTCAAGGACAAGGCCGGCATCAGCTTCAACCACATACCCTATCGCGGCGCACCTCAGGCGCAGACTGATTTGCGTGGTGGCCAGATCGACTTCATGTTCGACAACCTGCCGTCCATGGTGGCCGCCATCCAGTCCAACAAAGTGCGTGCGCTCGCGGTCACCAGCAAGCGGCGATCGGCGTTACTGCCCGACGTACCGACGATGGAAGAGGCCGGTATTGCCGGGTTCGAGGTGGAGGCCTGGGGGGGCATTGTGGCGCCTGCCGGCACGCCCCGGCCTGTGGTCCTGCGCCTGAACCGCGAGATCAACAACTGGTTGCAGGCACCTGCGACCAAAGCCGAATTCGCGCAAGTGGGGCAGGTGGCGCTGGGCGGGACGCCCGAGTTTTTCAAGACGCACATCGACAGCGAGACGAAGAAGTGGGGCGACCTGATCCGCAGGGTCGGGGTGAAGCTCGACTGAGCGTGCCTCGCCTTCTGCGCAGGCCTGCCGCTGCGTGTCTGCCATTCTTTCCACACCCGGCTGCGCTGACAGGCGCAGCTACACACCCCATCACGCCCCAAAGACAAGCATGCCCAGTTCCCCTATCCCCGCTACTCATGTTCTCGCGCAATGGGCCGCCACGGTCCCCCATCAATGGGGCCAATCCACCCTGCGCACGGCAGAGCACTCCCTGGAAGACACCATTGCCGCCATGGTGGCAGGCGCCGGCGACCCGGTATGCGCCTCGGTACGGGCGGGATTGCGTGTCGCGGGAGCTGTCCCGGTGGTGGGTAGCAACACCGGGACTTGTGCTTCCTTCAGTGCGCTGGCCAACGGCACGGCCGCCCATGCGCGGGAGCTGGATGAGATGTTTTTCATCGCCGGCGGCCATTTCGGCTGCGCCGTGATCCCGGCCATCCTGGCCCAAGCCCACGAGATCGATGCCACACTGGACGCCGTGCTGGACGCGCTGATCGTCGGGAGCGAGGTGATGGCTCGCGTCGGGATGGCGATGGACCGGTCTCATGCCGAAAAAGGCTGGCACGGCACCCAAACCATTGGCGTGATCGCCGCCGCAGCCGCCTGCGCCAGGTTGCTGGGGCTGGACGCCGGCAGGATGACAAACGCCATCAGCCTGGCCGTTTCGATGGCAGCCGGCCCCAAGGTCCAGTTCGGCACCGACACGAAACCCGTGCATGCCGGACTGGCGGCGCAAGGCGGTGTTCTGGCCGCATCGCTGGCAGCGTCGGGCGTCACGGGCAGCGATAAAGCCCTGGAAGGCCCGCACGGGTTTGGCGTACTCTACGCCGGGGGCTCTGCGGCCGACTGGCAATCCGTGGCCGCGGTCGGTGACGGCCCGCTGGCGATCGACAGCCATGGCCTGGGGTTCAAGCTGTATCCCAACTGCGCGTCCACACACCGTTGCCTGGATGCATTGCAAGCCCTCGCCACCGAACACCGATTCGGCCTGGGGGACGTTGAGCGTGTCGAAACAGGGGTAGGGCGCGTCAACCTGGTGAACCTCAAATACCCGGAGCCCAGGAATCCCCGCGAGGCCATGTTCTCCATGCCTTACGCGGTGGCCACGATGCTGCGTTACGGCACGGTCACCTTGGCTGACTTCACGCCGCAAGCGGTGCAGGACGAAGCGACGCGGCGCCTCATGCCGCGCGTTGAAATGCACTTGAACTCGACACGTGCGGAAACCGCGACGCAGCTGCTTCCCCACACCACAGCCGTGATCCTGAAGGACGGGCGACGCCTGGAGCGCGTGGTTCAACACGCCAAAGGGGCATTCCTGAATCCGCTTTCGGCGGTCGAGCGGGAAGCCAAATTCGAGCAATGCACAAGGGGCATCCTTCCGGAAGACCGCTTGCTGCCACTTCGCGACAGCCTTGCCCGGCCGCAAGGCGTCAAGGTTCGCCAACTGCTGGCACTGCTTCAGTTCGAGGCCCAGGTCGATGACGGCACGCGCTTTGGCCGTCAGCGAGGCGGGGCGGCTACCCCTTCCCGGCTCCTCCCTTGAATTCAGCCCCTGCGAAACGCCGGTCAGCAGCCTCAGCACAAAGGAGATCCTCACCATGCGCAACCGTTGCTTGTCCCTGGCTTTCACCAGGGTCCTGATGGCGCTGACCCTGGGTGGCTTTTTGGCGGGAGCCCGCCCGATACTCGCCGCGGAGATCGTCGTGGGCCAGGTCGGCCCGATGTCAGGGCCGGAGGCCGGCCAGGGCCGCGCCTATGCCGCCGGCATGCAATTGCATTTCAATGCCCTGAACAAGGGCGGCGGCATCAATGGCCACCAGTTCAGGCTCTTGCGCAAGGATGATGGCGGGAGGCCCGGCGACACGGTCAGCCTGACCCGGCAGATGATGGCTGAAGACAGGCCGCTGGTCCTGGCCGGCTACTTTGGCGGAAAGAACATTGCCGACCTGGTGTCTTCGGGCATTCTGGCGCAAGAGAAAATCGCCCTGGTGGGCTACCGTACTTCGGAAATTCAACCGGACACTCCCTATCTATACAGCGTGCGGGCAGGCCTGCGCGACGAGATTTTCAAACTCGTTGAGCATTTGGCCACCATCGGGATCAAGCGCCTGGGGCTTTTTCATGAGGCTGGGTCGAACTCGACTTCGGTCATCGCCGCGGCCGAGGAGGCGGCCAGAAAAACCGGAGTGGCTATCGAGGGACGTGGCTCCTACGTCGCCAACACGGTCAACGTCACTGACGCCGTGAACACCTTTCTGAATATGCAGCCGCAAGCCATCATCATGGTTTCGAGCGGGTCTGCAGCGGCCGGCTTTATTGAGAAATACCGTATCGCCGGCGGCGCCGCTCAACTGCTTGCGCTTTCGGGCGCCGACATCGAGCAGCTTTCCAAACGATTGTCCCCGGAGCAGATGCAAGGTGTCGCGATCGCCCAGGTGACGCCAAGTCCGTACAAGGTCTCCAACCAGCTCGTCAAAGAATTTACTGACACCGCAGCCAGAATAGGTAACCTGGAGGTGCCTGTGAGCTACGCCATGATGGAGGGCTATATCGCGGCTCGCGTCATTTCTGAGGCGATACGCCGCCAAGGCAGCAGGCCCAGCCGCGAAGGGACTGTTCTCGCCTTGGACGGCATGAGCAATCTTGATCTTGGGGGTTACGTGATCAGCTTTAAGCCTGGACAGCATTCCGGCTCTGGCTTCGTCGAGTTATCCATCGTCACCAGTGCCGGCAGGATTCGTCAATAGCTCAAATAATTGGCCATAGATCAGTTGGGTGAGCGGTCCCGGCGATTTACATATTCCGCCGGTACTGCCCACCCACCTCAAACAGCGCATTGGTGATCTGCCCCAGCGAGCAGACGCGCACCGCGTCCATCAGCACCTCGAACACATTGCGGTTTTCGATCACGGCCTGCTGCAGGCGCTTGAGCATGGCCGGTGATTCGGCGGCATGGCGCTGGTGGAAGTCTTCCAGGCGCTTGAGCTGGCTCTGCTTTTCTTCTTCGGTGGAGCGGGCCAGTTCGAGCTTGTCCTGCACGGTGTCGCCATGCGGGTTGCGGAAGGTGTTGACGCCGATGATGGGCAGCTCGCCGGTGTGCTTGAGCATCTCGTAGTGCATGGACTCATCCTGGATGCGGCCGCGCTGGTAGCCGGTTTCCATGGCGCCCAGCACGCCGCCGCGCTCGGCGATGCGTTCAAACTCCGACAGCACGGCTTCTTCGAGCAGCTCGGTGAGCTCCTCGATGATGAAAGCGCCCTGTGAAGGGTTCTCGTTCTTGGCCAGGCCCCATTCGCGGTTGATGATGAGCTGGATGGCCATGGCACGGCGCACCGATTCTTCGGTGGGTGTGGTGATGGCTTCGTCAAACGCGTTGGTGTGCAGGGAGTTGCAGTTGTCGTAAATCGCGATCAGCGCCTGCAGCGTGGTGCGTATGTCGTTGAACTGGATCTCCTGCGCGTGCAGGCTGCGGCCGGAGGTCTGGATGTGGTACTTGAGCTTTTGGCTGCGTTCGTTGGCGCCGTATTTTTCCTTCATGGCCACGGCCCAGATGCGGCGCGCGACGCGGCCCATCACGGTGTACTCGGGGTCCATGCCGTTGCTGAAGAAGAAACTCAGGTTGGGCGCGAAGTCGTCGATGTGCATGCCGCGCGCCAGATAGGCCTCGACAAAGGTGAAGCCGTTGGAGAGCGTGAAGGCCAGCTGGCTGATGGGGTTGGCGCCGGCCTCGGCGATGTGGTAGCCGCTGATGGAGACGCTGTAGAAGTTGCGCACCCGGTTGTGCACAAAGTACTGCGCGATGTCGCCCATTACTTTCAGGCTGAACTCGGTCGAGAAGATGCAGGTGTTCTGGCCCTGGTCTTCTTTGAGGATATCGGCCTGCACCGTGCCGCGCACATTCTCCTGCACCCATTCGCGAATCTTCGCGGCTTCGGTGGCGGTCGGGTCGCGGCCGTTGTCTTTTTTGAACTTGTCGATGTTCTGGTCGATGGCCGTGTTCATGAACATGGCCAGAATCGTCGGCGCCGGGCCGTTGATGGTCATGGAGACCGAAGTCGAGGGGTTGCACAGGTCGAAACCGTCGTACAGCACCTTCATGTCGTCCAGCGTGGCGATGGACACGCCCGAGTTGCCGACCTTGCCGTAGATGTCGGGGCGCAGGGCCGGGTCGTTGCCGTAGAGCGTGACCGAATCGAACGCGGTGGACAGGCGCTTGGCGGCCATGCCCTCGCTGAGCAGCTTGAAGCGCGTGTTCGTGCGGAAGGGGTCGCCCTCGCCGGCGAACATGCGGGTCGGGTCTTCGCCCTCGCGCTTGAAGGCAAAGGTGCCGGCGGTGTACGGGTAGCTGCCGGGCACGTTGTCCAGCATCAGCCACTTGAGGATTTCGCCATGGTCTTCGTACTGCGGCAGCGCCACCTTGCGGATGGTGGTGCCCGACAGCGACTTGGTGGTCAGCGCGGTGCGGATTTCCTTGTCGCGGATCTTGACGACGTATTCGTCGCCGGCATAGGCGGCCTGCATGTCGGGCCATTGGGCGAGCAGGGCGCGGGCATCGGCGTCCATGCGCGCCTTGCGGTGGCCGGCCAGGTCCAGCGCGGCTTCGGCCGCCGGGGCGCGGTCGGGCTTGTCGATCTTGAGCATGGCGGCTGCCGCCTTGAGCTGCTGCACTTCGCGCGCGAGCTGGGCCTGGGCGCGGGCACGCTTTTTGTAGCCTCGCACGGTGTCGCTGATCTCGGCCAGGTAGCGCGTGCGCGCGGCAGGCACCACGGGCGTCTGGTTGGTGCTGTGGCGCACCTCGGCCGCAGGCAGCACGCCGCCTTCAAGCGCCAGGCCCAGGGCAATGAGGCGCGGCTTGAGCGCCTGGTAGAGCGCCGTCACGCCGTCGTCGTTGAAACGCGCGGCCATGGTGCCGAAGACCGGCATCTGGTCGGCCGGCGTGCCCCAGGCTTCCTTGTTGCGCTGCACCTGCTTGGAGACGTCGCGCAGCGCGTCGAGCGAGCCCTTGCGGTCGAACTTGTTGATGGCGATGAACTCGGCGAAGTCCAGCATGTCGATTTTTTCCAGCTGGCTGGCCGCGCCGAACTCGGGCGTCATCACATACATGGGCACGTCCACATGCGGCACGATGGCCGCGTCGCCCTGGCCTATGCCGGAGGTCTCGACGACGATCAGGTCGAAGCCCGCGCATTTGCAGGCGGCGATCACGTCGGGCAGGGCCTGGCTGATTTCGGAGCCGAAGTCGCGTGTGGCGAGCGAGCGCATGAACACGCGCTGTCCGCTGTCCGGTACAACCGTTCGGGCTGAGCCTGTCGAAGCCTCTGACTGCCCTTCGACAGGCTCAGGGCGAACGGTATTGGGAACAGTCCAGGGGTTGATCGCGTTCATGCGAATGCGGTCGCCGAGCAGCGCGCCGCCACTCTTGCGGCGTGATGGGTCAATGCTGATGACGGCTACGCGCAGCCTGTCGTTCTGGTCCAGCCGCAGGCGGCGTATCAGCTCGTCGGTGAGCGACGACTTGCCGGCGCCGCCGGTGCCGGTGATGCCGAGCACGGGGATTTTGCGGGCGGTGGCCTGGCTGCGCACCTTGTCGACAAGCGCGGCATCGGCTTTTCCATTCTCCAGCGCGGTGATCAGCTGCGCCAATGCCCGCCAGTTCATCTCGCCATGGCCTTCAATGGCCTTGACGCTGGTGGGCGCGAAGCTGGTCAGGTCCTTGTCGCAGCGCATGACCATCTCGCCGATCATGCCGGCCAGGCCCATCTTCTGGCCGTCCTCGGGGCTGTAGATGCGGGTGACGCCGTAGGCGTGCAGCTCGCGGATTTCGGGCGGCACGATGACGCCGCCGCCGCCGCCGAAAACCTGGATGTGCTCGCCGCCGCGGCTTTTGAGCAGGTCGACCATGTACTTGAAGTACTCGACATGCCCGCCCTGGTAGGAGCTGATGGCGATGCCCTGCGCGTCTTCCTGCAGGGCGGCGGTCACGACTTCGTCGACGCTGCGGTTGTGGCCCAGGTGGATGACCTCGGCGCCCATGCTCTGCAAAATGCGCCGCATGATGTTGATGGCCGCGTCGTGGCCGTCGAACAGGCTGGCCGCCGTGATGAAGCGCACCTTGTGCGTGGGGCGGTAGCTGGCGAGCGCTTTGTATTCAGCGGACATGTCGGTCATGCTTGTCTCCGGGAGGGGCGTATAGGTCCGCCGCCTGGCGGTGTCTGGAATTGACGTTTACGTAAACGTCAATCTTACCCTGTAAGCCGGCGCTGTTCAAGCGCACGGCCCGGGGGCTGGAGATTCGAGGGAAAACCGGGGGCGGAACCGGCCGGTCAGCCGCCGCCGTACAGGAATTTGGGCAACCAGAGCGTCATGCCGGGCCAGATGTACATGAAGACCATGCACAGGATCACGATCAGCATGTAGGGCATCATGCCGGCGAAGATCTGGTTCAGCGTGACGTGCGGCGGCGAAACGCCCTTGAGGTAGAAGGCGCTCATCGCGACCGGCGGCGACAGGAAGGCCGCCTGCAGGTTAACGAAGACCAGCACGCCCCACAGGATGGGGTCGATCTGGAAGTGCTGCAGCAGCGGCAGGAAGATGGGCACGAAGATCACGATGATCTCGGTCCATTCAAGCGGCCAGCCGAGGATGAAGATGATGGCCTGCGACAGCAGCAGGAACTGCAGCGGTGTGAGGTTCATGCCCATTACCCACTCCTCGACCACACGCTGCCCGCCCAGCAGCGCAAACACGGCCGAGAACAGCGCCGAGCCGACAAACAGCCAGCACACCATGGAGGTGGTTTTGGCGGTCAGGAAGACCGCTTCCTTGATGCGCTGGAAGTTCAGGGTTTTGGCATGCCAGGCCATCAGGAAAGCGCCGGCTGCGCCGACCGCCGCGGATTCGGTGGCGGTGGTGATGCCGAACAGGATCACCGCCAGCACGACGAAGGTGAGGATGGCCAGGGGCATGACGGAAGACACCAGCATGCGCAGGATTTCGAACTGTTCGGCGTCGAACCGCCAGTAGTACCACGCCAACAACAGCAAGGTGATGGCACAGGCGATCCAGAAGCCGGTGAAGAACATGGCGGGAACCGCCTCGGCATGGGGACCTTCGGCCGCCGGGTCGCCGAACTGCTGCATGGGCTCGTCTTTGGCGGTGCCGGCGGCCGGCTCTTCGGCCGCGCCGGGCGGAGCCGACAGCTCCTGCAGGCCGCTGGTTTCGGCCGGCGGCTCCTGGAGACCGCCGGTGGACGGCGTCGTCGGGACGGCCTCCGCGCCGGGGGCTTCCTGCAATCCGCCGGCGCCGGCTGCCGCGGGGGCGGGCGCCTGGGCCCGCTGCGTGGCCTGCGCCGCGGCGCTCGGGACGTTGTCCTCCTGCGAGTGGATCACCACATACCACCAGACCGCACCCAGGGTCATGGCCGACAGCGCCAGCGGCACCAGCGCCAGGCCCAGGCTGCGGGCCAGCAGGCCGCGGGTGATCTTGATGCCGTCCACGCCGGCTTTCAGGGCGCGGCCGGGCGATGCGGTCGCGACCAGCAGCGCGGGCAGCATGCGGCGCGAATAGGCGCCGCCGATGGCGTGCAGCCAGGGCGGCACCGCGACCCGCTGCTGCTCGGGCGGCAGCTTGGGCGCGATCTTCGGATTGACCAGCACCCAGCCGATGATGTAGACGAGGTACAGCAGGGCCAGGAAGAAGCCGGGAAACATGGCCGCCGCATAGAGCTTGACCACCGACTGGCCGGCGACGGCCGCGTAGACGATGATCATCACCGAGGGCGGGATCAGGATGCCCAGCGTGCCGCCGGCGGTGATCACGCCGGCTGCCAGCCGGGTGTCGTAGCCTGCGTTGAGCATGGGCCGCATGGCGATCACGCCCATCAGCACCACGACCGCGCCCACCAGGCCGCTGGCGATGCCCCAGAAGGTGCAGATGATCAGCGTGGTGACGGCCAGCGAGCCGGGCACGCTGCGAAATGCGAGCTGCACGCTGTGGAACATCTTGTCCACCAGCGCGCCGCGCTCCATCACGTAGCCCATCAGGACAAAGAGCGGGATGGACAACAGCGTTTCGTTGGTCATGGCCCCGAAGGCGCGCTGCACCATCAGGTCGAAGATCTTGTTGTCGAGCCAGTGCGCCGAGGGGTCGTAGAAGGCCACGAAGCCGAACATGATGCCCAGCCCCATCAGGGTGAAGGCGGTGGGAAATCCCAGCATGATCACGACGACGATCAGGCAGAGCATGGTCATGCCGAGTGCTGCATTGCTCATGGGGCCCCCACGTCTGCCGCCAAGGCGGCTGCACTGCCCCCCGAGGGGGTGCGATCTTGCTTGAAGCGGTTCCGCGCTGCGATCATTTCTACCCCTTCATCCCTTTGGATTTTTCGATGGCCAGCCGCTTGGCCTCCTCATCGACAAATTCACTGCCGGCCAGTTGCTGGGCCACCACGTCGGCCTCCTCGGCGTCCTTGAGCCGCGGCGTCCATGCGCCGGTCCTGATGCAGACCATGCAGCGGATCATCTCGGCGATGCCCTGCATCAGCACGATGGCGCCGGCCAGCGGAATCACGAACTTGAAGGGGTAGAGCGGAATCGGGTCGGCGTTGAAGGTCTGCTCGTGGATGGCCCACGAGTCATTGAAATAAGTCCAGCCGGCCCATGTCAGCGCCGCGATGCCGGGCAGGAAAAACAGCACGTAGAGCACCAGATCCAGCAGGGCCTGGGTGCGCGGCTTCATGCTGCCGTAGAGGAAATCCCCGCGCACGTGGCCGTCCTGCGCCAGGGTGTAGGCGCCGCCCATCATGAACAGGGTGCCGTAGAGCATGTTGTTGGCGTCGAAGATCCAGGCTGTCGGTGCATTGAGCGCATAGCGCTTGAAGACTTCGGCGCAGACCAGCAGCATCAGCGCCACGATGAGCCAGGCAAAGGCCTTGCCCACCCAGGTGCTGATGGAGTCTGCGGTGTGGAGGAGACGTTGAACGTTCATGGTGGTTCCGGTGGCGGGCTGCGACAAAAAAAGCAGCCATCCAGGCAGAACCGGATGGCTGCTTTACTTCTGGCTTTAACTCAAGCTAAAACTCGGGGCGCCGGCGGTCAGGCTTTCTTGCCGGAGAAATAGTGGTTGTAGGCCATCTTGAAGTCGACGGAATAGTCGTTGTGCCAGGACACGGCTCGCTGGGCGAAAGCCTTCTGCGAATCGAGCACCTTTTTGAACAGCGGGTTCTCGCCGGCCTTCTTGGCAATAGTCTTGTCCCAGGCGTCCAGCTGGGCCCGCAGCACGGCGTCCGAGGTCTTGTAGAACTTGATCCCCTGCTTCTTCATCTCGATGTAGTCGTTCGAGTTGCGGTCTATCATCTTCCAGCTCATGTCGGCGCTGGCGGCCTGCACCGCGTAGTCGATGATGGACTTGAGTTCGGCCGGCAATGCGTTGTATTTAGTCTTGTTGAACAGGATCTCGAACTGCTCGCCGCTTTGGTGGAAGCTTTGCAGCATGCAATTTTTCACCACGTCCGGGAAACCCAGGACCCGGTCGGAGGAGGCGTTGTTGAACTCGGCCGCGTCGATCAGGCCGCGGTCCAGCGCCGGCACGATTTCGCCGCCGGGCAGGGGATTCACCGCGGCGCCCATCAGCGTGAACATGTCGACGGCCAGGCCCACCGTGCGGTATTTCAGGCCCTTGAGGTCATCGGCCTTGGCGATGGGTTTCTTGAACCAGCCCAGCGGCTGGGTGGTCATGGGACCGTAAAGATAGGACACCACGTCCATGTTGATGGACTTGTAGATCTCCTCGAGCAGGGCCTTGCCGCCGCCGTAGTTGTGCCAGGCCAGCACCATGTTGGAGTCCATGCCGTAGCCGGGGCCCGAGCCCCACAAGGCCAGCGCCGAATTCTTGCCGTAGTGGTAGGCCACCACGCCATGGCCGCCGTCCAGCGTACCCTTGTTCACCGCTTCAAGCAGCTGAAAGGCCGGCACCACCGCGCCGGAAGGCAGCACCTCGATCTTCAGGCGGCCGCCGGCCATGTCGTTGACTTTCTTGGCGAAGTCGTTGGCGAATTCATGGAAGATGTCCTTGGCCGGCCAGGTGCTCTGGAAGCGAAAGGAGGTTGTCTGCGCCATGGCGACCATGGGGGCGGACAGGGCACCCGCGGCGATCGCGGCGCCTTTCAGCAGGCCGCGCCTGCGAGGGCTTTTGCTCTCGGTCATGTCTGTCTCCTGTTGTTCAAAAAAACATAGAAAACTAAGAACACACATCATTGAGCCTTGCCCAAGGCTGACAAAAGAGGGTTTCCACCAACGCAGGCAGCTGCTTGGCCTGTCGATTACCTCCGATACGGGTGAAACAGTTTTTGCAGCGCCGATGGGAATCGGCGACAACGTGCCTGACGCGCTGTCATGACTCTAGACCGGCAGACGCGGGCGAACCGGCTCCGCCGGGCGCCTCGCGTCGCCCCCTGCAAGGGGGGAAGGAACTACACGAAGCGAAGCGAAGTGAGGACGACGGGGGTGTGCGGCATCCTCCCCTGCAAGGGGGGAAGGAACTACACGAAGCGCAGCGAAGTGAGAACGGCGGGGGTTATTTAACTTTTATTCCTTTGAGCGCCGGATCACCGGGCGGAAAGCGCAGGCCCAGTTGCAGCAGCGTGGCGCGTATCACGGTGGCGATCATCAGGTTGCGGTGGGTTTTGGAGTCGGCGGGCACCACGGTCCAGGGCGCCCAGGGCGTGCTGGTGGCACGAAGCAGGTCTTCGTAAGCCTTTTGGTACTGTTTCCATTGCTTGCGCGCTTCCAGGTCGTCGGGGTTGAATTTCCACTGCTTGGTGGGGTCGTCCAGCCGCGCCTGCAGGCGTTCACGCTGCTCGTCCTGGCTGATATGCAGCATGAATTTGAGAACCACGGTGCCGGTCTGCGAAAGCAGGCGCTCGAAATCATTGATGTGGCGGTAACGCTGGGCCGTCTGCGCCGGTGTGATCCAGCCCTTGACGGGCGGCACCAGCACGTCTTCATAGTGGCTGCGATTGAAGAGGGTGATCTCGCCGGCGGCGGGCACCTGCTGGTGGATGCGCCACAGGTAGTCGTGCGCGCGCTCCGCTTCGTTGGGCGCCCGCCAGCTCACGGTGTGCACGCCCAGCGGGCTGATGCGGCCGAAGACGCCGCGCAGCGTTCCGTCCTTGCCGGCGGTGTCCGTGCCCTGCAGGATGACGAGCAGCTTGAAGCGCTTGTCGGCATAAAACAGGTTCTGCAATTCGTCGAGTTCCGCCGCCAGCTGTTCGACCAGGGCCTTGTCGTTCTGCTTGTCGCCGCTGGAGAAAGGCTTGGCGGCCGGGTCCAGGTCGGCAAGGGTCCAGGCCTTTCCCTCTTTTTTGGCCAATGGGGTCTCACCGTCCATGCCGGTCTGCGGCGGTTGGCACCGGGCCAGCAGCCTGGCCAGGGCCTTGAGGTCCGCCTTGCCGGCCGCGGTGTCGGGGAAAAGAGGGAGGTCTGTGCGCTTGGTCGGCATTGATGTCTCCAGTGCCCGGCGATGGCGGGTTTGTCGCTGTGATTGTGCATGTCTCGCACGTTTCGCGGCGCAGGAATAAACTTGGCCGTGCGGGGCTCGCTCCTCCACATCATTCATTTCTTTCCGGCTTCTTTCCTATTTTTTTGACAGGCCACGACATGACCAGCCCTACTTCAGCAAATACCGGCTCCGCCCTCCAGGTCCGGCCGGCCGACGGCTATGCCGGGGACATACCCCCCAGGCTGGCGCTTGAATGGATGCAGTCGGGCCAAGCCGTGCTGGTGGACGTCCGCACGGACGCCGAGCGTGAATGGGTGGGCTATGTGCCCGGCGCCGTGCCCCTGGCATGGAAGCAGTGGCCGGGCATGGCGATGAATGCGGGGTTTGATGAGGGGCTGAAAGCGGCTGTGCCCGCCAGCAAGAAGGTTGTGTTGCTATGCCGCAGCGGCGTGCGCTCAGTGGCGGCCGCCAAGCGCGCAACGGAGCTGGGCCTGGAGGCGTACAACATCCTGGAAGGCTTTGAGGGTGATGCCGACGAGCAGGGCCAGCGCGGCCACAAGGGCGGCTGGCGTTTCCATGGCCTGCCGTGGAAACAAGGATGAAAAGGTTAAAAATACCCAAAATGAATTCGGCGCGCGGGGCGTCGTGCGGACTCATCTTCTGGCTTATCAGTACCTTTTGTAACCTCGGCATATAAGGGGATGGCGTGACAGGTACAAAAAATGAAGTGAATAGTTCACACCAAATGGGCTGAAATCTGGTGTATGGAGGCACCCCCTGTCAGTTCTGACAGGGGGTGACACGTATCAATTTGTTTGAGCGCTTTCAATGGGGTTCCTCTTTCTAACGGAGCTCCCCATGCAAGTACTCGAACGCGAACTTCCCACCGCCGTCAAGGCGCCCGTCAACCCGCCCCTGGGGGCCCAGCTGAGCCAGCGCATCGCGCGCGACTTCAAGCCGCGCTGGGACCAGCAATGGGGCGGCAAATTCATGCTGCACGGCCGCACGCCGGATTCCAATGCCATACGGCTGGACGGCAATGACTACTTAAGTGTGACGGGCCATCCGCACATCGTGCATGCCCAGGTCGAGTCCTTGCGCAAGGCGCAGGAGTTCGTGGTCCAGTCCGGCGTCTTCCACCTGAACCAGCACCCCACGCACGCGCTGGAGACGGCGCTGGCTGCCTGGGTCGGCAAGGACGACGGCTTCATCTGCCAGTCGGGCTTCTCGGCCAACGTCGGCCTGCTGCAGGCGATTGCCGACGCGCAGACACCGATCTACCTGGATACCCTGGCCCACGCCTCGCTGTGGGAAGGCGCGCACGCGGCGCGCGCCCCGGCCTTCGCCTTCCGCCACAACGATCCGGCCCACCTGGCACGCATGATCACGCGCAACGGCCCCGGCATCGTGGTGGTGGATTCGGTCTACAGCACCACGGGCGCGCTGTGCCCACTGGTGGACATGGTGGACGTGGCCGAGGCGCACGGCTGCATGATGCTGGTCGATGAATCACACTCGCTGGGCACGCACGGCCCCAAGGGCGCGGGCCTGTGCGCCGAGCTGGGGCTGACGGACCGGGTGCATTTCATTACCGCCAGCCTGGCCAAGGCCTTCGCGGGCCGCGCCGGTTTCTTCACCGCGCCGGCCCATATGCGCTACTACATCCTGTGCTCGAGCTTTCCCAACATCTTCAGCTCCAGCCTGCTGCCGCATGAGATCGCCGGCCTGGCCGCCACGCTGGAACTGATCAAGGACAGCGATGACGCGCGAGCGCGCCTGCACGCGAACACGCGCAGGCTGCGCGCTTCGCTGACCGAGCTGGGTTATCCCATCCACCAGGGCAGCCAGCAGATCATCGCGCTGGAAGTCGGCTCGGAAAGCGACACCATGGTGCTGCGCGACCGGCTGGAAGAGCGCAATGTGTATTCCTCAATGTTCTGCGCACCGGCCACCAGCGCCAAGCGCGCCATGATGCGCATGACGCTGAACGCCGGCCTGATGGATTCGGAGCTGGACCACGTCGAGGCCGTGGCCCGCGAGATCGCCCCGATCGTCAAGCCCTGGGACTGGCCGATCGCGCGGCGCGCCCGGGCCGGGCAGGCCGATGCATGAGGCGAGGGCCCGCCAGGCAGGCCTCAGTCCTGCAGCTGCCTTTCGCCGGAGGTGGCGATGAAACGCTCGTGGCTGGTCATGAAGCCCGGGCTGAAGGTCTCGCCGACGCTGAACAGCGCGGCATGCAGCACGGCCGTGCCGGAGGCGATCGTGAAGGCCTGGCGCGGCTGGGGCTTCTGGCCGGCCGCCAGTGCCAGCTGCAGCTCAAGGTCAATCAGCTTCCTGCCCGCTGCCACGTCCTGCACGGTGGCCGCATCCCAGCCCTGCGATTCGGCGATCTCCGCCAGTTCGCGCAGGTTGCCGGCAGGCTCCAGCTGCAGCCAGGAGGCGCTGCCCTTGCGATCCAGGGCCAGCACGCCGAAAGGCGCGCCTATGACCACGTGTTCTATCCAGCCCTGGCGCAGCGCCAGGTTTTCCAGCTCCTGGGCGATCGTGGGCTCGCACAGCAGTGCGTGCTGCTCGCGCGACAGCGTGGAACGCCAGGTCTGCTGGTGCCGCCCGTCGGGCTGGCGCAACAGCGCCTGCACGGAGTCGGTCAGGCGCAGCCGGATTTCGGGGGACTGCTTGGGAATGAACTGCTCGATCAGGCCGCGGTTGAAGGCCGACACAGCGAGCTGCTCGTCGGCGCGGCCGGTCAGCAGCACGCGCGCGCCCGACCAGCCCGTCAGCTCGCTGAGCACCCGCAGCCCGCTCATGGCCGGCATCGAATAGTCGACCACGCAGACTTGCGTGAGCGCAAAACGCGCCGTACCGTCTTCGCGCCAGTACTGAAGGATCTGCGGGATCAGCGCGGCGCCTTCGCGCCAGCGGTTGATGATCTCCTGCTGGCGCCAGGCATCGGCCTCCCAGCGCGCCGGCTCCTTGAGCAGCAGCTCTATACAGGCAACCGGCCGCAGGAACAGGCGCACATACCAGTCCAGTGGCATGACCTCAGCCAGCATTTCAAGGTAGTCCGGGTCGTCGTCCAGAAAGACCACGCCTCCCGGCCGGCGGTAGAGTGCAAAGGACATGTTTATCGTTTTAGTGAGAAGGTGTCAAAGGTTGTCATAAAAAGCGGTCATCAGGTCGCAAGCAGGCTATCCAGGCGCGATGGGCAACTCAATGGTAAAAACGGCGCCTACGGCAAACTCGGATTTGACCTGAATGTTGCCGCCTGCACTTTGTACCACTTGCTGGCAAAACGCCAAACCCAAGCCATGGCCCGTGCCGCGGTTGCTGGAGAAAAAAGGTTTAAAAATCTGCGGAAGCAACGCGGCATCTATGCCCATGCCCTCGTCCGCGACGATGATCCGGCCGCGGTGTTGCGAATGCCCCACTTCGATGCGCAGGGCGCCCGGCGGGTATTTGGAGTCGGCCGCCATCAGGGAGTGCAGGGCGTTCTTGATCAGGTTGTCCAGCACCTGGGAAAACTGGGTGGCTGAAGAGCGGAAACTGAAATCGTCATGAATGATGACCTTGACGCACTCGCGCTGGCGGCTCGACTGGTAGGGGTAGGCCACCACCACGTCCTGCACCACCTTGCTGGCCCACACCCGCTCGGTGTAGCGCGGCAGCTGCAGCAGCTTGGCATTGGCGATCTGCGTGTCGATCTGGTGGTTCATGTTGCGCACCAGGGCGTGCAGGCGCAGCGCGAGCTTGTCCAGCTGCTGGGCGCGCGGGTTGTCGGGCTGGCGCTGCACCTCCAGCTGGATCGCATCGCCCAGCAGGGCTGCCGTCGACAGCGGCGTGCGAAGTTCATGCGCCATGATGCCTATGGTCGTCAGTGTGCTGGAGAGCTGCTCGCGCCGCAGGTTGGCCGAAGACAGGTTGAGCACCAGCGCGATCGACCACGCGAAGGCGAACACCACGGCGTGGACGGTGCGCTGCTCGGGCGGCAGCAGGGGCACGGCGGGCCCCACCGCCATGAACATGCCGAAGGCCAGCAGGCCGCCCGTGATGGTGCCCAGCGTGGCCAGGCGCCAGTCGGTCACGTGGTAGTAGATCAGCACCATGGCCGCCATGGTGGCCAGCCACACCGTGCTGCCGCTGTTGCACAGATACATCCAGCTGAACATCACCGGCAGCTCCAGCCAGAACACCAGGCCGAACACCCTTTGGGTCAGGCGGCTGCCCGGGTCGTGGTTGACGCGTTTGGTCATCAGGCTGTAGCCAAGCAGGCTGGCGACGACACGCAGCGGCAGGTTTTCGTAGGGCTGGGGCAGCCAGGTCGACCAGATCCACGCGAACAGGGCATTGCCCGAAAAAAAAGAAAGTCCCAGCCACCACAGACGCCGCGGCGATGGATGCAAAATGGGCTCCAGCGGAGCCAGCACCAGTTCCTCGCGCAGCCACTGGAGCAAGGGACGCTGCGCCAGCCACGCATGGAAGCGGGCGCTCCTCACTTTAAGAAACTCTCCAGAACAACAGGGAACCTGATTGATGATGCATTTGACATGTGACTGTATTGTCCCGGTTCTTTTTCCGTCAAGCTAATGCTGTTGCCTGCCAACTTTGACAGCGTGAGCCTGGACGGCGTCATCAGTGACTGGCTCTGCGCCTTGCGCGAGTTCTCGGTTGAGGCCCTCATGGTGCTGGGCCCCGACCCTTTCGCGGGGCAGGAGGACCGGCTGGTACTGGCCATCCACCCGCCGCGCCTGCTCGATGCGGCCGAAGCCCTGGCCGAAAGCCGCGACTTCGGCGCCCCCTGGCGCGACTCCGATGCGCCCCTGGTGGCCTGGCAGGATATCTCCAAATCGGCCTTCGAAAGCCTGGGCCGATGGCGCCGGCTCTGGCTGGCCCACGGCTACCAGAGCGTGGTCCGCATCGCCTTTCCCCTGACCGTGGGGCGTGCCTTCGAATGCTACCTGTTCAGCCCGCGCCAGTGGCACGACCGCAGCGAGGCGGCCCTGCTGGCGTGGTCGGCGCTCAATATCTGGCCGCTGCTCAAGCGCGCGCTGGCCGAAGCGCGCAGCCCGCTGAGTCCGCGCGAGCTCGAGTGCCTGAGCCTGGCCTTCCAGGGCATGACGGCGCGCGAGAGCGGCGAGCTGCTGGCCTGCAGCGAGCGCACCGTGAATTTCCATCTTTCCAATGCCATGACCAAGCTCAGGGTCGACAACAAGCTGGCGGCCATCCAGCGGGCCTGCTGGTTCGGGCTGATCTGAATGTGATGTGAGCATGTACATGCGCCGGAACCTACTGGAAAACCTCTAGGCGGACAGCCGGAGGCCGGCGCCAAACCTGTTCATAATCCGCCAAATGACCTTCCTAGCGCTTGATGTGGGCAACACCCGCCTGAAATGGGCCCAGTACGAGGCGCCCGTGGCCGGCGCCAGGCCGCTGGCGCAGGGAGCGGTGTTCCTCGAAAACATCGACAGGCTCGCGGAAGAAGAATGGCACGGCCTGCCCGTGCCCTCGCGCATCCTGGGCTGCATCGTCGCCGGCGACGCCGTCAAGCGCCGTGTGGCCGAGCAGATGGAGCTCTGGGACGTGGCGCCGCGCTGGGTCGTCTCCAGCCCGCAGGAGGCGGGCGTCAGCAATGGCTACGACCACCCGGCCCGCCTGGGCGCCGACCGCTGGGTCGCCATCATCGGCGCGCGTCATCGCCTGCTGGCGCGCGGCGTGCACAAGCCCTGCGTGGTGGTCATGGTGGGCACCGCGGTCACGGTCGAGGCCATAGACGCCTCCGGAAAATTCCTGGGCGGCATCATCCTGCCGGGCCACGGCATCATGCTGCGCGCGCTCGAGTCCGGCACGGCCGGCCTGCACGTGCCCACCGGTGAGGTGCGCGACTTCCCCACCAACACCAGCGACGCGCTGACCAGCGGCGGCACCTTCGCGATTGCCGGCGCCGTGCAGCGCATGGTGGAAAACGTCACCCGCCACTGCGGCGAGACGCCCGAATGCATCATGACCGGCGGCGCGGGCTGGAAGATGGCGCCCAGCATGTCGGTGAAGTACGAGCTGGTCGACAGCCTGATTTTTGACGGGCTGCTTGAGATTGCCTCGCGGCGGTTTGCCTCCTAGGCGGAGCCACGCCGCTCACAAAACCCAGCGAAACGGTCCTGGCTGTGAACGAGCCGCCGTACCTCGTATGGCCCCCGGCCCTCACCCCTGCCCTCTCCCAGAGGGAGAGGGAGCAAAAGATTCACCAGACCATCGAGGCACAGGATGAGGAAATCTTTATCCCCTCTCCCTCTGGGAGAGGGTTAGGGTGAGGGCCGGGGGGCCTGTGAATGGCGCCGCAGATAGCGCACTAGCACGGCAAGGCGGCACAACAACGCCAGGAGGTTTTTTGAGTGGCTATCACTCTCCCCAGGGCAACATCAGCGTCACGATCGAGAGTTTTGCAAACTCCGGCACAAACTCGTCAATGATGCGCTGGGGCTCGGGGCACAGCGTGCTGTCGGTGATCACGCCGAACTGCACGCCGCCGCCGTAGCTCAGGATGGAGACGCCCAGGCCCATGTCGCCCGACTGCGGCACCCAGAACAGGCTTTGCTCCAGCGTGGAGCCGCAGAACTTGAGCTTTTCGCGCGGGCCCGGCACATTGGTCATGACCGCCGTGGTCTTCTTGGCGAAGAGGTTGAGCATCATGTCCTGCGCCGGCTTGATCAAGAGGCCCGCCACCGCCAGCAGGCTGAAGGCCAGCAGCGGCTGGTAGCTGCCCTTGAGCGCGGCCATGCGGCGGCGCACCTCGTAGACCCGCTCGATCGGGTTGTCTATGCCTATGGGCAGCACCAGCGGCACCAGGCCGAAGCGGTTGCCCAGCTTGTGCGCCTGGTCCAGGGGCCGCAGGTTGACCGGCACCATGGCGCGGATTTCCTGGCCCGCCACGTCGTCGCCGAAGGTCTTGAGGTACTCGCCCAGGGCGCCGGCCACACAGCTGAGCAGCACGTCGTTGACCGAACAGTTGAGCGCCTTGCCCACGGCCTTGACCTCGTCCAGCGGAATCGGCTGGCACCAGGCCACTTTTTTGGCGCCGCCGGGTTTGCCCTTGAGCCGGGTCTGGGAGTCGTCGGGCATCAGCGCCAGCGCGGCCGAATCGGACAACAGCTGGAACAGCACCTTGGCCATGTCCAGGGAGCCGCTCACGCCTTGCTCCACGCCTTTTTTCGGGTCGCCCAGCATGCCTAGCGAGCGCGCCGCGCCTTCGCCCACCGCACCCAGCGCCTTGACCGTGATGTCGGTGAAGGGCTTGAGCAGGGTGTCTGCGATCCAGTCTTCCGGTCCCGCGGCAGCGGCCTTCTTGCGCCGCTCGGGCGGTGGCGCGCCGCCGTCGACCAGCGACATGGTCACCGAAATCAGCGCGATGCCGTCGGCGATGCAGTGGTGGATGCGCACGATCATGGCGCTGCCCTTGACGCCGTCGGGCCCGGTGTAGTCCTCGACCAGATGGATCTGCCACAGTGGGCGTTTCGGGTCCAGGCGTTGGGTGGCCAGTGCGGCCACGCGGTCCTGCAGGGCCTGCTCCTGGTTGGCCGACTTGGGCAGCTTCTCGGCCACCACATGCCTGGCCAGGTCGAAGTTGCGGTCCACCACCCAGGTGGCGCCGGCCGCATCTTCCACCACGCGCTGCTTGAAGCGGTCGTACTTGAGCAGGCTGTTTTCAATGCGTTCGCAGACCGCCGCGTGCTTGACGCCAGGGGCCAGCTGCCACACGCCCACGATCATCATGAGGTTGGCATCGTTGTCCATGCGCAGCCAGGCCGTGTCGACCTTGCTCATGCGTTCCCCGGAAAGACCCAGGGTTCCCGAGACGGCCCGCTTGACGTTCTTCTGGACGTTTTTTGCCACTTTACGGCCGGCGGCCTGGGCAGTAACGCGTGTAACCATGAACACTCCCGAATTCAAAACTGCTGCGAATCCACCCCGGATGAGGTAAGTTCCCTATTTTGATAGCAACGGCCTCGCTAAGATACCGGGCAGTTACCCCAAGCACCATCATTGGTGACCCACTTCTAAAAACGGAGATACCTCATGTCAGACCTGAAAGCCGCCTTCGACAAAGCCATGGCCGATTCGAAAAACCTCAGCGAGCGTCCTGACAACGCCACGCTGCTGAAGATTTACGCGCTCTACAAGCAGGGCAGCAGCGGCGACAACAACGACAAAAAGCCCGGCTTCGGCGACATGGTCGCGCGCGCCAAGTGGGACGCCTGGAACAGTCTCAAGGGCACGTCGCAGGAGGAGGCGATGCAGCAATATATCGACCTGATTGCCGACCTGAGCTAAAAAGGGCGGCTTGGCCCCGTGCAACTTGCGCCGGGGCTGTGCTGTTTTTGTTCCCGCAGTGCGCGGCTTCAGTCTGCCTTGATATTGGCCAGCTTCACGATCCGACTCCACATCTTGCGTTCGTTGGCACCCAGCGCGCCCAGCTCGGCGCCGCTCATGACCACCGCCTTGGCGCCTTGCTCTTCGGCGCGCTTTTTGAAGTTTTCCGACTCCACGACTTGTTTGATTGCCAGCGAGAGCCGGCTTTGCAGGTCGGCGGACAAGCCTGTCGGGCCGTAAACCGCGAACCACGACGAGGCCACCAGTGGCACGCCGGCTTCGGTGGCGGTCGGCACATTGGGCTGGGCGGCCAGGCGCGTGCGGCCGGTCACCATCAATGCCTTGAGCTTGCCCGCGCGTATGTGCGGCAGCAACGGCGGCGGCGTGGTAATGGTGAAGTCCACCGTGCCGGCCAGCAGGTCGCTGAGTGCCGGGCCTGTGCCGCGATAGGGGATGTGCACCATGAAGGTCTTGGTCAGGTCCTTGAGGAGCTCGGTGGTCACGTGCTGCAGCGAGCCGTTGCCGCTGGAGGCGTAGTTCACCTTGCCGGGGTTGGCTTTCACGTACTTGAGGAAGTCCGCGAAGTTGTCGGCCGGGAAGTTGCCGCGCACTACCAGCAGTTGCGGCGCGTCGATCAAATGGCCCAAAGGTTTGAGATTGGTCGCCGGGTCGAAGCCCTGCACCGGCTGGATCAGCGGCGTGATGCACTGGTAGCCCGAGTACTGCACCAGCAGGCTGCTGCCGTCGGCCGGGCCGCGCGCCACCAGTTGGCCGGCGATGTTGCCATTGCCACCGCCGCGGTTGTCCACGATCACCGAGGTTTGCAGGATCTTGCCCAGCGGTTCGGCCAGCATGCGCGCCGCGATATCGGTGGTGCCACCGGCCGCCGTGGGCACCACCAGCGTGATGGGTTTGCCAGCGAGCTGCGCGCGCACCGGATTGAGCCAGGCGGCGGTGCTGAGCCCGGCAACGGTTAGCAGTGTTCTGCGGGAAATAAGGGTCATGGTTGTCTCCGGATAGTATTTTTTCGAGGAAGGGTGACTCAGGCCGGGCAATGCCCGACCATGTTTGGTGAAGGGCGGTGGATCAGTCGATGCGGGCGCCAGAGTCCTTGACGATCCTGTTCCAGCGCGGCAGGTCGCCCTGGATCAACGCAGCAAACTGCGCCGGGCTGGCGGTCATCACGTCGCAGCCTTGTGCCGCGAGCTTGTCCGCCACGTCCTTCCTGGCCAGGGTTTTTTCAAGGGCGGCCTGCAGCTTGACGATGACTTCCCTTGGCGTACCGGCGGGCGCCAACAGTCCATACCATGGTGTCGAGCCGAAGCCTGGCAGGGTTTCGCCAATCGTCGGCGCATTCGGCAAGGAGGCCAGACGCTTTTCGTTCACCACGCCAAGCACCTTGATTTTTCCGGACTGCAGGAAGGGGAGCGCCGACGGCAGGCTCTGCACCGACACCGGAATCTGTCCGCCGGCAACATCGGTGGCCGCGGCAGCCGAAGCCTTGTAGGGAACGTGCAGCATGTCCACGCCGGCCGCCCGCTTGAACATTTCGCCGATCAGGTGGTTCAGCGTGCCGTTGCCGGCCGAGGCGTAGCTGATCTGGCCGGGGCTGGCTTTTGCCTGGGCAATCAGCTCGACCACCGAATTGGCCGGGAAGGCCGAGTTGGCAACCAGCACATAGCCGGCGCTGGCCACCAGGCCGACCGGCTCGAAATCCTTCACGGGGTCGAAACCGGTGCTTTTGTAGATGGCGGGATTGATGACGTGCGCGCTGTTGGTCGTCAGCAGCAGGGTGTAGCCATCGGGCTTGGCTTTAGCCGCCTGGGCGGTGCCGACATTACCCCCCGCGCCGGGCCGGTTATCAACCAGAAAGGTCTGGCCCATGATTTCGCCGAGCTTTTGGGACACGATGCGTGCAATGGCATCGTTGGCGCCGCCCGCCGCCTGTGGCACGATGACGGTGACCGGGCGGCCGGGATAGGCCTGCTGCGCCGCGGCAGGCAGCACTGCCAGACCGGTCATCGCCCCTGCCAGGATGGCGAAATGGTGGAAGAAATTACGTTTTCTCATGTCGTTGTCTCCGGTCGTAGTTTTTTGGTTGCTGTTTCAGGCGGGTTCGGAAATCTCTATCAAATTCAGGTCGGGGTCGCGCACATAGACCGAGCGGATTTTTTGCGTGGCGCCGGTGCGTAGCACGGGGCCTTCAATCACAGGCCAGTGTTCGCGTTCAAGGCGGGTTATCACATCGGCAAGCGGGATGCTCGCCAGAAAGCACAGGTCCAGTGCGCCCGGCACCGGCAAATGGGCTTTGGGCTCGAACTCGTGTCCTTTGACGTGCAGGTTGATCTTCTGTGCGCCGAACTTGAAGGCCTTGCGTTCCACGGGCGGTGTGCCGCCGATGAAAGTTTCCAGCGTCATGCCCAGCACGCGGGTGTAGAAGTCCACGCAGGCTTTTTCGTCCGCCGTGGTCAGCACCAGGTGATCCAGTTGCCGAATCATGCCGATGCGGCCCTTAACTCAGCCACATAAGGCGGCGGCGCATGCAGGTCGGTGATGCGGCCGGCCTTGGCGACCTGTCCGGGCACTTCGTGGCCGACGATGGTCGGCATCTGCCGTGCCACCTCCAGCAGCCTGGTGATGTCCATGCCGGTGTCGTAATCCATGGCGTCCAGCATGTGAATCGCGTCCTCGCTGCTGATGTTGCCGCTGGCGCCGGGCGCGTAGGGGCAGCCGCCCAGGCCGCCGAGTGAGCCGTCAAAGCGCGTGATGCCGCCTTGCACGGCCGCCAGCACATTGGCCATGCCCATGCCGCGGGTGTTGTGGAAGTGCAGCGTGAGCTGCAGGCCTTCAAAACGCTGCTGCAGCAGTTGCACCAGGCGCGCGACCTGGGCCGGGTGTGCCATGCCCGTGGTGTCGCAAATCGTGAGGCCGCGCACGCGGTCCGCACCGAAGGCGGCAAAACGATCGCCCCAGCGCAGCACTTCTTCCTCGGCGACCTCTCCCTCCATCGGGCAGCCGAAGCAGCAAGAGAGCGAAATGTTGATGGGTGTACGGCCATCAACATGTCGAATCACGTCGGACAGCGCGGCAAAACTTTTCTCGCGCGGCATGCGCAGGTTGGCCAGGTTGTGCGTTTCCGACACCGACATCACCAGGTTGAGTTCATCAGCCCGCGACTCCAGCGCGCGTTCGGCTCCGCGCAGGTTGGGCACCAGCACGGTGTATTCCACGCCGGGTACGCGGCGTATGCGGCCCATCACCTCTTCGGCATCGCGCAGCATGGGAATGGCCTTGGGCGAGGTGAACGAGGTCACTTCGATCTTGGCGTAGCCGCATTCGCTGAGCGCATCGACCAGTGCAACCTTGTCGTCGGTCTGGATGAAGTGGGGTTCGATCTGGAAGCCATCGCGCGTGGCGACCTCATTAAAGAAGATGCGTTTTTTTGTGATCACGATTTGGCATCCTTTCCGGCCACGATGCCTTTGTCCTTGAGCGACTGGATCTGTTCGTCCGACAAGCCCATTTCGCGCAGCACCGCATCGGTGTCTTGACCGATCTGCGGCGCATTGCCGCGATGCCCGCCCGGCGTGCGCGAAAGCTTGGGCACAATGCCGGGCACTGCCAGTACGCTGCCGTCGTCCATCCGCACTTCATCGAGCATGCCGCGCGCCTTGTAATGCGGGTCGGCGGCAATGTCGGCCACTGTGTAGATGCGGCCCGCGGGCACCGAGACCTTGTCGAGCGCGGCCAGTACCTCGTCCACCGTGAGGCCCAAGGTCCATTGGCCGATGGCTGCGTCGATCTCGGCCACGCGCGCCACGCGGCCCGCGTTGTCCGCCAGAGCCGGGTCGCTGCCGAGGTCGTTGCGGCCTATGGTGGCCATGAGCCGCTTGAAGATGCTGTCACCATTGCCGGCGACGAGGGCATAGCCGTTGTCCTTGCACAGGTAGGCATTGCTGGGCGCGATACCGGGCAGGGCGCTGCCGGCCGCGCCGCGCACCGCGCCAAAGGCGCTGTATTCGGGCAGCAGGCTTTCCATGCAGTTGAATACCGCTTCGTACAGCGCCACGTCGATCACCTGGCCCTTGCCGGAGCGCTGGCGCTCGTGCATGGCCAGCAGGATGCCGATCACGCCGTGCAGCGCGGCCAGCGTGTCGCCAATGCTGACGCCCACGCGCACCGGCACGCGGCCCGGTTCGGCCGTCAGGTGGCGCAGGCCGCTCATGGCCTCGGCCACCACGCCGAAACCCGGTTTGTCGCGGTAGGGCCCGGTCTGGCCGTAGCCGCTGATGCGCAGCACGATGAGGCGCGGGTTCTGCGCCAGCAGTGCGTCGGGCCCCAGGCCCCAGCCTTCCATGGCGCCGGGGCGGAAGTTTTCGATCAGTACGTCGGCGTCAAGCGCCAGCCGGCGCACGATGTCCTGCGCCTCGGGGCTTTTGAGATCCAGCGCCACCGAGCGCTTGTTGCGCGACTGCACCTGCCACCACACGGAAGTGCCGTCCTTGAGCAAACGCCACTTGCGCAGCGGGTCGCCCGCGCCCGGGGTTTCGATCTTGATGATGTCGGCGCCGAAGTCCGCCAGCGTCTTGGCGGCGAAGGGCCCGGCGATCAGCTGGCCCAGCTCCAGCACCTTGAGGCCGGCGAGTGGACCGGGGACTGCAGCGATGGGAGGCTTGGATTCAGAAGGTTCAGTGGAGGCCATGGCCGGCAGTGTGCCGCCCGGTGCCCGCCCCGTCCATTACCGCTTTGGGGTCCTGGCTTTCGCGTTTTGCGAAGGCTGTGCGCCTTTTGCTTTCGACCTCGCGGGCGCCACCAGAAACTCCACCAGCGCGGTGATCGCCGCGTCGGGCTGGCCTGCCATGGTGGCCGCCAGCAGGCGGCGCCTGGCCCAGCCGTCGGCCAGCGGGCGCCAGCCCAGCTTCATGCTTTTGATGATGGGCAAGGTGGCGCCCTTGGGCAGCACGGCCACGCCCAGGCCCGAGGCCACCATGTGGCACACAGCATCAAAGCTGCGTACCTGCATGCGCAGCTTGAACGGGCGCTTCGCGGCCAGCGCGGCCTGCTGCTGCTTTTGCAGCATGGCGGCGCCGGTGGTCAGGCTGATCCATTCCTCGTCGAGCGCATCCACAAAGGCCAGCGGCGTCTTGCCGCGCGCCAGCGCGTGGCCGGCCGGCAGTATCAGCACCAGCTCGTCCTCGCGAAAGAGGCGCGTGTCCAGCCCCGTGGTGTCCGGCCCCTCGACAAACACTGCCGCGTCGGCCCGGCCTTCGCGCAGGGTGGCCACCACGGCCTCGGATACCTGCTCTTCGAGGTCTATGTGCACCTGCGGGTGCAGCTCGCCGTAGCGTGCGAGCAGTGGCGGCAGGAACTGGCTGATGGCGGCGCTGCTGGCGCACAGGCGTATGTGGCGCGCGATGCCGCGCCGCAGGTCCGTGAGCTCGCCGCCCAGCTGCTCCATGGTTTGCAGCAGTGTCAGGCCGTGCTTGACGAAGACACGGCCCGCCGCCGTGGGCAGCAGGCCGCGCGCATGCCGCTCGAACAGGGCCTCGCCCAGCGCGTCTTCGAGTTCGCGAATGCGCCGGCTGGCCGCAGCCAGCGCCAGGTGCGAGTCTCGCGCCGCCGCAGTCAGGCTGCCGGTCTGGGCGCAGGCCACGGCCAGGCGCACAGACACCAGGTCGAAGCGGGCAAGGTTGTAGTTCATGGCGGGCGGCGGCCCTGCGGGCGGTATCGGGAAATCAGGTGTTTTTCTTTTTGGCGGGGGCTTTTTTGGCCGCGGCGGGCTTCTGGGCCAACAGCGCATCCAGGTTTTTCACGATCTCGGTTTCAATCGTGCCCTTGAAGGCGCCCAGCAGAAAGCCCAGTTTGGCCTGGAGTTCAAAGCTGTCCTTGGTGACCCTCAGCGTGCCGTTGACACCTGAACGGGTAAAGCTGACCAGGTCTTCGTCCTTGCCCTCTTCGTAGGTGCATTCCATGTCGAATTTTTCTTCGGCCTGCTCGGCCCATTTGAAGGCCACCTTGCGTGCCTGCGCAAGGCCCAGGGTGTGGTCGCGCTGGATATGGATGTCAGCCATGGGAGGTCTCCTCGTTGTTGTGGATATCAAGTGCCTTGCGGCGCTCGTCTTTAGGCAGCCTGGCCAGCCCTTTGACGGCATCATAAAACCGCTGCCAGTCGCGGCCCTGGCGCTCGAACAGCGCCTCGAAGCCGGGCACCAATTCATCATAGGCAGCCTGCGCGCCGAAGGCCGCGTTGTTGGCGCGCGCCACCCAGGGGTCGTAGCCCGCAAAGCCGTCCCAGGAGGCCTTGAGCTGGGCATAGCCTTCGCGAAAGCGCGCGAAGGCCTGGGCCTTCATGGCCGCCTGCTCGGCTCTCCCAGCGTCGGTGCCCGGCTTCTTCGCGTAGATTGCGGCAAGCTCAAGCCGCGTAGCCAGCGCCAGGGCGCGAAACTGTCGGCGCCGCCCATCGAACTGGGCGTAGTCCTGCCTGGCCTTTTCATTGCCCCTGAGTGCCTCGCTGTCCAGCCAGCGCTGGCTGCCCAGGCGCTCGACGGCCGTGGCAAAGGATTCGTTGAACATGGTGTCGCCTGAGGCATAGACCACCTGGTGCGCGAGCTCGTGGAAGATCAGCCGTGCCAGCTCGCCTTCGGGGTAGCCGATGAAGGTGTTGAGCAACGGGTCGCCGCCGGCCCAGTTCATCCAGCCCAGCGTGGAATAGGCGGGCACGCCGTAGACGCTGGTTTCCAGGCCCTGGGCTTTGAGCTGCTCCGCTTCGGCGCGTGCCTCGGCCTCGCTGAAGTAGCCGCGGTAACCGACACAGCCCGTCACGGGGAAGCACCAGGTCTGCAGCGTCAGTGAGAACTCGGGCGCGGCCACCACGTTCCAGACCACGGCGCCGCGGCGCAGGTCGGCATAGCGCCGGTAGCTGGGGTTGTCGGGCAGCTTGAGCTCGCTCACGGCGAAGCTGCGGATGCGCTGTGACAGGGCCAGGCGGGTTTTCAGTTGCTCCGGGGTCTGCGCATCGCCCAGCCAGTCGTCCACCGGCCGGGCCGCGTTGAGCATCTGCAAATGGCCGCTGACGGACTGCCAGTAGTAGCCCAGGTCGGCGCAGCCTGCCAGCCCTAGCCCTGCGGTCAGCGCCGCAGCCAGCGTCCATTTGAGCGTGCCGCGTTCCACCTGGAGCCTGCTCAGGCAGCCTCGGCTTCGCGTTGCACCTGCACCAGGCAGTCGTAGAACACCGGGCCGCGGCCCATGTCGGTCAGCTGCTGGCTGGTGAGCTGGTTGACGTTGGTGCCGTCCAGGCCCAGCTTGCGCCACCAGATGCCCAGGCCGTTGACCACGCCGGGCCTTGCCCGCGTGGAGACCTCGGCTTTGACGCGATACTCGCCGCGCTGGTTGAACACCTTGACGATGGCGCCGGTGGTGATGCCGCGCGCCGCGGCGTCGTCGGCATGGATTTCGAGTACCGGCTCGGCTTCGATGTCGCGCAGGCTTTTGACGTTGACGAAGCTGGAGTTCAGGAAGTTGCGTGCCGGCGGCGAGATCATGGCCAGCGGGAACTGCGCCGAGCTGCCCGCGGCCTCATGGTTGGGAACATGGCCGGGCAAACCGTCCGCACCCTCGGCCGCCAGCCGCGCGCTGAAAAATTCGCAGCGGCCCGAGGCTGTGGGGAAGTTGCCGTCGGCAAAGGGCGCATCGGGCAGGTCCAGCGTGGCAAAGCCTTTGTCCAGCAGTTGCTGGAAGTCGACCTTGTCGCCGAAAGCCGCACGGCACAGCTGCTCGTCGCTGTCCGAAAAGCAGGGCTCGGCCAGGTCCATGTGGGCCGCCAGTTCGCGAAAGATCTGGGTGTTGGGTTTGGCCTGTCCCATCGGCGCGATGGCCGGGCGATTCAGCAGTACGTCGGTATGGCCGTAGGCGCTGTGCACATCCCAGTGTTCGAGCTGCGTGGTGGCCGGCAGGATGTAGTCGGCGTAGTCGGCGGTGTCGGTCTGGAAGTGTTCCAGCACCACGGTGAAGAGGTCTTCGCGCGCAAAACCCTGCACCACCTTGCCGGACTCGGGGGCCACCGCCACCGGGTTGCTGTTGTAGACGATAAGGGCTTCTATCTTCGGGCCGAACTGCTTGGATGCGGGCGCCAGCAGCGCGTTGCCTATGGTGCTCATGTTGATGGTGCGCGGTTGCCGGCCCTTGAGCAGATCGGGCCGCTGCAGCGCGGCCCTGTCCACCGGGAACAGGCCCGAGCTGCTCAGCAGCACACCGCCGGCGCGATGCCGCCACGCGCCCGTGAGCGCGGGCAGGCAGGCGATGGCGCGGGCCGCGTTGCCGCCGCCGTGCACGCGCTGCATGCCGTAGTTCAGGCGTATGGCGGCCGGTTGCTTGTTGACCATGCACTCGCCGTAATCGCGGGCCAGTGCGCGTATCTGTTCGGCCGGCACGCCGCAGACGGCGGCGGCGCGCTCGGGGCTCCACTGCAGCGCGCGTTCACGCAGCCCGCCTTCCGGGCCTTGCCAGCCCAGGGTGTGGCGCGCGATGTAGTCGTGGTCCAGCCAGTCGTGGGTGATGAGCTCATGCATCAGTGCGAGCGCCAGCGCGGCATCGGTGCCGGGCAGCAGCGCGATGTGCTCATGGCATTTCTCGGCGGTTTCGCTTCGGCGCGGGTCTATGCAGATGAGCTTGGCGCCGTCGCGTTTGGCCTGCTGCGCATAGCGCCAGAAATGCAGGTTGCTGCCGATGGAGTTGCTGCCCCAGATGATGATGAGTTTGGACTCGGCGAAAAACTCCACGCGCATGCCGACCTTGCCGCCCAGGGTCTGCGTCAGGGCCTCGCCTCCGGCGGAGGAGCAGATGGTGCGGTCCAGCAAGGACGCGCCCAGCAGGTTGAAAAAACGCCCGGCCATGCTTTCACCCTGGACCTGGCCCATGGTGCCGGCGTAGCTGTAGGGCACGATGGCTTCGGGATCGCGCGCCGCGATGGCCTTCAGGCGCGCCGCGATGTCGGCCAGCGCGGCTTCCCAGCTCACCGGTTCGAACTGGCCGCTGCCTTTGGGGCCGCTGCGCTTGAGCGGGTGCAGCAGCCGTTCGGGGTGGTAGGTGCGTTCGGTGTATCGAGAAACCTTGTTGCACAGCACGCCGCCGGTGTGGGGATGGCCGGGGTTGCCCTGCACGCGGGTGGCGATGCCGTCCTGCACCGTGGTCAGCAGCGAACAGGTGTCGGGGCAGTCGTGCGGGCAGGCGCCCAGCACCTGTGTGGGGGCCGTCTTCAGCCCGCTGTCAGGCTTGGCCGCGTTCCTAGGGGAGATGCTGATGGTGTTGCTCATGGTTCAACTCTATATTGGCCGTCATCGTCGCATCCCGTGGGAGACATACTATGACAACAACAATGAACGGAATGCGCGCATTCCGCGCCGCCGCCAGAATCGCCATGGTAGCGGCCCTGGCCGGCCTGCTCACGGCAGGGGCCAATGCCGAGGACGGCATCAGCAAGACCGCCGTCAGCCTGGGCCAGTCCCTGGCCATGACCGGGTCCGGCTCCACCTTGGCAGTGCCCTTCGCGCAGGGCGCGCGGCTGTACTTTGAACGGGTCAACGCCGGCGGCGGCGTCAACGGACGCAAGATCGAGATCACCACGCTGGACGACATGGGCAGCCCCGACACCGCGGCGGCCAACACCAAAAAACTGCTGGACCAAAAAGTCTTCTCGCTCTTCGGCTATTACGGGTCGGCGCAGGTCACCGCCGTCAACCCGCTGCTCAAGGACACGGAGGTCCTGCTGTTCGCGCCCATGGCCGGTGCTGACGAGTTGCGCGGCTCGCTCTACCCGAATGTCTACTCGGTGCGCCCCGGCTACTCCGAAGAGGCCGCCATGATCACGCGCCATGCCGAAACCCTGGGCATGCGCAAGCTCGCCATCCTGCATGCCAGGGACCCGGAGTCGCTCGCGGCACTCGATTCAGCCGAACGCACCATGGGCGGCATGGGCGCCAACCTGGTGGCCAAGTCGCCTCTTTCGAACGGCAGCGTGGCGACCAGTGTGGACCAGGTGCTGGGCAAAAAGCCTGAGTCGGTGCTTGTGATCAGCGATGCCTCGGGCGCGGCCAATGCCATACGCGACCTGCGGGCCAAGGGCTTTCGCGGGCCGATCTACGGTTTTTCCAGCACCGGCGAAAGCCTGCTGGCCGAGCAGCTAGGCCCCACCGGTGCCGGTGTAGTGGTGGTGCGCGTCACACCGAAGTCAGACAATGCCAAGAGTGTGCTGGTGCGCGACCTGCAGGCCGACGCGGCGGCGGCCAAGCTCGGCAAGCCCAACGTCTACATGCTGGAAGGCTATATCGCCGCCTGGACCTATGTTGAAGCCTTGCGCAAGGCCGGCAAGGACCCGACGCGGGTCAAGTTGCGCAAGGCGCTGGACACCCTGCAGGACCTGAACCTGGGCGGCTTTCGTGTCCATTTTGACGGCGACCGCGTGGGCTCCAAACTGGTGGAACTGAGCCTGATCGACGCCATGGGGCGTGTGCGGGAATAGGTCAAACCAGAGGTCAAACCCCTAAAAAGCTGGCAAATTCCTGACAATCTTGGTGTAACGTAACACCAAAGTAGTGAGCTATCTCACAGCCTTGCTTCCTGTTACGAAATGGGGGTGACCAGACTGTAAGTTGTGTTGCGAGAATTGAGGGATGAACCTCACTCGCAGAAAATTTTCCGTTGTTGCCGGCACCTCCATGCTGGCCGGTTTCAATATTGCCCATGCCCAGGCCGACAAGATTATCCTGGGCCAGTCGGCCGCCTTCACCGGCCCGGCCGCGCAGCTGGGCATACAGTTCCACCAGGGCGCCAAGCTCTATTTCGACCAGGTCAATGCCCAGGGCGGCATCGGCAAGCGCCTGATCGAGATACGCAACCTCGATGACGGCTACGAGCCCGACCGCTGCGCCGAAAACACCCGCAAGCTGATCGCCGACGACGTGTTCGCGCTGTTCGGCTACATCGGCACGCCCACCAGCATCGCCGCGCTGCCGCTGGCGACCAAGGACAAGGTGCCCTTTATCGCCCCCTTCACCGGCGCGATGGCACTGCGCGACCCGTTCAACAAATACGCCTTCCATGTGCGTGCGTCCTACAACGACGAGACCGGCCTCATCGTCAAACAGCTCACCGGCCTGGGCTTGAAAAAAATCGCGGTGTTCTACCAGAACGACGCCTACGGTAAGGCCGGCCTGGACGGCGTCAACCTCGCCCTGGGGGCGCAAAACCTCAAGCCGGTGGCGCTGGGCACGGTTGAGCGCAACACGGTGAACGTGGCCGCGGCGGTCAAGACCCTGGTCGCGGCCGGGCCCGACGCCGTGGTGCAGATCGGCGCCTACAAGGCCTGCGCGGCCTTTATCCGCGAGGCCCGCAAGGCCGGCTACGGCGGCACCTTTTACAACGTGTCTTTTGTCGGCACGCAGGCGCTGGCCGACGAACTCGGCAAGGACGGCGCGGGCGTGGTGGTCTCCCAGGTCATGCCTTCACCCTACAACGCGGCCCGTCCCATCACGCGCGAGTTTGTCGATGCGGCCAAGGCGGGCGGTGCCCAGGTCAATTTCTCCAGCATGGAAGGCTATGTGGCCGCCAAGGTGCTGGTGGATGGGCTCAAGCGCGGCGGCGGCAAACCCAGCCGCGAGTCGCTGATTGCAGGCCTGGAGGGCATGGGCAGCCAGTCGCTTGGTGGTTTTTCTGTGTCCTTCTCGCCGACGGACCATGTGGCATCCAGCTTTGTCGAGCTGTCCATGCTGACCGGCGACGGCCGGGTCCGGACCTGAAGCACTGGCTCCCCCGAAGCGGCCTGCGGCCGCCCCGTACCGTCGCCAGAGGCGACGGCTCTTCCGAGCCGTCCAAGCCTGCGCAGGCAGGCTTGGAGCCGCGGCTCTCAGCCCCTCAGGGGGCGCCACCTGCGGCCCGGCCCTTCGACAGGCTCAGGACGGGCCAAGGCCGGTTCCGCGCTGGCACTCATAAGGGCAGTTGCTTAACGAAGCGCGCTCGTGCTCGCCAGGTCTTTCAGCATCCCATAGAGCATGGCGGCGGCCGGCTGCAAAGGCCGGTCCTTGCGCACAATCAGCCCGAGCAGGCGGTGGATGCCGGGCTCGACAAGCGGAATCCCCTTGAGCGTGGCGTGCGTTTTCGGCAAGGACAAGTCGGGCAATGCCGCCAGCCCCAGCCCCGCTTCAACGAGCGCGAGCGCCCCCGTCACGTGGTTCACTTCGTAAAAGGCGCTGGGGGGCCGGCGCAGGCTTGACAGGGCGCTGTCCAGCAGCAGCCGGTTGCCGCTCTGGCGCGACACCGCCACCATCTTTTCATCGGCCAGTTCTTCCCAGGCAATCGACCCGCGATGCGCCCAGGGATGGTCGCGCCGCATGGCGAGCACGTAGTCCTCCTGGCGCAGGGCCTCGAAACCGATGTCGGGCTCCTGCACGCCCACGAAATTCACACCGAAGTCGGCATCGCCGGACAGCACGCTGGTCAGCACCGCGTTGGCGCTCTCATCGACCACCCTGATCCGGACGCTGGGAAACTGGTCGGCAAAGCGCTTGAGCACGGGGGGCAACACGTGGTGGGCCACTGACGGCAGGCAGGCAACCGTCACCTGCCCGCGCCGCAAGCTGGCGTTGTCCGCCAGCCTGAGCACGGCATCTTCAAGGCCATCCAGGGCGGCGCGCGCTTCCTCCAGGAACTGGCGCCCCACGTTGGTCAGAAACACGCGCCGTGTGGTGCGATCCAGCAGGCGGCTGCCGAGCGCCGCCTCCAGCTTGTCGATGCGGCGGCTGAGAGCCGGCGGGGAAATGGACAGCTCTTCCGCCGCCGCCCTGAAGCTGGCTTTGTCGGCGACCGCCACAAAAGCCTGAAGTTCATCCAACCCGAAATTGATCCGTTTCATGCACTAATCAGTCAGAAAGTTGCAATATACAAATGATTGTGCGCCATCTAGCATCGCTTTTTTATTCAAGCCTTGCCCATGAAACACACATTTTCCCGTCTTGCCGTGGCCCTTGCGCTGGGCACCGCCGCACTGTCGGCCGTGGCCGCCGATGCCTGGCCGTCCAAGCCCATCCGTTTTGTTGTGCCCTTCGGCCCCGGCGGCGCCAATGACCTCGTGGCCCGCGCTGTGGCAGAGGCGGCGTCGAAACAGCTGGGCCAGCCGATCATTGTGGAAAACAAGCCGGGCGCCGGTTCGGTGCTGGGCGCCGACCTGGTCGCCAAGGCCCCGCCCGATGGCTATACCTTCCTGGCGCCCGCAGGCGGTGTGATCACCAACGCGATGATCAAGGCCAGGATGCCTTACAAGGAAGAAGACCTGGTGCCCGTGGCCATGATGGCGGTCAGCCCCTCGGTCATCGTGGTGTCCGCCGACTCGCCGATCAAGGACCTCAAGGGCCTGGTGGCCGCGGCCAAAACGGGCCACGGCCTGAACTTTTCAACCGCCGGCACCGGCAGCACGCCGCACTTCGTCGCCGAGATGCTCAAGCTCAAGTCCGGCGCGAAGCTGGAAGTGGTTCCCTACAAGAGCGGCTCGGAGGGCATGGTGGCGGTGATCGGCAAGCAGGTCGACGCCACCTCGGAAGCCAGCGTGGTGGTCCTGCCGCAAATCAAGGGCGGCAAGCTGCGCGCCATTGCCTCGACCTGGAACCGCCGCATCGCGGCGCTGCCCGACCTGCCGACCGCTGAAGAGCAGGGCTACCCCAATGTGTTCATCGGCCACTGGTCGGGCGTGTTTGCGCCCCGCGGCACCCCGGAAGACATCCTGGAAAAAATGAATGGCGCCATCAATGCGGCCCTCAAATCCCCGGAACTGCGCGCCCGCCTGATCCCACAGGGCATAGACCCGGCGGGCGGCAGCCGCGCCGACTTCAGCAAATTCCTGGTGGGCGAGAAGGCCCGGCTCGGCCCCATCGCCAAGGCCGCCAACATGAAGGAAGACTGACTTCCCGCTTCCAGTCACGTACCGAGCCCCATCACTGACGCATACGCCGACAGCCGATTACAGAAACAGAAGGAGACCCTTGCCATGACGTTCACATTCCAGCGGGCACGCCGCCTTGCCCTGATCGCGTTCAGCTTCATGTTGCTGGCCGGCGGCGCCCTGGCCGCCGATATCCGGGTGATCAGTTCGGGCGGCTTCACGGCCGCCTACCAGCAACTGATACCGCTTTACGAACAGGCCAGCCAGAACAAGGTCATCACCAGCTACGGCGCCTCCATTGGCAACGCGCCGGACTCCATTCCCAGCCGGCTGGCGCGCGGCGAGACTTTTGACATCGTGATCCTGGCCGACAGCGGGCTGGAGGCGCTGGTCAAGGAGGGCAAGGTCGCGCCTAACAGCCGGGTCGACCTGGCGCGCTCCGTCATCGGCATGTCGGTGCGCAAAGGCACACCCAGGCCGGACATCAGCACGGTCGATGCCTTGCGCCAGACGCTGCTGAACGCGAAGTCGATTGCCTATTCGGCGAGCGCCAGCGGCACCTACCTGTCGACCGAGCTATTCCAGCGCCTGGGCGTGGCCGACCAGATCAAGGACAAGGCCCACAAGATCTTCAGTGAGCGGGTCGGGACGGTGGTGGCGCGCGGCGACGCCGAGATCGGCTTCCAGCAGGTCAGCGAGTTGCTGCCCTTCAAGGAACTGGACTTTGTGGGGCCCCTGCCCAACGAAGTCCAGCAGACCATCTTCTTTTCAGCCGGCCTGATGACGGGCGCCAGGGAGGCCGAAGCCGCCCGGCACCTGATCCGGTTCCTGGCTTCACCGGCCGCCGCGCCCATTGTGCGCGGCACGGGCATGGAGCCTGTTGCCGCCAAGCCTTGAGAACCTGTTCACGGTCTAAACGGGCCACGTCTTTTTAACGAAGCTCGTTCGTGTTCGCCAGGCCTTTCATGAAAGCCTGGCAACGCGCGAGCTGCTCCAGGCTCACGAATTCATCGGGCTGGTGTGCCTGCGTGATGCTGCCGGGCCCGCACACCACGGTGGGTATGCCCGCGCCCTTGAAGATGCCGGCTTCGGTGCCGAAGGCCACCAGCGTGGTTTCCCGCGTACCGGCCAGGCGCTGCGCCAGCCGGGTCACGTCGTCGCCGGCCGAGCCCAGGAAGGCCGGCACCTCGCAAATCGTTTCAAAGCTGAAGCCCGCGTCGGGCGCGACTTTTTTCATCGCCGGTTGCGCGCCTTCGGCGTAGGCGCGTATTTCCTGCTGCATGGCCAGGGCATCGGCCGTGGGCAGGTTGCGGAATTCATAGCGGAACTCGGCGTCACGCGGCACCACGTTGTCGGCGATGCCGCCATGGAACTGCCCCACGCTGGCGGTGCTGAAGGGCACGTCGAAGCCTTCGTAGCGCGGTTCATTCGCTTCAAAGCCCTCGGCCATGTCGCGCAGCTTGCCGACCACCCGCGCCGCCATTTCGATGGCATTGACCGATTGCGGCGTGAGCGAGGAGTGGGCCTCCTTGCCGCGCACGCAGCATTTGTAGCGGTACACGCCCTTGTGCGCGGTGGCCGGCACCATGTTCGTCGGCTCGCCGACGATGCAGGCCAGCGGCGCGATGCCGGCGTCCTTCATGTCGGCGATCAGTTCGCGCACGCCCAGGCAGCCGACTTCCTCGTCGTAGCTCAACGCCAGGTGCACCGCGAAAGGCGCCCGGCTATTGAGGAAGTCCCCGGCGTGGGCCAGGGCCATGCCGATAAAGCCTTTCATGTCGCAGCTGCCGCGGCCGTAGAGCCGGCCGTCCTCAAGGGCGGCCGACAGCGGATCCAGCGTCCAGTCCTGGCCGTCCCAGGGCACGGTGTCGGTATGGCCTGACAGGATGATGCCGGCCGGCTTGCCTTCACCCAGCGTGGCGAACAGGTTGGCCTTGGTCTTGCCGGCATTGGTGGTGATGCGGCTGGCCACGCCCAGCCTGGCAAGCTCGTCGCGCACGAAATGGATGAGCTCCAGGTTGCTGTTGTCACTGACGGTGTTCATGCGCACCAACGCCTGGATCAATTCCAGGGCGCGGGGCGAGACGTCGGGCAGGGCAGTGGGGGTGGCGGGAGAGGAGGGAAGGGAGGAGGGTGCGAAAGCCATGGCCTCATTTTGGCCGGATTCGGGAATCCGCGGCGCTCAGTTATGCTTCAAGCTCGCAGTCCCCGGGGTGTTGCCCCTCTTCCTGATGCCCTCTTCCTTTTCTTCCCCGCTGGCCCTGGTCCGGCTCATGCGGCCGCACCAGTGGCTGAAAAACATGTTTGTCTTCGCCGGCCTGGTGTTCAGCCAGAACTGGCAGGACATGGCGCTGGACTGGCGGGTCTTCCATGCCTTTGCCGCATTCTGCTGCCTCTCCAGCATGGTCTACATCATCAACGACTGGCATGACCGTGCCACCGATGCCCTGCATCCCACCAAGCGCAACCGCCCCCTGGCCAGTGGCGCGGTGGCGGTGCCTGTCGCGCTGGTGGTGGCCGGCCTGCTGCTTGTGGCGGGCCTGCTGCTGGCGGCGGGCAACCGCACGCTGCTGGCCCTGCTGGCGGCCTATACGCTGCTCAACCTGGCCTATTCGTGGCGGCTCAAGCAGGTGCCGGTGGTCGACGTGTCCATCATCGCCTCGGGCTTCATGCTGCGCCTGCTGGCCGGCACCGTGGCCGTCGGTATCCCGCCCTCGCGCTGGCTGTTGCTGACCGGCATATTTGTGGCCCTGTTCCTCGGTTTTGCCAAACGCAAGGCCGAAAGCTTTCACGAGGAAGCCAGCCAGCGCGCCGTGCTGGCGCACTACCCCTCGGCCCTGCTGGACACCTTCATGGCCGTGACCATGACCGCCACGCTGACCACCTATAGCCTGTTCGCCACCAGCCCCGAGGCGCAGCTGCAGCACGGCGAGCGCCTGCTCTACACCGTGCCGGTGGTGATCTTCGGCATGCTGCGCTACACCTACCAGGTGCACCGCGGCCACGGCGAAGACGTGGCGCGCGACATGCTGCGCGACCCCTGGATACTGGGGGCCGGTGCGCTATGGCTGGCCATCTTCCTGAGCCGCTGGCTGTGAAGCCCGCGCCGCCCGCGTCGCCGGAACCACCCGCGCCCGCCGCGGTACGCGGCTTGTTTCCCTTCAAGCGGCTGCTGTTGGTGCTCGGCGTGGTGGCCACGGTTTACGCGGCCGCGCTGCTGATCTGGGGTGACAGCCCTAAAACCTCGCTAGCGCTGCTGTGGTCCTGGACGGGCGCACAGGCCACGGGCCTGTGCCTGCTCAACTACCTGCTGCGCGGCTTGCGCTGGCGGCTCTGGATGGCCCACTACGGCCGCCAATTCGGCTGGCTGCAGGGGCTGCGCCTGTACCTGGCGGGCTATGCCTTCACGCCCACGCCCGGCAACGTCGGGGAGGCGGTGCGGGGCCTGATGCTGGCACGCCGGCCCCTGGCTGCCGGGCAAAGCCTGGCTATCTTCGGCGCGGAGCGGCTGGCCGACCTGCTGTGCCTGCTGCTGCTGTGCCTGCCGGCCGCCGGCTGGGTGCTGAGGCATCCCGCGGTGCAGGCCGCGCCCACCTTGCTGGGTGTGCTGCTGGTAGCTGCGGCCGTGGTGCTATTGGCCGTGCTGGGCTTGCTTTTTAAACACCGCGCCCGGCTTTTTGCCCGCCTGCCCTGGCTGCGGGAGGCCTGGCATTGCCTGGCGCTGCGCCCCTGGCTCTGGCTGGGGTTGACGCTGGCGGCGTGGGCGGCTCAAGGTATCGCGGTCTGGCTGATATGCAGCGCCATGGGTGTTCCGCTGGGCTTGCTGACGGCCACGGGCTTTTATGCAGCCTCCATGGTGGCCGGCGCCTTGTCGGCGCTGCCGGCCGGCCTGGGCGGCACCGAGGCCGTGCTGACAGGCCTGCTGGTGGCCCAGGGCGCCACGCCCGCGGCGGCGTTGGCCGTCACCGTGCTGGCGCGCCTGCTGACGCTGTGGCTGGCCGTGGCCATCGGCGTGCTGGCCTTGCTTTATAGTGCGGCCATCCGCAAGGAAATCAGCTTTCGCTAGCCTGTTCCCGCCTTGCCCTTGGCGCATGTCGCTGCCAATGCCGTCCCCTTTCCAAGCCTCATGTCCCAGAACCACGATTCCGCCGCCTTTCCCGCCACACTGAGCCGCTGGTTGCTGGCCGCCGGCCTGCTTTCGCTGTTGCTGCGGCTGTGGATTTCCGTCAGCTTCCCTGTTACCGGCGACGAAGCCTTTTTCTACTGGTGGGGGGTGTATCCCGACTGGGGCTATTCAGACCATCCACCCATGGTGGGCTGGCTGATCGCGCTGATGCGCGCCACGCTGGGCGACAGCCTCTGGTCCATACGCCTGCCCATCGTGCTGCTGCCGCTGGCGCTGGGCGCGGCGCTGTGGTGGGCGCTCAAGCCCGTGGACCGGGTGTGTGCCGCCTGGGCCGTGCTGTTTTTCTGGCTGGCGCCGCTGAACTGGCTCAACACCCTGATCACCACCGACACGCCGCTGATTTTCTGGTCGGCGCTCTCGGTCGCTGCGCTGATGCGCGCCGAGCAGCGCGAGCGGCTGGACCGCGCCGCCTGGGGGCTATACGCACTGTCCGGCGTTTTCCTGGGCTGCGCTTTTTTGTCCAAGTACTTCTCGGTGGTGCTGGGCTTCAGCTACCTCGTGTACTTCGTGCTGTACCGCCGTGAGCGGCTGGCCGGTTTTGCCTTGCTGGTGCTGTGCGCGATGCCCGGCCCGGCGATCAACATCGCCTACAACATGTCGCACGGCTGGTCCAACATCATGTTCAATGTGTACAACCGCAATGAAGATGCCGTCTTTGAGTGGCGCAAGCCGCTGACCTACATCGGCATGATGGTTTACCTCATCACGCCCGCCGCGGTGTGGATGGCCGTGCGCTACCGACGGGCGCTTCTGGCGGCGGCACGCTCGCAGCGCCTGCTGGCCTGCCTGGTGGTCGTGCCCCTGCTGTTTTTTGCCCTGCTCTCAGCCAAGAAGGTCATCGGCCTGCACTGGGTGCTGTCGTTCTACCCCTTTGGCTTTGCCTTCCTGGCCTTTGCCCTGCCGGCCGACAAACTCAAGGCCTGCGCCAAAGGCCTGGCCCTTTTCGCCGGCCTGCATGTGCTGGTGGTGGCCGGGCTTTACATGACCACGCTGGATACCTGGCGCACAACAGCGCCTTTGTCCAAGCTCTATCCGCAGATCATCCGCAGCTACAGGACCGCCGAGATGCTCAAGCAGGTCACGGCACCCGGCGTGGTGCTGATGGGTGAGGCGTATACGCCGGCTTCGATCTTCGGTTTTGAGCGCCGCCAGTACATGCCGGTCTTCGGCGTCGGCAAGTTCCACGCCCGCCAGGACGACATGCTGGTCGACTTTTCGATTTACCAGGGCAAGACGATCCGCATCATCCTCGCCGACAAGCCGAAGCTCGAGGAGTTCGAGCCTTACTTCGCGTCGGTGCGCGTGCTCAGTTTCGAGCAGGACGGCGTGCCGTTTTACGCTGTTGAAGGCACGGGCTTCAATTACCAGGCTTATCGCGAAGGCGTGCTGGGCACGGTGTTCAAGCGCTATTTCAATATTCCCGGCTGGCTGCCCATGACGGGCTGCCCCTTCTGCGAACGCTATTGCGGCCAGGTGCGATGCCCGAGGTAAGCGCCGCTGACAGCAGCCCAGTGGTCGCCGCCTTTGACTTCGACGGCACCCTGACCCGGCGCGACACCTTCACGGTATTCCTCGCGCGTGGCCTGGGCTGGCCGCGCTTTGTGTGGGCCCTGCTGCGCTGCTCACCCTGGCTGGCCGGCTACGCGCTGCGCCTGGTGCCCAACAACGTCGCCAAAGGCAAACTGATGCAGGCCACGCTCACGGGCCGCAGCATGGCTGAAATGGAAGACTGGGCCGCGCGCTGGCTGGCCAGGGATTTTCCCGGCCAGCTGCGTGAAGACGCCATGGCTCGCCTGGCCTGGCACCGCGAGGCCGGCCACTGCTGCGTGATGGTGAGCGCTTCGCCCGACATCTACCTCACGCAAGTGGCGCGGCAGCTGGGCTTTGACGCCTTGCTCTGCACCGAAATGGAAGTCGTGGGCGAGGGCGATGCCCGCCGCCTCACGGGCCGTATGCGCACGCCCAACTGCCATGGCGAGCAGAAGGTTGCCAGGCTACGGGCCTGGGCCGCCGAGCGCTTTGGCGCGGCCGGGCTGGAGGGGGTGACGCTCTATGCCTATGGAGATACCTCGGGGGATAAGCCTATGCTTCGCCTGGCCCGGCATGCGTGGTACCGAGCAGAGCCCTGGTCGGAGTGAGGCGCTCCGACCCCCTCCTCTGTGCGCTCTTCTTACGTTCGCTGGCCGCCGGGCTACTCCCGGCCAGCAGGCCTCAGAAGAGGGCGGAGAAGGAACAGAGCTGGAAAGGGACAGCGCGAGAAGGCCGGCGCAAGACCCGGCCGAAAAATCAATCTTCCAATTCCGCCTTAGCCATCTCCACATCCAACCTCTCCGTGGCATCCAGCGGCTTGCTGGCCGCAGCCTGCTCATAAAGCTTGGTGGCTTCCTTCATTTTTTTGTCGCCTTCGAGCATGACCATGCCGTTGGCGTACTCGATCATGCCGATGGCGGAGCCTGGGTTCAGTTTCAGTGCGTCCTTGTAGAGGGACAGGCCTACATCCTTTTTGGCGCCATAGGTCATGCCGCCTATCAGCGAGCCGACTTTGTCGATCACCTCGGCGTGGAAGGCGGCCAGCGCGATGTGCGCGTCGGCATGTTTGGGCGAGAGCTTGATCGCCTGCTCAAGTGCGTTCTTCACCTTGGTGCCCAGACCCTGGGCGAGGGCCTTGGCCACGCTGATGCCCTGGCTGTAGCGGCCCAGGGCGTAAGCCTGCCAGTACCAGGCATTCGCATTCTTCGGGTCGTCCTTTTGCTGGGCTTCGGCGCGGGCGGCGACTTCCAGGAAGATGTCGAGCTTGGCCTTTTCCTTGGTTTCCAGGTAAGTGGCGTACATGCTGGCGGCCTTGTTGGCCACCGTGATGCCGGCGCCGCCCGCCTTGAGGCCGGCGTCAAAGGCCTTCTGGAATTCACCGTTGTGGAACAGCACCCAGGCCTGCAGTACGTCGGCATCCTTGGGCAGGGGCTCGCAATCGCCCGTGTGCAGGCGGGCCCAGTTCTTTTTCAGGCTGGCAGCATCGAATGCGTAGTCGCCCGCGTGGGGAAAGGCAGTCCATTTGGCCATGTTCTTGTCTCCTGGTAAAAATTGTAGGTGTTATCAATGAGGGCTGTTTGACGGAACTCAAGCAAGGAATTCATGCCGGGCTGCCGTAGGCGCCGACCAGGGCCTGCAGGTGCGCGCGCTGGCTTTGCTCGAGGTAGGGGATGAGCAGGTTGAGCACGTGGTGCGCGCCGCGCAGCAGCGCGGCCTGTGCATTGGCGGGCTCCAGCGCATTGCGCGGGTCGCGCACGTATTCGAAGCTGAGCCAGTAAGTGAGCACCACCACCATGCTGGTGGCCGTGGCTTCGACCTCGCGCGAATCGATGCTCATGGCGCCCGCGCGGCTCATGCCGTCGAGCAGGCCCTTGACGGCCCGGGCCTTGTTCTTGAGCACCCACTGGAAATGGGTTTCCAGCCTGCGGTTCTTGCTCAGCAGGTCGTTGAGGTCGCGGTACAGGAAGCGGTATTGCCAGATCAGCTCGAACAGCGTGTGCATGAAGAACCAGGCATCTTCCACGTCGCGCACGCCGTCGCTGGCGTTGAGTAGCTCGCTCAGGGATTTTTCATAGCGATCGAACAGCGAGTTGATGAGCTCGTCTTTGGCGGGGTAGTGGTAATAGAGGTTGCCGGGGCTGATGTTGAGCTCGGCGGAGATCAGGGTGGTCGACACATTGGGCTCGCCAAAGCGATTGAAGAGGTCCAGGGTGACCTCCAGGATCCGCTCTGCTGTACGGCGCGGCGCTTTTTTCGCCATAAGTTGTCTACCTTGTATTGTTCTTCTTTAACTCTAACCCAGCGCCTGCCGGCGCGAAACTAGGGAAGTCCACAAAACCTCGATCCGCTTATGGAAACCTTTGGGTTACGCCGCTACCGCGCGGTCGGGCGATTGCAGTGCATGGCTTAAATCCTCCATCACTTCCTCCAGCGAGGCAATGGCGCGGCCCACACGGGTGGCGGCCGGCCTTGCGGCCACCAGGTGGCGTTTAAGGTCCTCCAGGATTTCAAGGTTCAGGCTCAGGCCGTGCCGGGCAAGCTTGGCCGACAGCGTGGTCTTGCGCGAGCGCAGCATCTGCCGGGTCTGCTGGTAGGCGTGTTCGGCGATCTCGCGGCGCTGCCGGTAGCTGAAGGTGTTGGCCAGGAACATCTCGGCATCGCGGTGGTCGGGCTCCAGCAGCACGATATCGGTGTCGGGATAGGCATGTTCGTAATGTTTCATTCCCAGCTCCAGCCGCGAATGGATCATGGAACGGAAAGTCTGGCTCATGACCGCGGGCAGGCCGCCGCTGACAATGCGCGGTATGGACTGCTTTTCCGCTGGCAGGCCGCGGCGCATGACGCGCTGGTCCATGGCCAGCCGGGGGGCGCGCGTCGAATTGAAAGGCACCAGCGGGTTCAGGCAGAACATCAGGTCCACGCCTTCGTCCATGGCCACGCCGGCATGCATGGTCTTTTTGAGGGCGCCGTCCACGTAGTAATGGTTGTCGATCTCAACGGGTGGAAACAGGCCCGGGAGAGCCGAGCTGGCCTGCACGGCCTTGGAGATGGGCACGTGGTCCCAGCCCGGGCGGCCAAAAGGCGCGGCATCGCCACTGTCCAGGTTGGTGGCCACCAGGGTCAGGCGCGTAGGGAGCTTGCGGAAGTCGTTGGTGCGGCCTGGTTTGGAGAACAGCTTCTCGAGCCGCCTGTCGACTTCGTCGTTGGCAAAAATGCCCGTGGGCAAAGCCGGCCCCAGCGCCTCCAGTGCATGGACGACAGACTTGCGCCCGAAGGTGGCGCGCCAGGCGGCCGATGCGGCCAGGCCGGGCAGGCTGATGCCGCGCCGCAGGAATTCGCCGTAGGCCGGCACCATCAGCCAGGCCGGGTCGAACACCTCGGAAGACTGGTCGCCGTTTTCGATAAAGGCCGCGCAGAGTTCACGCGGCGTCATGCCGTTGGCCAGGCCCGCCGCGATAAAGCCGCCCGCCGAGACGCCGACGTAGTGGTGCAACTGCGTGAAGGAGATGCCCTGCAGGGATTCATCGAGTGCGCAGAGCGCGCCGATTTCATAGATGGCTCCCAGAGGACCTCCGCCGGCGAGGGCCAATGCAATACGCGGTTGGCTTATGGAGGGCTTGCTTTTGGAACGCTTGGCTGGAGTCATGAGAAGAAAGTGTAGACGGCGGCCCCTGGAATATTTGCTGCTTTGCAGCAAAGTGCGCAGGCGAAAAAAAAGGGACCGGTTCGTCCCTTTTTTGATGTTCGTCGTGCTTAAGTCGACTTGCGCGCGGCGGGCCGCTTGGCGGCCGGGGCCTTTTTGGCGGCAGGCTTGGCGGCGGTCTTCGCTGCCGGGGCTTTGCCGCTGAGCTTTTGCACATTGCGGTTGAGTTCGTCAATGCGCGCGATCAGTGCGTCCACGTCTTTGGCGGAAGGCACGCCGAGCTTGTTCAGGGCCTTGGCAACGCGGTCTTCGAAGATGTTTTCCAGCTTGTCCCACTGGTGGCCGGCTTTGGACTGGATGTCCGTCGCCATGGTGGCCATGCGGTTGGTCGCTTCGGAGATTTTCTCTTCGGCGACGGCCTGGGTCTTGCGCTGGATGGACAGGCCTTCCTTGACCAGGGTTTCAAAGACTTTGCCGCCTTCTTCCTGGGCCTTGGAGAAGGCGCCCAGGCCGGCCAGCCAGATTTGCTGCGCGGATTCCTTGACGGCACCCGACAGCTGGGGGCCGGTTTTTTTGTCGGCGCTCATTTTTTGCAGTTTCTTGACCATGATGGACTCCAGACAGTGAGGGTTGTGGAAGTTGCGTGTTGCGCGGACAGTATGCCGCATGGACAGCAAAATATAAGCGTTCCCACCGGCAGTGTTTAGGTGCCCCGCTCTATGGAAAAGCCCGTCCCGCGCCGCTGAGCGCGGGTTTGTGCTGAATAGGGAGCCATGCGGTTTAAGCAAGAATCAGTTTTTTTGATCGACAGTTCAGCGGAGAAAACACAACATGCAATATTTCGTCACGGGAGCCACGGGCTTCATCGGCAAGCGCCTGGTCAAGAAAATTCTGGAGCGAAAAGGCACGACCGTTCATTTCCTGATCCGCCAGGAGAGCGCCGGCAAAGTGGAGGCATTGAGGGAGTACTGGGGGGTGAACGCCAGCCGGGCTGTCGCCATACACGGTGACCTGACGAGCAAGAAGCTGGGCGTTAACAGCGAAGACATCAAAAAGCTCAAGGGCCAGGTCGATCATTTTTACCATCTGGCCGCCGTCTATGACCTGGGGGCCGACGAGGAGAGCCAGGTCGCCGTCAACATCGAGGGCACGCGCAGCGCGGTGGAGTTTGCCAAGGCTATTGATGCCGGGCATTTCCACCACGTGAGCTCCATCGCCGCGGCGGGCCTTTATGAGGGTGTGTTCCGCGAGGACATGTTCGAGGAGGCCGAGAACTACGAGCACCCCTACTTCATGACCAAGCACGAGAGCGAAAAAATCGTGCGCAAGGAGTGCAAGGTGCCATGGACGGTGTTCCGCCCCGCCATGGTCGTCGGCGACAGCACCACCGGCGAAATGGACAAGATCGACGGCCCCTATTACTTCTTCAAGCTGATCCAGCGCATGCGCCAGCTGCTGCCGCCCTGGATGCCGGCTGTGGGGCTGGAGGGCGGGCGCGTCAACATCGTCCCCGTCGATTTTGTCGTCAATGCGCTGGACCACATCAGCCACAAGGGCGGTATCGCCAAGAAATGCTTCCACCTGGTGGACCCGGTGGGCTACCGCGTCGGCGACGTGCTGGACATCTTCAGCCGCGCGGCCCATGCGCCCAAGATGAACCTGTTCGTGAATGCCGCCCTGCTGGGCTTCATCCCGCGCGGCGTCAAGAAGAGCCTGATGGCGCTGGCGCCAGTGCGCCGCGTGCGCAACGCCATCATGGCCGACCTGGGCTTGCCCGAGGACATGCTGACCTTCGTCAACTACCCGACGCGCTTTGATTGCCGCGAAACCATGGCCGCGCTCAAAGGTACCGGCATCGAGTGCCCCAACCTCAAGGACTATGCCTGGCGCCTCTGGGACTACTGGGAGCGCCACCTGGACCCCGACCTGCACATAGACCGCTCGCTGCGCGGCACGGTGAACGGCAAGGTGGTGCTGGTCACCGGCGGCTCATCCGGCATAGGCCTGGCCGCGGCGCACAAGTTCGCCGAGGCCGGTGCGATCACCATCATCTGCGGGCGCGACCAGGACAAGCTCGACGAAGCCTGCAAGGAAGCCAAGGCCAAGGGATACAACTTCGTCGCCTACCCGGCCGACATCGCCGACATGGCCGACTGCGACCGCTTCCTCAAGGTGCTGATCGACAACCACGGCGGCGTCGACTTCCTGATCAACAACGCCGGCCGCTCCATACGCCGCGCGATCGAGGCCAGCTACGACCGCTTCCACGATTTCGAACGCACCATGCAGCTCAACTACTTCGGCTGCCTGCGCGTGACCATGGGGCTGTTGCCCGGCATGGCGGCCAGGCGCAAGGGCCATGTGGTCAACATCAGCTCCATCGGCGTGCTGACCAACGCACCGCGCTTTTCAGCCTATGTGGCCTCCAAGGCCGCGCTGGACGCCTGGACGCGCTGCGCCTCCAGCGAATTCGCCGACGTCGGCATCAGCTTCACCACCATCAACATGCCGCTGGTGCGCACCCCCATGATCGCGCCCACCAACCTGTACAACAACGTACCCACACTGTCGCCCGAAGAAGCCGCCGACATGATCGCCCAAGCCTGCATTTTCAAGCCGGTGCGCGTCGCCACACGCCTGGGCATTACCGGCCAGCTGATGCATGCGCTGGTGCCGCGCATCGCGCAGATCGCCATGAACACCAGCTTCCGCATGTTCCCCGACTCGTCGGCGGCCAAGGGCGAGAAGGCGGCCAAGCCCCAGCTGTCCGCCGAGGCCGTGGCCATGCAGCAGATGATGCGCGGCATCCACTTCTGAGGTTCGGCACCGGAGGCCCGCCGAATCGTACGTGGGATAATTTCCGTTTTCAGCGTCTGCGCGGCCAATCGCCGCGCCGCGTTTGGCCACTAAAGAGGCGATCCCATGATTTTGATAACGGGTGGTGCCGGTTTTATCGGTTCCAATTTTGTGTTGGACTGGTTTGCTCACTGCGATGAGCCTGTCCTTAATCTCGACAAGCTGACATATGCCGGCAACATGGAGAATTTGGCCACGCTTCAGGATGACGCGAGGCACCTGTTTGTGCGCGGCGACATTGGAGACTCGGCGCTGCTTGCAGGCTTGCTGGAGACGCACCGGCCGCGTGCGGTCATCAACTTCGCGGCAGAGTCCCACGTAGACCGTTCCATCCTCGGGCCTGAGGAGTTTATCCAGACCAACATAGTCGGCACTTTTAGGCTGTTGGAGGCCTGCAAGGCCTATTGGGGAAAACTGGGGGGAAATGGGAAGGACGGCTTTCGCTTGCTGCACGTCTCAACTGACGAGGTCTACGGCTCGCTGGGCCATGCGGATGCGGCATTCTCCGAGTCCCACCGTTATGAACCCAACAGTCCCTATTCGGCCTCCAAGGCCGCCAGCGATCATTTGGTGCGGGCATACCACCATACCTACGGGTTGCCGGTCATCACCACCAATTGCAGCAATAACTACGGGCCGTACCATTTTCCCGAGAAGCTCATTCCGCTGATGATCGTCAACGCCCTGGCCGGTAAGCCTTTGCCTGTTTACGGTGATGGCCAGCAGGTGCGTGACTGGCTTTATGTGCGCGACCATTGCAGCGCCCTTCGGCGGGTGCTCGAGGCTGGGAAGCCTGGTGAGACTTACAACGTGGGGGGGTGGAACGAGAAACCCAACATCGAGATCGTCCACACGGTATGCGCATTACTCGATGAGCTCCGGCCCAAGGCCGGCGGCGGCAGTTATCAATCGCAGATCAGCTTCGTCAAGGATAGGCCTGGCCACGACCGGCGCTACGCGATTGACGCACGTAAGCTCGAAAAGGAACTCGGCTGGAGGCCCGCGGAGACGTTTGAGACCGGGATTCGCAAGACGGTCAAGTGGTACTTGGACAACCCGGGATGGGTGGCCAGTGTGCAAAGCGGCGCTTATCGCGATTGGACGGCGCGGCAATATGGCCAGGAGCCAGAGGCCATTGCTTGAAAATACTGCTGCTCGGGAAAAACGGCCAGTTAGGCAGGGAGCTCCGGAGAAGCCTGGCACCACTGGGCGAGATCATCGCGCTGGATCGCAGTAGCAGGGATTTTTGCGGAGACCTCACGCGCCTGGAGGAGCTTTCGCAGACGATTCGCCGGCTGCGGCCCGACCTGATCGTCAACGCCGCGGCCTATACCGATGTGAAAGGCGCCGAGGCCAACCCCGATCTTGCCCGTACGGTTAATGCATTCGCCCCCGGCGTGCTGGCGCGAGAGGCCGCATCCCTCGGTGCTTGGCTTATTCACTATTCCACAGACTATGTTTTTGATGGCGGCGGTACTCGCCCCTGGCTGGAAAGCGATAGTCCCCATCCCCTAAACGTCTACGGCCAAACCAAGCTGGAGGGCGAGCAACTTGTTCTGGCGTCTTGCCCTCATCGCCTGGTCTTGCGCACTGGCTGGGTGTACGCCGCGCATGGCGAAAATTTTATTTCCACCATCCTGCGTCTCTCCAGGCAGCGCCCCCGGCTGGAGGTGGTGGATGACCAGTGGGGGGGGCCGACTGGCGCAGACCTATTGGCCGATGTGACGGTGCATGTTCTGCGTCTGGCGCAGGAACGGCCCGAACTCTCCGGTCTGTATCATGTGGCGGCCACGGGTGAAACCAATTGGTATGCCTACGCAAAATATGTCCTTGAGTTGGCCGGGCGCTCAAAGCCGGCCGGTGAAATAATCGCCAATGAAGTGATTCCGGTGGCATCGCGTGATTTTGAGTCGGCGGTCGATCGGCCGCTTAACGGCCGGCTGGACACATCCAAGGCGCGTCTTGCTTTTGGCCTGACCTTGCCGCCTTGGCAGCAGGGCGTGGCGGCGGCAGTGGGGCGCATGCTGACGGAAAATCCCCGCCCCCGTGATAATCAATAAATCAATCGGCACCGGCCCTGCTGGTGTTTTCCGGTCTTATTCTTAACATTCTCAATAATTCCCGGGAAATTCGCGCCAAGGAGTGATATGACACAACGCAAAGGCATTATTCTTGCCGGGGGATCTGGTACGCGCTTGCATCCGGCAACGCTTGCGATCAGCAAACAGCTATTGCCTGTTTACGACAAACCGATGATTTACTACCCGCTGAGCACGCTCATGCTGGCAGGTATACGCGACATCTTGATCATCAGTACCCCGCAGGACACTCCCCGTTTTGAACAGCTTCTGGGTAATGGTTCGCAATGGGGCCTGAATTTGCAGTACGCGGTCCAGCCCCATCCCGATGGTTTGGCGCAAGCTTTCCTGATTGGTGAAGGCTTCCTTGGCAGTTCGCCCAGTGCGTTGGTACTCGGTGACAACATCTTCTACGGACATAACTTCTCGCAAATATTGGAAGATGCCGATGGGCGGTCTTCAGGTGCTACCGTTTTTGCGTATCACGTCACCGACCCTGATCGATACGGCGTTGTGGCCTTCGATGGCCAGGGAAAAGCCAGCAGCATCGAAGAAAAACCTGCTCGGCCGAAGAGCAACTACGCGGTGACCGGGTTGTATTTTTATGACGAACAGGTGGTCGACATCGCCAAGACCATCAAGCCGAGTGCGCGTGGCGAGTTGGAAATTACCAGCATAAACCAGGCTTATCTGGACCGCGGGCAGCTGAATGTGCAGATGTTCCAGCGTGGCTATGCCTGGCTGGACACGGGCACTCACGACAGTCTGCTGGAGGCGAGTCAATTCATCGCAACGCTGGAGCACCGGCAAGGACTGAAGATATCTTGCCCCGAGGAAATCGCCTGGAGAAATGGGTTCATCAACAGTGAGCAGTTGGAAAAACTGGCTCATACACTGGCCAAGAGCGGATATGGGGAGTACCTATTTAGGCTACTCAGAGAGCCCAGGCTGACATGAAGATAATGGCCACGCAGATCCCGGACGTGCTGGTGATTGAGCCCGTTGTGTTTGTCGACTCCCGTGGATTTTTCCTTGAGAGCTACAACCACCTTGAATTTGTCCGGGCCACGGGGTTGAATGTCAGTTTTGTGCAGGACAACCATTCCCGCTCGTCCAAAGGCGTTCTGCGGGGGCTGCATTATCAAATCCAGCAGCCTCAGGGCAAGCTGCTGTCTGTGGCCTGTGGGGCGGTGCTTACGGTAGCGGTTGACATTCGCCGGTCATCCGGTACTTTCGGCAAATGGGTCGGTGTGGAACTCACCGAAGCCAACCACAAGCAGCTTTGGGTTCCTCCCGGTTTTGCGCACGGCTTTTTTGTGCTGAGCGACAGCGCAGATGTGCTGTACAAAACGACCGACTATTACGCTCCACAATTCGAGCGGTGCATTGCATGGGATGACGCATCTTTGGCCATCCGGTGGCCAACGCACGGGAAATTTCCCTTGCTGTCAGCCAAAGATGCTGCGGGGAAAAGTCTGGCGGATGCGGAATTATTCTGAGTTTATGGGAGCTGCAAGGCACGATGGCCTGTTGGCCCATCAGCCAGATGAGGTGGCGGATGCCAGGCCTTTCAGATATTCCGTTTTATTGCATCGACCATCGCGCTGATCACTTGCGCTTGCTGCGCTTCGCTGATGCCAACCCACAGCGGCAACCTCACCAGGCGTTCAGATAGCCTGTCGGTCATGCCCATCGTTCCATGCACTCGCCCATAACGCCTTCCCGCTGGGGAGGAATGCAAAGAAACGTAGTGAAAAACCGAATAAATTTCTTGGCGCTTCAGTTCGCCTAGCACTGCTTGCCGGTCAACTTCCGAGGGCAACAGTACGTAGTACATATGGGCGTTGTGCTCGCAATCATGGGGGATTACCGGACGGCGCAGCAAGCCTTTCGCCTCCAGTGGGGCCAGCGCTGCATGGTAGAAGTCCCAACTGGCCAGGCGCTGGGCGGTGATGCTTTGTGCTTCTTCCAGTTGGGCCCAAAGAAACGCAGCGGTCAGTTCGCCCGGAAGGAAAGAGGATCCAACTTCCTGCCATGTGTATTTATCCACCTGGCCTCGAAAGAAACGGCTTCGATCAGTGCCTTTTTCGCGAATGATCTCTGCGCGTAAAGCCAATTTCGGGTCGTTGACCAGCAGCGCGCCGCCTTCGCCAGAGATGACATTTTTGGTTTCATGAAAGCTGTAGGCGCCCAAGTCCCCGAGGCTGCCAAGCGCTCGTCCTTTGTACCTTGACATAACGCCCTGAGCGGCATCTTCTACAACGCCGAGATTGTGTCGGCGCGCAATCTCCAGGATGACATCCATCTCGCAGGCCACGCCGGCATAGTGCACGGGGACAATCGCTCTTGTGCGAGGCGTGATTGCCGCCTCGATCAACCGCTCATCGAGGTTCAAGGTATCTTCGCGGATGTCCACAAAGACGGGCACACCACCGCGCAAGACAAACGCATTGGCCGTGGACACAAAAGTGTAGGACGGCATGATGACTTCATCGCCAGGCTGGATATCCAGCAACAAAGCAGCCATCTCCAGCGCCGCTGTACAGGAGTGGGTGAGCAGGGCCTTGGCGCAGTTCGTCTGTTCTTCAATCCAGCCGTGGCAGCGTTTGGTGAACGGGCCGTCACCCGCCAGCATGTTGCCGAACTTGGCTTCGTTGATGTAGTCAAGTTCTTTTCCCGTCATGTGAGGTCGGTTGAACGGGATGCTACGGTTGTTCAATTCAAGCTCCAGGCGTTTGGGTATGGGGTAGTGAAAATCAAGCGTAATTGTGCCTGCTGGTTCAGGGCTCACTTGTTCGTGTGGAGCTCCCCTTGCAGCGGGCTTGGGTAAGAACATCAGTGAGTGCAGACCATATAACAATGCGTATATGGAATCCAGGCCTTGTTGACTACGCTTATCTCTACGTTGCTGAACAACCCGTTTTCAACGAGAGATTTGTAGCCAGCTTCGTTTCGCACATTTTGACCTCTGTCTTTATTGATCAGGTATCGGGCGACAGGGTGTTGTTTCGGGATCAGGCAAGGATCAACTGTTACTAGCCTGCCGCCTTTCTTGAGCGCGCGCGAAGCAAGTGTGAGTAGAAAATTGGCGTCGTCGTCATCGAGATGGTGCAGGACGCCAGAAAGAACCACAACATCGCATTCGGGAAGTTCCTCGAGATCATTTTCATCGAAGAGTTTGCAATGAAAATGTCCCCTGTTCCCGTACTTGCGTGAGGCCATTGCGATGTACTCGGGACTAATGTCGAAGCCCCAATAAGCAACCGCAGGCAGATAGTCGAGGATGTCCGCGGGACCGCAACCAAGGTCCAGGATCACATCACCCGGCGAGACCTTCATATAGTCGTGAACCAGTCTTGACCACCCGGCTCGCGCTCCCATCAGATTTTGGAAGGCGGTATATACCGTAGGGTTTGACAGCACGCTTCTGATGCCAGAGGTAATCTGCATTGATTTACTTCAGAGGACGGGTCAATTGGACGGCGCTCCCTTTGAAATCAATCATCCGGGGCACTACATGCGCTAAGGTTAGCCCTTCGCGATGATAATCAGGCCGGCAAGAATCGCAAGTACGCCGAGGCCCTTGGCTAAAGTGAAGGTTTCTCCAAACAGCAGAACACTGGAGATCAACACCAACACATAGTTCAAGCTCACGAATGGAAACGCGTAGCTTAGCTGAAACCGGCTCATGGCCAGCATCCAGGACAGGCCGGCCAGCAAGGTCGCAAGAATGCCAGATAGCACCCAAGGATTCAGCAATAAGGAAAAAAGGAACTGTGCCTTTCCCATCAAGTCCGCTGGAGGGGCCGCGGCTTTTCCTACCTGCCATCGCATGATCAGCTGACTGTAGACCGTGAAAACAATCGTCAGAAAAATGTAGGAGTGATCCAAAATCTTAGCCATGAGGCACCTCGGTTGTTGGAACCGGCATGACCAGAATGTGTACTGGTTTCACCTTTGTTCTTTCTGTAGTGCGCATTGGTACCGTAGAGCAAGCTAGAGTTATCGCAAGAGATGCAGAGACGACAGGCTGTTTTGAATATGAAGACAATTGATCTCGAGGATTTGTAGGTTAAGCGGTGACGAAGGCTGTTTCCCTCGCATATATTGCCCGTTATTGTGCCAACTTCACGATAAAGATTGCAGGGAGGGATGCTATGTGCAAAAAATACTTCTGATGCCGTGCGCAGCGATCCCGTTTGGGTCAGACAATGCGGTTCGTTTCTGCGATACCGCCCCAAAAATCTTCGCCTGCTTGAGAGAGTAAAGGAGGAATCGAACCGCCACTGAATGAACAAGTTCTGCCCATCATTTCAACATATTCAGTCGAGTCGACGAGCGTACCCGTAAGGCGCTGATTTATGGCGGAAAGCAACGACATACAACCACATCTAAATACGAGATTCATTACGCCATGAGCGTCTCTGTCCGAGATATGTAAAGGTATCGCCGCCTGAACAATTGGCGTGCCACCGTCGACGTTCTCATCAACAAGATGTACTGTGACGCCGGTGAATTTCGCTCCATAGCTCATTGCTGCCTTTACTGATTGCACACCAATGAGTCCTCCAAAAGAAGGTAATAGCGAATAATGCAGATTGATCAACTTCCCCCGGTATTTTTCGACGACAGGCCTGGACAGGACTTTGTGAACGGTAGTCACGATCAAATCGGGCTCGATACCATCAAGCTCATTCAGTAAATATTGCTGCCCATTTCCACCGAAATCAACGCACTTATTAGGAATGCCATTTAAGGACGCAAACCGATTGGCTTGGCATAGTCTGTCTGTCAATACGGCTACTATCGCCGCACCCGCAATCCAATCGCGTTGAATTGCCTCGTAAATGAAGCAAAGATTGCCGCCGCCTCCTGAGCAAAGAAAAGCTATCCTTTTCTGATTAGTGACGTCCATAAACATTCCGCACTATGGTGTATGGCCGGCCCTTTGCTTCTGAAAATATTTTAGAAAGATATATCCCAATAATTCCAAGGAAAGAAATAATCAGTCCGCCGAGCAGCCATATTGATGCCATTACAGAGGTCCAACCTGTCAGTGGATGGGAGAAAAATAGCCAATTAATCACTAGAGAACCGGTATAAAAGCACGCAAAGGTCAAAATTAGCAGTCCAATATAGAAAATTCCTGCCAACGGAAGATTGCTAAATGAGGTAACGGAATTCACAAATAATGATAATTTTCGGCGCAGCGTGTAGCTACTTTTGCTGATGCTCAATTTGTGAACGATTTGAGGGTTCTGTGTATAACCAGTAATAAACCAGAGTCCTGCCATGAATACTTCACGTTCCTGATGCTGCAGTAGGGATTGAACATAGCGCCGCGTCATGAGTCTGGCGGTAACTACATTCTCTGGTAGAGACAAGCCAGAAAGGCCATTGATCATTTTCCAGAACAGGCTGCCGCTCCACCGCTCGAACCATCCGCCTTTACGCGTCCCCTGAACGCCATATACGACATCACAGGACTCGTCCTCCATCTGTTTGGCAAAGCTAATCAAGTACTCAGGTTCTTCTTCGAGATCGCTGTCAATCAAGAATGTCAACTCGCCTTTTGCGTAGGCGAGCCCGGTCATCATGGCTTTATGATGTCCGAAATTGCGTGACAGGTCTACAACGATCACGTGGGTGTCGATTTTTGTCAACTCGACAGCTAGATTCAGGCTGTTGTCGGGGGAGCCGTCGCTGACCAGTACTATTTCATAGTCCTCGCCGACCAGCGTCCTTGCGGATGCCGATGCGCGCCGATAAAACTCAGCGATGTGTGGTGCGGATTGATAAAGCGTGGCGACGATTGAAAGTTTCATGAATCAACATACCTCATATAGCGTGGGGCATCCTTGCCGCAACTAAACAGCAAATCCAGCATCGTGACACCCGGGACGAAGTCGCCCCAGAGCTGTGGGTACTCGGGATAACCGGCATAGTCGAACCAAGTAAGTTTGATACCTCGGTCAGTGAATATTGTTTCATCGACATAGTCTCTGGCTGCCGGTCCGGAGATGTATTCGGTGCCACCGGCTTGCGCGCATAGGCTGGCTAGTCGTTCGGTCTTGCCCTCCGGCAGGTCGTAATCCCACGAGTTGCTGAGGCGCGTTGTGATGCCAACATAGGTGCAGACGGCCTCGATGAGCCTACGGTTCAAAGCGGACAGACAGGTAAATGGCTCGGTGCAATAGATAGGCTCCAGCCACGACGCAACTTCGGAAAAACGCGGTGCCCGCTTATAGTTCTGGACCAGAGCTTTCCAGTGGTTTGCGGTCCAGGCTTCGCCGTCGATCTCGGTTTCGCGAATGGTCTGGTGGTATTTGCCCCTGACCCGAACGGGCACGGTTAGCCATTGAGTTCCCTGGGGCGTCTTGATCAAGTTGCGGTTGCGCCAATCACGCCGCGTATATTGCATGTCGTCATACAGAATGAATTCGTCCGCCGCGGCAATCATGTCGAAATAGCCCCTCCAGGGTATGTAGTTGGACTGGACGATAGCGATTTTTTTCATTTGGTATCGATTCTGGAATGCTCGCATGCGGCCTGTGCAAGAGGGCTTGGCCGTGTAGGCCTTAGTATTTGCTGTAGTCGACTTTTGCTGTAGCCGCCGGCTCCTGGCGGCGTATGTATTTCACCTGCTACTTCAAAGTCGCGGCTGGCGTTTATCCCAAAGGTGTCTAGAATAGTCGGAGGAATTTCCCTGGGCCCGCCCGGTTCGGTTAACAGCCATAGGCTAGCTATTTCTTCGCAGGAAACGCGGCGTAGATTGAGGATAGCTTGCTTTTCGCTGCCTGGGTAGCCGCCAAGAATCCAGGCCTGCCCGGTGGATTTGGCGCCGAGGGCGTACAGTGTTCCCGGTGACTGGCCGGACATGTCGAGCATCGGGGTTCCGCTCTTGAACCCTGCTCGGGTTGCAACATTCGTCGCCTCCGAAAAGTAGCGGGAAAAGCCGTCGGAAAGCACCAACGTAGATCCCTTTCTACCCACTTCGAGCGCAAAGTCATTTGCACGCAAGGAGGGCTGTCGATAGGGGGCCCTCATGCTTATGTCGACCAGTGTCGTCGTGACCAATTGAGCCGCCAATGCCAGCGGGAGCAGCAAGACAGAAGGCCTTTGAACCGCGGCAATCGGGCCCAGCAGAGCCAGGCCGGCGAAGATCCAGAAGATTCCTGCGCTGGCGCCGGCACTCCAATAGTTGTTGCCAGTACCGAAAGCATAGATATGTGGGAATACGGCAAAACTCAGAGCCATGGCCCATTGGCCGCGAGTAACGTACAACAACACCTGCAACCTGGATAGCGCCAAACCCACCAGGAGTCCGGCGAAAGGGATGGACCATATCAGAAGCCCTAGAAAGAGGCCGGGTTTTACGTGCATTGGCGTGAGGCCGCAGACGGTTGCCGCCCCAAGCAATACAAAGGATATCGACAGCACAGTGGCGACCAAAGTCTGCAAATTGTTTTTCGCCGAGGCAAAGTAGGAGGCGCAAGCGAATAGCCCAGTGCCGGCAATCAAAAGAATTTTGTTTGACTCTCCCAGATAGAAGTCGTCCAATCTCAGTAATTTTGTGGTCGCGTTGCTGCCTAGAAGGGCGTTGCCTGCTTCGACACCGCCTTGCAGCCGATGAATGAATCCGAGGACGGAGCCGTCGATCATTAGTGCGCTGAGGACGAGAAGGATCAGTGCCGTCGTCAGCGATACCGTCAGGAGACGGATGCTTAGCTTGCCAGCCAGCAGCAGGTAAACAACGGCGCACAGGCCAAGCGCCGCAGCTGTCGTGGGCTTTGCCATGAAGGACAGCCAGCCCCCTGCCCCAATCAGGAGCCATCCAGCGATGCTTGTGCCAGAAACTTCTTTTTCGGCCAGCAGTAATCCCGTCGCAGCGATCAGCAAGGCCTGTAGCGCCAGACTGTTGTAATTCGGCGTTGGTAGCCAAAGGGCCAGCACAAGCAGAGAACTTGTGGCTAGCGCTGCGGAGATGATGAGCCGAGGTGCCGGCTCGAGGGGGCATGCTGAAAAGACTGCTTTCAAGAATACGTTGCCTAGCACCCAGGCCAGTGTGAAGGTGATCAGGATGTTGGCCTGTCTCAGTGCGGCAATATTTCCGCTTAGCAGCTCATACAAAGGGTGATAGACAAAGCCAAACTGCGTGGCCGAGACGTTGTAGTTGAACGGATTGGATATCCATACCAGGTAAAACCCCTCATCTGTAAATTCAATGCCGTAGCGACTGAACCAGAGAACCCAGGCAAGTGTGAGTATCGTGCCGAGCACTGAAAACGCCAGAATCACCATCTCGCTGGTCGCGAGTGCCTTTGTTGGGCTGTCGCCGATCGGTGGTTCTGTCATGGGTAACTTTTTCTTTCCTGGGGGATCTTAATCTGTAGGCGCCGCGTATCGTTCGAATGAAAGATGATCGGGAACTTGCTGGGACGGACGACTGCGATGAACCTGCGCTTGGTTTACAATTTCCTGTTCAACAATTGAACGGATCCGGCTCAGGCCTCGTTGTGATGACTCATCAGGAGCTGCCGTATTACCTGTTATGCCAGCTGACCCAAGAGCCGGCGGCCAGTCAGCGCAACCTCGCTGAGCGGTTTGGCGTCAGTCTTGGAAAAGTCAACTATTGTTTGCGTGCGCTGGCTGATAAGGGCCTGGTCAAAGCCAGCAACTTCAAGCGCAGCGACAATAAATTGGCGTATGCCTATGTATTAACCCCTGCAGGTCTGGAAGAGAAGAGCAGGCTGGCCAAGGCCTTTCTGCAGCGCAAGCTGTTCGAATTTGAACTCTTGCAGCAAGAAATCGCGGACTTGCGGCAAGAAGCGGAAAAAGCATGACGAGTAGCGCCCAACACACAACGCCCAGCATCCACGCTATTCGCCCGGTGATCCTTTGCGGCGGTAGCGGTACGCGCTTGTGGCCGCTGTCGCGCAAGGCCTTTCCGAAGCAGTTCATCCCGCTGTTTGGTGAGAAGTCACTGCTGCAACTGACTCTCGAGCGGGTTGCGCCGCTGGCCGGCGGCCTGCCCGAGCCCATTACTTGTGTGGCTTCCGACGACCACCGGTTCCTGGTTGCCGATGCCGCGCAGCATGCCGGCCTGAGCGTCGAACAAATTCTGGAGCCCGAACCCAAAAATACCGCGGCAGCGATGGCGCTTGCTGCGCTTGCGGCGCCCGCCGAGTCGCTGCTGCTGTTCTGTCCGGCAGACCACCATATTCCCGATGCAGGGGCATTTGCAGAAATGGTCCGCACGGCCCTGCCCGCGGCGCTCGCCGGCCGCTTGGTGACCTTCGGGGTGCAGCCCAATATGCCAAGCACCGCTTATGGCTATATTCAGAAGGGCGCAGCCACGAGCGAGGGGGGATTCCAGGTCGCGCGCTTTGTCGAAAAGCCTGCGCTGGACACGGCTGTCGAATTTCTGGGTAGCGGCCGGTACCTCTGGAATGCCGGGATTTTTCTATCTCGCGCGCAAACCCTGATCGATGCGTTGCAAAGCCACGCGCCCGACATCCTCGAGGCCTGCCGTCAGGCCATGCGGGGCTCCCGGCAGGACGGCCGGTTCACGCGCCCGGATGCCGCCATGTTTGCGGCCTGCCGCAGCCAATCCATCGACTACGCCGTGATGGAGCGCGCGGCTAACGTGGTGGTGTATCCGTTCGGCGGCCTTTGGAGCGATGTCGGCAGCTGGAATGCCGTTGCCGGTCTTGCCCCACCTGATCCCGATGGCAACCGGGCAAGTGGCGAGACGCGTCATGCGCATCATCTGCGCGCGCGGACGACCTATATCCATGCAAGCGGCGACCGCCCTGTGGTGGCGCTTGGCACGGAGGATCTCCTGATCATTGATACGCCTGACGCGTTGCTGGTCGCGCACACCGCAGACGCCGAAGCGGTCAAGGAGGTGGTTGCGCGGCTTGAGGCATTGGATTCGGCCCAGGCGCTTCAGCACAGGCGCGTAGCGAGGCCTTGGGGCTGGTACGACTGCGTTGACGCAGGCGAGCGACACCAGGTCAAGCGCATCACGGTGCGGCCGGGCGCCTCGTTGTCTCTGCAAATGCACCATCACCGCGCCGAGCACTGGGTGGTGGTCAGTGGCACGGCCGAGGTTGTCAACGGCGACAAGGTGATGCTGCTGACCGAGAATCAGAGCACTTATATTCCTGTCGGGCAAAAACACCGGCTAACCAATCCCGGCAAGACGCCGCTCGAACTCATAGAAGTGCAAAGCGGCGCCTATCTCGGCGAAGACGATATTGTCCGCTTTGAGGACACTTATGGAAGACTCGAAAAATAAAATGGCCCAAAAAGTTGCATTGATCACCGGTATTACCGGACAGGATGGCTCCTACCTCGCCGAATTCCTGCTTGAAAAAGGCTACATCGTGCACGGCATTAAACGCCGCGCCAGCCTGTTCAACACGGAACGCGTCGACCATCTGTATCAGGACCCGCATGTAGACCACCGTAATTTCGTGTTGCATTACGGCGACCTGTCCGACAGCAGTAACCTTACGCGGATTCTGCAGCAGGTGCAGCCCGACGAGGTTTACAACCTCGGTGCGCAAAGCCACGTGGCGGTGAGCTTCGAGTCGCCCGAGTACACGGCGGATGTTGATGCCATCGGCCCGCTACGCCTGCTCGAAGCGATCCGCATCCTCGGGCTTGAGAAAAAAACGCGTTTTTATCAAGCCAGCACCAGCGAGCTCTATGGCCTCGTCCAGGAAACCCCTCAAAAGGAGAGCACGCCGTTTTATCCGCGCAGCCCTTACGGCGTGGCCAAGCTTTACGCCTATTGGATCACGGTCAATTACCGCGAGGCCTACGGCCTTTATGCATGCAATGGCATCTTGTTCAACCACGAAAGCCCGCGCCGCGGGGAAACCTTTGTCACGCGCAAGATCACGCGCGGCCTGGCTAACATCGCGCTTGGCCTTGAGGGCTGCCTCTTCATGGGAAATATGGACGCTCTTCGCGATTGGGGCCACGCCAAGGACTATGTGCGTATGCAGTGGATGATGCTGCAGCAAGACCAGCCCCAAGACTACGTGATCGCCACGGGTGTGCAATACACGGTGCGGCAGTTCATCGAGAAGGCGGCACTGCAACTCGGCATCACCCTCGCCTTCGAAGGAAAAGGGATCGATGAAAAAGCGGTAGTCAAGGCGGTCACGGGTGACAAGGCGCCGGCCGTCAAGGTCGGTGATGTCATCGTCAAGGTCGATCCACACTACTTTCGACCGGCCGAAGTCGAGACCCTGCTCGGAGATCCTTCCAAGGCAAAGCACGACCTCGGTTGGATTCCCGAGATCACTCTCGATGAGATGGTGCAGGAGATGGTCATGCATGATCTTGCCAATGCGCGCCAGCACGCGTTGCTCAAGCACCATGGTTATGTCGTGCCCGTAAGCAAGGAAAATTGAAAGGATGGACAAGCAAGCCAAGGTCTACGTCGCGGGCCACCGCGGCATGGTTGGTGGCGCCATTGTCCGCGCCTTGGTCGCGCGGGGCCACGACCGGGAGCGGATCATCACGCGCACGCACGCCGAACTCGATCTCGTGTGCCAGCAGAGCGTGTGCGATTTTTTTGCGCGCGAAAAGCCTGATCAGGTATACCTCGCGGCGGCCAGGGTCGGCGGAATCCATGCCAACAATACCTATCCCGCCGAATTCATTTACGACAACCTGATGATTCAGGCCAACGTGATCCAGGCGGCGCATGCGAATGGGGTGCAAAAGCTGCTGTTTCTGGGCTCAAGCTGCATTTATCCAAAGCTCGCGCCTCAACCTATGGCCGAGGACGCGTTGCTGACCGGAAAACTTGAACCGACCAATGAGCCTTATGCGATTGCCAAGATCGCAGGCATCAAGCTGTGCGAAAGTTACTGCCGGCAATATGGCCGTGACTATCGCAGTGTCATGCCGACCAATCTCTATGGCCCGGGCGACAACTACCACCCCGAAAACAGCCATGTGATTCCGGCGCTGATCCGGCGGTTTCACGAGGCCAGGGTTAAAGGTTTGTCGCAAGTCGTGATTTGGGGAACGGGGATGCCCAGGCGCGAATTCCTGTACGTTGACGACATGGCCGCGGCTAGTGTTCATGTGATGGAACTAGACCGGAAGATCTACGCCGAACAAACCCAGCCGATGCAGGCGCACATCAACGTCGGCGCCGGCAGCGATGTCACTATCGCCGGGCTGGCCCGTGCCATTGCCACTATCGTTGGTTATCAGGGCGAGATAACTTTTGACCCAAGCAAGCCTGACGGCGCACCCCGCAAGTGGATGGATTCCGGCCGCCTTAACGGCCTGGGCTGGCATGCGACCATCGGGCTTGAAGANGGGTTGGCTCTGGCATATGCCGATTTCCAGCGTGTGGAGGGGTTGGCGTGAAAATCACCATCATTGGGACCGGCTATGTCGGCCTTGTTACCGGGGCCTGTCTGGCCGAGCTCGGCAACCAGGTATTTTGCCTTGACGTGGACCAGGCAAAAATTGATATCCTCAATCGCGGCGGCGTTCCGATCCATGAAGCGGGCCTGAAGGAGATCATTGAGCGGAACGTCAGCGCGGGCCGGCTTGTGTTTTCCACCGACGTGGCTGCCAGCGTCTTGCACGGTGTGGTGCAATTCATCGCTGTCGGAACGCCGCCCGATGAGGATGGCAGTGCTGACCTGCAGTATGTACTGGCCGCCGCACGTAGTGTCGGACAGCACATGACGAGCTTCAAGGTTATTGTGAACAAATCCACGGTGCCTGTCGGCACCGGCGACATGGTGACCGCGGCAATTACTGCGGAGCTGGCTGCGCGCGACCTGTCGGATGTGCAATTCTCAATTGTCAGCAATCCGGAATTTCTCAAGGAAGGCGTGGCCGTCGAGGACTTCATGCGCCCCGATCGGGTCGTGCTGGGCGTGGCCCCCGATGCGGCCGGCCAGAGAGCGCTGGCCCTTATGCGCCAGCTGTATGCGCCTTTCAATCGCCATCACGAACGAACCCATGTGATGGACATACGCAGCGCCGAATTGACCAAGTATGCCGCCAACGCCATGCTTGCCACGCGCATCAGCTTCATGAACGATCTTGCCAACCTCGCCGACAAGGTTGGCGCCGATATCGAGTTGGTACGCCAGGGCATAGGCGCAGATCCGCGCATCGGTTATAGCTTTCTATACGCAGGCACCGGCTATGGCGGCAGTTGCTTTCCAAAGGATGTGCAGGCGCTGATCAAGACGGCTGCGCAGAACGGCCAGCAACTGCTGGTTCTTCAGGCCGTGGAAGCGGTCAACAACACCCAAAAGCGCATACTGATCGACAAGATCGTTGCGCGTTTTGGCGAGAACCTGCGCGGCAGAACTTTCGCGCTTTGGGGTTTGGCCTTCAAGCCCAATACGGACGACATGCGTGCGGCGCCGAGCCGGGTGATCATCTGCGAGCTGCTGCGCCGTGGTGCCATGGTGCGGGTGAATGATCCGGTCGCGATGGCCGAAGCCAAACGCAGTCTCGCGCTTGACCTGGCCCGGGAGCCTGAACTTCTGTCTTCGGTCAGTTGGCATGCCCAAGCGATGGATGCCTTGTGCGACGCGGATGCGCTGGTCATTGCTACCGAATGGAAGGCTTACCGCAGCCCCGATTTTTCCGCCATGAAGGCGGCGATGAAGGGAGCTGTCATTTTTGATGGACGTAATCTTTATGAGCCTGCAACCCTACGCGATGTGGGCTTCGAATATACGGGGATCGGCCGCCAGGTGCCGCCGCAATCATGAGTGAATTCAAGGTATTGAATCTCCCAAGCTTCAGTGACGCCCGCGGGGGGCTGACCGTTCTTGAAAAAGCCCTGCCTTTTGAGATCAAGCGCGCTTACTGGATCTACAACGCGACAGGACAGACGCGCGGCGGCCATCGCCACCATCAAGCGCGCCAGGCGCTGGTGGCGGTCAATGGTGAGGTTTCCGTCTATCTGAACGACGGGAAACACCAAACGGATATTGTGTTGAGGTCGCCGGACCAATGCCTGCTGGTTGAGCCTGAGGATTGGCACACCATGACTTTCGGCGAGGACGCCGTCCTGCTGGTTATGGCCTCCCACCTGTTTGATAAAAACGACTACATCGATGAGGCTTACCCATGATCGAGTACGAAAGCCTGGTTAGTTCCAATCAGCAATTTATGGCTGAACTGGAGGCGGCGGCCAGCCGCGTCATCCGCTCGGGCTGGTATGTACTGGGACAGGAAGTCAGCGCTTTTGAGGCCGAATTCGCTCAATATATGGGCGTCAAGCATTGTGTAGGCGTGGCCAACGGCCTTGACGCGTTAATTCTATCGATTGAAGCGCTCGATCTGCCCAGAGGCAGCGACATTCTGGTTGCGTCGAATACCTACATTGCCACCATCTTGGCCGTTCTCCGTGCCGGTCACAAGCCGGTGCTGGTCGAACCTGAGCTTGCTACCTTCAATATGGATCCTGCCCGGCTGGCACGCGCTATGACACCGGGTACTCGCGCCATTTGTGTGACCCATATGTTCGGCAAGAGCTGCCGCATGGACGCCATTGGTGCGTTTGCCCGGGAGCACGGCCTCAAGCTAATTGAGGATTGTGCGCAATCCCATGGAGCCAAACTGCAAGGCCGCATGACCGGCACTTTCGGTGAGGCGGGATGCTTTAGCTTCTACCCCACAAAAAATCTCGGCGCTATTGGGGACGCGGGAGCGGTCGTAACCAATGATGACGGTTTGGCCGACCGCCTGCGTCATTTGCGCAATTACGGTTCCAAGCAGAAGTACGTGAACCGCTACGTTGGCGTCAACTCCCGGCTCGATGAACTGCAGGCGGCGCTGTTGCGAGTCAAATTGCGGTACCTCGACAAGATGACGGAGCACAAGCGCTTACTAGCCGGAACCTATTTTGCAGAGCTGCCGGCCTGGGTGCGGCAACCGGCCCAGCGCCCCGACGAGTTTGATGTGTTTCATATTTACGGCATTCGCCACCCGAGACGTGACGCTCTGCGCCAGTACCTGCTCGATGCAGGCGTGAAGACCGAGGTGCATTACCCAATCCCGCCCCACCGGCAAGAGGCGATGCGCGGCATTCTGGGGGGGGACTATCCGGTTTCGGAAGAGCTCCATGCAACTGAGTTAAGCCTGCCTATCTCGAACGGCCATACGGTGGAAGATATCCGGCGCATCTGTGGAATCTTCGCGGGAGCCCCGGGCGACCTGACTAACACGGTCTGATGCGGACCCAGCCCGCTTTTTTTTCAAATTCTCGGAGTTGTCATGACCACAGAAGCTTTTTTCGGTTTGCCCGCGAAGGTGCAATACTGCAAAAATTGCGTTATATCGAATCAGCGGCCGAGCTCGACGATTGAGTTTGGCAGTGATGCCAAGGAGAAGAAGTCGACGATCGCATTTGCCGATGGGCTCTGCTCGGCCTGCGCGTATGCCTTCGAGAAGGAGGACAGCATCGACTGGAAGGAGCGTGAAGATCGTCTGCGTGAGCTGCTGTCGCGCTTCAAGAAGACCGACGGCAGCTACGACGTGATTGTGCCGGGGAGTGGTGGCAAGGACAGCGCGTTCACCTCGCATGTGCTCAAATACAAGTACGGCATGAACCCGCTAACCGTTACCTGGGCGCCGCATGTCTACACCGACATCGGCTGGCAGAATTTCACGCGCTGGATGCATGTGGGCGGCCTCGACAATATGCTCTACACGCCCAATGGGCGTTTGCACCGACTGTTGACGCGACTGGCTTTCCTGAATCTGCTGCACCCGTTCCAGCCCTTCATCGTCGGGCAGCGCATCATCGGCCCGGCGATTGCCGCCAAATTCGGTGTCAAGCTCGTGATGTATGGGGAGAATCAGGCCGAGTACGGCAATGCTGTTAGCGACAACCAGCGCCCGACGATGGATCCAGCGTTCTATTCGACCGGTGACCCGCTCGACATGAAGTTCGGCGGAGTGACCATGCGTGACATTATTGTCGAGCACGGTTTCACGCTCGGCGACTTTGCGCCGTATATTCCGCCTTCACGCGAGTTGCTTGAGTCGCGTGAGGTCGAGGTGCATTACCTGGGTTATTACCTCAAGTGGGACCCTCAGGAATGCTATTACTATGCTGTCGAGCACACAGGGTTCGAGGCGAACCCTGAGCGCACCGAGGGCACTTACTCGAAATACAGCAGTATTGATGACCGTATTGACCCATTCCACTACTTCACGACTCTGATCAAGTTTGGCTTGGGGCGTGCCTCCTACGACGCGGCACAGGAGATTCGCAACGGCAAGATTACGCGTGAGGAGGGCGTGAACCTCGTCCGCAAGTTCGATCATGAGTTTCCGGCCAAGTATTTTCAAGAGTTCCTTGAGTACATCGACATTTCCGAAGAGCAGTTCTGGCAGACCGTTGATCGTTACCGCTCGCCGCACCTCTGGGAAAAGACGGATGGCCAGTGGAAACCCAAACATCTAGTGAGTTAAAGGGATAGCCATGCAACAGTTTGAAGTGTTCGGCCGCAAGGTCGGCGCCAAGTATCCGCCACTGGTCATCGCCGAGATCGGTATCAATCACGAGGGCAGCCTGCAGAAGGCGATTCAGATGGTTGATGACGCCAAGAGGGCCGGCTGTGAGTGCGTCAAGTTCCAGTACCACGTCATCGAAGACGAGATGATCCCGAACGACGTGATTCCCGGCAATGCCAAGGAGTCGATCTGGGACATCATGAGCCGCTGCGCACTTTCCGATGCTGAGGAGAGGCAGCTCAAGCAGTATGTCGAGAAGGCAGGCCTGATCTACCTCAGCACCCCGTTCTCGCGGGCCGCATCGGACCGCCTGCACGACCTGCAGGTGGGGTGGTACAAGATCGGTTCGGGAGAATGCAATAACTATCCGCTAATCCGGCATGTGGCCGGATTCGGCAAGCCGGTGATCCTGAGTACAGGCATGAACGACATAGCTTCGATTCGCCCCGGCGTCGAGATCTTTCGAGAGCACAATGTGCCGTTCGCGCTATTGCACTGCACATCGATGTACCCGACGCCGTATGACAAGGTTCGCCTTGGCGGCATTGGTGAGCTGGCCGAGGCGTTTCCCGATGCCGTAATTGGTTTGAGCGATCATTCGCTTGGCAACTACACCTGCTTCGCTGCGGTCGCGCTTGGTGCTTCCATTCTCGAGAAGCATTTCACCTCGGACATGAGCTGGCCTGGTCCCGATATTCCGATCTCAATCGACCCTGCCGGGTTGGCCGACCTGGTCGATGGTAGCCGTGCCGTTTACGCTGCGATGGGCGGTGGTAAGACAATTCTTGCCGAAGAGCAGCCGACAATTGACTTCGCTTATGCATGCGTCGTGAGTATCAAGCCCATAGCGGCAGGCGAGGCGTTTACAGCCGACAACATCTGGGTCAAACGCCCAGGTACCGGTGAGATCAAGGCAAGGGACTTCGAAGGGCTGTTCGGCAAGCGCGCGGCGCGCGCTATTGCCGTCAATACCCAGGTCGCATGGGCCGATGTCGGCTAAAGCGCTCATGGAAATTCAAGGCAGGAAGAAGCTGAGGGTACTTCACTTGGCGAGCTTCGCCGGGAATATAGGTGACCTTGCCAACCATGCCGGCGCGCGCCTCATGTTCAGCCGACATCTGGATTTCGATCTCGAATTCAGCGATCTCGAGATACGTGAGTTCTACTGGAAGCTGCGCAGTTTTGACGACGCTTTCATCGATTGGGCTAATGGGTTCGACCTGCTGCTAATCGGTGGCGGCAACTACTTTGAACTCTGGGTTGAGCGTTCCGCCACCGGCACTTCGATCGACATCTCATCGGAGCGCATGGCTCGTCTGACGGTGTCGACTGTCTTCTATTCGCTCGGCGTCGACACCGGTCAAGGTTACACACAGGAATCAGCTGCGCGGTTTTGCGGCTTTCTCGCCAACGCGCTTGATCGTGACATGTTCGTCTGCGTGCGCAACGACGGTTCGACTCGCGCGCTGCACGAGGTCGCCGGCGCCACCCTGGCTCAACGGGTGCCAATGATGCCTGATGGTGGCTTCTTCTCGTCCGATGCCATCGCACTGACTCAGCCAGCCGCCTCGCTGCGGCTGGCTGTGGGGATCAATATTGCTGGTGACATGCTTGATCGCAGGTTTGATCAGGGCCAGTCGCCTGCTGAGTTTCTGGCTGGTTTCGCCGACTTCTGCGTGCGCTTGCTTGAGGCGCGCCCTGACGTCGATATCCGGCTGGTGCCGCATATTTGGCGGGATGTTGCCCTGATCGCCGAGCTTCTACCTCTTATTCCCGATAAATACCTGCGCCGTCGCGTGGTCGTCGCTGAACTTCACCCAACAGTAGCTGGCCTGCCCGGTTTCATGCGCAGCTATGCCGATTGCGCGGTTGTACTCGGCATGCGTTTTCACGCGAATGTATGTCCAATCAGTCTTGGCAGGCCGACGCGCGGTCTGTTTTGCTACCCCCAGGTGGAAAAACTCTATGCGGAGCTGGGCTTGCCTGAGCGGATCTGCGACGTCCGGAGCGCTGGATTCGCTGACCGGCTATTGACCGATACGCTGGCCGATCTTGAGCGCCTGCCCGAGATTCGCGAACAATACCGTGAACTCAATTTGCAGTTGAATCAGTGCGCGCGCACGGTCCTGGCCTCGATGAACCATTGGCTGCACGCACGCCATCCCGTCTGAGACGATGAAGATTCTGTTTTTTACGCCGCACGCAGCGCTCTGGGTGCACACGGTGCCGGAGGCTTATCTCGCACGTGCATTGGCAAGCGAAGGCTTTGAGGTCGAGTACCTGAGCTGTGAGCGCGCTCAGAATTATTGTGCCTGCATGACCTCGCGGCGGCTCGAGCCCGGCTGCACGCCGGAACAATCCGCAGCGATCTGCGACTTCTGCGAACTCAGCAGCAAAAGCCTGCAGCGCAGTTACAGGCTACCGAGCGCCTCGCTGGCGCAATATCTCCGACCCGAAGACACTGCCGAGTGTAAAACCATCGCTGAGTCGGCAGTCGCAGACCGCTCGCTCGACACTGAGTATCTCGGTGTGAAGGTGGGCAGGATTGCGCTCTATGAGTTCACGTTGTTCCACAAGAAAATGTCGACCAATTTGACCGACGACCAGTGGTACGAGTACGGCACCTATGTCGAGAACGCGTTGATCACCCTGATCGCGTTCTCGCGCCATATTTCAGTGTCACGGCCCGATGTCGTCACGACCTTCAGCCCCCAATACTCTAACCTCAATAGCTGCATGCAATACGCGCTGACTCAGGGTATTCGCACGTTATTCATGGAGAGCGGAACTAACCTGAGCCATCGCCTTGGTACCATGCGTGTGTGGGATTGGGGTGTGCACCGTTTGGTCAATCCCGCACTACGCTATTGGGGTGAGAGCGCACACAATCCGGTCACTTCGGCCTCTGCGGGCGCCGTTGTCGATCATTTCCGGCAGTTGCTCAGTGGCCAGCATTTCGCGGTGTTTTCCTCGGCCTATTCCGGGACACATAGCATCCGTGAGCTCTGGGGTATCCAGCCTCAACAGAAAATCGCGCTAATGACGCTGAGCAGCTACGACGAAGCCTATGCAGCGCTCCTGATCGACGGGTTCCCCGAGGAAAAAGTCTTCAGCAGCGTATTTCGCACGCAGGCGCAATGGATTGCTGCGACGATTGAATGGGCCAAAAGCCAGCCGGACATTTTTTTTGTAGTACGCGTGCACCCCCGAGACTTTCCGAACAAACGCGAGTCACTGCGTTCGGAGCAGTCGTTTGCGCTCGAAGCGTTGCTGCAGAATGTGCCCAAAAATGTGCATGTGAACTGGCCTTCGGAGGGCCTGTCGCTCTACGCGCTGCTCGAGGACACAGACGCCGTTCTGACCGGGTGGTCAGTCACTGCAATGGAGGCACTGATACTCGGTATCCCGGTCGTCACCTACGACCGCAAGTTACCCTCCTATCCCTCCGACGTCATGTGGACTGGCAGCAGTGAGACCGAGTATCGCGACAACGTGCTTGGGGCGTTAAGCGCCGGTTGGAACATCTCGAATGTGCGTAATGGTTTCCGCTGGCTGGCCTATAACTTTGTCGAATCTACGGTGACGGTCTCGCGCAGTTTCGGTAACCACGAGCTCGCAGACCGTCCGCGCGCGCAACGCCTGTGGCGCCGATTCAAAGATGGCCTGCCAGTGATAGGCCAACCACTGGACCTGCTGGGGTGGACCGGCGCCCGCGCCGGCGCCAAAGTCGTCGCCGCCATGTTGACTGCAGGCTATGACGCGATCGCGCCGGCCAAGGCCGCGTTGCGAATCAAAGAACCGCTGGCCGACGATAGCGAGGTCATCGACGCGGCGCTGTCGGAGCTGTACGGGTTGCTGTACGCTGATTCCACGCTGCCAGAGGTAAAGCCCGGGCTGGCTAAAAACATTCGCGAGCACTTGGCTCGAGCAAGGTCAACATGAGTCGCAAGATTCTTTTCATTACCGGTACGCGCGCCGATTTCGGCAAACTCAAGGCGCTAATTCAGGCGGTCGAATCGGGCAATGGTTTCGAGGCCTGCGTGTTCATTACCGGTATGCATACCCTGTCGCGCTATGGCTATACGGTCGACGAGGTTTATCGCTCACTGTCCGAGCACCGTCTGCGCGACGGTACGCGTAGCGTCTATGTGTTTCACAACCAGGTTCAGGGCGAGCCGATGGAGCGGGTGCTGGCTAATACGATAGACGGCCTGTCGCGCTATGTCACCGAATTCAGGCCAGACCTAATCGTGGTGCATGGGGATCGGGTCGAAGCGCTGGCAGGGGCCATCGTCGGGGCACTACGCAATATTCTGGTCGCGCATGTGGAAGGTGGCGAGGTTTCGGGTACGGTCGACGAACTGATACGCCATGCTGTGACGAAAATGTCGCATATTCATTTCGTTGCCAATGACCAGGCTTCGCGGCGATTGCTGCAGCTCGGCGAGCGCCCTGACGCGGTGCACGTAATAGGCTCCCCCGATGTTGATCTAATGATGTCGCCGACTTTGCCCACGCTCGGTGAAGTCAAGCGTTACTACGATATTCCCTACGCCGAATACGGCGTGCTGATCTTCCATCCCGTGACCACCGATCTGGCCGATACCGAGTCCTCAGCGGCAGCCATTGTTGACGCGATGCTCGAGAGTGGGCGCGACTACGTCGTCATCTACCCGAACAATGATGAAGGTTGTGAGCTTATTTTTGCGCAGTACAAACGGCTCGAAGGCAACCCGCGCTTCAAACAAATCCCTTCTATGCGAGTCGAGTATTTCCTGATTTTGCTTAAACACGCTAGGTTCCTGCTGGGAAATTCGAGCGCGGGCATTCGCGAGTGCCCGGTCTTTGGCGTGCCTGCGATCAACGTGTCGAGCCGTCAGACTGGCCGAGCCTCTTCGGATTGCATTGTGCATGTGGCGGGCAAATCCGACGCCATCGGTGGGGCGATTGCGGCCAGCTGGAGCCATGAGGCGCAGCACACGCCAGATCTTCACTTTGGCCAGGGCAATAGCGCCGAGTTGTTCATGCGTGCACTCGCAAGTGAGAGTTTTTGGTTGGCCTCGACGCAGAAATTATTTATTGACATTTGAGGCAACCAATAGCCGCGCAAGCTGGAGGTCGAACGCCGTGTCGATGTCGATCGAGTGTGATCGCGGCATCACGTAGGCGCGTGTGCCTTTGGGCATAAACCCGTTCTCCGCGCGAAACGCTTCGATGCTGATGACATAGATCGCGCCGTTGAGGCGGTGATAGGTTCCAAGGTCTTGGCTGCGCAGGCCGCGGTACTGCGGCGGCACAAAATCGTCCATCAACAAGTCGGGGCCGATCTTGCCGATCCACGGCGGCGGGCATTCGGCTTCGCAGACCGAAACCACGGCTGGCGCGCCGCTGGTCTGATGCAGCGCGATCGCGCCGGAAATGTCTGCGGCCGTGCGCAGCGGTGAGGTGGGCTGCAACAACACGATGCCGGCGTAGTGTTCGACCTCGGCACCGAGATCGTCGAGCACCTCGTGAACCACGCTGGCACTCGAGGCATTGTCGGCCGCTGAAGCTGGCCGCCGGAGTGACGGGCAGCGAGCGCCAGCTGCCCGCGCGATCGCTTGGTAGACAGTGGAGTCGGTCGAGACAATGACGCTGGCCACCTCCGGGCAATCCAGGCCGGCCTGCACCGACCAGGCCAATAGTGGCCGGCCTCCGAGGTCGGCAATATTCTTGTCGGGCAAACGCTTGCTGCCGGCGCGCGCCGTCACCAGCGCAAGGTAAGCGGTGGGCACTGCGTTCATACCCTCACAGCTGCGAAATTGCGTAGTAACTGCAGTCCGGCTTCGCCGCTCTTCTCGGGGTGAAATTGCGTCCCGAACAGCTGGCCTTGTTCAATTACGGCGACCAGTTCGGTGCCGCCGTAAGATGCGGTGGCCGTCGTGAAGCGTGAATCAGGCATGACTGCATAGCTGTGCACAAAGTAAAAAAACTCGCCCTCGATTCCGCGCATGAGACGCGAAGGTTTGGTACTGCTCGAGCGGGAGTGTACGGCGGACCAGCCAATGTGAGGTAGCCGCGCCGAAGTCTCGATGCGGTGTACATCGAGGGGGAAAAAGTTCAATCCCGCATGGTCGCCTTGCTCGTCGCTAAAGCGCATCAGCAGTTCGAAACCGAGGCAGATGCCGAGCATCGGCTTGCCCTGGTCAAACGCTTTGACCAGGGCAGGGCGAAGGCCGTATTCGTCAATGCGTCGCATGCCCTCACCGAACGCGCCAACGCCCGGCAGCACCAGGGCGTCGGCCTCAGCGATCTCGCCGGCGTCGCGCGTGAGCTTGGCCGGAATCCCGAGAAAATCGAAGGCGTTCAGGACACTACGAACGTTGCCGATACCATAATCAACAATTGCCAGCATGAGCGCTTCTCCTTCTCAACGAGGTCCGCGGCAACACCGCCTTGATGTCGTCGACGCTGAGGATGCCGTAATGCAACAGCGAGGCTATCGCAACTCCCTGCAGTTGGGTTTTGGCTTCGAGTTCGGTGAGATGGCGCAGCGAGCCTGCACCGCCACTGGCAATCACCGGTACACTGGTTGCAGACTCGACGAGGCGGCACAATTCGATGTCGAAGCCGCGTTTGGTGCCTTCCTGGTCAACCGACGTAATCAGCAGTTCGCCGACGCCCCGCTCCTGCAATTCCCTGGCCCACGACACGACGTCGCGACCGGTCGGCTCTCTGCCGTTACTGATGTAAGCCTCCCAGCCGCCCGGCTTGCGCTTGGCCTCGATCGATCCCACCAGGCATTGGCTGCCGTAGACCTGGGCGATCTGTTCTGCCAGTAGTGGGTCGCGCACCAGCGCCGTGTTGACGGCGACTTTGTCGGCGCCCGATGACAGCGCGCGCTCCACGTCAGACAGGCTGCGTATGCCGCCACCCATCGTGATAGGGACGAAGACGTGACGGCAGGCTTCGGCGATGGTCTCGAACAGGTTGCTGCGCTCGTAAAGGCTGGCGACCGAATCCATGAAAATGATCTCGTCGATACCGCCGGCGTAATAGGTTTTGGCAATCTCGATCGGTTCGCCGATCCGGCGTTGACCCTCGAGATGAATTCCTTTGATGACGGCTCCGTTCTTGACGTCAAGGCGCGCGATGATTCTGAGCATGTCGATGGGTCCGAAGGCCGCCCGGCGGGCGTCGCCAACGGGCTGGTGGGTTCAAAAGAGCTACGCTGTAGTATATTTCCAAGCTTAGCTGGGGACTCCGGTCGGTTGTCTCAGGGCGCTTGGTGTCTGCATTGTGCATCCTCTTCCGAATCTACCTTCACCGCAAAATTCATTGACCTACCTCGCCTCCGTGCGAGGTTGGGCTGCGTCGGTCGTGCTGTTCTCGCATATCGTGCAGATCTTCTGGCTGCCGTTCTGGGGGCTCGACTCATGGCAGCACAGGTTCTCTTCGGTAGCAAGCGAGTATGCCGTCATCGTTTTTTTCCTTCTCAGCGGTTTCTTGATCGCACATTCGATCGAGCAGAATCGGCGTCGAAACGGGCGTGTGCGATTGTTCGATTTTCTGGCTGCGCGCTTTGCGCGGATCTACCCCCCGTTCGCTTTTGCGGTGCTGGTTTGTGTGTTGGTCTACGCGTTGCTCGCGGCGTTCTCGCTACCGGGCTATGCGAGTGACCTCAAGTGGCCATCCGACCTTTATCATGTGCGTGATCGCATCACGCTGACTTCGGGTGAAATTGTCCGGGCGCTGCGGTTGCAGGCCGGCCTGCTGACGATCAACGGACCGCTTTGGAGCCTCTACATTGAGATCAGGCTCTACCTGCTGTTTGGTTTTGGTTATTGCTTTCTGATGGCGCCGCGCCGAGCGGCGTTAATTGGCGTGCTGTTCTGCCTGACCGCCTATTACAGCCTGCGAGACAGCCCCGAATTTGTGCGGTATGCGGGCTTCTGGTTTGCCGGTTGCTGTGCCTATTACTTGCGGGGCTGCAGAATATCTGGTGACCAGCGGCGCCAAGCGTTGCCGCGGTTGGCGATTGTGGCTGGCGCTGTGGTGGTTTGTCTGGTTGTACAGCATGCGGTTCCGGCTCTGAAGACCAGTGGTGGAAGCGCTGGTGTCTGGCTTGATTTCCCCATTGTGGTCGCGCTGGCGGCCGCGCTCTTCTGGCGTCCGTTTCAGCTGCCGCTCGGGCGATGGCTGGCTTCGTGGTCATACAGCTTGTATGTGGTGCATTTCCCTCTGCTGTTGCTCTGTCAGGCGCTGTTGATACGCTCGGGCAACGACTCAACGTTAGCTGTTGGCCTTGCCAGCATAGCGGCGCTGCTCGTCGCGTTCGGTGTGGGCCGGCTAGGTGGAGTGCTCGAGGCGCGCAAGGAGTTTGTGCAGTCAATACTGGTGCGTTCCGGCGAGTACATTTCTCAGCGCTTCACTAAGAGCCTTGGGAAAAATGGTATCTGAGCTTTCGAGCGGAACGAAGGCATACACGTGAAGTGCGGCGTATGACCGTCGACATCGCTCGTGTCCCTAATTCGGGCGCCGATATCGTACGGCTGTTCCGTGAGCTGCTTGGAGTGGGGCAGGGCGTCGCTGTGTTGGTGTCCGCTCTGCTGGTGTCGGCCATCGAGCTAGTGGGCCTTGCGCTGATCTTCCCATTCATCAAGCTTGTGACTGATCTCGCTTTTTTCTCGTCGATCAGCACCTATTTGCGGCGCTTTGCAGACCTGCCGTGGCTGGTCGACCAGCGAACCGTTGTGCTGGTGGCTGGTACGCTGCTGCTGGTTTTTTATGTCGCCAAAGGCTTGGTGCACACTGCGCTAATCCGTTACCAGGCTCAGGTGGCAGCGCGCATCAATTCACGGGCAAGCCAGGGCTTGATCGATACCGCATTGCAAGCCAGATACCAATTGTTTCTGCGCCACGGCGGTGTCAAGATTGCGGGTGTTTCTTACTCGAATACGACGCATGCGGCTCTGCTTTTTCAGGCCGTGATCGCGGGTTGTAATGAGCTGATCCTGATTGGTTCAGTATTCCTAGCCGCATTTGTTTTTGCGCCGCTTGTGACGTTGTCCTTGCTGTCCATGATCGGGGTGGTTGCTTCGATATTTTTCATTCCTTTTTCACGGCGTATTTCGCGCATTGGCAGGGAAACCCAGGCGCTCGATCTGTCGCGCCACCGCTTTGTTTTCGCGATGGCGAGCGCCATCAAGGACATCAAGATCATGGGTTTGGAGCCGTCATTCATGGCGCGCAACCGGCTGGTCGTCGATCGGCACGTGGCGCTGGCGGCAAGCTATCAATCGATCTCCGCAGGTTTGCGCATCGCCGTCGAGGTGCTGCTCGCCTGTGGCGTCGTCGGAGTTTGCATGTGGCTGGGCTACTCCGGCCACAACCTGCTGGAACTCGCACCCCTGCTCGGCATGGTTGCCATGGTCGCTGTACGGGTTGGCCCCGCCCTCTCGCGTCTGATGGGTGCATACAACGGTTTTCGCTATTCGCTGCCGTTTATCGAAGGCTTGCTTGAGATGCGCGCCGAGGTGGCGCGGTACCCGCAGGTCCGGCGCGATCAACCCGTCAACCTGCCGGGCGCTTATGCAGCAAGTGGGCTCAGCTTTGCCTATGAAGAGCATCTGGTGCTCGATCAGGTCTCACTGGAGATTCCACGCGGGGCCGTCGTCGGTGTCGTTGGGCCTTCGGGCTCTGGCAAGTCCACCTTGCTCGACTTGCTGGCGGGATTGCAGCCGCCGAGCGCCGGGGGATTTTCCGTTGACGGCACGGCTTTCAGCCCGTTCGAAAGCCGTGAGTTCAGCCAGAAGGTGGGCTATGTCCAGCAAACCATCGCGCTGCTTGATGCGAGCCTGAGCTTCAATATCTGCCTTGAGGACCATCCCGATCCGCAGCGACTGCGTGATGCCATGCGCAAGGCCCATCTCGACGAATTTGTTGCAGGCTTGAAAAATGGCGTGGATACGCTGCTCGGCGAAGGTGGGCAGGGCGTTTCAGGTGGGCAGCGCCAGCGTATCGGTATAGCGCGCGCACTCTATCGGGCGCCTGACCTGTTGATTCTCGACGAGATCACGAGCGCACTCGATCCCGAGACCGAGCGCCATGTGATGCGCGAACTGTTGGAGTTGCGGGGTGAGACTTCGATCCTGATTGTGACCCACCGCATGGCCACCGTCGCCGAGGCTGACATCGTTTACGAACTTGACGGCGGTAAGCTCACCAGAACCACCCGACGCGCACAGGGCTTGTAGCTCGCTCTGCAGCTCAGCCCTGCTGATAAAATGCTGCTAATGTGATCGGCAGACTGATAGGTCGGGAGTTTAACTGTCGCCGTCTTCTTTATGCCAGTCCCTCGTCATCCGCGTCGCGGCGGTTTATCCGGCTGCCGATCTCGGGAAAATCATTGCGTTTTGCATATATCGCCCGGGGCTATGGTTTGAATCCGGGAATGGGCATTTGGAAAGCATCAAAACTATGAAGAATTGGCGTACCCGGCTACGTAGCCTGGTTGGGCGCGACCCGAATATGGCCCCGCGGCTCTGCTATTCGCAGGACGGCGAAGACCTGTTTCTTGACCGGTTGATCGATGGAGCGCCGACGGGCTTTTATATTGACGTCGGCGCGCACCATCCGGTGCGCTTTTCCAATACTTACATGTTCTATCTGCGCGGCTGGCGAGGTATTAATATCGATGCCCAGCCTGGGTCGATGGACCCGTTTCGCCGACTGCGCCCACGCGATATCAACCTCGAGTGCGGCGTCGGTGCGGCCGCTGGCATATTGCCTTACTACCAATTTAACGAGCCGGCTCTCAACACCTTTGATCGGGCCGAGGCTGAGCTAAAGGACACGCCGCCTTATCGCATCGTTGACCGCATCGAGGTCGCCATGCGTCGGCTCGACGCGTTGCTCGATGAGCATCTGCCGGCCGGGCAGGCAATCGATTTTCTGACGGTCGACGTGGAAGGCAAGGATCTCGAGGTGCTCGAGTCGAACAATTGGCAGCGCTACCGGCCGCGACTTGTCCTGGCGGAGACCCTGCGCACCGAATTGCTCAATCTTTCCGCGTGTCCGTTAGTGCGATTCCTCGCAGAACAGGGTTATCGGCCGACTGGAAAGACCTACAACACCACGTTTTTCGAACGGATCGAGCCATGAGCGCGAACCCCGTTTGTCCCGTATGTGAGGGTCTCGAATTCGCCTTTTTACGCGACGCCTTCGACGATCGCTATGGCCATCCCGGACAATTCAGCCTGCAGCGTTGCACTGGTTGTGGGCATGTGATGACGTTGCCGTTGTTGCGGGAGCGGGACTTGCCCGAACTTTACGGCAACTATTACCCACGCAAGAATATCTCTGCGACCGATGTTGCGAACGCCGCCACCGGGGTCGCCTCTCCGGCCGCAGCCCTCGGCCGCTGGTTTGCCGGCACCGATAATCAAGGGCAGTATGGTGTGAGACCGGGCGAGCGCATGCTTGACCTAGGCTGCGGTAGCGGGCTCTCACTACTCGAAGCTCACGCGCTCGGCGCCCAGGCGTGGGGCGTCGAGGCCGATCCGAATGTCAGGCGCATCGCGGACGCATTGCGCCTGAATGTGCACCAAGGCAGCTTGCACGACATGCCGTTCCCCGGCCTCCTGTTTGACCTGGTGGTACTCAATCAGGTTATCGAACACATTCCCGAGCCGGACAAAACCTTGTCACTGATTGCTTCGCGCCTGGCGCCCGGGGGGCGAGTGGTGCTGGTGTTTCCGAACACACGGTCGTTATGGTGTCGCCTGTCGGGGGCGCGCTGGATCAATTGGCATATTCCGTATCACCTTCATCATTTCGACCTCAATACCTTTAGTCGCATGGCGCGGCGCTGTGGATATCGGACCGTACGCTCGCGTACTGTCACACCCAACATATGGACTGTGCTGCAGTTGCGCGCGATGCGCGCCAGGACCGTGCCGGGGCAGCCTTCGTCGCTCTGGGCGGTCGAGCCGACCGATGGCCCGGCGGCCGCCACTCTCCCGGGCGTAGGTGCGGGTTCGCGGAAAAACGTGCGTCGGTTCGCGCTAACTTGTTTGCTGCCGATCGTCGCGGTCTTCAATCGTTGCGTTGATGCTTTGGGTTGGGGCGACAGCCTTATGGTCGAGCTGCGACCGGTGGCCTGACAATGGCTGTCTATGTCATCATGCCGGTCTTCAACCGGCTCGGCATGACACAGGCCATGTTGTCTTGCCTGCGTGAGCAGGTGCTCGATGAGGAATTGATCAAGGTGATCGTCGACGACGGTTCGACCGACGGAACCGGTGTCTGGCTGGCGGCGCAGGATGACCTGACTGTGCTTCACGGCGATGGCGAGCTCTGGTGGGGCGGTGGCATTGACCTCGGCTTGCGTCATGTGTTCAACCTCGCTGGCGCCGGAGATTGGGTGGCGTTTGTCAACAACGACACCTGGTTGCCGCCTGATTTCCTGCAGACATTGCTCGATGCGGCGCGGCGTGCCGCACCGGCCGCGGTCGGCAGCGTGATTCGCGGCATCGACGCGCCGCATGCATTGTTGTCGGTGGGGCCGCGCATTGATGCCTGGCGGCTGCTGGTGGGCGATAAGCTGGAGGATGCCGAGCTGAAGAGCTCGGGTGATATCCGGTCGGTCGATGCGTTAAGCGGGCGTGGCGTTCTTTTCCCGGTCGAGGCCTTGCGGGCTGCCGGCGGCATGCGGCCGACGCGTCTGCCGCACTACTTGGCCGACTACGAATTGTCGCTGCGCGTAAGATCTGCCGGCTGGGCGTTGCTGGTCAGCATGCGGGCCGCAGTTTATTCCGCGGAGGAGTATGGCAACGCCTATCGTGCGCCGGCCCTCAAAGACCGGTTATTCTCCAGGCGTTCGCCGACCTATTTGCCGGCGCTGGCCAGCTTTTGGTGGGAAGCCAGCAATTGGCGACAAAAGATTACCTTACCGTTTCGGATTCTCGCTTTTACGCTTTATCCACCCTTGCGGAAAAAAAATGAAGATCGTAGTCGTTGATACTTACTACGCGGCTTTCCTCGCGGCGTTCTACCAAAAGAATCCGCACTGGAAATCCGCCGCGTATCTCGCGCAGCGTGAAGCGTTGCTTGCGCAGTGTTTCGGCACGTCGGATTACTACTCGCGCCACCTAAATCAACTGGGCTTTGAGGCGCAGGACCTGATCGTCAACTGTGCGCCGATGCAGACGGCCTGGGCCCGCGAAAACGGGGTAACGTACAGTGCGCTCGCGCTACAGGTGCCACACCGGTTTTTCCGGCTGCCGTTATTGGGCCCCCGATTGGCCGCCTTGCCGGGATTGGCTGAAATCGCGCTGGCACAGTTGCGCGCTATTCAGCCGGACGTCCTGTATTGCCAGGATCTGAGTTTTTTCACACCTGAGGTGCTGGCCTCGCTGCGGCCGCACGTGAAGTTGGTAGTCGGGCAGATCGCGTGTCCGCTGCCGCCTGAGTCTTTCCTTAAAGGTTACGACTTGATCCTGACCTCGTTTCCCCACTTCGTGCCGCGCCTGAAGGCGCTCGGCGTAGCCTCCGAGTATTTTCGGATTGGGTTTGACGCGCGCGTGCTCGAAAAGCTCGGTGAGGTGAGGAAAGATGTCGACGTGAGTTTTGTCGGTGGCATAAGCCGACACCACGGCAAGGCCATTCCTGTGCTCGAATATCTCGCAAAAAATACGCCAATGCAGTTCTTTGGCTATGGGGCGGACAGCCTCGATCACGGTTCACCCATTGTGGAGCGCCATCACGGCGAGGTTTGGGGCTTGGACATGTACCGCGCGCTCGCGCGCAGCAAAATCACCCTGAATCGGCACATCAACGTTGCTGAAAATAATGCCAATAATATGCGGCTCTACGAAGCCACTGGAGTCGGCTCGCTGCTGCTTACTGACCGTAAGGACAATCTCGACGAGTTGTTCGAAATTGGTAAGGAGGTCGTTGCCTACTCCAGCCAGGAAGAGGCTGCCGAACTGATACACCACTACCTGGCGCATCCGGAAGAGGCGGACGCGATTGCCAAGGCTGGCCAGGCGCGCACCCTGCGCGATCACACCTATCAGCGGCGCATGGAGGAACTTGGGCTGATTCTCGAGCGTCATCTCGCGGCGAGTGGTTCGTGAGAGCCGCACTGGTATCGGCCTTGAGCCGCTTTCCGCGTGTCAAGGGTGCGCTCAAGCGCGTGCGCGATGCCCTGCTGTCTTCGAAGAGCGTTTCCTCACGCTATGTCGAGATGCGCGGGGACGACATTAACGCTGAGTCGGCCCGCTTGCGCGATGCATGGCAGAGCGACGATCTGCCTGCGAAGCAGCGCGAACTGGTCGACCGGCAGCTTGCTGACTACCGCAACGGCAACGCAATCGATGTATTCGACGTGATGGTCGAGGCCTTGCGTGAATTGCCCCACGGCGAGGGGGCAATCTCGGTGCTCGAGGTCGGCTGCTCAAGTGGGTTTTACTCCGAAGTATTTGAGATCGCTGGGCTTGACGTCGATTACGTGGGTACCGACTATTCCGATGCGTTTATTGCGTTGGCTCGGCAGAAATATCCGGCTTTGAGGTTCGACGTCGGAGACGCTACGTCATTGCGTTACGAGAACGATGCGTTTGAGGTGGTAATTTCAGGCTGCTGCCTGCTGCACATCCCCGAATACGAGGCGGCTGTCGCCGAGACCGCACGCGTAGCGCGGCGCTACGCGGTGTTCCACCGCACGCCCGTCGTGCTCGACCAACCGAACCGATATTTTCGGAAGCTCGCTTACGGCGTGGAAACCGTCGAAATTCATTTCAATGAACCGCAGTTTCTCGCTCTGCTTAGCAGCCACGGACTGGAACTGATGCGGACGTGGACTCTCTCGGAAGACCCGCCGGGCGCGCCTGTTAGCGCTGTACGCAGCTACCTGTGCCGGGTGGTCTGATGCCATGCCGTCAATGCTTAGAAGCTCTGCGGGTCTGTGCGAAAATCGCCCCCACCCGCGCCGGTCTCAGAATGGCGCAATGGCGAGCGGCGCCGGTTCAAGGTAAACGATGACTACCCGATATTTTTGCACGCTGTTCGACAGCAATTACCTTCTCAAGGGCGTGGCGATGCTGCGTTCGCTGTTTGAGCATTGTCCCGGCGCGCAGGTGTACTTGCTCTGTATGGACGAGCAGACTCGTGAAATCATCACGGCATTGAATTTCCAGGCCGTAACTTGCATTTCGCTGGCCGAAGTCGAGGACGCGGAATTGCTGGAGGTCAAAAAAGACCGTTCAGTCGCGGAATACTGCTGGACTCTTTCACCGGTGCTGCCGTCATACGTGATGGCGCGCCATCCGGATATTCCGATGCTGACCTACATCGACGCCGACTTGCTGTTCTATTCGCCGCTGAAGCCGCTGTTCGACGAAATCGGCGATGCCTCTATCGCGATCATTGAGCATCGATTCACGCCGCGGCTGCAGCATCTCGAGGTCAATGGCCGCTTCTGCGTCGAGTGGGTCGGTTTCCGCCGTGATGCCGAAGGCTTGGCCTGCCTGGCGCGCTGGCGTGAGCAATGCGTCGAATGGTGCTATTACCGGCTCGAGAACGAGCGCATGGGCGACCAGAAATACCTCGATGCCTGGCCTGCGCGTTATCCTTCGACTCACGTGCTGAAGCACGCCGGTGCCGGTATTGCGCCGTGGAATTACGCACAATATCAGTTTGGCGTACTTCCCGACGGGACGCCGAGTGTCAATGGTGCACCGCTGGTTTTTTATCACTTCCATCAGTTCCAGTTGCTCGACAATGGCAAGTTCGACCGCCTGTCGGCGTTTTACACCGCGGAATGTCCTGAGCCTCAAGCCATCTACGATGCCTATGAGGTAGCCCTGAAGGCTGCAGTGTCCGAAGTCAGGCAAGTCCGGCCAGGCTTCTGCGCAGGCATGAAGCCGGCCGCAGAGGTGGCCGGGCGACGATGGGTGCAGCGGTTTGTCCCGCGTCCGGTCAAGGACGTTCTGCGGCGTCTGCTGCGCATCTGATGTCATACAGCATTGCTCCGCAGGCCTCCGTCGCCGTCCCGCTCAAGATCAGTATCGTTACGGTCTGCTACAACAGTGCGGCGACGATCACGCGCACACTGCAATCGGTCGCCGCTCAGAACTGGCCGGCGATCGAACACATCGTTGTCGATGGCGCCTCGACGGATGCGACTATGTCGATCATCAACGCCCATCGTAGTTCGCTCGCGGCGGTGATGTCCGAACCTGATCGCGGCGTCTACGACGCGATGAACAAGGGTGTCGCACTGGCCACGGGCGACGTGATTGTGTTCCTGAATGCCGACGATTACTACATTGACAATGAGGTGATCAGCCGTGTGGCTACGGCGATGCAGGCTGAGCAACTCGATGCGCTTTATGGCGACGTGGCTTTTTTCCGGGCTGGCGAAAGCGGCAAATTGGTCCGCCGCTACAACTCCGGTCAGTTTCGGCCCACCAGGATCGCCTCGGGATGGATGCCGGCTCATCCGGCGCTGTTCGTGCGGCGTGAGCTGTTTGATCGCTTTGGACTGTTCCGCACTGATTACCGCATTGCTGGCGATTTCGAGTTTGTCGCCCGGGTGTTCAAGAACGATGGATTGCGTCATCGACATTGGCCGGAAGTGCTGGTGCTCATGCAGTTGGGTGGATTGAGCACCAGCGGATGGCGTGCGACGCTGCGGTTGAACCGTGAAATCCTGCGTGCTTGCAAGGCCAATGGCATACGCACGAACTGGGTAAAATTGCTGCTGCGTTATCCCAGGAAACTGGTCGACTTCTTCTGATGCGGTGCATTGTTGATTCCGACCCGACATTTCGATGGCCGATCCGCAGGTGCAGCGTCGGTGTGCAGGCGATGCGGTGCCCAGATAGGAATGAGTCCATGATTATGCATGTTCGCGGTCTACTGTTACTGTGTCTGTGCTGGCCGCTGGCTGCGGCGTATGCCCTCGACATCTCGGGTGTGGCGCTCGGCAGCGATCTGGCGCGCGCCGAGGCTATCCTTGCCAGGGCCAACCCTGCTCTGAAGTTCAAGGCCATCCATTCGAAAGACGGCAGCCGGATCGGCCTTGTTGGGCGTGAGGTCGCCACGGGGATTTCCGCGTTCGATGGAAAAGTCGAGGAATTCCTGCGCGACGAGTATCTGGTGGTTGCTGAAAAAACTGGAACAGTCCGTTATGTAGAACGGAACGTCAAAACCACGCGCGACCGCTTGATGAGCCATCTGCAGGTGGTTCAGGCGCTGCGTAGGCAATATGGGGGGCCTTCGAGTCAGTCGTCGCCAAGCGGGCGGCCTGAAGTCTTGATCAACAATATCGTCTGGGAGAACGACACCAAAAGGCGGCGTTATGTTGGTCCGGTAGAGTCCGGACCCTGTGGCATGCCTACGCTTGAGCGGCAGGAGTTCTCCGACGGCGTAATTGAAATGCCAAAAGGTGTCAAGGATGGTTGCGGCACGCTGGTGGTAGCAAAAGTGCCACGCCCTACGGTCGATGGGATATTGATGGTGTTGCCTAAGCCCTTGGGGATATCAATAGAGGGGAAAATCGCGTCCTATTCGGTATTTATTCTCGATGGGGCCGCTTTCACGAAAAGATAATGGCCGGACGCAGCCTGCAAGGGCGCTGGGGTCGCAGAACGACAGCCAATATTTAATTTAACTATGCATAGAAAAATCGCTGTTGTAGGTTTGGGTTACGTGGGGCTGCCGGTGGCGGTTGCCTTCGGAAAATCGCATAGGGTCGTGGGATTCGATGTCAAGCTACGCCGGATCGCCGAGCTGCGCGAAGGCATCGATATCACCGGCGAAGTTGACGCCGTCGAGCTGGCCGCCGCCAATATCACGTACACCAGTCAAATCGAGGACCTCCGGGACTGCGATTTTTTCATCGTCGCCGTTCCTACCCCGGTTGATGCGGGCAATTCACCCGACCTCGGTCCGTTGCTCAGCGCTTCGCGTTCGCTCGGCAAGATTTTGAAGCGGGGCGACATCGTGGTTTATGAATCCACGGTCTATCCGGGAGCGACCGAAGAAGACTGCGTGCCGGCGCTGGTTGCCGAGTCGGGTTTGGCCTTCGGCAAGGACTTTACGGTCGGCTATAGCCCCGAGCGCATAAATCCGGGCGATCGCGAGCACATTTTTACGACGATCCTGAAAATCGTGTCCGGCTCCGATGCGCGGACACTCGACGTCATCGCCGAGGTCTACGGCTCAGTTGTGACCGCAGGCGTGCATCGCGCCAGCAGCATCAAGGTAGCCGAGGCGGCCAAGGTCATCGAAAATACCCAGCGCGATCTCAACATTGCGCTCATGAACGAACTCGCAGTGCTGTTCAAGCGCATGGATATCGACACTCAGGAGGTGCTTGAGGCGGCCGGCAGCAAGTGGAATTTTCTGCCTTTCAAGCCCGGACTGGTCGGTGGGCACTGCATCGGCGTTGATCCCTACTATCTCACTCACAAGGCAGAGAAGCTCGGGTACATCCCGCAGGTTATCCTCGCGGGACGGCGTATCAACGATAACATGGCGCGTTTTGTCGCCGGTAACACCGTGAAGCAGATGATCTTGCAGGGCATCGACGTTGCACATTCACGTATTGGCATATTCGGTATCACCTTCAAGGAAAATTGCCCCGATATTCGAAACTCCAAAGTTGCCGATATCGTGCGTGAACTGCAGGGTTACGGCGCCGAGGTGGTCGTGGTCGATCCGCATGCGGATGCCAGTGACGTGCTCGAAGAGTACGGCTTGCCGTTGAGCCAGCCCGGTAATCTGCCTCCATTCGACGCGCTGGTGTTAGCGGTCGCGCACAGCGAATTTCGGGCCATGCTTCCGGCCGATCTGCGGGCCATGATGCGCGGCGACAAACCTGTGTTGATCGATGTCAAGTGCATCCAGTCGCGCGAGGCGCTCGAATCAGCTGGTTTTAATGTCTGGCGTCTTTGAGGAATTCGACGTGAAAAACGGCATTGTTGACCGCAAACTTCGCTTCGCCCTGGTAGGCTGCGGACGCATCTCCAAGAATCACATAGAAGCGCTCGCCAAACACGCGGCGAATGCAGAGATCGTCGATGTGTGCGATACCAACCCCGCGGCCCTCGCGGCAGTGGGAGAGGTTACCGGCGCGCGTCAGCACAATCAGCTTTCGGCGTTGCTCGCGAGCACCACAGCCGACTGTGTGATCCTGACAACGCCGAGCGGGTTGCACTCGCAGCAGGCCATCGAGGTCGCGGCCGCAGGACTGCACGTGCTGACCGAAAAACCGATGGCCACCCAATGGGCCGACGGCCTGGCGATGGTCAAAGCTTGCGAGAATGCGGGCGTGCGGTTATTCGTCGTCAAGCAGAATCGGCGGAATAGCACGCTGCAGTTGCTTAAGCGCGCGGTAGAAAAAAAACGCTTCGGCCGTATCTACCTGATCGCGCTGAATGTGTTCTGGCAGCGGCCGCAGCAGGGCTATTACGACCAGGCGAAGTGGCGCGGAACCTGGGAAATGGACGGCGGTGCACTTATGAATCAAGCCAGCCACTACGTCGATCTGCTCGAATGGATAGGTGGCCCAATCGAGTCGCTGCACGCATATAGTGCGACGCTGGCTCGCGACATCGAGGCAGAGGACACCGCGGTAGTGAGCGTCAGGTGGCGTAACGGCGCGCTCGGTTCTCTCAACTGTACGATGCTGACCTATCCAAAAAACCTGGAGGGATCGATCACCATCCTGGGCGAAAAGGGCACGGTGCGAATTGGCGGTGTGGCCGTCAACAAGATTGAGGAATGGACATTTGCCGACGCGGACCCCGATGATCAGAATATCCAGGAGGCCAGTTATGCCACGACCTCGGTCTATGGCTTTGGGCATGCTCTTTATTACGACAACGTCGTCAAGGTATTGCGCGGTGAGGCTGAGCCAGAAGTCTCTGGCCGCGACGGGCTGAAGTCGCTTGAAGTGCTGATCGCCGCCTATCGGTCGTCCAGGGATGGTGTACGTATGGGGTTGCCCCTTGAGCTCTAGTGCTGGCCCAGCCTACACCGTGCATCCGAGCGCGATCATTGATGCTGGCGCCCGCATAGGTGCCGGCACGCGTATCTGGCACTGGGTGCATATCAGTGCGGGTGCGCTGATCGGTGAGAATTGTTCTTTCGGTCAGAATGTCTACGTTGGCAACGATGTACGCATCGGCCGGCGCGTCAAAGTACAGAACAATGTGAGCATCTACGATTCGGTGGAAATCGAGGACGATGTTTTTTGCGGACCAAGCATGGTATTTACGAATGTCTATAACCCCCGCTCCGCTGTGACGCGCAGCGGCGAGTATCGCCGTACGCTTGTGCGCAAAGGGGCGACATTGGGTGCTAACTGTACGATCGTCTGCGGCACGACCATCGGGGAGTACGCGTTCGTCGGTGCTGGTGCCGTAGTCAATCGCGAGGTCAAGGCTTATGCACTTATGGCCGGTGTACCAGCCCGTCAGATTGGTTGGATGAGCCGCTATGGTGAAAGGCTTGACCTGCCGCTCCAAGGCGACGCTGAAACGGTCTGTAGCCACACCGGTGAGCGTTATCGTGTGGCTGGTGACATTTGCAGTTGCGACGCACCATGATTCCATTTATTGACCTGAAGGCGCAATACGCTGCGCTCAAACCTGACATCAATGCTCGCATTGCGCGCGTACTCGACCACGGCCAGTACATCATGGGCCCCGAGGTCGCCGAGCTCGAACAGCGGTTGGCCGCATACACCGGCGCGCGCCATTGCATCACAGTCGCTAGCGGTACCGAAGCGCTATTGATCGGCTTGATGGCTCTTGGCATCGGCCGAGGCGACGAAGTCATCACGACCGCCTTCACGTTCGCGGCGACGGCCGAGGTGATCGTGCTGCTCGGTGCGGTGCCGGTATTTGTCGACATTGAACCCGACACTTGCAACATCGACGTAGCCCAGATAGAAGCACACATTACGCCGCGGACAAAAGCCATCATGCCGGTCAGCCTCTATGGCCAGCCGGCCGACATGGACGAGATCAACGCGATTGCAGCGCGCCACGGTGGTCTCGCGGTCATTGAGGATGCGGCGCAGAGTTTTGGGGCAATTTATCGCGGCAAGAAAAGTTCGGCACTTAGCACGATAGGCTGCACCAGCTTTTTTCCGAGCAAGCCGCTCGGCTGTTACGGCGATGGCGGCGCGATCTTTACGAACGACGACACTCTGGCGCAGGCGATGCGCGAGGTCCGCGTGCATGGGCAGAGCCAACGCTATGTACACACCCGGGTAGGTGTCGGCGGCCGCATGGACACGCTGCAATGCGCCATTGTGCTGGCCAAGCTCGACCGCTTCGAGTGGGAGATCGAGCGGCGCCTGGCAATAGGCGCACGCTATAACGAACTGCTTGACCGGCACAGTATCGCCCGCGTCGTGCAGCGAGACGATCGCAGCAGCGTGTTCGCGCAATACACCGTTTTTACAGAGCGCCGCGAGGCGCTGCAACAGCATCTGAGCGCGGCCGGCGTGCCAACCGCCGTGCACTATCCACTACCGCTCAACGAGCAACCAATCTACAGTCAGTTCGATGCGGGCGGGGAAACGCCGGTTTCGCGGGCAAACGCTGCGCGTGTCATGAGTCTGCCGATGAGCCCCGATCTGAGTGCCGCCGACCAGGATCATATCGTCGCTGTGATGTGCGATTTTCTGGCTGCTTGATATGAAAGTCGCGATCGTCGTCGAAACCTTCGCCCGCGACATGGGCTATATCAACAATACCTTCCCAAAGTACCTCGCGCGGGCCGGCGTCGACGTGCACGTGGTGACGACCGATCTGTCGCCCTATCACCAACTTGGATCCGCTGTTCAGGTGTTCGGAAGAGCTTTCGCCGAGCGCAATCTCAACGAGCCGGACTCTTGCGAGCGGCTCGATGGCTATACGTTGCACACGCTGCCGCACCGCAACGTGTTTGGCTATCCTCGCGCGGTCGGTCTCGCCGCCAAACTGGCGGCGATAAGCCCCGATATCGTCTGTATCTTTCAGGCCGCCGGGTGGATTCCTCTCGATTGCGCGCGCTTGCAGCGGCGTCTTGGCTACCGGCTGATTGTTGGCAGCCACATGGGCAAGACCGTATTCCGCATGCCGGGAGGCATGTTTTCGCCGCGGAGGGTGCGCAGCTTCCTGTTACGCACCTTGCCAGGATGGTTCATCGCTTCGCGCGCCGACGGTTGTGTAGTACCGACCATCGACTGCGCGGAAGTTGTGGCAGACCATTTCGGCATACCGGCCAACATCGTTAGCGTCATGAATCTGCCGGTCGACACAGATTTTTTCTATCCTGACGACGGCCCGCTACGGCCCGCCTTGGCTGCCCCCTCCAACCGAATGGAGATACGCACTTCGCTCGGCATCAGCGAGTCTGATTTCCTCTGCGTCTACTCGGGCAAGTTCACAATCGACAAAAACGCGATTGTGTTGGCGCAAGCGGCCGATATTCTGCGCTCTCAGGGGCACGCGGTCACCGCTTTGTTTATCGGCGCAGGCCCGCAGGAGGAGCTGATACGCGCCAGCAGCTCTGCGATCGTATTGCCGTTCATGCCGGTATCCCGGCTCGGTGATTACTACCGCGCGGCTGATGCAGGTGTCTGGATGAACGAGTCGATTTCCTTTCTCGACGGCGCCAGCTGTGGCTTGCCGTTGATCCTCAGCGACGAGGTCAAGGACATTTCGCACTTGCAGGAGTTCACCAGCATCTTTCGCGCTGGCGACGCCCAGTCGTTGGCGGATCAGATCAAGCTCGTGATGGAGCCGGCGCTGCATTTCGAGCGGCGCACGCTGGCTGCCGAGCTAGCACACCGGCGTTTTTCCGGGCCACGTTATGCGCAGATGCGGATGGACCAGTTCTCTGCATTGCTGCCGGGCGAGCAAAGGGCCGCCTGATGCTGCGCCAGTTTGTCGAGCGTCGGCCGGGACTGAAAAACCTGCTCAAGGCGCTGGCCCGGCCGTTCCGCCAGGAGACCTCCGCGGGTTATTCGGAACTCGATCCAGGCACGCGCGGCGACCGCGCCGCAGCGCTCGCCAGCGCTTGGCAATCCGGGGATATCCCGCAGAAGCAGCGCATCGGCGTTGATCGCTCGCTGGCCAGATACCGCGCTGGCGAAGCCGTTCGCGAGTTTGATGTGCTGGTCGAGTTATTGACGCGACACCCGGCGCAGGCTGGCGGAGCCAGCCCGAGCCTTCTCGAGGTTGGCTGTTCGAGTGGCTATTACTCGGAGGCGCTCGCGCTGCGCGGTGTCAACTGCGTCTATGCCGGTTGCGACTATTCGCCGGAGTTCATCAGCATGGCGCGCCGGCTCTATCCGGCGATCGACTTTCGGATAGAGGACGCCACCGCGCTAGGCTATGCCGACGCGAGTTTCGATATTGTGGTCTCGGGCTGCTGTATCCTGCACATCCCCAACTACGCGGCGGCAATCGCGGAATCCGCCCGAGTGGCGCGACGCCAAGTCGTATTCCATCGCACGCCGGTACTGCAACTTTCACCGACGAAATTTTTTCGCAAGCTGGCCTATGGTGTCGAAACCGTCGAGATTCACTTCAATGAGGAGGAGCTGGTCGCGCTGTTCGCGAAGCACGGGCTCAAGGTCGTTGCGGTATCGGCGATCAACGCCTCATGGCGCGACGGCGATGCGTTCGCCACCAAAACGTATCTCTGCGAGAAGACTTGAGCGAGCGGTCTGATCCGTCCGGCACGGTGCCCATGGCAACGGGCTGGCTGTCGCGCCTGCTGCACAGCAGAGCGCTGCGCGCGATCGGCTTGATGTCGGCAGCGACCGGTGCCGGCCAGTTCGCGATCCTGGCGGCCTTGCCGCTGTTGACGCGCTTGTACAGCCCCGCCGAGTTCGGCCTCTATGCGCTGTTCAGCGCGTTTGTCGGCGTTGCTTCGGTAGGTGCCTGTCTTTGCCTGGACCTGGCGATTGTGCAGAGCCGAAGCGAGCGCGAGGCCGATGAGTTGTGTGAGGCCTGTATCCTGAGCCTTCCCTTGACGGTGACACTGAGCGGTGTATTGCTGGCAGGGCTGATCGCCGCCGGCGCTTTCGGTTATGCGAGCCTGCCCTGGCGGGGCGTTCCCCTGGCGATGGTACTGGTGGCATTGAACGGTATTTATGTCGCGAGCCGCTATCGCCAGCTGCGCGAGCAGCGTTATGGCCTGCTGGCGCGCGTCACCTTGATGCAGAGTGTTGGCCGCGCGTTGGCGCCGCTGGCGTGGTTTCTGCTGATGCCGAATTGGATCGGCCTGGCGCTGGGCGAGCTGACCGGCCGCTCGCTGGGAGTGCGTGGACTGACGCGCTCACTCGGCTTGTTCGCTGCGGGACACGGCTTCGTAGTGCGGGTCCGGAAGTGGTGGCATGTCGTCAGGCGTGAAAAACAATACACAACGTTGCTGCTCGGGACGGTGCTGGTCGACGCCTGCGCCTCGCTGCTGATTTCACCGCTGCTGGCCGGCTACTATGGCGCCGGCGCCGCCGGTGAGTATTTTCTGGTCGCGAGCATGCTGGTCGCGCCGTCGGCGCTAATCGGTACCGCCGCGGCCGATGTGCTGCATGCGCGCGGAGCGCGGCTGCTGCACGAATCCCCCGGGCGGTTACCGTTCTATCTGGCGCGCGCAGCCGGCCTGCTACTCCTCGCCGGCTGTGCGATCTACGGGCCGGTTTACCTGCTTGCGCCCTATGTGTTTCCGATGCTGTTCGGTGAAAAATGGACGTATATTGCGCAGATCGCTCAGGCGATGACGCCGTTCATGATCGTCGCCTTTGCCGCCAGCCCATGCAGCCGGCTGCTGTTGGTGCTAAACCGCAGTGAGCTCAAGGTAATCTCCGATTCGGTTCGCTTGATCGGCACGCCGTTGGTGCTGTGGGCGACCCATCGAATGGGGTTGCCGATCATGCCGGCGGTCTGGTCGCTGATGTGGTTCCTGGCTTTCGCCTACGCGCTGTATCTCGCACTGACCTTCTTTGCCGCCCATCAAGCTCAAAACGATCCGCACCATGCTAACTAAAGCAGATATCCAGGGACGGCTGTTCAACGTGTTTTGCGTCGGACTCTACTTTTATTTCCTGCAGTTGACTTACCGGGCATGGGTCCATCCCTTTTTTGACTACTTTGGTATGGGCTGGTACGAGCCGGGCGCAGGGATCTTGACTTTGACCTGGGTACTCAATCTTTCGGCAGCGTTCTTCATTCCGACCCGCTACGAACGGCCGTCTCAACTTTGTCTGGCGTTGCAGTTTCTCGTTATTTTTGTGCCGGCCACTGTCGTCTGCTTCAGCAGCTCGCTGCCAGTCGTAGAGCCCGGCAAGCTGGTGGCCATGATCGTCGCCATGTACGCGGGGCTTGTCGTTCAAATGGGTGGTAGTTATGCGAGCGCGCGTTTCAGCACTGCACCGGTGGATCCGCAAATTGCACCTGAAAAGATTTTTTGGCTGTTCGGCCTGCTGAGCGTCGCGGTGTTGATCCCGGGGTTTTATGTGCTCGGCGGCATCTTCCAGTTTTCGTCGCTGGAAACGCTGAACTCGCAACGCGACTTGATCGATCAGGTCGGACTGGGCACATTCCTGCGATACGGACTGGTCTGGCAGGCGATGGTATTTTTTCCGATTCTGTTTGCGACCGGCTTGATGTTGCGTGGACGCCGGCGATGGCTCGCGCTAGGCGCCTGTGTGGTTGGCTACATCCTGCTGTTCGGGTTAACGGCCACCAAGACGGTACTGTTTGCGCCGGTCATCATTGTTGGCGTATTTTTTTTCCTCGGCGTGCGCCGGATCCCCTTTTTGGGATTTCTTGCGCTTGTGCTGACTCTCTTGATCTGCGTGCCCTACCTGTTGGCTTGGCTGCAGCTCGATCTTCGATGGCAGGTCAAGTACGTCAACCTTGTGAACTACCGGACCTTGGCGGTGCCGCACCTGCTGTACGTCCAGTACCTCGATTTTTTCGCGGACCATGCGCTGACTTACGGCTCCCACGTCAAGGGCATCAGCAGCCTGATCGGCTATCCCTATGACGAGCAGATACTGAAAATCATCGGGGAGTATTATTATCCGGGCTCAAAGATGAATGCCAATGCGGGCACCTGGGCGCAGGACGGAATTGCGGGTTTTGGTATTCCCGGAATCGTCATGATTTCCTGCGTGCTCTCCGGGGTCATGTTTCTTCTGGACTTCGCGGCCCGCCGCCATGACCCACGGTGGGTCGGAACGAGTCTGGCGATGCTGATGTTGTTCCTCAGTAACGCCTCTCTCTTTACGACTTTGCTGACAGGAGGGCTTGGATTGATCATCATTCTTCTTTGGCTTTCCAGTCCAATTTCCTGGTCTGCGGCGGCATCAAAAAGACAATAATTCCATGCGTGTCCGTGCGAGCAATGATTTCACTGGAAGCCGTTTTGCCTCAAGGCGGTTGCAATGTGTGTCCGCCCCGCTTGCGGGGTGGGGGGACATATGGTTCTTGTAACAGGTGCTACCGGTTTTGTGGGGTCCGCGCTGCTGGCTAGGTTGCAGAGGGACGGGATCGTGGTTCGCGCAGCCGTCCGGAAGCTTGGGCATACGATTTCCCCGGACGTGCAATGCGTGCGGGTGGCAGACCTTGGCCCGGATACCGACTGGGGCCATGCCCTTTCGGGGGTGGAGATCGTGGTGCACGCGGCGGCCCGGGTGCACGTCATGCACGACGGCTTGGCGGATCCACTGAGTGCATATCGCCAGGTGAACGTTGCCGGAACATTGAACCTGGCGCAGCAGGCTGCCAAGGCTGGTGTGCGGCGCTTTGTGTTCCTGAGTTCCGTGAAGGTGAATGGTGAGGCCACGGAACAAGGCTTGCCGTTTTTCGCGGATGGGCTTCCTGCGCCGTGTGATCCTTACGGAGTTTCCAAGCTTGAGGCGGAGCAGGGCCTGCGAAGGGTTGCTGCCGAGACCGGCATGGAGGTCGTCTTTATCAGGCCGCCGCTTGTTTATGGGCCGAATGTAAAAGCCAATTTTTTAACGATGATGCGTTGGCTGGACCGCGGTGTCCCTCTTCCACTGGGAGCGGTGCATAACCAGCGCAGCATGGTCGCACTTGGCAATCTGGTTGATTTGATGGTGGTCTGTCTGTATCACCCTTGCGCAGCCGGCCAAGTCTTTTTGGTTTCGGACGGAGAAGACCTTTCCACGACGCAGCTTTTAAGCCGGCTGGGGGAGGCGTTGGGCCGGCCAGCTCGGCTCATTCCTGTTCCTTCCGGCTGGTTGGAGGCCGGAGCCCGGATAATTGGCAGGCAGGTTGTTGCTCAGCGTTTGCTGGGGTCGCTCCAAGTGGACATTTCAAAGACCCGGACGTTACTTGGGTGGGTGCCGCCAATGAGCGTGGCTGAGGGCTTAAGGCAGACGGCGGATGAGTGGCTTGCCTCCCAGAGGCGGCATTGAGATTCGAATGCAAAAAAAGCGATTGTTTGATGTGGCACTGGTCTTGTGTGCAATGACGGTGCTGGTTTTCCCCGTTCTGGTCATAGGCGTGCTGGTGCGCCTCACGTCCAGAGGCCCCGCTCTTTATTGGTCTGATCGCATCGGCAGGGACAACCGGGTTTTCCGGATGCCCAAGTTCCGCACCATGCGGCTGGGGACTCCCGCAGTCGCCACTCATTTACTGAAGGATGCGGCGTCGCATTTAACGCCCATCGGTTCGTTTCTGCGTAAATCCAGCCTTGATGAGCTCCCTCAACTTTGGAGTATTTTGGTTGGGGACATGAGTTTTGTGGGCCCCAGGCCGGCGCTTTTCAATCAAGATGACCTCATTGCACTGCGCACTGAGCGCGGTGTCCATCAAATCCTGCCAGGGCTTACCGGATGGGCGCAGGTCAACGGGCGGGACGAGATACCCATCACTGACAAGGTCCGGCTGGACGAACACTACCTGCGGCATCAGTCTCTCTGGTTTGATGTTCATATTCTTTGGTTGACCCTGTTAAAAGTACTGTCTCGAGAAAACGTTTCTCATTGACCAGGCGCTCATTGGCCGGGCTGCCGTTGAGATGAAAGGTCTTCGGCTGCCCGATAGTCTGGATAATGCGGGCATGGCAAGAACGTAACAATGGCAGGCAAGATGATGAAACGTGGGTTTTTGGCCGGATATCGGCCAGTGATGGCGGGCCTCCATGCGTAACCGGGTGCTTAGCTGGTCGCGCGTGACAAAGGTGTTGCTGATCATGGCGCTGGACACCGCCATGTCTGTCACAGCCATGTGGATGGCATTTTCGCTGCGGCTGGATACGTGGCACTGGCCCGTTGAGATGCAATGGGTGGCTTATGTTTTGGCGCCTGTCCTGGCTATTCCCGTGTTCATCAGGTTCGGGCTGTACCGCGCCATTTTTCGATACACCGGGCTCGCCGCATTGGTTGCTACAGCGCAGGCGGTAGCGATCTACGGGATTTTGCTCTGCATACTGCTGCAATGGCAACAATGGGCGGGCATTCCCCGTACCATCGGGTTGCTTCAACCACTCATATTTCTGGTGCTTGTGGGCGTCAGCCGTGCACTGGCGCGGTTTTGGCTGTCTAATCCCGGCAAAGTCGCCCGTAATGTCGAAGGTCGCCTGCTGATCTACGGCGCCGGGGCTGCGGGCGTGCAGACTGCCACCGCAATGAGCGTGACGGGCCAATACAAGCTGATTGGTTTTATCGACGACGATGAAACCAAGGTGCGGCGCAGCATCAATGGCGTCCCGGTATTTGGTCCGAACCAGCTGCCGCAACTCGTAAACCAGCACCAGGTAAGCGATATCCTGCTGGCTCTACCCAGTGCGTCGCGGGAGCGTCGCAACACCATCATCGAGAGCCTGCGCGGCCTGCCCGTGCATGTCCGCACGCTGCCCGCCTGGGCCGACCTGGCCAGTGGGCGGGTGACGGTGCGTGATTTTCATGAGCTGGATGTGGAAGACCTGCTCGGCCGCACGCCGGTTCCACCAGCGGTCGACCTGTTAGCGCGCGATCTCACAGGCCAAGTGGTCTTGATTACCGGAGCTGGCGGCAGCATCGGCAGCGAGTTGTGCCGCCAGATCGTGTTGCAGCAGCCGCGTCAGATTCTTCTGGTCGAGCACAGCGAATACGGCCTTTACGCCATTCACCAAGAGCTGCAGGCCATCTGCTCGGCCAACCGGCTGCTGGTCGAGCTGGTGCCGCTGCTCGGAAGCGTGGTTAACTATGCGCGCATGTCGGCGCTGTGCCGCCAGTACAAGCCTGCCATCGTGTACCACGCCGCCGCCTACAAGCACGTGCCCATCGTGGAGAGCAATTCTGGCGAGGGAATTGCCAACAATGTGTATGGCACGCTCTGCATGGCTCGGGCTGCGCTTGAGAATTCTGTTGCCCGCTTTGTACTGATTTCCACCGATAAGGCCGTGCGCCCCACCAATGTCATGGGCGCCACCAAGCGGATGGCCGAGCTGGTGCTGCAGGCGCTGGCTAACGACGCCGCGCCAGTGTTCTTCGGTGATGATTCGGGCGCTGGCAAGCCCCGGAGCAACCAGACCTGTTTCACGATGGTCCGTTTTGGCAATGTGCTGGACTCCAGCGGCAGTGTAGTGCCTCTCTTTCGTCGGCAGCTGATGGAGGGCGGGCCGCTCACGGTTACGCATGCAGAGGTGACGCGCTATTTCATGACCATCCCGGAGGCCGCCCAGCTGGTGTTGCAGGCCGGTGCCATGGCGATGGGCGGGGATGTGTTTGTGCTCGACATGGGGGCGCCGGTGAAGATTCTGGATCTGGCACGCCGCATGGTGGAGCTGTCAGGGCTCAGGGTGCGTGAGGAGGGCTCTTCCACGGGCGATATCCAGATATCCATTACCGGCCTGCGGCCCGGTGAAAAGCTCTACGAAGAGCTTTTGATCGGTGACAACCCCGAGCCTACGGCCCATCCTCGCATCATGAAGGCGCATGAGCCCTGCCTGCCATGGGCCCAGCTTGCGCCTGACCTGCAAGTCCTCTTTGAGGCTGCTGAAGCCAATGATGTCGAGAGCATCAAGACCATGCTCAAGCGCCATGTGCAGGGCTTTCAGCCCGGCTAGAGCACGGACGCGGGTTTGCCGCGGGCCGCCGGCGAATGGCCGATTCCTTACGGCACAATTCACGATAATCTTAACATCTGTCTTCACCAGGGCCTGAAATGACGACTTCTGCATCCAACGATCCTGACCTCTCCCACGTCGGCCCGCGCGACAAGGCCGAAATCCTGGCTCAGGCGCTGCCCTATATCCGCAAGTTCCACGGCAAGACCCTGGTCATCAAATACGGCGGCAACGCGATGACGGACCCGGCCCTGCAAGCCGATTTTGCCGAGGACGTGGTGCTGCTCAAGCTCGTGGGCATGAACCCGGTGGTGGTGCATGGCGGCGGCCCGCAGATCGAGACGGCGCTGAACCGCCTGGGCAAGAAAGGCCACTTCATCCAGGGCATGCGCGTCACCGACGAGGAAACCATGGAGGTCGTCGAATGGGTGCTGGCCGGCCAGGTCCAGCAGGACATTGTGGGCTTGATCAACCAGGCCGGCGGCAAGGCGGTGGGGCTGACCGGGCGCGACGGCGGCCTGATCCGCGCGCAGAAGCTCAAGATGGTGGACAAGGACGACGCGTCCAAGGAGCATGACATCGGTTTTGTCGGCGACATCATGGGCATAGACCCCAGCGTGGTCAAAGCCCTGCAGGACGACGCTTTCATCCCCGTGATCAGCCCCATAGGCTTTGGCGAGCAGAACGAGAGCTACAACATCAACGCCGACGTGGTGGCCGGCAAGCTGGCTACGGTGCTCAAGGCCGAAAAACTGGTGCTGCTGACCAACACGCCCGGCGTGCTCAACAAGGCCGGCGAGCTGCTGACCGACCTGAGCGCCCGCGAAATCGACGAGCTGTTCGCCGACGGCACGATCTCGGGCGGCATGCTGCCCAAGATAGAGGGCGCGCTGGACGCGGCCAAGAGCGGCGTGAATTCGGTGCACATCATTGACGGCCGGGTGCCGCACGCCATGCTGCTGGAAATCCTGACCGACCAGGCCTACGGCACCATGATCCGGAGTCATTGATGACCCTCGAAGCGCCTTCGGCGCCTCTCCCCGAGGGGGCGCCACCCTGCGGCCCGGCAAAGCCGGTTCCGCGCTGGCACTGGTAGAAAACCCCATCGTATTGCTGAGGGCCCCAAAAAATGCGATTACTCCTGGTGGAAGACGATGTAATGGTGGCCAGCGGCATCAAGCTGGGGCTCAGCGACGCCGGCTATGCGGTCGACTGGGTCGGCAGCGCCGAGCGGGCCGAGGAAGTCCTGCAGGGCGAGACTTTTGACGCCGCCATCATCGACATCGGCCTGCCGCGCGTCGACGGGCTGGAGCTGACCCGGCGCTTGCGCCGCGGCGGCCTGGCCATGCCGGTGCTGATCCTGACCGCGCGCGACGCCCTGCAGGACCGCGTCCAGGGCCTGGACCTGGGCGCCGACGATTACATGGTCAAGCCTTTCGAGTTGCCCGAACTGCTGGCGCGCCTGCGCGCGCTGCTGCGCCGCTCGCAGGCGGCCACCAGCGCCACCCTGAGCTTCGGCGCGCTGGAGCTGGACACTGCCAACCGCGAGGCTCGCGCCAACGGCCAGCTGATAGAGCTCGGCCCGCGCGAATGGACGGTGATGGAATACCTGCTGATCAATGCCCCCAAGCCCGCCAGCAAGGACAAACTTTTGCAGGCCATGACCGGCTGGGACAAGGAGATCACGCCCAACGCCATCGAGGTCTACATTTCGCGCCTGCGTGGCAAGCTGGAGCCGCACGGCATTGCCGTGCGTTCCATCCGCGGTTTTGGCTACCGCCTGGAACTGACGGAAGCCGCGCCCGCCCTGCCCGGCGCGGGCGCCGAGTAAGCCGCACGCATGGACGCTCCCGGCCCTTCCCTGGCCGACCGCCTCAAGGCCCGGCTGGGCGAGCTGGCCGCCCGGGCCGGCAGGAGCCGCCTGGTGCCGCCGGCGATGAAGTCCGGCCTGCAGCGCCGCCTGCTTATGCTGCTGCTGGTGCCGCTGGGGATTTTTGCGCTGGTCAGCGTTTACTTCGACTACCAGACCGCCGGCAACGTCGCCCTGCAGAAAGACCAGCAGCTGGCGCGGCTGATCCCGCTGCTGGCCGATTCCGTGGTCGGCCCCGGCATCTCGCCCGGGGGGCGTGAGCCCTTGCTGCTGCTGGCGCCCCCGGTGGACGACTTCCTCAAAAGCCACACCGGTTCCGCCGGCTTCCGGATTTCCGATGCCGCGGGCGAATTCATGGCGGGGGAGGACTGGATTCCCGAGATCCTGCCCGCGACGCGAGAGACCGAATACCACAGCATCGAGCACAAGGGCGTCACCTACCGCATCGCGGCCCAGCGCGCCAACACGGCCGCGGGCGAGCTGATCGTGCAACTGGCCGACGGTTCCGACCCGCGCCAGCAATGGGTGAGGTCTGTCTTGCTCAAGGTGCTGCTGCCCAACCTCATCCTGGTGCTGGCCGCGGGTTTCGCGCTCAACTGGGCTGTCACGCGGGCGCTCAAGCCGCTGATCGAGCTCAAGGAAGCGGTCGAGCGCCGCAGCCCGCGCGACTTGAGCGCGATTGACCCGCAGTCCACGCCCGCCGAAGTCCAGCCGCTGGTCACCGCCTTGAACCGGCTTTTCAGCCTGGTGAACGACCAGGCCGAAGGCCAGCGCCGCTTCGTGGCCGACGCGGCGCACCAGCTGCGCACGCCGCTGGCCGGGCTGCAGGCCCAGGTCGAGGCCTGGGCCCAGGCGGCCAGGGTCGCGCAGGCCGCGGGCTCGGACGGCGCCGTCACCCTGTCGGCCGAGAAGATCACCAAGCTGCGCAATGCGACCCGCCGCACCTCGCAGCTGGCCAACCAGCTGCTGGCCCTGTCGCGGGCCGACGCGTCGGCCGCTGCCGCCCAGCCCATGCAGCGGGTGGACCTCAAGGACCTCTGCGAATCCATCCTGCCCTTGCACCTGGACGCGGCCGCTCGCAAGGGCATAGACCTGGGGCTGGAGGCCCAGCCCGCCCAGGCGACGGGTTACGAATGGCTGTTGCGGGAGCTGCTGGGCAACCTGGTGGACAACGCTGTGAAATACACGCCGGCCGGCGGCACGGTCACCCTGCGCTGCGGCGTCAGTGTCGGCCCACCGGTGCCGGACGTCGCCGGCGACCCCGAACATCCGCGCTGGGGCGTGTTCCTGGAGGTGGAGGACGACGGCCCCGGCATCCCGCCGAATGAGCGCGCCATGGCCTTGCAGCGCTTTTACCGCGTCCAGGGCACGGAAGGTGAGGGCAACGGCCTGGGCCTGGCCATTGCCAGTGAAATTGCCCGCATCCACCACTCCCAGCTGGAACTGGGCGACGGCGGCACCGAGGCTTCGGGACCGCGCGGATTGCGGGTGCGCCTGAGTTTGTAGTCCGCCCGCCACAGTGAGCGCTCGCTGTTACGAAAGAGAACGTTGTAGCTACGCCTCACCTGTTAAAACCCAGGCCGCTCAAGCCATGAACCGCTACCTCCCTGTGCGAGAATGAATTGAAACGATATCCGGTTTTTTGAAACATTCTCCATTCATTGCCTATGTCCGACCTCGCGCCTGAATCCGAACTGAGCCCCCAGGCCACGCCCGCATCCGCCGAGCCTGCTGTGCGCAAGCGCCCCAAACCAGGGGAGCGCCGGGTCCAGATCCTGCAGGCACTGGCCACCATGCTGGAGCAGCCGGGCGCCGAACGCATCACCACCTCGGCCCTTGCGGCCAGGCTGGAAGTCAGCGAAGCGGCGCTTTACCGCCATTTCGCCAGCAAGGCACAGATGTTCGAAGGCCTGATCGAATTCATCGAGCAAAGCGTTTTCACGCTCATCAACCAGATCGGCGAGCGCGAGCCCGACCACGCGGCCCGCACCCGCAAGCTGGTGGTCATGGTGCTGCAATTTGCCGAGAAAAACCCCGGCATGACCCGCGTCATGGTCGGCGATGCCCTGGTGTTTGAGAACGAGCGCCTGCAGGAGCGCATGAACCAGTTCTTCGACAAGCTGGAATCCAGCCTCAAGCAAAGCCTGCGCGACGCAGCCGCCGCCAGCGGCGCCGCCACCCCCACGGTGGACGCGCAGGTTCGCGCCTCCGTCATCGTGGCCTTTATGGTGGGGCGCCTGCAGCGTTTCGCCCGTTCAGGCTTCAAGCGCCTGCCGTCCGAGCACCTCGAAGCCAGCCTCGCGACCATATTGGGCTAACCCCTATCGGCGCTCACTGCGTGTAGCGCCTTTTCCCCTTGCAGGGGACGGCGCCTGCGGCCGGGCAAAGCCCGTTCCGCGGCCCCCACTGGCCTTCCGTGTACGGGGCGCGGCTAAAGGTTCAGGCCTACCTTGCCGGCGGCACCCATGATTTCTTCCCAGGTGCTGGCATCGATTTCAATGCCATCACGTTCGCGTTCCGCGCGCGCGCGGCGTTCCGGTTCGCCGGCGATTTGCACGCCATGTTCGCCGTCGGCCGGTGGGCTTTTGCGCAGCCACTCGACAAAAGCCAGGGCCTCGGTTTCCATCGCTGATTGCGTGCCCAGCTTGCCGGGGTCGATCAGGATGGTGAGCATGCTGTTGTAAACAGCGCGTGCGCTCCCCGCCGGGTGGTGCCAGGTGCCGCCGCCGGTCAGAGCGCCGCCCAGCAGCTCGCAGGCCACGGCCAGGCCGTAGCCCTTGTGTTCGCCGAAAGGCATGAGCGCGCCGAAAAATCCGTTGGCTTGCGGCACCACCACCACGCCGGGGTTGGTGGTCGGCTGGCCGTTCTCGTCGATCAGCAGGCCCGGCTGCACCGACTTGCCCTGGTTGTGCGCCACCCGCATCTTGCCCTGGGCCACGCGGCTGGTCGCGAAATCAAGCACAAAGGGCGGGCTGTCCTTCAGCGGCACGCCTATGCAGCAGGGGTTGGTGCCGTAGCGGCCGTCGGCGCCGCCCCAGGGCGCCACCACGGGCCGTGACATGACATTGACAAAATGCAGCGACACCAGACCCTGCGCCACGGCCATCTCGGCGAAATGGCCTATGCGCCCCAGGTGGTGCGATTCGGCCAGCGCCAGGATGCAGCTGCCTTGTTCCTTGGCGCGGGCCATGCCCAGGCGCATGGCTTGCTCGCCGACCACCTGGCCGTAGCCGCGCTGGCCGTTGAGGCTGAGCAGCGCGCCGGCGTCCAGCACGGTTTTGACACTGGCGTTGGGCGCCAGGCCGCCTTCGAGCACCGCGTCCACATAGCGGGGCAGCATGCCCACGCCGTGCGAATCATGGCCGCTGAGGTTGGCCATCACCAGGTTGGATGCGACCTGTTCGGCTTCCTGGGTCGAGCTGCCGGCGGCAACGAGAATGCGGGCGCAGTGGCCCCGCAGGGCTGGGGCTTGGATGTTTTTTTGCATGGGCTAAGGATGGGGGAAGGGTTTACATCACGGCGCCGACTTGCCAGGGCACGAACTCGTTCTGGCCGTAGCCGTGCTTTTCGCTCTTGCTGGGCTCGCCCGAGGCCGTGGCCAGCACCATCTCAAAAATGCGCTGCCCCATCTCTTGAACCGATACGCCGCTGTCAATGATCTCGCCACAGTTGATGTCCATGTCTTCTTCCTGCCGCTGCCACAGCGCCGAATTGGTGGCGAGCTTGAGGGAAGGCGAGGGCGCACAGCCGTAGGCCGAGCCGCGGCCGGTGGTAAAGCAGATGATGTTGGCGCCGCCGGCCACCTGGCCCGTGGCGCTGACCGGGTCATAGCCCGGCGTGTCCATATAGACAAAACCGTGCGCATCCACGGGCTCGGCATATTCATACACGGCTTCGAGGTTGGAGGTTCCGCCCTTGGCCACCGCCCCCAGCGATTTTTCAAGAATCGTGGTCAGCCCGCCGGCCTTGTTGCCCGGCGAGGGGTTGTTGTTCATCTCGCCCTCGTTGATCTCGGTGTAGTGCTCCCACCATTTGATGCGCGAGATCAGCTTCTCGGCGATCTCGGGCCGCACGGCGCGCCGCGTGAGCAGGTGTTCGGCGCCGTAGATCTCGGGCGTCTCGCTGAGGATGGCGGTACCGCCGTGCGCCACCAGCAGGTCCACCGCCGCGCCCAGTGCCGGGTTGGCGCTGATGCCCGAATAGCCGTCGGAGCCGCCGCATTGCAGTCCTATGGTGATGTGCGCGGCGCTGCAGGGCTCACGCTTCACCGCATTGGCCTGCGGCAGCATTTCCTTGATCATCGCAATGCCCTTGGCCACGGTCTTGGCCGTGCCGCCCGTGTCCTGGATGCTGAAGACCCGCAGGGTCTCGCCCTCGCGCAGGCTGCCGCGGGCCAGCCAGGCGTTGATCTGGTTGGACTCGCAGCCCAGGCCCACCACCAGCACGCCGGCAAAGTTGGGGTGCGTGGCATAGCCCGTCAGCGTGCGCTGCAGGATCTGCAGGCCCAGGCCGTCGGAATCCATGCCGCAGCCCGTGCCGTGCGTGAGCGCCACCACGCCATCCACATTGGGGAAGTCCTTGAGGGCGGCAGGATTGTTCCGCCGCGAAAAGTGGTCGGCAATCGCACGCGCCGCCGTGGCCGAGCAGTTGACGCTGGAGAGGATGCCGATGTAATTGCGTGTGGCCACCCGGCCGTCGGGCCGCTTGATGCCCATGAAAGTCGCTTCGCGTTTGGCCGGGGCCGGCTTCACATCGGCACCGAAGGCATAGTCGCGCGCGAAGTCGCCCTTGTCAGGGCCCATGTTGAGGTTGTGCGTGTGCACATGCTCACCGGGCGCGATGGGCTTGCTGGCGAAGCCGATGATCTGGTTGTAGCGCCGTACCGGCTCGCCCTCGGCTAGCGCGCGCGTGGCGATCTTGTGACCGGCAGGAATCAGGCCGCGCACGGTGATGTTTTCGACCTGGGTGCCGCCCACCAGCTGGGCGCGGGCAATCAACACATCATCGGCGGGGTGGAGGCGAATAAAGGGCGTCATGGTGAGGAGTCTCAGTGCTTTCAATCAAGTGCTAACGCGGAACCGGTCTTGGCCTGTCCTGAGTCTGTCGAAGGACCGGGCCGCAGGTGGCGCCCCCAGAGGGGGAGGCGCCGCCAGGCGCTTCGGGGGGAACATAGTCAATAGAACATCTTGGGCAGCCAGAGTACTGCTTTTGGGAAGTAAGTGATGATGCCCAGGCTCAAAAGCAACGGTACCAGCCAGGGCAATATGGCGACCGTGGTGCGCTCCACGGAAAGATTGGCCACGCGCGCCAGCACAAACAGCACCATGCCCATGGGCGGATGCAAGAGGCCGATCATCAGGTTGAGCACCATCACCAGGCCGAAATGCACCGGGTCTATGCCCAGCTGCGCGGTGATGGGCAGCAGGATGGGCACCAGGATGGTGATGGCGGCGGTGGGCTCCAGGAAGCAGCCGACAAACAGCATCAACAGGTTGGCCAGCAGCAAAAATACCCAGGGGCTCTGGGTAAAGCCCAGCACCCAGGAGGCAATCGCCGTGGTCACGCCGGTGGCCGTCAGCATCCAGCCGAAGATGGATGCGGCCGCCACGATGAACAGCACGGTGGAGGTGGTTTCCACCGTGTCCAGGCAGACCTTGACGAACATCTTGAACTTCAGCGCCTTGTACCACCAGAAGCCCAGCACCATGGCCCAGACGCAGGCGGCAATCGCGCCTTCGGTGGGCGTGAAGAGGCCGGTCGTCATGCCGCCTATCAGCAGCACCGGCGTCATGATGGGCAGCACGGCTTCAAACTTGAAAATCTTGTCGAGCACGAACAGCGCCACCAGGCCCGCGATGACCGTGACCTGTGCCGGCGCGCCCGCGTAGGTGACCAGCGCCCAAAGCGTGAGCGGCCAGGCCGTCACCACGCCCAGCTCGATCAGCGCCTTGGCCAGTTTGCTGCCCGAGAACGTGATGTCCGCGCCCCATTTGTTCTTGTGCGCGAAGTAGGCGACCGTCAGCATCATCAGCACCGCCATCAGCAGGCCCGGCAGCAGGCCGGCCAGGAACAGCGCGCCAATCGACACATTGGCCATCATGCCGTAGATCACAAAAGGCAGGCTGGGCGGGATGATGGGGCCCAGCGTGGCGGAGGCGGCCGTGACACCGACCGCGAATTCCGAGGAGTAGCCGTGCTCCTTCATGGCCTTGATTTCGATGGTGCCCAGGCCGGCCGCGTCGGCAATCGCCGTGCCGCTCATGCCGGCGAAGATCACCGAGCCCAGCACGTTGACATGGCCCAGGCCGCCCTTGAGCCAGCCCACCAGTGCCAGCGCGAAGTTGTAGATGCGCGTGGTGATGCCGGCGTTGTTCATCAGGTTGCCGGCCAGGATGAAGAAGGGCACGGCCAGCAGCGGAAAGCTGTCGATGCCCGAGACCATGCGGTGGATCACCACAAAAGGCGGCAGATTGCCGCTCACCAGGATGTACACCAGCGAGGCGCCCGCCATGGCGATGGCGACCGGGATGCCGGCACCCATAAAGATCAGAAAAAATAGTTTGAGCATGATGGTGAGAGGGCTTCGCGTTCAGCGGTCTTCCATGGTGGATTCGGGGCGCTCCAGCACGCTGTAACCGCGCCGGTAGTGGATCAATGCAACCCGCAGCGAGCGGAACAGCATGGCGGCAAAGCCCAGCAGGCACACGCCGTAAACGATGTTCATGGGCAGGTCCACGATGGTCATGCGCGTCTGGTTGCCGATTTTTTCCATCATCTGCACGGTCATGACTACGGCCGCGCCGAAAAAGGCAATGCGCAGCAGGTCCGCCAATGTGGACATGGCGCGGCCCATCTTCGCGGGCATGTGGCGGTAGAAAAAATCCACCTGGATGTGGTTGTTCTTGGCCACGCCGATGGCGGCGCCTATGAACACCACGGCGATGAGTTCATAACGCGCGATCTCCTCGGTCCACGCGGCCGAGTCGTTGAACACATAGCGCGTGACGAACTGGTACAGCACCGTGGCGCCCAATATCCAGAAAAACGCCAACGCCAGCCAGCCCTCGGTGGTGGTGCTCGACAGGTCCACCGCCTCGTCCTCGGTGTGGAATGAGCCGTCGTCGCTGATGATTTTGTCGGTCATCGTGTCTCCTTGTCTTTGTCTTTACAGCAGAGCGCCGGTAGTTAGCCAGGCGCGCAGCCCTCCCAATGCGGCCACCCGTGCCGCAGGGAGGTGCGCGGCTTTTATTTCAGATTAATGATGCGGTCGTAATCCGCCTGGCGATAGCCTTGATCGGCTGGTGACGTGTTTTTCAACACGGCGGCACGGAAGGCGTTCTTGTCGACCGTGATCACGTTGTTGCCCTTTTTCTTGAACTCTTCGACCAGCCGGGCCTCGGAGGCGATGATCTCGCGGCCGGTTTTTTCGGCGGCTTCCAGCATCACGTCGCTGAAGATCTTTTTCTCGTCGGCGCTGAGCTTGTTCCACAGCTGGCCCGAGACCACCGTCAGCAGCGAGTCCACGATGTGGCCGGTCAGCGAGATGTTCTTCTGCACTTCAAAGAATTTTTTCGCTTCGATGGTGGGCAGCGGGTTTTCCTGCGCGTCCACCGTGCCGTTTTGCAGCGCCAGGTAGACCTCGGCAAAGGCAATCGGCGTCGGGTTGGCGCCCAGCGCCTTGGGGAAGGCCATATAGGCCGGCGCGTCGGGCACGCGGATCTTCAGGCCTTTCATGTCTTCCGGCTTGGTGATGGGGCGGGCAGCGGCAGAGGTCACATGGCGCGCGCCGTAGTAGTTGAGCGCGGTGATGTGGTTGCCGCTCTTCTGGTCGTAGCCTGCGGCCAGCTCCTTGAAGACGTCGCTCTTGGCGAACTTGAGCTGATGCTCCGCGTCGCGGAAGATGAAGGGGAAATAACCAATCGCCAGCGGCTGGTAGGTACGGCCGGCAAAGCTCGCGCCCGTGAGGATGATGTCCACCGTGCCCAGGGTCAGGCCCTGGTTGATGTCGGCTTCCTTGCCCAGTGTGGAGGCAGGGAACACCTGGATTTCGTATTTGCCGTTGGTGCGCTTCTTGATCTCGTCGCCGGCCCAGACCGACCATTTGTGGAAGGGCTCCGAGGTTTCATAGACGTGCGCCCATTTGAGCTTGGTCTGCGCCGAGGCGATGCCGGAAAAGCCCAGGGCGCCCGCCATCAGCGTGCAGGCGGCGATGGCTTTGACGGCGAATCTCTTGTTGTGGAATGCATTCATGGTTGTCTCCTCAAAGGGTGTGCTGGCATGAAAGGAAAAACCGGCCCTGCGCGCCAGCGCGCAGGCCGTGAAGCCGGGGTCTGTTGCCTCGTTGTTGCCTCAGTTCTTCAGGTTGAGCTTGGTGACGAGTTGCTTGAAGGTGTCGTTGTCGCGCACCATCTGCGCCTTGAAGGCGGGGCCATCGGCATAGGCGTAGCCGAGGTTGAGCTTGTCCATCACCTCTTTCATGATGGGTTCTTCGGCGGCCTTCTTGGACATGGCGCGGATGTACTCGACGATTTCGGGCGGCGTGCCCTTGGCCACGCCCAGGCCGCGCCAAGTGCCTATCGACAGGTCAATCTTGCGTTCCTTCATGGTGGGCACGTTCTCAAAGCCTTTGACGCGCTGGTCGGCCATCACACCCAGGATCTTGAGCTTGCCGGCGGCCACGTGCACCGCGACTTCGGCGGGGCTCACGCCCACGGCATCGACATGGCCGCCCAGCAGCGCGAGCACCGCGGGGCCTGCGCCCTGGAAAGGGATGTGGTTGAACTTTGCGCCGGTTTTTTCTTCGAGCGAAGCGGCGGCCAGGTGCCAGATGGAGCCGTTGCCGGCATTGCCAACCTTCACGTCGCTGCCGGTCTTTTTGGCGGCCGCGAGGAAATCCTCAATCGTGTTGTAGGGTGAATCAGCGCGCACCGTGATGGCGGCCGGGTCGGCATTGAGGCGGGCAATGGGAATGAAGTCGTCCTGCGTGATCTTGGTGATGCCCATGTGCGGCAGGATGGTCACCTCCACGAACAGCATGGCGATCTTGTAGCCGTCGGGTTTGGCGCCCACCACGTCGGCCAGGCCGATGGCGCCGCTGGCGCCCGGCTTGTTGTAGACCACCAACGGCTGGGTGGTGTATTTTTTGGCCGCCTCGGCATACGCGCGTGCCAGCGAATCGGTGCCGCCGCCGGGCTGGAAGGCCACCATCACTTCGATGGGCTTGTTCGGGTAGGCCTGGGCCGCGGCGAGGCCGCTAAGACCGCTAAGGCCGGTGAACAGCAGCAGGGCCGTGGCCAGCCGCTTGCTGTGGGTCAGGAATTTCATGCTTGTCTCGCTTTCTTTTCTTGTAAGGCTCGGGGTCAGGGGAGGTTGTTTTCTTTGTCTGGCTATTTCTTGGCCGTTTTGGATTGCCGGATGCGGCGCCAGCTCACGCTGAAGCGCTTGTGCGACTGGTCCATGTGCGCATGCATGGCCGCACGCGCGGCATCGGGATCGTGGTTGCGCACCGCCTCGTAAATCGCCTCGTGTTCCGCGATGGCCGCGCGCCAGGATTCCACGGTTTCAAAATAGCCGCCCAGGCGTTCGAACAGCGGGCCGCGCCGCGAATCCCAGAAGCGCTGTATGGTCTCGATGAGTACCACGTTGCCGCAGGACTCGACAACGGCGGTGTGAAAAGCCCGGTCGCCTTCCAGCGGCAGCACGCCGCGGTCGGCGTCGGCCTTCATGCTGGCGATGGCCTTCCCCATGGCTTCCACGTGTTTGCGCGTCGCCTGGGTTGCGGCCATGGCGGCGACTTCACCCTCCACCACGCGGCGGGCGCGTATCAACTCCAGAGGGCCCCATTCGTCGGGCGAGATTTGCGCGCCCCGGGCATTGCCGTGGCTGGGCGCAGCGCTGCGGTCCAGCACGTAGACGCCGGAACCGGTGCGCACCTCGACCCAGCCCTCGACTTCCATCGCGATCAGCGCTTCGCGCACCGAAGGCCGGCTCACGCCCAGCTGCCGCGCCAGGTCGCGCTCGGCCGGCAGGCGCGTGCCCACGGCCCATTCGCCGCCCGAGATCAGCTTGCGCAGCTGCTCGGCGATCTGGCGGTACAGGCGTTGCGGTTCGACGGTCTGCAGGGGCATGGCGGCGATGTGGAAGGGAAAAAATGGAAAAAAAGGAAGGGCGGGTGGCTTAAGGGTTAGCCAGAATTGGACAAGTGGTCAGACCAATTGATAATCCCATGAAACCCCCGGGACAACATCCGGCAAAACCCTGTAGGAGCATTGATGAGACTTGAAGGAAAGAAGGCACTGGTCACCGCAGCCGGCCAGGGCATTGGGCGAGCCACCGCGCTGGCATTGGCGGCCGAAGGCGCGCAGGTCTGGGCTACCGACCTGAACCCCAAGCTGCTGGAAAGCTACCAGGGCGTGGCCAACATCACCGCGCTACCTCTGGACGTGCTCGACAAGGCGGCCATCCACAAGCTGGTGGGCGGCCTGCCGGCGCTGGATGTGCTGTTCAACTGTGCGGGTTTTGTGCACGGCGGCACGGCGCTGCAGGCCACCGACGAGGAGCTTGAATTCGCCTTTCAGCTCAATGTGCGCGCGCAGTTCTGGATGATCCAGGCCGTGCTGCCGAAAATGCAGGCCCAAAAAGGCGGCAGCATCATCAACATGGCCAGCGTCTGCGGCAGCATCAAGGGCCTGCCCAACCGGTTTGTGTACGGCACCACCAAGGCCGCGGTGATAGGCCTCACCAAAAGCGTGGCAGCCGACTTTGTGGCCGACGGCGTGCGCTGCAACGCGATCTGCCCCGGCACTGTCGACACGCCGTCGCTGGCGGACCGCATCAACGCCAACGAAGACCCGGTGGCGGCACGCAAGGCCTTCATCGCGCGCCAGCCCTTGGGCAGGCTTGCACAGGCGCATGAAATCGCACCGCTGGTGGTTTTCCTGGCCAGCGACGAGGCCGCGTTTGTCACCGGCCAGGCTTACAACATCGACGGCGGCATCACCATATGAACCAGCTCGACCTGAAAGGTCGGCATGCAGTCATCACCGGTGGCGCGGTAGGGCTGGGTTTTGCGGTTGCCGAACGCATGCTGGCTTCCGGCGGCAGCGTGACGTTGTGGGACATCAATCCCGAGACCTTGGAAAAAGCCAGGGCCAGCCTGGGTGCCGGCGTGCATACCGTGACTGTGGATGTCAGTAGCCATGCCAGCGTGGTGGAAGCCGTCAAGAGTACGGTGGCCCACAACCCGGCCATCGATGCGCTGGTCAATTCGGCCGGCATCACCGGCCCCAACGTCAAGCTCTGGGACTACCCGCCCGAGCAGTGGATGCAGGTGCAGCAGGTCAACCTCAACGGCCTGTTCTTCTGCTGCCGCGAAGTCGTGCCGCACATGCGCGCGCGCAATTACGGGCGCATCGTCAATATCGCGTCTGTCGCCGGCAAGGAAGGCAATCCCAATGCCAGCGCGTACAGTGCCAGCAAGGCGGCCGTCATCGCGCTGACCAAATCGCTGGGCAAAGAGCTTGCCGATACCGGCGTGCGCGTCAACTGCGTGACGCCGGCCGCGGTGAAGACACCGATTTTTGAGCAGATGACGCCTGAGTTCATCCAGTTCATGCTCTCGAAAATCCCCATGGGCCGCTTCGGCATGCCCGACGAGGTAGCTGCCATGGTGAGTTGGCTCTGCACCGAGGACTGTTCTTTTTCCACCGGCGCCGTGTTCGACCTTTCCGGCGGCCGCTCCACTTACTGATTTCACCGATTCACTTCAAAAGGAAAAACCATGAAACTCGTTCGTTATGGCAACCCCGGCAAGGAAAAGCCCGGCCTCATCGATGCCAATGGCAAGCTGCGCGACCTGAGCGGCGTCATCAAGGACATAGGCCCCGACCAGCTCAGTGACGCCGCGCTGGCCAAACTGGCCAAGCTCAAGGCCGACAAGCTGCCGCTGGTCAAGGGCTCGCCGCGCTATGGCAGCCCCATCACCGGCACGCGCAAGTTCATCGCCATCGGCCTGAACTACGCCGACCACGCCGCTGAGTCGGGCCTACCCATCCCCGCCGAGCCCGTCGTTTTCATGAAGGCCACGAGCTGCATCCAGGGCCCCAACGATCCCATCATGCTGCCCAAGAACTCGGTCAAGACCGACTGGGAAGTTGAGCTCGGTGTGATCATCGGCAAGCAGGCCCGCTACGTTTCGCAGAAAGAAGTGCTCAACCACGTGGCCGGCTACTGCACCATCAACGACGTCAGCGAACGCGAGTTCCAGATCGAGCGCGGCGGCACCTGGGACAAGGGCAAGGGCTGCGACACCTTCGGCCCGCTGGGTCCCTGGCTGGTCACGCGCGACGAGGTGCCGAATCCGCAAAAGCTCTCGATGTGGCTGGAAGTCAACGGCAAGCGCGTGCAGAACGGCAGCACCAAGACCATGATCTTCAGCGTCGCCAAAATCATCAGCTACGTGAGCCAGTTCATGACGCTGGAGCCCGGCGACGTCATCACCACCGGCACGCCTCCAGGCGTGGGCCTGGGCATGAAGCCGCCTGTCTTCTTGAAAAAGGGCGACACGATGTCGCTGGGGATCGAAGGGCTTGGCGAGCAGCACCAGACAGTGGTGGCGTTCAAAAAGTAGCTCCTCCAGGGGGAGGTGGAGTTCAGTCCGACAGAACAACACCGTTCGCCCTGAGCCTGTCGAAGGGCCTCGAATCGCACGGAGGGCTTCGACAAGCTCAGCCCGAACGGTATTTGGGATGAGCTGGGGGTGTTACGTGGTTGCGGCGTGCGACGTGTTCTGAGGCGCCGTTTCGCGACAGGGGATGGGCTTCGATACCTCAGCCCGAACGGGTAAGGGTTGAGCCCAAACGGATAAGAGTTCAGCGGCCCAAACCCGGGGGGACGTGGATCAGCGGGGGCCGAGGGTCCGGCTTCGCCGGCCCCAGGCGCCCCCCCTCGGGGGGGACAGGCTACACGCAGTGAGCCTGGACGGGGGTGTAGGTATTTACCCGCGCCGCCCTTAGAGCCGGGTCCCTATACGTGGGGTGCAAACAACCCCTGTTTGCTGATGGTCATCAAAGTGTTGCAAAATAGAACGACCGTTCGTTTTATTTTGTAGCCACCATGCCCGTCACAGAACTCCCCGTCAAAGCCTCCCGCGCTCCCGCTGTGGGCAGCGCCGTGGCCAAGAGCCAGCAAAAAGGCCAGCAGACCAAGGCGGCCATTGTCGATGCGGCCCTGGGCCTGGCCACGCAGATCGGGCTGGAAGGCCTGAGCATAGGCGCGCTGGCCGAGGTCATGCGCATGAGCAAGTCCGGCGTGTTTGCCCATTTCGGCTCACGCGAGGAACTGCAGATCTCGGTGATCCGTGAATACCACGTGCGCTTCGAGGAAGAAGTCTTCTTCCCTGCGCTGCAGCAACCGCGCGGCCTGCCGCGCCTGGCGGCGCTGTTCCACAACTGGATGAAGCGCACCTCGCTCGAAATCGATTCGGGCTGCCTCTATATCAGCGGCGCCGTTGAATTCGACGACAGGCCGGGCCCGGTGCGCGACGCGCTGGCGGGCTCGGTGCGCACCTGGCTGGCGGCCATGTACCGCGCCGTGGTGCAGGCCAAGGAGGCCGGCCACCTGCGTCCCGATGCCGATGAGCACCAGATGGCTTTTGAAATCCACGGCCTGATCCTGGCGCTGCATTACGAGGCCCGTTTCCTGAAGACGCCCGGTTCCATGGACCGCGCCCACACGGGTTTCGCCAACATCCTGGCGCGCTACGGCAGCGATGCCGCCGCGCCTTCCTCCACTTCCGCCGCGCCGAAGAAATCTTCGGGCAAGGCATCCCCTTCCAAACCGGTTTAACGCTAAAGGACCCACTCCATGCCACAGTACAGCCCACCCTTGCGCGACATGCAATTCGTCATGCACGAAGTGCTCAAGGTCACTGATGAATTCAAGGCCATTCCCAAGCATGCGGACGTCGATGCGGACACCATCAACGCGGTGCTTGAGGAAGCCGGCAAGTTCGCCGCCGAAGTGACCTTCCCGCTGAACATCAGCGGCGACGAAGAGGGCTGCAAGCTCGACAAGACCACGCACGAAGTCACGCCGCCCAAGGGCTTCAAGGAGGCCTATGCCAAGTACGTCGAAGGCGGCTGGGCCGCGCTGAGCTGCGATCCCGAATACGGCGGCCAGGGCCTGCCGTTTGTGGTCAACCAGTGCCTCTACGAAATGCTGAACTCGGCCAACCAGGCCTGGACCATGTACCCCGGCCTGTCGCACGGCGCCTACGAAGCCCTGCATGCCCACGGCACTGACGAGCAGAAAAAACTCTACCTGCCCAAGCTGACCAGCGGCGAATGGACCGGCACCATGTGCCTGACCGAGCCGCACTGCGGCACCGACCTGGGCCTGCTGCGCACCAAGGCCGAGCCGCAACCCGACGGCACCTACCGCCTGACCGGCAACAAAATCTTCATCAGCGCCGGTGAACACGACATGGCCGCCAACATCGTGCACCTGGTGCTGGCCCGCCTGCCCGACGCACCGCAGGGCAGCAAGGGCATCAGCCTGTTTGCCGTGCCCAAGTTCAACGTCGGCAAGGACGGCTCCATCGGCTCGCGCAACGGCATCTACTGCGGCGGCCTGGAGCACAAGATGGGCATCCACGGCAATGCCACCGCGCAGATGGTGCTGGAAGGCGCCGTCGGCACCATGGTGGGCGCGCCCAACAAGGGCCTGGCCGCGATGTTCGTGATGATGAACGCCGCGCGCCTGGGCGTGGGCAACCAGTCGCTGGGCCTGACCGAGGTGGCCTACCAGAACGCGCTGGCTTATGCCAAGGAGCGCATCCAGATGCGCTCACTCTCCGGCGTCAAGGCCAAGGACAAGCCGGCCGACCCCATCATCGTGCACCCCGACGTGCGCAAGATGCTGCTGACGGCCAAGGCCTATGCCGAAGGCGGCCGCGCACTGGCGATTTACTGCACGCTGCTGCTCGACAAGGAACTGCACCACCCCGACGAGAAGGTGCGCAAGGACTCCGGCGAAATTGTGGCCCTGCTCACGCCCATCGTGAAGGCCTTCCTGACCGACAACGGCCATATCTCCACCAATGCCTGCATGCAGGTTTTCGGCGGCCACGGCTTCATCAAGGAATGGGGCATGGAGCAGTTCGTGCGCGACAACCGCATCAACATGATTTATGAAGGCACCAACACCATCCAGTCGCTGGACCTGCTGGGCCGCAAGATCCTGGGCAACAACGGCGCCACGCTGAAGAAATTCGGTAAGCTGATCGCCGCGCTGATCGCCGAGGAAGGCGTGAACGAGAAGATGGCCGAGTTCATCAACCCGCTGGCCTACCTGGCCGACCAGATGACCAAGTTCACCACCGAGCTGGGCTTCAAGGGCTTCCAGAACCCCGACGAAGTGGGCGCTGCCGCCGTTGACTACCTGCGCGTGGCCGGCCACCTGGTGTTCGGTTACTTCTGGGCCCTGATGGCGCAGGCCGCGCTGCGCGAAATCGCCGCGGGCAACACCGACAAGTTCTATGTGGCCAAGCTGCAGACCGCGCGCTTCTACTTCGCCAAGCTGTTCCCTGAAACCGCGACGCTGATGCGCACCGCGCGCGCCGGCAGCAAGACGCTGATGGAAACCGACGAGGCGCTGGCCTGAGTTTTTTGAACAGAGCAAGGGGAGACACCATGAAACGCAAATTGCTGGCAATGGCCCTAGGCTTGATGTCCCTCTCGGCGCTGGCCCAGAACACGCCGGTCGGTTTGTGGCGCGGCTTCGATGAAAAAACCGGCGAGCCCAAGTTCGAGGTCCGCATCGCGGAAACCGGCGGCGTGCTGAACGGCAAGGTCGAAAAGCGCATGTCCCCCGGCGTCAAGCCTGACGACATCTGCACCGAATGCACGGATGACCGCAAGGACAAGCCGCGGCTGGGCCTGGAGATCATTCGCGGCGCCAAAAAATCGCCCGACGGCGATGTCTGGGAGGGCGGCAAGATCCTCGACCCGGACAGCGGCAAAAGCTACACCCTCAAGATGACGCCTGTCGAGGGCGGCAAGAAGATGGACGTCCGCGGGTCCATAGGCCCCTTCGGCCGCACGCAGACCTGGGTGCGCGTGCAATGAAAGCGACGGCAAACCATGGGTGAAGCGCTTTCCCGGAGCTTGCACATCGGGCAGGGTAGCGGGCCTGTCGAACGCCGATGGTATGGGCATCACCTGCTCAAGAAGCCGTTTTTCGGCCGCTTCATGAAGCCCTGGCGCTGGCCGGCGGACGTGCCGCAAGAGGGTTGGGAGCGGATGCGCATCAACAGCCGCAGCACCAGCCGGCTGGAAGCCATCGTGGCGCGCAGCTCGCAGCCCGTGCGCGGCGTTGTGGTTTGCGCCCACCCGATGGGCTTTGCCTGCAAGGGCTTCTGGCTGCGCCATGGCCATGCCCAGGCGCTGCTTGATGCGGGCTTTCATGTGGTGGCGTTCGACTTCAACGGTTTTGGTGAAAGCCCGTCGACCAACTTCGACTATCCCGGTGATGTGATCTCGGTGGGTAGCTGGGCGCGTGGCGCTTTTCCGGGCCTGCCGGTGCATGCGCTGACGGCCTCTTTCGGCGCCATCAATACGCTGAGCGCCATCGACGAGGCGGAGTTTCCTTTTGACAAGGTGGTGGCAGAAGCCTGCTCGCCCACCCTGCCCGATTTCTGGAAAGCCTACCCCTTTGCCCAGGCCGTGCTCAACATCAGCCGGCGTATCAGCCCGCAGGGCGAGCTGCGCCTGCGGCCCGTGCACCACCTGGCCAATATGCGCGACGTGGACGTGCTGCTGGTCCACAGCCATGGCGACCGCTGGACGCCGGTGCATTTCGGCGACGCCCTGCAGCAGGCCGCCTCCAGGCCGGAGCGGATCCAGCGCCTGATCCTCGACAAGGCCGACCACACGTACGGCATGCGCGACGAAGCGCAGCGCTATTGGAGCGCGGTGCTCGAATTTTTCAACCAGTCATCCCCAACAAGGTCTTAACCATGTCTCGATTCCAAGTCAAAAAAGTCGCCGTGCTCGGCGCCGGCGTCATGGGCGCACAGATCGCCGCCCACCTGGTCAACGTCAAGGTGCCTGTGGTGCTGTTCGACCTGCCCGCCAAGGAAGGCCCCAAGAACGGCATCGTCACCAAGGCGATCGAAGGCCTCAAGAAGCTCAAGCCCGCCCCGCTGGGCGTGCCTGAAGATGCGGCGCTGATCCAGCAGGCCAACTATGAAGAGCACATGGACGTGCTCAAGGAATGCGATCTCGTCATCGAGGCGATCGCCGAGCGCATGGACTGGAAGACCGACCTGTACCACAAGATCGCGCCCTTCATCGCTGAAGGCGCCATCGTGGCCAGCAACACCTCGGGCCTGTCCATCACCAAGCTCAGTGAAGCGCTGCCCGAATCCATCAAACCGCGCTTTTGCGGCATCCACTTCTTCAACCCGCCGCGCTACATGACGCTGGTGGAACTCATCAACACGCCGACCACCGAAGCCAGGGTGCTTGACGACCTGGAGGCTTTTGTCACCAGCGCGCTGGGCAAGGGCGTGATACGCGCCCACGACACGCCCAACTTCATCGCCAACCGTGTCGGCATCGCCAGCATGCTGGCCACCATCAAGGAAGCCGAGGCCTTCAAGCTGACCTACGACGTGGTCGACGACCTGACGGGCAAGAAACTGGGCCGCGCGAGCTCGGGCACCTTCCGCACCGCCGACGTGGTGGGCCTGGACACCATGGCCCACGTGATCAAGACGCTGCAGGACAACCTCGGCCCCGGCAAGGTCGAAGACCCGTTCTCCGATATTTACGGCACACCGCCGGTGCTGGCCAAGCTGCTTGAATCGAAAAGCCTGGGCCAGAAGACCGGCGCGGGTTTTTACAAGAAGCAGGGACGCGACATCCTGCGCCTGGACCCCGAAAGCATGGAATACGTGCCGGCCGGCGCCAAGGCCAATGAGGTGGTCGGCCGCATGCTCAAAAAGCCCGCGGGGGAACGCCTGAAGCTCTTGCGCGAAGCCGAGGGCGCGGAGGCCCGCTTCCTCTGGGCCATCCTGCGCGACCAGTTCCACTATGCCGCCGTGCACCTGGAAAGCATTGCCGAAACCGCACGCGACATCGACTTCGCGATGCGCTGGGGCTTTGGCTCCAAGCAAGGCCCGTTCGAACTCTGGCAGCAGGCGGGCTGGAAGCAGGTCGCGACCTGGATCCAGGAAGACATTGACGCCGGCAAGGCGCTGTCCAAGGCACCGCTGCCCGAGTGGGTCTTCAAAGGCCCGGTCGCCGAAGCCGGCGGCGTGCACACGGCCGAAGGTTCTTGGAGCCCCGCCGCCAAAAAATTCATCCCGCGCCGCAAGCTACCGGTTTATGAGCGCCAGTTCTTCCCTGAAGACGTGCTGGGCTCAAAAGCACCCGCTTTCGAAACCGCAGGCACCACCCTGCATGAAGACGACGCGATCCGCCTCTGGACGCTGGACGGCGACAACGCCGACGTGCTGATCGCCAGCATCAAGACCAAGATGCACGCCATCAGCCCCGATGTGGCCGAAGGCTTGGCCATGGGCGTGGACCTGGCCGAGAAAAGCTACAAGGGCATGGTCATCTGGTCCAACGACGAGATGTTCTCGGCCGGCGCCGACCTGCAGGCCATGCTGCCGGCCTTCATGATGGGCGGCGCCAAGGCGATTGAAGGGGCAGAGGCCGAGCTGCAGAACGTGATGCTCAAGCTGCGCTACGCGGCCGTGCCCGTGGTGTCGGCGATTCGCGGCATCGCACTCGGTGGCGGCTGCGAGATGGCGGTCTACTCGGCCAAGCGTGTGGCCGCGATGGAAAGCTATGTAGGTTTGGTGGAAGTCGGCGTGGGCCTGGTGCCCGGTGCGGGCGGCCTGGCCTACATCGCGCGCCGCGCCGCCGAGAACGCCAGTACCTCGACCAACAAGGACATCCTGTCTTTCCTGACCGAGGGCTTCACCGCCGCGGCCATGGCCAAGGTCGGCACCAGCGCGATTGAAAGCCGCAAGATCGGCTACTTGCTCGACAGCGACGTGATCGTGCCGAACAAGGACGAGCTGCTGTTCGTCGCGCTCAACGAGGCGCGCGCACTGTTCAATTCGGGCTACCGCGCACCGCACAAGCGCCAGTTCCCCGTGGTGGGCCGCAACGGCCTGGCCACCATCAAGGGCCAGCTGGTCAATATGCGCGATGGCGGTTTTATCAGTGCCCATGACTTCCATATCGCCGGCTTGATCGCGGGCGTGGTCTGCGGCGGCGACGTCGATGCCGGCACGCTGGTGACGGAAGAGTATTTGATGGCGCTGGAGCGAAAGGCTTTCTGCTCGCTGCTTGAACATCCCAAGACGCAGGAACGCATCATGGGGATGATGAGCACGGGCAAGCCTGTGCGTAACTGATGACCGATCAAGCCGTCATGAACGACCACAAGCCCAACCGCCTGGAACGCCAACTCGCCCAGCTCGACAGCGTGCCGGGATTTGCGCGGCCCTGGTTCCAGAGCGTGGTGCTGCGCCGCGCCGTGCCTTTCACCGGCACGGCCAGACTCGACTTTCTGCAGATGACACCCGCAATGGTGGAAATCGGCGTGAAAAACGAAAAGCGTGTGCAAAACCACATCGGCGGGGTGCACGCCTCGGCCATGAACCTGCTGGCGGAAACCGCCACCGGCATGGTGGTGGGCATGAATGTGCGCGATGACTGCATCCCCTTGGCCAAGGAACTCAAGATGGCGTTCAAGAAGCGCGCCACCGGCGCCCTTCGCGCCGTGGCCACGCTGAGCGACGAGCAGCGCACGGCTATGCGGGCCAGCGACAAGGGTGAAGTCAATGTGGCGGTCACCGTGACCGATGAAGCCGGTATCAACCCGGTGGAATGCGAATTTGTCTGGGCCTGGATTCCCTCCGGCCCGCGGAAATAAGTCAGCGCATGAAGGCCGTCGACACCCTCACCCCAACCCTCTCCCGCTTGCGGGAGAGGGGGCAAGAGCGGGGGGCTTCTGCATCTGACTCCCCCTCCCGCGAGCGGGAGAGGGCAGGGGTGAGGGTGCGTTCCCGTGCCCTGCGCCAGGGACAGACCGATGCGGAGGCCTTGCTCTGGTCGAAGCTGAGGAGCCGGCAAATCGGTGGCCTCAAATTCCGCAGGCAGCACCCGATCGGCCCCTACTTTGCTGATTTCGCATGCATTGAAATCGGCCTTGTCGTTGAACTCGATGGCGGCCAGCATGGAGCCGACGCGGCCGTCGCGCATGACCAGCAGCGCAGCGACGCCATGGCTGCCTCGGGTTTCCAAACGTTGCGATTCTGGAACAACGACGTGCTGCTTCAACCCGAAGCGGTTCTCGAAAAAATCCTGCAAGTTGCAGGCACCCTCACCCCTGCCCTCTCCCGCTCGCGGGAGAGGGAGCAAGACCAAGACACCAAAGGAAGTACATCATGAGCAAACAAGTCCAGGAAGCCTATATCGTCGCCGCCACGCGCACGCCCATCGGGCGCTCGCACAGGGGCTATTTCCGCAACACGCGGCCCGACGACCTGCTGGTCAAGGCGCTGCAGGCCGCGCTGGCTCAAGTGCCCTCGCTGGATCCCAAGGCGATTGAAGACATCATCTGCGGCTGCGCGATCCCCGAAGGCCCGCAGGGCCTGAACGTGGCGCGCATAGGCGCGGTGCTGGCCGGCCTCCCGACCAGCGTGGGTGGCATTACCGTCAACCGTTTCTGCGCATCGGGCCTGTCGGCCATCCAGATGGCGGCCGACCGCATCCGCGTGGGCGAAGCCGACGTGATGATCGCCGCCGGCACCGAGAGCATGAGCATGGTGCCCATGTCGGGCAACTCGCCGTCGCTCTCGCCCAGTATGTTCATGAACGACGAGAACGTCGGCATCGCCTATGGCATGGGCCTGACGGCCGAGAAGGTTGCCCAGCAGTGGAAGGTCTCGCGCGAGGCGCAGGACCAGTTCGCGCTCGAGTCCCACCTCAAGGCCATCAAGGCCCAGCAGGCCGGTGAGTTCAGCAATGAGATCACGCCGGTTGAAGTGACGGACCGCACGGCCAACCTGGAAACCGGCGAAGTCGTTGCCAGGACCCGCACCGTGAGCCTGGACGAAGGCCCGCGCCCAGACACTTCGCTCGAAGGCCTGGCCAAGCTCAAGACGGTGTTTGCCGCGCGCGGCTCGGTCACCGCCGGCAACAGCTCGCAGACTTCGGACGGCGCGGGCGCGCTGGTGCTGGCCAGCGAGAAGGCGGTCAAGGAGTTCGGTCTCAAGCCGCTGGCGCGTTTCGTGAGCTATGCCGCCAAGGGTGTGCCGCCTGAAATCATGGGCATCGGCCCCATTGAAGCCATCCCCGCCGCCCTGCGCTACGCCGGCCTCAAGCAGGAGGACATGGACTGGATCGAACTGAATGAGGCCTTTGCTGCGCAGTCGCTGGCCGTGATCAACACGCTCAAGCTGGATGCCTCCAAGGTCAACCGCATGGGCGGCGCGATTGCGCTGGGTCATCCGCTGGGGGCGACCGGGGCGATCCGGGCAGCGACGGTGGTCCATGCATTGCACCGCCACCAGCTGAAATACGGCATGGTCACGATGTGCGTCGGGATGGGCCAGGGCGCAGCAGGTATTTTCGAGCGCGTCTAAGGGGTCAATGCATCTTTCTCAGCGGCCATCAAAAGCATAGCGAGCAGCAGTCAGTGATGGGAGCCGGCAAAGACCGGCAAGGGTAACAACAGGAGACCATCATGCAGATCCAGACCCTGAATACCGGCTCCGCGCAGCTCTCGCTGCGGGTCTACGACGCAACGCTGGCGCCGCACACCAGTGTGGTGATAGGCGGAGCCATGGGCGTGCGCCAGCACTACTACGCGCCTTTCGCGCAGTGGCTCTCCAGCCAGGGCTTTCGCGTCACGACCTTTGACTACCGCGGCTCGGGGGATTCGATGCCGGGCACAGCCAAGGGCGGCCTGCGCGGTTTCAAGGCCGACCTGCTCGATTGGGCGGGCGACTACGAGGCCGTGGTCGATGCCGCCAAGGCGGCCTTGCCTGATGCGCCGCTCTATTTGCTGGGCCACAGCCTGGGCGCGCAGCTGCCGGGTTTCCTGAAAAACCAGCACAAGATCGCGGGTCTCGTCAGCATCGCGGCGGGCAGCGGTTACTGGCGCGACAACGCGCCGCAGCTCAGGCGCATGATCCTCTACTTCTGGTACGTGCTGGTGCCGCTGGCCACGCGGCTTTTTGGTTACTTTCCCGGGCGCTCGCTGCGCAAGGTCGGCGACCTGCCGGCCGGCGTGATGATGCAGTGGCGCAAATGGTGTTTGAACCCGCAGTACAGCGTGGGCGCCGAGGGCGAAAGCGCGCGTCTCAGTTACGGGCAGGTCAGCTTTCCGGTCACGGCGCTATCCATCACCGACGACGAACTCATGACCTGGCGCGGCACGCAAAACCTGATCAACCTGTATGCGAACGCGCCGCGCACTTTTGAGCGCATCGCGCCGGCGGACCTGCAGGTCAGGCGCATAGGGCATTTCGGTTTCTTCCGCGAGCAGTTCAACAACACTTTGTGGCCGCGCGCGCAGCAGATCATCGAAGGCATGGCCGGCGTCGCCAGGACGACGGCCTGAACTGCGAAACCCGTGCACACTGGCCGGCATGACAAGCATGCATTCTTTTGACGACGCGCTGCGGCTCGAGGCCGCCGGCGCCGACAGGCCCGACACCTGGCTGGGCCACAGCAGCCCCGAGTACTGGAACATGGTGGGGCCGTTTGGCGGCACCACTGCGGCCACGGCCTTGCGCGCCATCCTGCTGCACCCGGCGCTGCTCGGCGAGCCGGTGGCGCTGACGATCAATTACGCGGCGGCCATGGCCGAAGGGCGCTTCAGCGTGACAGCCAGGCCGGCGCGCACCAATCGCTCCACCCAGCACTGGACGGTGGAGTTGTCACAAGAGGGCGATGCTGCCGGCGCCGTGATGACGGCCACCGCCGTCACGGCCGTGCGCCGCGAGACCTGGAGCCTGAACGACACGCCCATGCCCGCAGTGACGCTGGCCGATGCGACAGGCCGCTTGCGGTTTTTAACATCCGCCTGGACCAGCCGCTACGACATGCGGCCGGTGCGCGGCGCGATTCCGAAAGTCTGGGACGGCAGCGGCGAGGGCAGCCTCACGCAGCTGTGGGTGCGCGACGACCCGCCGCGCCCGCTGGATTTCCCCGCGCTGGCTGCGATGTCCGATGTGTTCTACCCGCGCGTCTGGCTGCGCCGCGCCACGCGCGTGCCGGCCGGCACGGTATCGATCACCACCTACTTCCATGCCGACAGCCGGCAGCTCGCAGAATGCGGTGACGGATTTTTGCTGGGGCAGGCCAAGGCGCAGGCTTTTCGCAACGGTTTTTTTGATCAGATCGCGCAGCTGTGGAGCGAGGGCGGAGTGCTTCTTGCGACAAGCACGCAGGTCGTTTATTACAAGGAATGAGCGCGGCCTCCCGGGGCCCCTACACTTGGCGTCTCAACGGAAAACACTATGAACAATCCCACCTCCATCCCCGAAATCCTGAGCCACGTCGAAGCGGGCGTGATGACGATCACCTTGAACCGCCTGGACAAGAAAAACTCCATCACCTCCGCCATGTACGGCGCCATGGCCGATGCGCTGGAGTCGGCCAACCATGACACGGCGGTGCGCGCGGTAGTCATCCAGGGGCATGAAACGATTTTCTCCGCCGGCAACGACATCGCCGACTTCCTGAACAAACCGCCCGCCACGCAGGACTCGCCGGTGTTCCGTTTCCTGCGCGGCATCAGCAGCTTTCCCAAGCCGCTGGTGGCGGCGGTCTGCGGCCCGGCCGTCGGCATTGGCACCACGCTGCTGCTGCATTGCGACCTGGTCTATGCGGGCGATAACGCCGCCTTTTCGATGCCTTTCGTGAACCTGGGCCTGTGCCCAGAAGCGGCGTCCAGCTTCCTGGTGCCGCAGCTCATGGGCTACCCGCGTGCGGCCGAGGCGCTGCTGCTGGGTGAGCCCTTCATGGCCGAGACCGCGCTCGAAATCGGCCTCATCAACCGCATCGTGCCGCCGACAGAGGCCAATGCGCTGGCACAGCGGCAGGCGCAAAAACTGGTGGTCAAGCCGCTCAGCGCGCTGATGGAAACCAAACGCCTCATGAAAAAAGGGAATGCCACTGTGGTGGCTGAACGCATGGCGGAAGAAGGCGCGAGTTTCGGCCGCATGCTGGGCGAGCCTGCGGCGCGTGAGGCCTTCTCGGCGTTTTTAGACAAGCGCAAGCCGGACTTCAGCGCTGTTTGAAGGTCGGGGCTTCTTGCTCCTTCCCCCAGCGGGGGAAGGAGTCATCTAAATCTCGAAGCGGATGCCCTGGGCCAGCGGCAGGCTTGATCCGTAGTTGACGGTGTTGGTCGCACGCCGCATATAAGCTTTCCACGAATCCGAACCCGACTCGCGGCCGCCGCCGGTTTCTTTCTCACCGCCGAAAGCGCCGCCTATCTCCGCGCCGCTGGTGCCGATGTTGACGTTGGCGATGCCGCAGTCGGAGCCGCGCGCCGAGGTGAAGGTCTCGGCCTCGCGCAGGTCCTGCGTGAAGACAGCGGAAGACAAGCCGTGCGCCACCGCGTTGTTTATCGCGATCGCGTCCTCAAAGTTGTCATAGGGCACGACATAAAGGATGGGTGCGAAGGTCTCGTGCAGCATGGGGCCGGCCTGCTCCTTCAATTCCACGATGGCAGGGCGCACATAGTGGGCCGAGCCTTCGCCGGCTTGCTTGTCGCCGAAGTGCACTTTGGCGCCCAGCTTCTTCGCCTCGGTCAGCGCCGACTGCATGGTGTCAAAAGCGCGGCCGTCGATCAGCGGGCCGACCAGCGTGCCTTTTTTCAGCGGATTGCCGATGGGCAGGCGTTCAAAGACAGCGACCAGGCGCTTGACGAGTTCCGGGTAAATCGAGCGGTGCACGATCAGGCGGCGCAGGCTGGTGCAGCGCTGGCCGGCGGTGCCGGCCGCCGCGAAGGCTGCGCCGCGCACCACGAGTTCCAGGTTGGCCGAGGGGCAGACGATGGCGGCGTTGTTGCCGCCGAGCTCCAGCAGCGAGCGCTTGAACAGGCCCGCGCAGGCGATGGCCACGTTCTTGCCCATGGCGGTGGAGCCGGTGGCGCTGACCAGCTTTACATGCGGGTGATTCACCAGGGCCTCACCGGTGGCGCGCTCGCCGATCAGCAGTTCGCTCAGGCCTTCGATGGCCAGACCGAGCTCTTTGGCGGTTTGCAGCAGCAGGCCGTTGAGCGCGATGGCCGACAGCGGTGTTTTTTCCGAAGGCTTCCAGGCCAGGGTGTTGCCGCAGACCAGGGCCAGCGCGGCATTCCAGGCGAACACCGCCATAGGGAAGTTGAAGGCCGAGATGATGCCGACCACGCCTACGGGGTGCCAGGTCTCCAGCAGCTTGTGGTCGGGGCGTTCGCTCGCAATCGTGAGGCCGTAAAGCTGGCGCGACAGGCCGACCGCGAACTCGCAGATGTCGATGACTTCCTGCACCTCGCCCAGGCCTTCCTGCAGGATCTTGCCGGTCTCCAGCGAGATCAGCTGACCCAACCCGGCCTTGTGGCGGCGCACGGTTTCGCCGAAGGCGCGCACCAGCTCGCCGCGTTTGGGCGCCGGCACATTGCGCCATTCGGTGAAGCGCTGATGCGCGGCGTTGAGTGCGCTGTCCACCTCGGCCGCGCTGTGCATGGCGACGCGTGCCAGCTGGCTGCCGTCGATGGGTGTGGAGACGGTGATGGCCGGGTTTGACTTGCTGGCCAGGTCGGCACTGAGGCCCAAAGCCTTGAAGAGAGATGAAACGTCGTTGGCGTGGCTCATGGTGAAGTCCTTTTGTGTGTGTCTTGAATTCAGTGCGTGGTAGCGAGCTTGCGCAGCCCGAGGCCCAGGCGTTCGGCGCCTTGCCGCAGCGCTTCGGGCGCGGGGTTGGCGAAGCTCAGGCGCAACCAGGGCTGCGGGGCGTTGCTGATGCTGAAGGCGGCGCCCGGCACCACCAGCACCTGGTTGTCCAGGCCGAAGTCCACCCAGGCCTGTGTGGGCAGCAAGGGCAGGCCGGCGGAAAGTCTGGCCCATATGAACATGCCGCCCTGCGGCTTGTCAAACTCGAGCAGGCCGGTGCAATGCGCGTGTAATGCCTCGGCCAGCGCCGCGCCTTTGGCGGCGTAGGCCGGGCGCAGACTGTCCAGGTGCGCGCCCAGGCGGCAGGAGGCCAGCATGGCCGCCAGCGTCAGTTGCTCCAGTGAGCCGCTGTGCACATCGGCCGCCTGCTTGGCCAGCACCACGCCGCGCGCAATGTCGGCCGGGGCCAGCAGCACGCCCAGGCGCAGCGCAGGCGCCACCACCTTGGAATAGCTGGTCATGTAGGCCACCTGCGCGGGCGAGCCGGCCTGCTGGTTCAGCTGCGCGAGTGAAGGGGGCGGCGCCTCGTCAAACCAGAGTTCGCCATAAGGGTCGTCCTCGATCAGCGTCACGCCATACCGCGCGGCCAGTTCCAGCAGGCGCAGGCGCCGCACGAGCGGCATCACGGCGCCGGTCGGGTTCGCGAAATTGGGAACGACGTAAAGCACGCGCGGGCGCTCGGCCAGCAGCAGGGCCTCAAGCTTGTCGACATCCATGCCTTGCGCATCGGTCGGCACTTCCACCAGGCGCGCGCCCGCGAAGCGGAAGGCCTGCAGTGCGGCCGGGTAGTTAAAGGATTCCACGGCCACGCCCTCGCCGGGCTCGACCAGCACGCGTGCGAGCAGATCGATGGCCTGCTGCGAGCCGGTGGTGATCAGCAGGTCCCCGGCCTCTGCCGCCAAGCCGCGCTGTTGCAGCAGCGCGGCGCTGGCTTCGCGCAACTCGGGCAGGCCTTCGGTTGCGCCGTACTGCAGGCTGCGGCCTTGCAACTGGCCGGCCACTTCGAGCAGCGATTCGCGCAGCCAGTCGGCGGGCAGCAGTGCGGGGTCCGGGTGGCCGCCGGCCAATGACACCATGCCCTCGCGGCCGGCCAGCGCCAGCATGGCGCGTATCGGCGAGCCGCTGGCCTGCGCGTACAGCGGGCGCAGCGGCCCGGGCGCGTCGCTCATGCGCGTGCGGCCGTCATGCCGAAAATGCCGGTGGCATTCCCGGCGTCAAAAGCCAGGTCCAGGCGCGGTTGCACCGGGTCGTTCGCCGCACCTGCGGTTTGCAAGGCATCGCGCGTGATGAATTCGTAGAAAGAGCCGGGCACCTCGCGCAAGACGCGACCCTCGGGAGTGATGAACTCGCGCCGCACCGTGGCAGCGCGAAAGGCGGTCTGGCGCACGCGGCCGCTGGCGGAGACCTCAACCTTGTCCTTGATGGGTCGGCCCAGCGCGCGTTGGCGTTCGGCCACCGCGTCGACGTCGGTCACGCGGTCGGTCGCATGGTTGAAGGCATTGCCTTCGGTGGAAATCCAGGCCATCTCGGCGGACTCGGCCAACAGCAATTCGTAGTCGGCCATCGCAAACACGCCGTGCTGGCGGTCAAAGCACTGCAGCAGCTGCGGAAGCAGGCGCAGCGCTTGCGCCAGCGGCAGCACGCCGTCGCGCGTGAGCTGCTCCAGGTCGGCGATGTCCTGCGGGCCCAGCGGGTCGCGCGAGGTTGACAGCACGCGCGTGACGGCCGACTGGAAGGGCGCGGAGAACTGCTCGGGGTGCAGCTCGGAGACAAAGAACTGCGCGATGTCTTCGGGGAAGTCACGGTGGCTGTAGGCGCGGCCCGTCATCTTCAGGCGCGGCAGCGGGTAGGTGCCCTGCAGCTCGAAACCCAGCGGGCGCAGCACACGGGTAAAGGCCGCCTCGCCGGCCGGCAGCGCGCCGCTGGGCCAGCGCACGGTGCGCAGCGCGCCGTGGTCGAACACCACCTTGCGCTGTTGGCCCACCACGTCGCTGGCGATGTAATCCTGTCCGGCCGGCACGCGCTGCACCAGGCCGTGGAACAGCGCCATATTGAGTGCCTGGGCCAGCTCCGCACGGCTCACGCTGCCCGACGCCGTTTGCTGCAGGCCGGGGTGGATGTACATCTGTTCATGGATGGATGCAACGGCCCCGGGAGGCAGGCAGGTCGAGAGCAGCTTCTGGAGGTGGGTCATTTCGGAAGGACGACAAGAGTGGAAAGTGAGCGGAAAGCGGCACGGGAAAAGCCGGATTTTCGGCAATTCCGGCATCCGGCACAAAGGATCAATTTCGATGGACGCATGAGCTATATTCATGCGATGCGCCGAAAAATTCCCTCCACCCAGGCCTTGCTGGCCTTTGAGGCGGCCGCCCACCGTTGCAGCTTCACGCTGGCGGCGCAAGACCTGTCTGTCAGCCAGAGCGCGGTCAGCCACCAGATCCTGGGGCTGGAGCAGGACCTGGACGTGAGCCTGTTCCGCCGCCTGCCGCGCCAGCTGGAACTCACCGACGCCGGCCGCTCGCTGCTGGCGCGTGTGAGCCCGGCGCTGGATGCGCTGGAAGCCGCGATGCTGGATTTGGTGTCCTCCAAAGGCGAGGGCGGCACGCTGGAGCTCGGCGTGGTGCCGACCTTTGCCACCAAGTGGTTGATTCCGCGCATGCCGTCTTTTTTGAAAGCGCACCCGCATGTGACGCTGAACCTGGCGACGCGGCTGCAGCCTTTTGATTTTTCACTGACGGGGCTGGATGCCGCCATCCACTACGGTCGGCCTGACTGGCCCGGCACCGAATCGGAATACCTGATGGGCGAAGACAGTGTGGTGGTTTGCAGCCCGGCGCTGATCAAGAAGCGCCAGCTGCGCAAGCCGGCCGACGTGCTGAAGTTCACGCTGATCCACCAGAGCACGCGACCGCACGCCTGGCGCGACTGGTTCCAGCTGGCCGGCATCGACGACGCGCAGGCGGCAGGCAGCGGCCCCAAGTACGAGCTGTTTTCCATGATCGCGCAGGCCGTCAAGGCCGGCCTGGGCCTGGCCGTGCTGCCGCGCTTCCTGGTGGCCGACGACATCGCCGACGGCACGCTGGCCGTGCCCTTTGAACTCTCGCTGAGTTCGGACTTCGCCTACTACCTGGTCTGGCCTTCGCAGAAAACCAGCTGGCGGCCGCTGGTGCAATTGCGTGAGTGGCTGCGCGAGCAGGCGGTGCTTCCCTCGTAAGCCCGATTCGCCGGGGAGCGCCAGTCCGGCTAGTCGGTGTTCTTTCCCGAGCCCCACAGCTGCACAAGGCCGAGCGCCAGCATCAGCGTTCCCAGGGCCATCCATATGCCGATAATTCCGCGCGGCCCCATCGCTTCGAAAGCCCATTTTTGTGTCCAAGCCCATTTACCCATAAAAGGCGGTACGGAAGGTGTGAGCCATTCCGACCAAGCCAGGCAAAACGAAATCGCCGCCAGCCCCAGCTTGAAGACGGCTTTCTCTTTGTCCGAAAGAATTGCTTGCTGTTTCTTGGCGAGTTCGTTGTCGTTGTCCATCAGGGTCTGGTTTTTTGAGGTGCGGCAGGATCGCTGCCTTCAGAGTGTCTCAGGCATTGTCCGTCGGCGCCAGGCTTTGCGCGGGCCGGCGCAGCGTGCTGTCAAACGGATTGATCTGCGCGCTGATAGCCGTGGCTTCGCGCTTGAGCAGTTCCACCACCGTGGGCAGGCGGTCGGGGCTCAGGCGTGAAGAGATCGTGCCCACGCTGAGCGCGGCGACGGCGCGGCCGTCGCGGTCCAGCACCGGCACGCCGACGCCGGCCATGCCGTCGAGCAGGTTGGTGTTGCGCCCGGCATAGCCAAGTTCGCGCACGCGCTCGATCTCGGTGCGCAGGTAGACCTCGTCATAAACGCCGAACTCGCGCACGCGCGGCAGGTTGTAGCGGATCACTTCCTCGCGCTCGGTCTCGGGCAAAAAGGCCAGGATGGCCAGGCTGCCCTGACCCATGCCCAGGGCCACGCGCCCGCCGATGTCGCCGGTGAAGGAGCGTATCGGGAAGGGCCCCTCGCTGCGGTCCAGGCAGACCGCGTCAAAGCCGCTGCGCACCAGCAAAAAGATGGTATCGCCCAGGCTGGCGCACAGGCGCAGCATGGACGGCCGGCACAGGCCGCGCAGGTCCATGGAGTTGCCGGCCTGAGCGGCCAGCGCGAAAAATTCAATGCTCAGCCGGTACAGCTTGGAGCCGGCCTCCTGCTCCACCACGCGCTCGGCCACCAGGCTTTGCAGGATGCGGTGGGTGGTGGCCTGGGTCAGGCCGGTGGCCTTGGCGATGTGGGTGATGCGCCCGCCCTTGGCCTGCGTGGCGGCCAGCGCCCGGATGATGGAAAAGGCGCGTTGCACGCTGCTGGAGCTATTGTCTTCGTCTTTCAAGTCATCTCCTTTGGCGGAATCAATTTTTATGTAAGTGTATATAAATTCCGTTCAACGGAATAAATTGAATAAATATCTCTCTCTACGGAATAACCTATTGACGATTTTTTCGTACATGCCCTAGCATGAAGTCATCAGGGTGTCATCGTTTTGCGCATTGTTTTGTCTGTGCGGCGCTGGCCATCCCCTTGTTGCAGAGGTGCTCCCCATGTCCTTTTTGACGCTGGCGAATGTGAACAAGTCCTATGGCGCGACGCGTGCCGTGGCCGACATGAACCTGTCGGTGGACAAAGGCGAATTCGTCTCGCTGCTCGGTCCCTCGGGCTGCGGCAAGACCACCACCCTGCAGATGATTGCGGGCTTTTGCGAGGTGACGTCGGGGCAGGTCGCGCTGGACGGCCGCGACATCACGCACGCCAAACCCAACACCCGCGGCCTGGGCATCGTGTTCCAGAGCTATGCGCTGTTTCCGCACATGAGCGTGTACGACAACGTGAGCTTCGGCCTGGAGATGCGGCGCGTTGCCAAGGAAGAGCGCGCCGAACGCGTGAAGGCCGCGCTGGCGCTGGTGCACCTCGAAGCGCATGCCGGCCGCTACCCGCGCGAGCTCTCGGGCGGGCAGCGCCAGCGCGTGGCCCTGGCCCGCGCCCTGGTCATCACGCCGCCCGTGCTGTTGCTGGACGAGCCGCTGTCCAACCTGGACGCCAAGCTGCGCGAGGAAATGCAGTTCGAACTGCGGCAGATCCAGCGCAAGGTGGGCACCACCACCATCATGGTCACGCACGACCAGACCGAGGCCATGTCCATCAGCGACCGTGTCGTCGTCATGGAGGCCGGCCGCGTGACGCAGATCGACCAGCCGCATCGTCTCTATGAACATCCGCAGACGCGCTTCATCTCGAATTTTGTCGGCAAGGCCAACCTGCTCGAAGGCCGCGTGACGGCCGCCGGTCCCTGGGCCACCGTGGAAGTCGGCGGCAGGGTGCAGCTGGAACTTGAAGCGCCCGGCGTCTCTGAAGGCGACGCGGTGGTGCTGAGCCTGCGTCCCGAAAAAATCCGCCTGGTGCCCGAAGCTCAGGGCCGGCTGGGCGGCACCGTCAAGGAACGCTTTTTCCTGGGCAGCCAGTGGCTTTACCAGGTATCGACCGCCGCCGGCCTGCTCGCGGTGGTCTGCCCCAACGACGGCACGGCGCCGGCGGAAGAGGGCGGCAACGTGGGTCTGGACTGGGCCGCGCAACAGGTGCGCCTGCTGCCTGGTGCGCAGGGGGTGCCGGCATGAATATTGCCACTCGTTTTCATTCCCTCTCCCTCCGGGAGAGGGTTAGGGTGAGGGTCTCTGCTACGGCCGAGGCCCTCACCCCCACCCTCTCCCAGGGGGAGAGGGTGAAAGAGGGGCGGCCATGAACACGTCCGCCGCATCGCGCGCGCCCTGGCTGCTGTCGGCGCCGGCCTTCACGCTGTTCGCCTGCCTGCTGCTGGTGCCGCTGGCGCTCACCGCCGTGCTGTCCTTCCAGGTCTTCGACCACGCCACCGGCGTGAAGAACAGCTTCACGCTAGCGCATTACGCCGCCGTGCTGACGGACGACTACTACCACGGCATCTTCTGGCGCACGCTGTGGATCTCGGCGCTCACCACGCTGATCTGCGTGCTCATAGGTGCGCCTGAGGCCTATGTGCTGAGCCGCATGCGCAGCCCCTGGCGCTCGATCCTGCTGCTGGTGGTGCTGGCTCCGCTGCTGGTCTCGGTGGTGGTGCGCGCCTTCGGCTGGAGCATGCTGCTGGGCCCCGAGGGTGTGGTCAACCAGGCCATGCGCGCCGTCGGCCTGCCCTCCATGCGCATCCTCTACACCGAGGCGGCTGTGGTCATCGCGCTGGTGCACGTCATGCTGCCCTTTATGGTGATCCCGGTGTGGACCTCGCTGCAAAAGCTGGACCCGGGCGTGGAAGACGCGGCGCTGTCGCTGCAGGCCTCGCACTTCACCACCTTGCGCCGCATCATCTTCCCGCAGGTGCTGCCGGGCATTCTGTCGGGCAGCCTCATCGTCTTCGGCCTTTCCGCCAGCGCCTTCGCGATTCCCGGCCTGCTGGGCGGGCGGCGCCTGAAGATGGTGGCCACCGTCGTCTATGACGAATACCTGCACGAGCTCAACTGGCCGCTGGGGGCGGCGATCGCGCTGACCTTGCTGCTGGCCAACCTGGCCATCATGCTGAGCTACAACCGCGTGCTGGAACGCTCCTACAAAAAATCACTGGGGTAATTCCATGCCTACTTCAGCCCGATACGTCGTTGCCCCGCCTTGCCGTGCTGTAGCACTGTCTGCGGCGGTGCGCCTAGTCTCGAACTGAATTAGACACGGAATAGAAAGTCAACCATGTCCAAAAACGGTCCCATTGCGCTGCTCTTCAACGCGCTCGTCATCGCTTTCATGCTGGCGCCGCTGGTCATCGTCTGTGTCGTGGCTTTCACCCCCGGCAACACCTTGTCGATTCCGACCACGGAGTTTTCCCTGCGCTGGTTCCGCGCAGTGTTCGCGCATCCGGATTTTGTGCAGTCCTTCAAGAACAGCCTCTGGCTGGCGGCGATATCGGCCACACTGGCCACCGTGCTGGCAGTGCCTGCCGGGCTGGCAATTGCGCGCCACAGCTTCCCCGGCCGCGATTTCCTCAACGGCCTGTTCCTCTCGCCGCTGATCATTCCGCACTTGGTGCTGGGGGTGGCCCTGCTGCGCACCTTCTCGCTGATAGGCGCGACGGGCAGCTTCTTCTGGCTGGCGCTGGCGCACGTGGTCATCATCACGCCCTATGTGCTGCGCCTGGTGCTGGCCTCGGTGGAGGGCAGCGACCGCAGCGCCGAGCAGGCCGCCCTCTCGCTGGGCGCGAGCCAGGCCACGGTGTTCACTCGCGTCACCTTGCCCATGATCCTGCCCGGTGTGACCGGCGGGTGGCTGCTGGCTTTTATCAACAGCTTTGATGAGGTCACCATGTCCATCTTCGTCACCGCGCCGTCCACGGTGACCCTGCCGGTGCGCATGTATATGTACGCGACCGAGTCCATAGACCCGCTGATGGCGGCGGTCTCCGCCCTCATGGTGGCGCTCACGGCGGTGGCCATGCTGGTGCTGGACCGCATCTACGGCCTCGACAAGATTCTGGTGGGACACAAATGAACTCGTCCGTCGACATTCCCGGCGCAGCCGAAAAAACAAAAAGTACAAAAAGCACTGCGCTGATGCATCGTGTGGCAGAAACTGGCCGCAAGCCCGTGGGCTTTGTGCTCAACGGCCAGCCCTTGACCGCGCTGGCCGGCGACACCGTGCTGACGGCGGTGCTCACGTACAGCGCGCGCCTGCGCTTCAGCGAATTCAGCGGCGAACCGCGTGCGGGCTTTTGCCTCATGGGCGCCTGCCAGGATTGCTGGGTCACCACCGAATCGGGCAAACGTCTGCGCGCCTGCGGCACCTTTATTGAAGAAGGCATGCGGCTGGTGACCGGTGCGGAGGGGCTGGCATGAGCAGCGTGCAACCCGTGATTGTGGGCGCCGGCCCGGCCGGCGTGCGCGCGGCCCAGGCGCTGGTGGCCCACGGCCTGCGGCCGGTGGTGGTGGACGAAGCGCCGCGCTGGGGCGGGCAGATCTATCGCCAGCCGCCCGAGGGCTTCACGCGGCCCAAGCAGGCGCTCTATGGTTTTGAGGCCGGGCGCGCCGACGCGCTGCACGGCGCCATGGCCGCCATCCTGGACAAGGTCGACTACCGGCCCGATACCCTGGTCTGGAGTGCCGAAGGCGGCAAGCTGGACCTGCTGCGCAACGGCGCCATGAGCACACTGGCCTACAGCCACCTCATCGTTGCCACCGGCGCAACGGACCGCGTGCTGCCTTTTCCGGGCTGGACTTTGCCCGGCGTCTACACACTGGGCGCGGCGCAGGTGGCGCTTAAATTCCAGGGCTGTGCGATTGGCTCTCGCGTGGTGTTTGCCGGCACCGGGCCGCTGCTGTATTTGATTGCCTATCAATATGCGAAGGCCGGTGCAAAAGTCGTCGCGGTGCTCGATACGGCAGGCTTCGCGGGCAAGGTTGCCGCTGTGCCCGCCATGCTGCGCCAGCCCGCCTTGCTGGCCAAGGGCCTGTACTACCTGGGCTGGCTGCGCACGCACGGCGTCGCGGTGCACCAGGGTGTGGAGCTGGCGGCTGCCGAGGGCGGCGAGCGCGTGCAGGCCATGCGCTGGCGCAAGTCCGGCCGCGAATACGCGGTCGCCTGCGACGCCGTGGGTTTCGGCTACGCGCTGCGTTCCGAGACGCAGCTGGCCGACCTGCTGGGCTGCCGCTTTGCCTATGACAAGCTGCAGCGCGGCGCGCTGCCCGAGCGCGACGCGGCCGGGCGTTCCAGCGTGGCGGGTGTCTACCTGGCGGGCGACGGCGCCGGCATCATGGGCGCCGACGCGGCCGAGTGGGCCGGCGAGCGCGCCGCCCTGGCTTTGCTGGCCGACACTGGGCAACTGGTCGATGCGTCGCGCGCCCTCTGGCTGGAGAACCGCCTGGCGCGCGTCGCCGGATTTCGCCGGGGCCTGGAGCGCGCGTTTCCCTTTCCCGCCGGCTGGGCCGCGGCCGCCCCCGACGACCTGGTCGTGTGCCGCTGCGAAGAAATCACCGCCGGCGAATTGCGCCGCTGCGTGGCCGACACCGGCGCACGCGAGATGAACCGCCTCAAGGCGCTGACGCGCGTCGGCATGGGCCGTTGCCAGGGCCGCACCTGCGGTGTGGCCGCCGCTGAAATCCTGGCGCAGGCCTGCGTCGCGCAGCCCGATGCGGTGGGCCGGCTGCGCGGGCAGGCACCCATCAAGCCGCTGCCGTTTTCGGCCGCGGCCGTTCCGGCTGTGCCGCAGGAGGCCGCATGATGGAACGCATCACTGCTGACGTCGCCATCGTGGGCGGCGGGATCATGGGTGCGTCGGCCGCGCTGTTTTTGCGCCGCATCGGTTTTTCTGTCGTGTTGCTGGAGCGCGACCTTTGCGGTTCGCGCTCCAGCGGTGTCAACTACGGAGGCGTGCGCCGCCAGGGCCGGCCGCTGAACCAGCTGCCGCTGTCGCAGCGCGCGCAAGGCCTGTGGGCGCGATTGCCTGAGCTGATAGGAACGGACGGCGAATACGTGCGGTCCGGCCACCTGAAGATCGCGCGCAGCGAGGCCGACCTGGCTTCGCTGGAAAGCTACCGCGATCGCACGCAGGGCTTCGGCATGGATTTGCAGATGCTGTCCACGCGCGCCCTGCGCGAACGCTGCCCCTGGCTGGGCAGGGTGGCCGTCGGCGCCTCCCTCTGTCCCGGTGACGGCCAGGCGAACCCGCGCCTGGTGTCGCCGGCCTTCGCGCTCGCCGCGCGCCGGCTGGGCGCCGACGTGCGCGAGCAGACCCGCGTGGACGAGCTCGCGCGCGACGGAGACGTGTTTGTGCTGCGCTCCGGTGAAACGCTGGAAGTGCGCGCCAAACATTTGCTCAACTGCGCCGGCGCCTGGGCGGACCGCATCGCCGCGCAGTTCGGCGAGACCGTGCCCATGGAGGCCGGCCATCCCGAGATGGCGGTGACCGAGCCGTTGCCCGCCTTCATGGACCTGAGCCTGGGCGTGGAAGGCGGCGGCGTCTATGCGCGCCAGGTGGCGCGCGGCAACTGCGTGATAGGCGGCGGCCGGGGCTATGCGCTGGACGACCAGCGCGCCCGCGCGCAGCGCAGCGGCATGGCCGGCCTGATGCAGCAGACCGTCGAGCTGCTGCCGGCGCTGAAGAACGCCCACATCATCCGCACCTGGAGCGGCACCGAAGGCTACCTGCCGGACCGCCTGCCCGTGATAGGCCCCAGCGCCACCACACCGGGCCTGATTCATGCATTCGGTTTTGCCGGCGGCGGCTTCCAGCTGGGGCCGGGCGTGGGCGCGGTGCTGGCCGACCTGGTCAGCGAAGGCCGCAGCGCCACGCCGATTGGCGACTTTTCGATTCAACGTTTTTCCGCAAGCCCGCGTGCGGCAACCACCGGGCTGGCCTCTTCAACTTCCACTTCCGTTGTCTAGTTTTCTTTTCACCCACGCCACCAGGAGCTTTCCATGATCACCTCCCCACGATTCCTGACCGCCCGCGCCACCGCGGTATCGCTAGCTGTTTTCGCCGCGGGCCTGGCCGGCGGCAATGCCATGGCGCAAACCAAGACGCTGTACATCGGCATGAACGGCGGCACCATGGAAAAAACCTATACCGAGCACGTCTTCGGCGCCTTCGAAAAAGCCAACAACGTCAAGGTCGTGGTGGTGCCCGGCACCTCCTCGGACATCCTGGCCAAGGCCCAGGCCAACAAGGACAACCCGCAGATGCATGTGATCTTCCTGGACGACGGCATCATGTACCGCGCCATCGGCATGGGCCTGTGCGAAAAAATGCAGGCCAGCCCCGCACTGAACGATTTGTTCCCCACCGCACGCTTCAAGGGCGACATGGCCGCCGGTGTCAACATCGGCATGACCGGCATCGCGTACAACAAAAAAATGTTCACCGAAAAAGGCTGGGCGCCGCCCACCTCGTGGATGGACATGGCCAACCCCAAGTACAAGGGCAAGGTCGTGTTCCAGTCGCTGTCCTCTTCGACCTTCGGCCTGCACGGTTTCTTGCTCTTCAACCGCATCCAGGGCGGCAACGACAAGAACGTGGAGCCCGGCTTCAAGGCCTGGCCCACCACCATTGGCCCCAATGTGCTCGAGTACATTCCCAGCTCGGCCAAGCTCGCTGAAATGGTGCAGACCGGCGAGGCCGCCATGTTCCCGCTCACGCCCACGGCCGTCGGCGTGCTCAAGGACAAAGGCCTGCCCGTGGAATACGTGCAGCCCAAGGAAGGCTCGGCCGTGCTGACCGTCGGCGAATGCGTGATCGCCAAGAACAGCGAACCCGCGCTGGCCCACAAGCTGGCTCAGTACCTGCTGTCGCCCGAAGCCCAGGCCGCCGCGCTCGAGTTCGGCGACCAGATCCCGTCCAACCCCAAGACCAAGGCCACCGGCAAGGCCGCGGCGCTGGTCAGCCAGATGAACGACTACATGAAGACCGCGACCACGGTGGATTGGGATGCCATCAACGAAAACCGCCCGGCCTGGAATGCGCGCTGGAACAAGACGGTGGAGCGTTGAACGCTCACTGAACAATCACTGAAGATCCATAAAGCGGGCCCGGTTGCGTCAAACGCAGCCGGGCTCTTTTTTTGGTGGCGGGGTGTTTGTACCGCCGCGGCCGAGCGCGCCCGGCCTTCGAGTAGCGCGGGTAGTGGAGAGGTTGGAGGTTTTGCAGGCGTGTCGGTGAGAAGGCACCGCAGGATGCAATGTTCTCCAACACAGACCGGGCTTTGGAAGCCTGAATCCCACAAACATTGACCGCACGCGGACAATCCGCGCCGATTTCCCTCCCGAGTTCGCATACCGTTCAGCGTCGCCAATAGAGCTCGCTTCGCCACACGACGGGCAGCTGCTGGCTCAGCCAAAACATCTCCCCACAAACATGATCGCGATGGGCTTGGCCCGGCAGGCGAAGCGGTGGGAGTTTTCTGGAAAGCAGGGAAGCCATGAGAGAACGCACAAGCGGCCATGAACACGCCACCAGCTCACGTCGGGCGTGGCTCGCGCACGCGAGCTGCCTAGGCATGAGCCTGGCCGTGCAGGGCATCAGCCGTGCCGCCGGGCCAGGCCCAAAGAAACCCGTCACGAAAGCGGCGCCTAAAACCTATTACCTGGTCTCCGCCATCCTGCGCGAAGGCGTACAGGACTTCACCTTCAGGCTCGTCCACTCGGTGCAACCGGGCGCGAGTGTGGATGAAGCCATCGGCCTCTTCACGCGCCTGGTGCTGGAGAAATACCCGGGCTACGCCATCGCGCAAACAACGGTCACCGACATCACCTTGCCACCCGGCACCTGCAGCGCAAGCAGGCCAAGCAGCCCCAGAAAGCCCGGTCCAACGCTTTACATCGTTTCCGCCGCGATGAACAGCAGCAACGCCAAAGACCTTGACACGCTGCTCGTCAACGGCTGGCTGCCCGGCGAGAGCGCCGATGAAGCCCTGAGCCGCGTCATTCGCGACGTGAAGGCGAGCTATCCGCTGTTCGCACCCGTCAGTACATTGGTCACCGAGTTGGACTTGACGCTGGCTGGTTGCCCGGCGCCCAGCCCGGTGCAGAGCTTTGGGGATCGAGGCCGATGAAAATGCCGAAATTCCATGCCAATGCGGCGACAGCTGTGGCGCTGCTGGGCATGGCGCTGCTCCTCGCCGGTTGTGCCCTCGGCACTCACGTGCCTGCCTCCTCCAGCCATCAGGCCGGGAAGGGCACACCCAACACCGTGTCGCCCGGCTATCGACTGGAGCAATTCACACTGCGCGGCGTCTCAACAAAGGGGCTGGAAAAACCCAAGCGGATAGAAGTGCCGGTCAGCATGCTGGTCCCGCAGGACGACTGCCTGGCGCTGGACGGCAAAGGCTGGCTTCGGGTGGTGCCTGGCCGATGTGTCCCTATGCGCGCGCAAAGCACTTGCGAAAGGAAACCATGACCAGAAACTCCAAGTCGGCGAGCTGGCATCGTGCTCTGCTCGTGCTGGTGATCGCTGGCGGCATGATCTGGCTTCAGGGTTGCGCAACAAACCAGCAGCCCTTGCTGCACCACGTCTACTACTGCAATCTGGACAGCGCACCCGTAACCCAGATCGAAGTGAACTATGGGGCCGCCAGTTGGGTGGTGCAAATACTCGCTCCCGGCGCCATGGAAAACGGCAGCACAAAGTGCCGGGGAATCACGTCCCCCGCGGCACAGGCCGTTCCGGAAAGCATACGACTCAGGTGGATCGCCGGCGGCCGCAGGCATGAGCTGGCGATACCTCTCAAGTCCCGGCTCAATGGAACCTATCCCACCAAAAGCATCCAGCTGATGTTCCGAAATGAGCGAGTGGAGGTGTATGAGGGCTTCTTTCCCAACAACAGCCAGGAGCTGAGGCTGCGAATCTATCCGGCATTTGCCCCGGGGCCGCTCTTTGTGCCGCCGGCTGCGCCCAAGCCGGGGCCTGATTACAGAAAGACGATTTGACGTGGCGAAGCGAGCCAAGAGCCTCTTGAGGTACGCCAACCCTGCCTTGCAGCGCGAACCTGGATCTTTCTTTTCGCTCCAGGATGCAGGGTAAATATTCACCAGTTCCTACCCAACAAACAAAGTCCGCCGAAGGATAAACCGAGCGCCAGATGAAGGAGCGCGCCGAAATAATCGGCGAATGCTGCGAGTCACTGTCATACAGAAATCAACCATGGCTGAAACCACAAACCTCGTAGGAGAACCCGGAGTTTTCTCATGAACACCATCAAACGCATCTTCATGCAACGTCCGCTTCCACTTTCGTGGATTGTGGTGATTGCCTATGTGCTCATCAGTCCGATGGCGCTTCTGATACCTGCCGACGTATTCACCTTGTACCCGTGGACAAAGAGCTTTACCGATACCGTGGCCTCGGCAGTTCCGATGATCAATCGTGTCGTTGCCTACGGTCATCCCTATCCCGACAAGTTGCGCTGCTTTCTGGCGTATGTGTGGTGCTGCGTGCCGGTACTGGTTTGGACGCAACATCGATATCACGAAAAATACAACAAACCGTTTGCCTGGGGCAACGGCTCCGTGGAGTTTTGGTTCCGTTGGGTTGCGGCGTGCACTTTCGGTGTAGTGGCATTTCTTCTGCTGTGGTATTGGCCTAACTTTCCTGGCACTGGTAAGGAGATGCTGGCACCTATCGCACGACCCCATGACGAACGCCGACAGCTCTTTTGGTCCACGGCGTCGCTATTTCTTTACACCCCACTTTGGATCTCTTGTCTAGCGAACATTCCGAGTGTTATGTACTGTGAACTGCTCAATTTTCTTTGGCGAATAGGAATCATCAAAGCCTATCCAACGCCTTCAAAAATCCCGGACTCAACCCCAACATCGAAATAACAAAACCAATCATGGCTGAAACCACAAATTTCCAAATTCTCGCCCTGCCCAAGCTACCGGGAGCCTCCGGCCTGCCGGTTATCAATAGTCAACGGTATGCGTTGCGTGACCGAGCAGGCAATCTGATTGGCTACGGTGAAAGCACGACGTTGCAGAACTGGTCAAGCTTGGGCTTGGCGCTCAACTTTGTGACCTTGGACGGGGTTGATATGTCAAAGCAGGTTCAGTTCAACCTGTTCTACAACGCGCAAGGCCAGCTTGCGGGTGGCTCGATGCTCAGCAATGGCAAGACTTATGACGTAACGGCTGCCGGTACGGTCATTCATATGGATAAGCTCGCGCCTATCAGTTTTCCTGACTATGGCGCTTTCAAGGGCTCTGATTTTTTGGGGGCTGGGGCAGAAGGCGCGGACAAAGGTGCAGCCGCTGCGGGTAAAGTCATCATCGCCGACGCCAGCGGATTTATTGCCAAGCAACTGGATAAAACCGCCATTGCCAACGCGGCGCTCGCCGTCGACACCAGGGGTGTGGTGATCGAAGCAGCCGGTATTGTTGGTACCGGAGTTGGCGTAGTGCTGGGCGCCACTTTGGGATCAGCAGTCTCAGGTGGAACTCCAGGATGGATGGCCGTTGGCGCTGGCGTTGGTGCTTATTTCGGTAACGAGCAAACCAAGCTTGCAGCGCAAAACATCCTCTCCCCCGAGTACAGTGGCTACGTCTACTACGACGGCAGCCCTTACCGCATTGGCACCAGCGATCCTGTGACTCAGGCAGCTGGCTGGTATCGAATTCAGCCCGACCCGAGCAAGGGAATTTACCGATTTGATAGCCTGGCCGACAGCGTTACCGCGCAATCCCTCACAGACCGTATGACGCTGGTCAACGAGATGGCCGGTCTGGTGGGGTGGAACAATGTGGGAGTGCTACCCCGCATGGACGGTGACCAAATGCGCAGCTTTGTGCTGCAAAATCCCGGGTTCGGGGGCAATGGCTTGATCATGAACTATTTGAACAAGCTCGGCATGGGAGCGGCCTCTGCGCCTAGCCTGGTCAATAACGCAGACCTCTACCTCTCAGTCAATAGTTACGGTGCCGGCCTGCTCTATACCTATGCCAATGGCGTATACCGCAGCGTCAATAGCGTGACTCACCAGGATGTATGGATGGTGCCCAACGCCGCCACCGGCAAGCTGGCGATTTACACCGCAGATACCCAAACCGGCGCCACAACTTATAACGAAACCGATCTGAATGCCGCCACGGCACAAACCATCCAATCCGGCGGCATCCCGCGTCCATCATCCTCCGCTTTCGTCACCGCCAGCGCTCCACACACTGTGGTCGTGAACAGCAGTCCCGATGGAAAAAATGTTGCCACGGTCTCTGACATCGTTGCCATTGAGAATGCCCGCCGCAACTACATCACGAAGGAGGACGTGCGGGCGAGCAACCAGTGGATGGGTGAAAAATATATCATCCATCCAGGTGACACGATTTATGTGCCCGAGAAGCACAGTGACGGTAGCACTACTTACTACTACGCTGGTGGAGCAGTCATCACCAGCAATCCAGTAACTGGCGAATACAACATGGTCGTACCCAATGCCGACGGCGGGATGACGACTTATAGCCGATCGACAGACGCTGATGCCGGTTACACCGTACGGCAAAGAAGCACGAATGGACGTGACAACAACAACTTTGACTTCACCGGCCACCAGGCAAGCCTGACCAGCGAGATCAAACCAATAAGTATCGACTGGCAGAACCCTCAGGAGACCGGGAAAGCCGTGTTCAGCCCCGATGGCAGCCATACCGAGACCATCACCACGCCAGATGGTATTGAAACCGGCAGTCTCTACAACAGCAATGGAGTCTTGACGGGGCGCAGCAAGACTCTCGATAACGCAAACAGCAGCTCCACCAGCGACACCCTGGCCAACACACTGCAAAGCCTGCGCAATGCCGCGGGAGACCTCGACGAAGCAGTGCTGGACGCGGCGGAGTTGCGAACATTGACCGGCTCGCAGGCCGAAGGCGAAACCTGGGGCGGCGCTCGCTTGCTGACGCTAGGCGACAGCACGCTGGGTGACTACTACCGCCATCACCAGGACATCCAGACCGGCGCCACCATCCCCCTGCTGCTGGATGACCCACAAACCCAGGGCCTGGGCCTGTTGGATGGATTTGACCTGGGCAATGGCGCGAGCGTACTGGACGGCAGCTTTGAAAGCTGGAACTACCTGAACAACTCCGCCGGCGGCGCCAACTACATCGACTGGGGCTATGACAGCAGCGTGGTCGACTACGTCAGCTACACCTATGACAGCAATGCCTATAGCTACAGCAGCTATACCTATGACAGTTACGACTACAGCGCCTACAACTATGGCGGCTACGACTACGGCTGGGGCAGTTGGTGGCCCGTCGCACTGGATCTTGATGCCGACGGCATCGAACTGGTGACCCAGGCAGACAGCCATGCCTGGTATGACGTCCAGGGGGATGGCTACCGGCGCAACATCGGCTGGGTAGGCAGCGACGATGCGCTGCTGGCCATCGATGACAACCATGACGGCAAGGTCAGCGAAGCCAGGGAACTGTCGTTTGCGATGTGGACGGCAGATACTCACGACACCGACCTGGAGGCTCTCAACACCCTCTTTGATAGCAACCATGACCAGAAACTTGATGCGCAGGATGCCCGTTTTTCCGACCTGAGAAGCTGGCAGGACAAAAATGGTGACGGCGTGAGCGACGTGGGTGAACTCAAGACCCTGGCAGAAGCTGGCATCAAGAGCATAAGCCTGAACGTGGCCAAGACCGACTGGAACAGCGGCGGCAACCATGTGGCCGGTTTTGCGAGCTACGAAAAAACTGACGGCACACGAGGCTGGGCGGCCGATGTGGGGCTGGGCTACGACACCCAGGGCTGGAAGGCCAGCCTGGAGAGCAACCTGGTGCGCATGACCGAAAGCGGCGGCCTGGTCTATGGCATTGCACGAAGCAATGCGCTGAACCTGGACCTGGGCGCGCAGGGCCTGGACGGGGCCATAGGCGGCGCCAGCAGCGACACGTTGGTAGCCGGCAACAAGAACGCGGTGCTGCTCGAAGGTGGTGCAGGCGACGACAAACTCATTGGCGGAGCCGGCGACGACTGGCTGGCCGGCGATGCCGGCTCGGACACACTGTCTGGCAGCGACGGTGACGACACCTTGCTGATCGATGCACAGGATGTGCAGGCCAATCTCAATGGCGGTGCTGGCTTTGACATGGCAGTGATAACGAGCACTGCTGCCGTGTCTTTGGACCTGGGGGCGGCAAGCGTAGAGGCGGCTGTAGGCGGAGCCGGTAATGACGACTTACGCACCAGTGGCACCGGCAGGGTGATTTTGGCGGGCGGCGCGGGGGCCGACAGCCTTACCGGTGGCGCAGCCGGAGACTTGCTGTATGGCGGCACAGGCACTGACACGCTGAAGGGCGGACGGGGCAACGACGTTTATGTATTCAACCGAGGTGACGGTGCTGATACCGTCACCGACGCAGCCACCGGCATGACGACGGTGACAAACACCACTGCGAGTGTCGAGTACTACCCCACAGTAGTTCTGGAGCCCTGGGTGCTTGCTATCGACTACCCCTTTCAGGATCTCCTTGACCGGATGCTTGCTCAACTCAACGCCACAGGAGTTCCATACGGCAGCTTTGCCTATTCCTATCCGCTGAGCTTCGCCTTCAAGAACGGCTGGCGGTACGCAACTGGAAGCCGAACAACCTACACAACGACAACGACACCAGTGGAGGTCGAGGTGGATGCGGGCCAGGACACCTTGCGTTTTGGCGTGGGCATCGGCCGGGAGGACCTGATGCTAACCGCCAGCGGTGCCGATGGGGTCTTCAGCATCACCCACAACGGCGTGGTGACCAGCGACCAGATTACGTTAAAAAACCAGACCAACGCCAAAGCGCGCATCGAGTCCGTGGAATTCTCTGATGGCCAGAAATACGCCATTGAAGACCTGATGTTCGGCGGCACGGGCGCGGATACTCTGGTAGGCACAGCGGCGGCCAACCTGATCAATGGCGGCGCCGGGACTGACACAATGCGCGGTGGCGCGGGTAGCGATATTTATGTCGTCGACAACGCCGGCGACAACGCGCTGGAGAACACCAGCGAGGGCACCGACACGGTACTCTCAAGCGTCAGCTACACCCTAGGCGCCAACATCGAAAACCTGACGCTGACCGGCACCGGGACCATCAACGGCACCGGCAACACGCTGAACAACGTGATCACGGGCAACAGCGCGGCCAACACGCTGGATGGCGGTGCAGGTGACGACACGCTCAACGGCGGCGCCGGGGATGACCGTTACCGTTTCAACCTGGGTGGCGGGCAGGATACGGTGACCGATGCCAGTGGCAGCGATCGCATTGTCTTCGGCCCCGGCATTAACGCAACCCAAATCACCGCCAGCATGGCCAACGGCCAGGTCAAGTTGACAGTAGGTACCGCTGACAGCGTGAGTTTTTCCGCCCCGGCCTTTAACAACTACGCCATCGAACAATTCGAGTTCGCCGACGGCAGCATTAAGGACGCGGCCTGGCTCAATGGTCTGCTCAACACGACTCCTACGGGTTCCAACAAAACCCTGAGCTTGAACGAAGACGGCAGTTATGCCATCACGGCCTCTGACCTGGGCTTTAGCGATGCCACGCCCGGTGACAGCCTGGGCGCCGTCCGCATCGACACCCTGCCAGGTGCAGGCAGCCTCAAGCTGAACGGGACCGCCGTCACGTCCGCACAAGTCATCAGCGCGGTTGATTTGATGGCTGGCCGGCTGGTGTTCGCCCCCACCGCCAATGCCAACGGCAGCAGCTACGCCGCCCTGAATTTCTCGGTCAAAGACCAATACGGCGCGTTTGATGCGGCACCCAACACGCTGACGTTCAACGTCACGCCTGTCAATGACGCCCCAGCCCTGACAGGCACCAAGGCAATTTTGAGCGCCGGTACCGAAGACACGGCGTACACCATCACTAAAGCCAGCCTGCTGGCCGGATTTAGCGATGTGGAGGGTGGCGCCCTGTCGGTGATCAACCTAAGTGCCGGCAATGGAACGCTCTCGGCCTTCAATGCCGCCACCAGCTGGACCTTTACACCCAATGCCAATTACAACGGCGCGGTGAATCTCAGCTATGGCGTCAGCGACGGTACCGCTGTCACCCCGGCCACGCAAAACTTCACCCTAACAGCCGTCAATGACGCGCCCATGGGATCGACAACGATCAGCGGCACACCCATTCAAAAGCAGACCCTGACAGCCGCCAATACGCTGGTCGATGTAGACGGTTTGGGAATAGTCAGCTACCAATGGCTGGCAAGCGGCGCGGCCATCGCGGGCGCGACCGGTTCCAGCCTGGTCATTGGCCAAGCCCAGGTCGGCAAAACCATCAGCGTCAAAGCCAGCTACACCGACCTGAAGGGAACAGCGGAAAGCGTGACCAGCGCAAACACCGCAGTGGTCGCCAATGTCAACGATGCGCCCACCGGCTCCGTCACCATGTTGCGCGCCGGTGTTCCGCTGACAGCCAGCACGAACGTCCTGCAGGGCGAGGTTCTTTCCGCCGCCAACACCCTGGCCGATGCCGATGGCTTGGGCGCGGTGAGTTACCAGTGGCTGGCCAATGGCTCGGTCATTGCCGGCGCCACCATTTCTACGCTGACACTGAACCCGGCCTATGCCGGCCAGACGATCAGCGTCAAAGCCAGCTATACCGACAGCTACGGAATGCCAGAAAGCATGACCAGCGCTGCGACTGCCGCCGTCAACCGCATGGTCGGCACGAGCGGCGCCGATACGCTGGCAGGAAGCGCAGGTTCCGACCAGCTTGAAGGCCTGACGGGAGACGACCGTTATACCGTGAACAGCACGGGCGACGTCGTGATCGAGAACATCGGCGAAGGCACGGACACGGTGCAAAGTTCCATCGGTGACCTTACGTTGGCAGCCAATGTAGAGAACCTCACGCTGCTGGGCAGCGCAAACAGCATCGGCGTGGGTAACGGCCTGAACAACGCCATCACCGGCAACGGCGGCCACAATGTTCTTAATGGAGGCTTCGGCAACGACACCCTGACGGGGGGTGCTGGCGACGACCTACTTGATGGGGCCACGGGCGATGTGGTCAAGGTGATTCAAACAGTTCCTTCGGCGGCCAGTTATCTGACCCGCTATCTCAACCAGAGTTCCGGCAGCGGGCAAGTCATCGGCGAAGTGAATTCCACGGGAGATTCCATCATCCGTGCAGGACGTCTTGGCGAAAGCTTTCAGTTGATGGGCTCTTCCGCCGTGGATAAGACGTATGTGGGTGCCGGAACGACGGTGGACGCCCTCTTGCTGGGCGGTGGCATCGACGAAATATATGTGACGGGACGCCTGCAGGACTACGGTTTGGGAGTCGTGGGCACCACCCTGGTGCTGAGCCGCACTACAGGCCTGGCCGCAGGACAGTCGGAATTGATCAAGGTAGCGGCCAGCACCGGTTCCGCCAATGACAAGCTTGTGTTCGCCGACGGTGCGATCAGCACACTGAGTCTGAAGGCGACCATCGTCGCCGGCACAGCACCGGTACTCGACACCACGCAGCGCAGCAACCCGGCCGATGCGGGCTTCGCAGTTCTAAGCCAAGGCGCCGACACGATGATAGGTGGCGCAGGCAACGACAGCTATACGGCGGATGACATAGGCGACGTGATCCTCGAAAACGCAGCAGAGGGCACGGACCTGGTGCAAAGCTACATCGCCAGCTACACGCTGTCGGCCAATGTGGAGAACCTGAGCCTTGCCGGGGCAGCGGCGATCAGCGGTGTCGGCAACGGCCTGGACAATCTCATCAGTGGCAACGGCGGCAACAACGCTCTCAACGGCGCTTTCGGCAACGACACCCTGACGGGCGGTGCCGGCGACGATGTGCTTGATGGCGCCACGGGTGACGTGGTCAAGGTGTTTCAAGCCAGTACCGGGACCGGCTACCTGGCCCGCTATTTCAATCTGAGCGCCGGAAGTAGCCAGGCTATCGGCGAAGTAATTTCAACGGGAGAATCCATCATCCGCGCCGGGCATCTTGGCGAGAACCTTCAGGTGCTGGGCTCTTCCATGGTGGACAAAATGTATGTGGGAGCCGGCACGACGGTGGATGCCACTTCCCTGGGCGGCGGTGCCGACGAAATTTATGTGACGGGACGCCTGCAGGACTACAGTCTGAGCAGCGCGGGCAGCATCGTGTCACTTACGCGCACAAGTGGACTGCCTCCGGGACAGGGGGAAATGGTCAAGGTGGCGGCCGGTGCCGGCGTCGCCAATGACAAGCTCGTTTTCCTCGACGGTGCTGTCAGCACACTGAGCCTGAAGACGGCCATCGCTGGCGGCATGGCACCGGTGCTCGATACCCTGCAGCGCAGCAACCCGGCCGATGGCGGCTTCGTGGCCCTGAGCCAGGGCGCCGATACGCTGACAGGCGGCACGGGCAACGACACTTTTGCGGTGGACGACGCAGGCGACCTGGTACAGGAAAATGCTGGCGAAGGCACGGACACGGTGCAAAGCTATCTGGCTAACTACACGCTGGGTGCCAACGTGGAGAACCTGGCGCTGCTGGGCAGTCTCAACGCCAACGGCACAGGCAATGCGCTGAACAATGTGTTGAGTGGCAATGTCGGCAACAATATCCTGGCAGGCGGTGCAGGCAGCGACAGCTACCTGGCGTACCGAGGAATGGGGCAGGACCGCATTGTCGAAAACGACAGTACACCTGGCAACACCGACGTTCTGTCCTTCGGCACAGGTATCGCCAACAACCAGCTGTGGTTCCGCCACACGGGCAATGACCTCGAAGTCAGCATCATCGGCACTGCTGACAAAGTCACGGTGCAGAACTGGTACCTGGGCGATCCCTATCACGTCGAGCAGATCAAGAGTGGCGACGGTAAAGCACTGCAACACATCGATGTGGACAAACTGGTCAGCGCCATGGCCGCCTTCTCGCCGCCAGGCATGGGCCAGACGAGCTTGACGGCTGCGCAGCAAACAGCGCTTGCACCGATGCTGGCGGCCAACTGGCACTAGGGCAGGCTAACTAAATCACCATCGTTGCTTTTCCAGGCTGGCCTGCCGCAACAGCCGCAGCCCATTGCCCACCACCAGCAGGCTCGCACCCATGTCGGCAAACACCGCCATCCACATCGTGGCCGTGCCGAAGACGGCCATGACCAGGAAGATGCTTTTGATGCCCAGGGCCAGGCTGATGTTCTGCCACAGGATGGCGTGGGTGCGTTGTGACAGGCGCACCGTTTCAGCCACGCGTTCGAGGTTGTCGTTCATGATGACCACGTCGGCCGCTTCCATGGCGGTGTCGGCGCCGGCCGCGCCCATGGCGAAGCCGATGTCGGCCTGGGCCAGCGCGGGTGCGTCGTTGATGCCGTCGCCCGTCATGCCGGTGGCGCCGTAGCGCTGCTGCATGTCGCGAATGGCTTCGAGCTTGGCTTCGGGCAGCAGGTCGCCGCGCGCGTCGTCAATGCCGGCCTGGGCGGCGATGGCGCGCGCCGTGGCGGCGTTGTCGCCGGTCAGCATCACGGGCGTGACGCCCAGGGCTTTCAGGTCGGTGATGGCCTGGCGCGATGTTTCTTTGATGGTGTCGGCCACGGTGAACAGCGCCAGCACGCGGGTGTCGTCGGCCAGCAGGGTCACGGTACGGCCTTGTTGTTCATGGCGGGCGAGCTCGGTTTCTAGTTCGGCGCCGCACAAACCCCGTTCATGGATGAGGCGGTGGTTGCCCAGCGCCAGGCGCCGGCCCGCGATGCTGCCCGAGGTGCCGCGGCCGGGCAGGGCCTTGAAGTCCTGCACCTCGGCAAGCCCGGAGGTTTCGGCCTTCAGGCCGGCCGCAATCGCTTTGGACACTGGATGGTCGGAGCGCGCGGCCATGGCGGCGGCCAGTTGGGCTAGGGGTGGGGCGTCGGCGCCGCCCCAGGCGCGCCAGTCCACGAGCTGCGGTTTGCCTTCGGTGATGGTGCCGGTCTTGTCGAGCGCGACGGCCTTGAGCCCGCGCGCCTGTTCCAGGTAGGTTCCGCCCTTGACCAGGATGCCGCGCCGCGCGGCGGCCGATAGGCCGCTGACGACGGTGACGGGTGTGGAAATCACCAGCGCGCAGGGGCAGGCAATCACCAGCAGCACCAGCGCCTTGTAGAGAGACTCTTGCCAGGACAGGCCCGCGAGCAGGGGCATCAGCACGGCGACCGCGACCGCGATGGCGAACACGGCGGGCGTGTAGACGGCGGCGAAGCGGTCCACAAAACGCTGCGTGGGCGCGCGGCTGCCCTGGGCTTGCTCGACGGCATGGATGATGCGCGCCAGTGTGGTATTGCCGGCCGCGGCTGTGACGCGGACTTCGATCTCGCCGGTTTCATTGATGGTGCCGGCAAACACGGCATCGCCGGGCTCCTTGTCGACCGGGATGCTTTCGCCGGTGATGGGCGCCTGGTTAATGGCGCTGTTGCCCTGGGTGACGACGCCGTCCAGCGGCACACGCTCGCCGGGGCGTATGCGCACCAGCGCCTGCAGGGGCACAGCGGCCACGGGCGTGAGAGTCCACGTGCCGCCTTCACCCTGCACCAGCGCCTGTTCGGGCGCCATGGCCAGCAGGCCCTTGATCGCGTTGCGGGCGCGGTCGACGGCGCGGGCTTCGATCAGTTCGGCAATCGCGTACAGCGCCATCACCATGGCGGCTTCCGGCCACTGGCCGATCAGGAAGGCCCCGGTGACCGCCACCGCCATCAGCGCGTTGATGTTGAGCTTGCCGCGCAGCAGTGCGGCCATGCCTTTTTTGTAGGTGTCCAGGCCGGCCAGCCCAATCGCCGCGGCCGCCACCACCATGCCGGCGATTTTCCAGGCCAGCAGTTCGGGGGCAAAAAACGACACGGCCTCGGCACCCGCGGCCAGAACGAGCGCGGCGACCAGCCTGGCGGCGCCACCGCCAAAGCCGCTGCCATGGCTATGGTCGTGGCCGTGGTCATGCCCCTCATGGCCATGCCCTTGCGGGGCAGTGGTCTCCGTCGGCTGCGGATTGAATCCTGCTTTGCGGATGGCTTCCAGGGCCGGTGCAAAGGCTTCTTCACTGGCGTCTATCCGCAAGGTGCGCGCACCCAGCTGGAAGCCCAGTGAGCGAATGCCGGCAATCGGCTCCAGCGCGCGCCGTATGTCGGATTCCTCGGCGCTGCAATCCATGGTGGCGATGCGAAATAGCCGCCCCGTGGCGCCGGCCCTTACAGGCGCTGATGGCTGTGCAGGGGCGTGTGCCGCATGGGCGCTGCCGCAGCAGTCGCCGGTAGGGGTTTCCAGTCCGGAAGCGAGGTTTTTTTCAGGTTTCATGGCTTAATTGGAAACCCTGTAGCGGCATTAGAGTCAACACGGCTCCATGAGTGGCCCTACAGGGATACGGGGCAGCTGTCCAAGGAGGTCTTCATGAAAATCGGAGAACTGGCCAAAACCGCGCAGACCCAGACGGAAACCATTCGTTACTACGAGCGTGAGGGCTTGCTGCCCGAGACCGCGCGTACCGACGCGAATTACCGCATCTACGACGAGACCCATGTGCAGCGCCTGGCCTTCATACGCCACTGCCGTTCGCTGGACATGACGCTGGCGGAGATCCGGGCCCTGCTGAACTTCAAGGACGCCCCCGCCGGCAGTTGCACCGACGTCAATACCCTGCTCGATGAACACATCAAGCACGTCGCCACGCGCATACGCGAGCTCAAGGCCCTGGAAAAAGACCTGAAGCTGCTGCGTGAGCAGTGCGCGAGCGGGCAGGGCGGCGCTGACTGCGGCATCCTGAGCGGGCTGGAAAAAGCCGCGCTGCGGCAAAGCCCGGAACGCCTCCCGGCGGAAAAAGGCCATGCTGCGCATATCCACGGCGCGCACCCGCAGGTGGGCGCCTCCGCCGCCGGCAAGGCGGGCGGCAAACACAAGTAGGCAAGCCCGGCCGCGATATTTTTACAAAGCGCTTGCTTGCTAAAAATATCGGGTTTTGCTAAGGTCCGTCCTCATGGACCAACCCGCCGCGCGTTCGCGCCTCTCCGCACGCGCCGCCCCACCTTCGGCAATCGCTGCAAACGGCGCTGAAAAACGCCCGCGCGGCCGTCCGCGCAAAACCCTGGACGAGCGCGACGACGGCAACCGCCGCGTCGACCTGATCAACGCCGCCGCCCGGCTGTTCCGGAAAAAAGGCTTTGACGCCACCAGCACACGCGACATCGCCGCGGCCGTGGGCATGCACAGCGGATCGCCCTTCTATCACTTCAAAAGCAAGGGCGCGCTGCTTTATGCGGTGATGGAAGAAGGCATGCGCTCGGCCCTGCAGCGCCAGGCCGGGGCGCTGCAATCGGCCGGGCTTTCTATTGACGATGCGCCGGCGCTGCTGCGGCTGCTGGTGCGCAACCATTTCGGCGTGCTGCTGGGGCCCGGCAGCGATTTCATCCCGGTCATGCTGTATGAGTCGCGATCCATCACGTCCCGCCAGCGCGCCTTGCTGGCCAAATTGCAAAACGACTATGAAGCTGTCTGGGAGCCGGTGCTGGAGGCCTTGGCCCGGACGGGGCAGCTCAAGGGGCCGGTGAAGCTGGCGCGCCTGTTGATCTTCGGCGCGCTCAACTGGTCGGTGCAGTGGTTTGATGTAAAAAAGCCCGCCACGCTGGACGACCTGACCGACGCGGCCATGGCGCTTTTCATCCACAAGCCCAACAACCCTGACAACCCCGACAAGCCCGCGCGAGGGAAAACCTCGCCGGCAAAGGCCTCGCCATGACGCTGTTCCAGTCGGCCTGGAATGCGCAGTCGCCGCAGGCCGTGCAGCGGCGCGAAGCCATGCTGGCGCGCATCGCGGCGCTGCGCGCGCTCGAAGAACGCAGCGCGGCCGCGTCGGCGAAATCCCGGCCTGCTTTTGACAAGCGCGGCCAGCTCTTGCCGCGCGAACGTGTGGCATTGTTGCTCGATGCCGGCGCGCCCTGGCTGCCGCTGTGTTCGCTGGCCGGTTACCTGCAGGACAACAAGGACGCGGACCAATCGGTGCCGGGCGGTGGCGTGGTGGCCGGCATAGGTTTTGTCAGTGGAGTGCGCTGCATGGTGGTGGCCAGCGACTCGGGCATAGAAGCCGGTGCCGTCCAGGCCATGGGGCTCGAAAAGATCCTGCGCGTGCAGGAGATCGCGCTGCAAAACAAGCTGCCCTTTATTCATCTGGTGGAAAGCGCGGGCGCCAACCTCATGCGCTACCGGGTCGAGGGTTTTGTGCAGGGGGGCGCGCTGTTTCGCAACTTGGCGCGCCTGTCGGCGGCCGGCATTCCCGTCATCACGGTGCAGCATGGTTCGGGCACGGCGGGCGGCGCCTACATGCCGGGCTTGAGCGATGTGGTCATCATGGTGCGAAACCGTTCGCGCGCCTTTCTGGCCGGCCCGCCGCTGCTGATGGCGGCTACCGGCGAGGTGGCGACTGAAGAGGAACTGGGCGGCGCCGAGATGCACACGGCGGTGTCCGGCCTGGGTGAGTACCTGGCGGAAGACGACAGGCACGCGCTGGGCCTGGCACGCGAGGTCGTGGGCCGTATCGCATGGGCGCAGGCCTCCGCAAAAGCGGGACGCGAACCGCTTTACCCCGCGCAAGAGCTTGCGGGCCTGGTGCCCGAAGACCTGCGCCAGCCGCTGGACATGCATGAGGTGATCGCGCGGCTGGTCGACGGTTCGGATTTTCTGCCCTTCAAGACGCTGTACGGTGCGGCCACGGTCTGCGTGCAAGCGGCCATCAACGGCCATGCTGTGGGCATCCTCAGCAACAACGGCCCCATCGACGTGGCCGGGGCCAACAAGGCCACGCATTTCATCCAGCTGATGTGCCAGCTGGGCCATCCCCTCATCTACCTGCAGAACACCACCGGCTATATGGTGGGCAAGGAAAGCGAGCAGGCGGGGATGATCAAGCACGGCTCCAAGATGATCCAGGCCGTCACCAACGCCACGGTGCCGCAGATCACTATCCAGTGCGGTGCATCCTTCGGCGCGGGCAACTACGGCATGTGTGGCCGCGCTTATGCGCCACGTTTTCTTTTCAGCTGGCCCAGCGCCAAAACGGCCGTCATGGGCGCCGAACAGGCCGCGCGCACCATGCAGATCGTCGGCGAAGCGGCGCTGGCGCGCAAGGGGCTCGCGCCCGACCCGGCCCAGTCGCAAGCCCAGTACGACAGGATCGTCGCCATGTTCGAGGCCCAGGCCGATGTGTTCTATACCTCGGGCCTGGTGCTGGACGACGGCGTGATAGACCCGCGCGACACACGCGCCGTGCTTGCGCAATGCCTGGACATCTGCGCGCAGACCGAAGCGCGGCACGCCAGGCCTATGCAATTTGGCGTGGCGCGCATGTAGGCCGCCCGCCTTCCAGAAAAGAACCGGAGACAGACATGCAATACACCCATGAACACCTGGAAATTCAGAAGACGCTCAAGCGTTTTATCGACGCCGAAATCAACCCGCATGTCGATGAATGGGAAGCCGCCGAAATTTTCCCGGCGCACGAGGTTTTCAAGAAACTCGGAAACCTGGGCCTGCTGGGCCTGACCAAACCCGAGGCATACGGTGGCGCGGGCCTGGACTGGTCCTTTGCCATGGCCATGGCCGAGACGCTGGGGCATATTGAATGCGGCGGCGTGCCCATGGCCATCGGCGTGCACACCGACATGTGCACGCCGGCGCTGGCGCGCTTCGGCAGCGAGGATCTCAAGCGCGAGTTCCTCGCGCCGGCGATTGCCGGCGACACCGTGGGCTGCGTGGGCGTGAGCGAGCCCGGCGCGGGCAGCGACGTGGCTTCCATCAAAAGCCATGCGCGCAAGGACGGCGGCGACTATGTGATCAGCGGCCAGAAGATGTGGATCACCAACAGCCTGCAGGCGGACTGGATGTGCATGCTGGTCAACACCGGTGAAGGCCCGGTGCATAAAAACAAGAGCCTCATCATGGTGCCCATGCGTGAGCAGGGAAAACTGCGCAAAGGCGTTGAGGCGGCGAAGAAGATCAAAAAGATCGGCATGAACTCGTCGGACACAGGCCTGATCTATTTCGACGAGGTGCGCGTGCCGCAGCGCTACCTCATCGGCAGCGAAGGCTCGGGCTTTGTCTACCAGATGCTGCAGTTCCAGGAGGAGCGCCTCTGGTGCGCGGCCAGCTGCATACAGTCGTTGAGCAACTGCATTGAATGGACGGTCGCGTGGGCGCACGAGCGAAAGCTGTTCGGCGCCGCGCTGGCCGACCAGCAATGGGTGCAGTTCAAGCTGGCCGAGATGAAAACTGAGGTCGAGAGCCTGCGCGCCATGACATACCGGGCCTGCGAGCTTTATGTACAGGGGCAGGATGTGACCGAACTTGCTTCCATGGCCAAGCTCAAGGCTGGTCGCCTCAACCGCCTGGTGCCTGACACCTGCCTCCAGTTCTGGGGCGGGATGGGCTACACCTGGGAAAACAAGGTGGCGCGCCTGTTCCGCGACGGCCGGCTGGGCTCCATCGGCGGCGGGGCCGACGAAGTCATGATGGGCATCATCGCCAGGATCATGGGCGTGTCCAAGCCCGGCAAACGGCCCGCTTGACCGGGGGTGGGGCGCATGGCACAAAAAATCCGGACCCTGCTGGTGGCCAACCGCGGCGAGATTGCCCGCCGCATCCTGCGCACCGCCCATGCCATGGGCATGCGCACGGTGGCCGTGTATTCGGACGCCGATGCCGGCGCGCTGCATGTGCGGGAAGCCGACGTTGCCTGCGCGCTGGGCGGTGACAGCTCGGCCGATTCCTATCTGCGGATTGACAAGCTGATCGGCGCCGCCCGTGCGAGCGGCGCCGATGCGGTGCACCCGGGCTACGGCTTTCTCAGCGAAAACGCCGCTTTTGCCGACGCGGTCATCGCGGAGGGCTTGACCTGGGTAGGACCGCCACCGGCCGCGATCCGGCAGCTGGGCAGCAAATCGGCCGCCAGGCAGCTGGCCCAGGCGCTGGGCGTGCCTTGCCTGCCGGGCTACCAGGGTGACGACCAATCGGATGCGCGTTTTGAAGCCGAGGTCGTACGCATCGGCTATCCCGTCATGGTCAAAGCTGTTGCGGGAGGCGGCGGTCGCGGCATGCGGCTGGTGCCATCTGCGGAAGGCTTGACGGCGGCCCTGCGCGCCGCGCGCTCGGAAGCCGCATCGGCTTTCGGCAGCGAAGAACTGCTGATCGAAAAAGCCTTGTTGAACCCGCGCCATGTCGAGGTGCAGGTGTTTGCCGATACGCACGGCCATTGCATCCACCTGGGTGAGCGCGACTGCTCGGTGCAGCGGCGCCACCAGAAACTGATTGAGGAGACGCCCAGTCCCGCGATCGATGGGCCCCTTCGCGGGCGCATCTGTGCCGCTGCCGGGCAACTCGCGCAGGCGGCGGGCTATGTGGGCGCAGGCACGGTGGAGTTTCTGTTGGAGGGGAAAGATTTCTTCCTGATGGAGATGAACACCCGGCTGCAGGTCGAGCATCCCGTGACCGAAGCCGTCACCGGGCTGGACCTGGTCGAGTGGCAGCTTCGAGTGGCGCAGGGCGACGCTTTGCCCCTGGCGCAGGAAGACGTGGTGTTCAGCGGCCATGCGATGGAAGTGCGCTTGTGCGCAGAGGACGAGGACTTCAGGCCGCACGCCGGAACGGTGCAGCGCTTTCGCGAGCCCGGCGGCATTCGCTTTGACCATGCGCTGTTCGAGGGCCTCGTGGTGCCGTCCTACTACGACTCCATGCTGGGCAAGCTGGTGGCCCATGCCGCCACGCGTGATGAGGCCGTGAACCAGCTCATCGCGGCATTGGGCCGCATCGAGGTGCTGGGCTTGCCGACCAACCGGGGATTGCTGTCCCAGTGCCTGGATCACGCGGTGTTTCGGGCCGGTGATGCCTTGATCCCTTTTCTGGCGGAGCAGGGAAGCGCTTTGCGCGAAGCGCTGCAAGGAGCGCGGGAGGAAGCATTGGTGCCACTGGCGCTGGCCGCGCTTTTCCCCGAGGCCGGCTCCGATCTGCCGTGCCCGTTTGCCAGGCCGCTCAGGCTGCGGCATCACGGCCGGGTGCAGGATTTGCGAATACGGGAGCGAGGCCACGGGCAGCTGGAAGTCGAGGCCGATGATGCGAAGACCTTGCCCGCCTTTGAGACACGGCAGCGCGTGGCGGCTGTGCGCCTTCAGGATGGCGCAGGGCAGGCCGCTTTGCGCTGGCATGTGCAGGCGGGTAATGTGGACCTGTTTTTTGAGGACGCGAGCTTTGATGCCGCAGCCGTCAGCGGCGCGACCGCAGCCAGGGAACTGCGTGCGCCCTTTAACGGCAGGGTCCTCGCGGTGCATGCCGCACCCGGCCAGGCCGTGCGTCGCGGCGACACTTTGCTGGTGATCGAGTCCATGAAACTTGAGCATGCGATCAATGCCCCGCACGACGCGATGCTGGCGGCCGTGATGGTGGAGGCCGGCCAGCAGGCCGCGCCCGGCCAGGTTCTGCTGAAGTTCGAGGCATGAACGCGCCGTCCGTTGAGAAAATTGTGAAAGACTTCGCTGCACGAGAATGGAACCCATGAGCAAAACACCACCGCCCGCGCCCGGCGCCAGCATCGAATTCGAACCGGAATTCGTCGCCAGCCTCAAACAACTCTTCGAGGAAAAAATCGTCTTCAACCAGTTGCTGGGACTCAAGATCACCTCGGTCACGGCCGAACGCGTCACGGCCCGCATCGACATGCGCCACGAGTTGATAGGCCACTATGCGCACAACCGTATCCACGGCGGCGTGATCAGCGCCGGGCTGGACGCCATGGGTGGGCTGGCGGTCATGGCGGCCATAGGCGCGCGCCATATGGACGAGGCGCCGCAGCAGCGATTGCAACGCTTCGCCAAGCTGGGCACGATTGATTTGCGGATCGACTACCTGAGGCCGGGGATCAGCGAACACTTTGAGTTGCGCGCCGAGGTGATGCGCCTGGGGTCGCGAGTGGCGAGTACGAGGATGGAGTTTTTGGGGGCTGATGGGAGGCTTCTCTCGACTGGCGCCGGGGCCTATATCGTTTCTTAGTTTGATCTTGCTTCGGCGACGCGCGCCCTCTGCTGAGGCTTGCTGGCCGGGAGTGGCCCGGCGGCCAGTAACTTTCTTTTGCTTCGCCAAAAGAAAGTCACCAAAGAAAAGGCGACCCGCAGTCTGGGTCCCTTCGCTTCG
>Ga0055540_1000050_pt1 | contig 145565 bp, 148 predicted proteins | sample AraplaCvi_mMS_r2_2_FD_55040 | JGI IMG/M metagenome (GOLD analysis project Ga0055540, IMG submission 55040) | Arabidopsis root microbial communities from North Carolina, USA - plate scrape MF_Cvi_mMS_r2 | ecosystem: Host-associated > Plants > Roots > Endosphere | place: USA: North Carolina
CATTCAGCGACCCGGTCCAACAGGATGGAGGACACGCTGGATTCGATCGTGCTCATTCTCGGTATGATCCTCATAAGGCACGCCATCCCCAAGAGCCAAAAATCCCTCGGCCGGCACATTTTTATGCGCAGGTCACAAGGAAATCAGGATGTACGAGCGGTATTATTTGTCAACGATCTGCCGAAAGCCCGACAGCGGCACCCCTCTGCGTCCCCTATCGGAGACCGGACGGGCAGTCCTTTCACGGCAGTTTATTGTTGAAAGTCAAAATAGGGATGCTGCAAATGCGAAACAATGGGAGCGGAATTTTTTTGTGCGCTCAAGTTGCAACAAAGGATTGTGCCGGGGCATTTTGGCCACACTCGGGTAAGGATCTTTGAGCAGCCCAGGACCCTCCCCACAAGGGAGGGGCTTAGCTTGCCGCGTCGTCCTACTCAAAATTATCGCCGAGAACGCTGGGGCTGAAAGAGGGCAGGCCGGTGCCGCAGGTTGGCCCTCCCCCTTGTGGGGAGGGTTGGGGAAGGGTCTTGGTCGCCAACCGACGCTATTGCCGCCGGGGAGAAGAGCCCCCCGGGTTTAATTCACCGCGATCATGCATTAGATCAGCTTCCTCTTCCCCGTTCCGAAAGATCCCGCCTTGGCCATCTCCACCTTCGACACGCTTTTGCAGAAGATCGAAACCCGCAACGCCCGTGCCGGCGTCATCGGGCTCGGTTATGTCGGCCTGCCGCTGGCAATCGCGGTGGCGCGCAGCGGCTTTGCGGTCACCGGCTTCGACATCGATCCCTCCAAGATGGTGGCGCTCGATGCCCGCCGCTCTTACATCGATGCCGTCACCAATGAGGCGCTGTCGGCCGAGATCGAGGCCGGGCGCTTCCAGGCGACCACCGATTTTGCCGGTCTTGCCGAGTGCGACGTCATCATCATCTGCGTGCCGACGCCGCTGACCAAACATCGCGATCCCGATCTCTCCTTCGTCGAGGCGACGTCGCGCTCGATCGCGCAACATCTGCGGCCCGGCCAGCTCGTCGTGCTGGAATCGACCACTTATCCCGGCACCACCGACGATATCGTCAAGGTCATCCTCGAAGGCACGGGACTGAAATCCGGCGCGGATTTCTTCGTCGGCTTCTCGCCGGAGCGGGAGGATCCCGGCAATCAGCATTATCACACCGCCACCATCCCGAAGGTCGTCGCCGGCGACGGGCCCGAGGCGCTGTCGTTGATGAAGGCCTTTTACGGCGCGGCGGTCTCGACCGTCGTTCCGGTCTCCTCGAATGCGACGGCCGAGGCGGTGAAGCTCACCGAAAACATCTTCCGCTCGGTCAACATCGCCCTCGTCAACGAGTTGAAGACCGTCTATGCGGCGATGGGCATCGACGTCTGGGAGGTGATCGACGCGGCCAAGACCAAGCCCTTCGGCTACATGCCCTTCTATCCCGGCCCCGGCCTTGGCGGCCACTGCATCCCGATCGACCCCTTCTATCTCACCTGGAAATCGCGCGAATACGAGCTGCCCACCCGCTTCATCGAGCTCGCCGGCGAGATCAATTCGGCGATGCCGCGTTACGTCGTCGGCAAGCTTGCCGAAGCCCTCGATATCCGCGCCGGCAAGGCGCTGAGCCGCAGCAAGGTGCTGGTGATCGGGCTCGCCTACAAGAAGAACGTCGCCGACATAAGAGAGAGCCCGTCGCTGCGGCTGATCGAGATCATCGAGGAACGCGGCGGGCGGGCCGATTATCACGACCCCTTCGTCGCCGAGATCCCGCCGACACGTGAATACCAGGCGCTGAAGGGCCGCCAATCGGTGGCGCTGACGCCTGATACTATCGCCGGCTACGATGCGGTGCTGGTCGCCACCGACCATGACAGCGTCGATTATGCGACGCTGGCAAAAAGCGCTGCGCTGATCATCGACACCCGCAACGTTTTCAACCGGCTCGGCCTTTCGGCCGATCACGTCATCAAGGCGTGACGGCAACGCCGGAAAGCGATTTTCCGGTCATCCGGCTGGCAGCCACCGCATAACCGCCTGACGCGCCGTCGATGAAATGCATATGGTCGCGCGAAATCGGCGTCGGCACGAAGCAGGTCATCAGCGCCGAGGCCTGCCGATGCAGGCCGTAGCGGGCAATACCCTTGGCGCGTGCCGCTTCCAGCAGCGTCTCGATCCGTTTCAGATGTTCGGCGTCGACGTCGACCGTCATTTTCAGCCCGTCGTCGAACTTGCGGAAATCGGAATTGCCGGCGACGTCGCGCTTGTAGCGGCGTGCGTCGAAGCGGCCGAGCGGAATGCCGAGCCGATAGCAGACCACGGTGATGGCGAGCTGCAGGAAGATGATCAGCTTCTGGCGCAAGCGCCGGCCGGCGGGGGCTGTGGCCTTGGCCTCGCGATTGATGCCGTGCAGCGAGAAGGCAAGCTCCGGGCCATCGGCCGGCACCGGATGGCTGCCGCGGTTCTGTTCGCCGGTGATCGCGACGATGCCGTTGACGAGGTCGCGGAATTCTTCGCCCGGCCGGCCTTCGCCTGGAACCGCGATGATCGAGACGATCTCGCCGTTCTGCGCATCAATCGGGCTCCAGCGGCAGGAAAGGCCGGTCAGATCCGGGCGTGTTCCGGCCGCCGCGCGCCCGACTGCGTAATGGCCGAGCTTCATCTGTCTCTCCGCCCAACTGGTGCCGCCGCCCCAAAACATCGCATAGGTGACATGCGGGCTTGCCGAGTAGCGCGCGACGCGCACGTCAAGGCCCTCGGCGCGGGTGTCGGCGACCGGAACGATGGCGACGCGCAGCATCAGGCCGAGATCCTCCTCGACCCAGATCTGCACGGCGGCAAGGGCATCGCGTGCCGTCTGCTCCAGCGAGCCCGGAAGCGCGATCAGCGCGCCGTCGCCGCCGAAGACGAAGGGATAATCGCCCTTGCCGACGGCATTCAACACAGCCGAAATGACGCTGGCGCCGGCCATGTTGACGTCCTTGTAGCGGCCGCTGGCGATTGCCTGCGTCGAGCCGACGATATCGGCAAGCGCCAGCACCCACCCATCCGGCAGCGGCCGGTAGTTTGCGGCATCGGTCACGCCCTCGAAGGCGCTGAACAACGGCACGGCGGCAAAGAATTCTTCGTCGGTCACGGTTTTCATGTCATCCAGCTTAGCACAGACCCATGTTGCCACTGCAACGCCATTTCCCATTTACGGCAATCGACTTGGCAAGGTCTCATGTGTTAGCACGCGCTCACGATATTTCATGACGGATATGGATTAGATGAGCCGCCTCGACAGCTTCATTCGCCGGTTGACGGCCCAACGCGACATTTTGAACGCGATCATCGATCTGGTCGGCGAAATCGAAGGCCCGGTGCTGGAATTCGGTCTCGGCAACGGCCGCACCTATGACCATCTGCGCGAAAATTTCCCCGGCCGCCGCATCGTCGCCTTTGACTGGGAGGTCCGCTCCTATTCGGCCTCGACACCGGCGGCGGAAGATATGGTGACCGGCAATATCCGCGAGTCCGGCCAGGCCTTCCTCGGCATCGGCGCGGCACTCGCCCACGCCGATATCGGCACCGGCCATGACGAGATCGATGCGGTGACGCTGACCTGGCTGCCGCAGCTGATGGCCGGCGTGCTCACCCCCAACGGCATCGCCGTGAGCGGCCTGCCGCTGGAGCATGCCGAGCTGGTGGCGCTGCCGTTGCCGGAGGGGATCAAGGAAGGGCGGTATTTTTTGTATCGGAGGACATGAGCCGCAGCAGAAGGCGGTTGTGGCGACTGCCGTTCGACAGAAGCGAGGCGTTGCCACGATCCCCTTCTCCCCCGGGTAGGGCGTAAAGCACCACATCGTATGATCGCCCTGGCAGGTCGCGAACCAACCCATCTCGTGGTCCTCGAAGTCAAAAATCTCACTGCTCACGCTTTTCAATGCAGAAACGACGCAACTGCCTCATTGCAATTTATGCGTTTGAATTGTAGCTGGTTTCTTCGAGTCGATAGGTGAGATCGCCAAAAACTCTCAGCTGGCAGAGATGGGGCATTAAAGTGGGGTTTACAGAAGCTGCCGGCACGGTTCTGGTGCAGAAATATGCTACTTTCTTCGGAAGAGCTTCCCGCGCGGAATATTGGTGGTATGTCTTATTTTATGTTCTAGTACTGCTTGCGATGGGCATCTTGTGCAATGTAGTCGCCGGCTTTTCCGATTTCCGGGACGGAGTTCCCCCACCACTCGCCCTCCTCTTCTTCCTCGGCGGATTGATTTGGCTCGCGATGTTTTTGCCAGCGATAGCAGTTCAAGTACGCCGCTTCCATGATCGCAACATTTCCGGTTGGTGGTACCTCGCGCTGTGCATTGCTAATTTCGTTCCCTACATCGGTCTGATTGCAGTTATTGCGATCCTCGTGATCAACGTGCTTCCGGGCACCGAAGGTCCGAACAAGTTCGGGCCCGATCCGTTGCGTCCTGAAGCGCGCGCAGAGGTCTTTGCCTAAGAGCTGGGATCCTCAACTTTGTGCTAGCGCCTGTTTGAAACAACTGACTTATTGCAATTTATGCGTTTGAATTGTAGCTGGTTTTCATCTGATATTTCGGCCATTCCAAGGCGATGGTCAGTGATCGCCGCGCCAGTAAGCAGAAATGAGCATTTCAATGGCGTTTACTGAAGCCGTTCGGACGGTTTTCAAGGAGAAATATGCGACCTTCTCCGGCAGGGCTTCACGATCGGAGTTTTGGTGGTCTTATCTTCTCTATGTGCTGGGGCTGATTGCACTTGTGATTGCAATTAGTGGAACCCTCGTCGCCGCTCTTAGCGACATTGCATCTTTGTCGCTAATGATTGCCGTCCCAGTCATCGGCGGATTGCTTGTCCTTGCAGCCTTATTGCCAGCGATAGCCGTTCAGGTCCGCCGCTTCCACGATCGCAACATTTCAGGCTGGTGGTATCTCGCGCTGTTTATCGGCAGCTTAGTTCCCTACGTCGGTATCATGGCAGGGATTGCGATCCTCGTGATCAGCGTACTCAAAGGCACAGAGGGACCAAACAAATTCGGGCCAGATCCGCTACGTCCCGAGGCGAGAGCAGAGGTTTTTGCTTAAGAGCAAAGTCCCGACTGCCGACGGTTTTGTTCTTTGCCTGGACTCCTGTTTGAAACAACCGACTTATTGCAATTTCTGCGTTTGAATTGTAGCTGTCTTATCCGAAAAACGACTATTAAGCAGGCCATGGATAAGGCTGTGGGCGCCTCGCTTGCAGCAAGCGGAAATGGGGGCATTTCAAATGGGGTTTACTGAAGCTGTTCGGACTGTTCTGAAGCAGAAATATGCAACCTTTTCCGGGAGGGCCTCTCGCTCGGAATATTGGTGGTTCATGCTATTCTGCGTACTGGCGCTGTTCCCGCTTGCAATTCTAGCCTTTGTGCTCGCCTACGCCACCAGTGGCGGCGGAGTCCCGTCACCGGTTAGCTATACCGTGGTCATCTGGATATTGTTCGCGCTCGCAATCCTTTTGCCAGGGATATCCCTGCAGGTTCGCCGTTTCCATGACCGCAATATTTCCGGTTGGTGGTATCTCGCGCTGTTTGTCTGCGGTTATATTCCTTATGTCGGTATCGTCACGGGCCTCGTGATCTTTGTCATTTCCGTGCTTCCGGGCACCGAAGGTCCGAACAAGTTCGGTCCGGATCCGTTGCGTCCCGAAGCGCGAGCAGAGGTATTTGCCTAGAGCATGAGCAGTCGCAACGCCGGCCTGCTGGTGGCCTTGTTCCTGGCCGCCTCGGCTCCCTTTCCTCCTGCGCAAGCGCAGGACAGCACCAGTCAGCAGGCCGAGGGCGGTGATCTTCAAAGGAGCACCGCTGGGGCCGAATATACTTCGCAGTGCCAGCAGAACGGCTTGCGCTGTACGCTCATCTATGGCGACGCCTCTGCGAAAGATGCACCGGCATCGAATACGACGACATCGTCACCGCAACGCAAGCCGTTGTTTATTCCGCGCGAGCCGGTCGTCAGCGGGCCACTGGCGGTTGCCGTGGTGCTCGTCGGTCTCATCGTGGTTATCGGACTGTTGATACGCTTCGGCAATGGCGGTGTCTTGCTCTCATCGGCTCCCCGCGACATGAAGCGGCAAGGCGAGGCGCCGGAAAGCTGGCGCACGTCAATTGCGGAGGCTGAGGGAAAGCCGAGCGATTTCCTGCAGCGCATTGCGGCCATGGCGGATCGAAGGCAGGCGCTTGTCCTCCTGCTCAGGCATTGCCTGCTGCACGCGGCGGATATTACCGGAACACGGCTTTTCCGCGCCGATACGGAACGGGCGGTTTTCGCCCGGCTGCCGAAGAATATGCCCGACCGCGAGCGGCTTGCAAATTTCCTGACTGCGGTGGAACTTGTGCATTACGGTGGCCGCAGCGTTGCGGAAAACCATTTCGGCGTCCTTCTCACGACGGCGCGCGACCTGCTTGCAACGGGCAGATTGGCCCATGCGTAAGTCGGCCCCCGTTTTAGTCCTGGTTCTGGTGCTTGCGCTGGCAGCGCTGGCACTTTTTTGGCTGCCGCGGGGCAACGATTTCGACCGCTCGCCGCTCGGCAACAAGGGATTGGAATTGTGGCTGCAGGCCAAGGGAATCCCTGTCATCCGATCCGACCCGCATGTCGCCCGAGCGAGTTCGGAAATCTCGCTGCGCATCGTTCCCCTGTCGATACGCCAAGGCGAGGCTGTTGCTCCTCGGCCAGACGAGGATGATGGCCCGGCAAACCCGGCTGAGGAGGCAAGCCGATACGCCCTGCCGACGCTGATCATTTTGCCGAAATGGCGCGGCAGCGTGTCAACGGATGGTATTGCCAGCAAATCGGGACTGGTTGACCTGATCGATATCAGCGGCGAACTCGACAAGATCGGGTACTCGGATTTCGGCTTCGCCCGCAGCAAGACGGATTTTGAAGAGGCGCAAACCCAGCTGAACTCGGGCCAGCCAATCAAGATCGACCTCTATCAAGCACAGACCTTCGAGCGGTCGAGCCTCCCGAGCGGCTGCAAAGAGATTGCCGGCACGCCGTTGGGTGCGCTGCTCCTGCGCTGCGCGCAGGAGCCCAATGTCTATCTGCTTTCGGATCCCGACCTGTTGAACAATCATGGATTGGCTTTGGCCGACAACGCCGTCTTTGCCGTGTCGCTGATCCAGCATTTGCGCGGCGCCGGCGAGACGCGGCCGGTCTACCTGGATACGGCCGGCCAGCCTCTGGACAGCGAAAAACCGGTGGACGAGGGCAAGTCTTATGAGCGGTCGGCCTCCGATCTCCAGCGGTTTTTCGCCTACCCGCTCTCCGTCATCTGGGGGGCGCTGCTTGTCGTCGCGGCGATCTGCTTCTGGCGGGGCGCCTATCGCTTCGGGCCGCCTTTGCGGGAGGCATCCGCAAACATCGAGCTGTCGAAGACCGCCGCGATCGATGCTACGGCGCGGCTCTTGCGCCTGTCGGGCAATGACGGGCGGATGGCCGGCCAGTTCGTGCTGCATCTGCTTGCCGACAAGGCGCAGCTGCTCTTCGGCTCCGGAGCCGGCAATCAGGCCGGCATAGCGCGGCTGTTTCAACGCCTGGCGCGACAGGACAAGGCAGCCGCGCAGGCCCTGCACGCCGTAGCCGAGGCGCTGATCGAACGCGGACATGTGATGACGCGGGCGGACCTGCACCGCAATCTCGATACATTCAGAAAATCGCTGGGGAGCTTTGACCTTGGATCTAGGTGAATTTCGCAATCTTATCGCCATCGTTCGCGGCGAAATCAGCAAAGTGGTGCAGGGTCAGGATGCGATCATCGATCTCGTCCTCATCTCGATCTTTGCCGGTGGTCACTGCCTCGTCGAAGGCCCGCCCGGCACGGCCAAAACCCTGCTGGCCCGCTCGGTTTCCGCCGCCATGGCGCTGGATTATCGCCGCATCCAGTTCACGCCCGATTTGATGCCCGGCGATGTGCTCGGCGTCAATCTGTTCAACTTCCAGACCAATCAGTTCCATCTGACCAAGGGGCCGGTCTTTACCGATATCCTTCTGGCCGATGAGATCAACCGCGCCCCGCCGAAGACGCAATCGGCACTTCTCCAGGCGATGAACGAGCGGATGGTGACCCTTGACGGGACCGATTACTCGCTGGGACCGGATTTCTTCGTGCTTGCGACGCAGAACCCGATCGAACAGCAGGGCACCTATCCTCTGCCGGAAGCTCAGCTCGACCGCTTCCTGTTCAAGCTCGTCGTCGATTTTCCCGACCGCGATACGGAAATTGCCATCCTCTTCAAACACGCCAGGCAGGCGCTGCAATCGGATATGCGCAATGCCGGCATCCGCCCGCTCGTTACCAGCGCCGCGCTTGCCGAGGGACGCGCGCTGATCGATGCGATCCATCTGGATAGCACGATCCTGACCTATGTCGTCGACCTGGTGCGCGCCACCCGCTCCGATGCCGATATTCTCTACGGCGCATCGACGCGCGCCGCCGACGCTCTTGCCTCTGCCGTGCGCGTGCGTGCGGCCTTCGAGGGCCGGGATTACGGTTTGCCGGATGATGTTCAGGCCTTGCTGGTGCCGGCGCTTCGCCATCGCATCATTCTCTCGCCTTCGGCCGAAATCGACGGCCGCACACCGGACGAGGTGCTCCGCAACATCATGAACCGCGTGGACGCGCCCCGTTAAATGCGGCCATCCCGGTATCTGATCGCGCTTGTTCTGATTTTGGCGGCGGTGACGGTTTTCGTCAGCGTGTGGTGGCACGATATGGGCTACCTCCTCATCGGCCTGTGGGTCGCGGTCGCGGCATTGACGGCAGGCGATCTGGTGATGTCGGCCCTGTCTGGCCGGATGACGGTGGAATTCGATCTGCCGCCGCAAGGCTTTGTGGGCCACACCGCCGCGTTTACACTCGCCATCCGGCCGCAGAAGGGTGCGGTGCCTCGGAGTATAGAGAGCCGCCTCGATTGCGCGCCCGAGCTTGCCATCGGCGAAAGCAGATTGGCGAGTGGCACATTGGGCGCGGGAGAAGAACAGACCAGTGCCGCCTTCGATCTTCATCTGACGCGGCGGGGACGATACGCGGTCCATGAGCTGTGGCTGAAATGGCCGTCGCGGCTGAAGCTGCTCGATATGGTCGCGCGCATGCCGGTGGGAAAAGAGATCGCCGTGCTGCCCGACATATCGCCGGTGCTGTCGGGAGCGGTCAAGACCCAGATCCTGCCGCTGGAAGCCGGCCAGAAGGATCTACGGCTGCGCGGCGAAGGATCGGAATTCCATCAGCTGCGTGAATTTGCCAGCGGCATGGATCCGCGCAGCATCGATTGGAAACGGTCCGCCCGGATGCGCAATCTGGTCGTGCGCGAGATGCGGGCCGAACGAAACCACCAGATCATCCTGTGCGTCGATTCCGGGCGGCTTATGGCCGAACAGCTCGGCGGCTTCACCAAGCTCGATCGCGCCATCAACGCGGCGCTGGCCATGTGCTGGGCCGCGGGACTTGCCGGCGATCTCGTCGGTTTCTACAGTTTCGACAGCCGCCCGCGCCTGTTCGTGCCGGCTCTGCCCGGAAGAGCGGCCTTTCCGCGGCTGCAGACGATGTGCGCAGAGCTTCGTTACGAGACCCAGGAGAGCAACCATACGCTGGGACTGACGCATCTGTCCGGGCGCCTGAAGCGACGGTCGCTGATCGTGATATTTTCCGATTTCGTCGACAGCATCACCGCGGAACTGATGATCGAGAACATCCAGGTGCTCGCCCGGCATCATTTCATCGTCTACATCGCCTTGCGCGATCCGACGCTGGCGAAGCTGACGAAGTGACAATGGACGCCGTCGCCCGCTCCGTGGCCGCGCGCCAGATCCTGCAGGAGAGGCGCACCGTGATGGAAAAGCTGGCGCGTCTCGGCGTACTCTGCCTCGACAGCACGCCGGAGGCACTGACTTCGGAACTCATTGCGCGTTACATCGAAATCAAATCCCGTGAGATGATATGATGGATATCGGTATTGGCGACAGGGGAGATACGGGCGGGGTGGTCAACGTCGGCGCCATCCAGACCGATATGCTTCGCTCGGCGCGCTTCCGGGTGGAGCGTGAAGCGCACTGGCGTCAGCTTGATGACCTCGTGACACGGGCCGAAAAGGGTGGCGCGGCAGCGCTTGGTTATGACGAAGTCCGCAATCTCGCCGGCGGCTACAGGCAGGCGATGAATTCGCTGAGCGTGGCGCGCGACATTTCCCTCGACCGCGCGCTGATCGCCTATCTCGAAAGCCTCTGCGCCCGGGCCTATCTGGTCGTCTACGCGCCGCAGGAAAGCCTCGGCGGCCTGCTCACCCGCCTGCTGGTCCAGGGCATCCCGCAGGCGGTGCGCCGATCGGCGCTGCCTCTGTTCATCGGTTTCCTCGCGCTCGTTCTGGGCGCGCTTGCCGGCTATAAGCTCTGCAACAGCGACCCGAGCTGGTTCTATGCCTTTGTGCCGCCGGACCTCGCTGACCAGCGCACCCCGGACGCATCGGCAGAATACCTCCGCTCGACGATCTATGGCAATGAGGGGCATAACAGCGACAGGCTGGCCGCCTTTTCCGCCTTTCTCTTTTCCCACAACACGACCATCGCCGTGCTGATTTTCACGCTCGGCATTTTCGTGTCGCTGCCGAGCTTCATCCTGACCTTTTACAACGGCCTGATCCTGGGCGCCTTCTATGCGATGTTTGCCCGCAAGGGCTTGGGTTACGAGGTGTTCGGCTGGCTTTCGATCCACGGCGTGACCGAGCTTGCGGCCATCGCCATTGCCTGCGCCGGCGGCGCAAGGCTCGGGCTTGCCGTTCTTCTGCCGGGTGAACGAACGCGCAGGGAGGCGTTGCGCCACCAGGGACACGATGCCGTCAAGCTCGCGATCCTGGCGGCGCTGATGCTGATCGTGGCCGCCTTGATCGAAGGCTTCCTGCGCCAGCTGGTACAGGATCCGATCTGGCGCCTTACCATCGGCTGGGGCATGGGCCTGTTTTGGGTGTGCTGGCTGCTGTTTAGCGGCCGGGATAAAACCGTTTCGCGTGAGCCTGCGCGATGAACCAGGCAGTTCAGCACGGCAAACGCGTCGAACAGTTCATCCCGCCGGAGGGTGTCCCGATCACTTTCGCGATCGGCTCCATCGGCGGCCGCCTCGGTGCGCAAATCCTCGACATCATCTTCACCGGTAGCCTCATCTTCATCTGCGCCTTCGAGATCGGCTTTACGGGAATCCTGCCTTCGAACGTCGAGGCGATGCTGATCGTCCTGCTGGGTTTCTTGGTGCGCACCCCCTATTACATTCTCTCAGAATTGATCTGGAACGGACGCACGCTCGGAAAAAAGATAACCGGCATCCGCGTCATCAACGCTAGCGGACGGCGGCTGACGCCACACCAGGTGACCGCGCGCAACCTGATGAAAGAGGTCGAGATCTTCGGCCCGATGAGCCTTCTGGCGTCGATAGAATATCAGTCAGCGTGGGAAAACGGTTTGACGAGCATCTGGCTTCTGGTGGTCGTGATCGTTCCGCTCGCCAACCGGCGCCGGCAACGGCTTGGCGATATCATCGCCGGCACGCTGGTGATCGACAATCCCCGCTCCGTGCTTTTGTCCGATCTCGCCCTGTCCGCGCCTGCCGCTGCCGCGCAGCCGGAATTCGAATTCCTGCCTGAGCATCTCGATGTCTACGGCAAATATGAGCTGCAGACGCTGGAAGACGTGCTTCGCGACACCACAAAGAACGCCCAGAGCGAAGAAATCGTCCAGATCCTGCGCACCATTATCCGAAGGATCCGATATCCTGACACCGTCAAGCCCGGCCAGGAACTGCTCTTCCTCAATGAATTCTACCGCGCCCAGCGCGAGCATCTGGAGAGCTTGAAGCTATTCGGAACGCTGCGGGAGAATAAGTATCACGAGCATACGCGGACGGAGGCGAAGAAACTTGTTTAAGGGCCTGAATGCGCAGGCAGGCCGGAATATCGAGTATCGTCTCCTCCTAACCGGCCGGGCGCATGTCGCGCCCGATTGAACACCAGTATTCTGCGGCTGTCATAACCTGTCGATCGAACACTGAAAGAATTGTGGTTGCGAGTTGCAGCCAATTGACATTGGAAATCTGCGCAGTTGTTCTGCGCTCAGAGATTGTAATTCAGGGGTAGTATAATGAAGCTGCATATTCTAGGCGCTATCGCGCTTGTTCTTGCTACGGCGGGTCATGCTCAAGCTGACAGAGCCGCAGCGGCATTCTATTTTCACAGTTTTACGAAATCGGGATGCGGCTTCAACATGACGGCAGAATCGGCAGAAAAAGCTGCAGCCGCTCTTGGAATGAATGATTTTCACGACCCATTGTTTCCGGCGGTGGCAGCAGTGTGTGCTGAAGTGAAAAAAGGAAATAAAAGCAAGGTCATCGAGATCCAGGTTCGCGACAGTCACAATGCGCTGCGCAAAGTCAGCCTTGAGAAAGCCAAGTGGTGGCAATGACGGAGCGGCGCGGCTTGGCGGAGATCCGGTTCCGCTGCCTTGACGGTACCGTTCCTGCCAACGCCGCGAAGTGCAAAAGGTCGATCTCCCGCGCCTGGCCGATATCGTTGATTTACTCGGACAAATAGGGCGGGCCGGCATCAGGCTTCTTTTTGAACGCCCTCTTGAGCGCATCCAGGACGACACGAATAGACGGAACGTCCTTGATCTCCGAGTGCACGACCAGCCACAGCTCCCTTACGAGAGCATGTCCGCCCTCGATGCGCTGGAGATCTCCGGAGACTGCGAAATCGGGCAGCATGACGACACCCCCGTCAAGCCTTGCGGCCGCGACCTGAAACTCCAGAACGGATGATCGCAACGCAATTTGGCGACCGGCGGCCACTTCCTTGAGACGCAGCTGCTGCGGCGAGGAATTCATCGGTTCATCGTAGCCGATAAACGTCCATTCGGACGGCGCAACGGTTTCGAGGTAACGCTTCGAAGCGAAGAGGTCGAACGTCAGCTGCTGGAGCTTGGTGATCGAATAGTCGCCATCTTCCGGTCTAGACAGTCGTATCGCGATGTCTGTCTCGCGCCTGTTCAACGACGTAAACCGCTTCTCGCCAACAAGCGTAATCTGCACACCCGGATGATCTCGCCGGATGGCCACGATCGGTTTTGCCAGAAGCGCGCTCGAAAGAGCGGGAGGGGCGCTGATCCTCACATGGCCGCGCACTTCCGTCGCGCTGCTGCGCCCAATCTGCTCGACCGCGGCTGTCTGCAACGCGATGACAGCGGCATGCCTGGCAACCTTCTCGCCTTCCGGAGTGAGAACGACGCGACGCCCGCGGCGGTCGATGAGCTTGCGTTCCAGCGTTGCTTCAAGCGATGAGACGCGCCGGCTTATGGTTGCGTGTTCGACGCCGAGCTGCTTCGCCGCGCCGAGAAACGTTCCTGACTGCGCCAGCGCCAGAAAATGCCGCAAATCGTCCCAATCGAGGTGTGTGAATTTGTTCCCATTCATTGTGCAGCAATAGGGAATTTTCACCCGCTTGGCCAGCCGCTAGCCTGTGCGCATCATGGAGATCCAACGATGACAGATCAGATCGTAATGTTGAACGCCCCAGGCGACGTCACTCGGTTTCAGGTACAGGATCACCGCTCCGCTGCTCCCGGCCGGGGCGAGATAAAAATTCGTCATGAAGCGATCGGGACCAACTTCCTGGACATCTATCATCGGAAGGGCATCTATTCGATGCCCTCTTATCCGGCCGTGATCGGTGTTGAGGCTGCGGGTGTCGTGGCAGCGGTCGGCCCAGACGTGACCGACGTGAAAGAGGGCGACCGGGTGGCGTATGCCGGGCCGCCGGTCGGAGCCTATTGCACGACAAGGACCATTGCCGCTGAAAGAGTGATCAGGCTTCCCGACTCGGTTTCGGCGAAAACGGCTGCGAGTTCGCTGCTCAAAGGCATGACGGCCTACATGCTGCTGAAGAAGACGTGCGATGTTCGGGATGGAAGTCGTATTCTGATCCACGCGGCCGCAGGTGGGCTTGGGAGCATCCTCGTTCGTTGGGCCAAGTCGCTCAATGCCACGGTGATTGGCACCGTCAGCACGCCCGAAAAGGCGGTGCTCGCCAAGTCCTTCGGCGCGGATCATCTCATCGTCGGGCGAGGGGCCGATATCGTCGCGGAAGTCCAGCGGCTTACGAATGGCAATGGCGTTGACGTCGCCATTGACGGAATTGGCGGCGATATGCTGGTCAACAGTCTTCGTTCGGTCCGAGCCTTCGGGATGGCTGTGACCATCGGGCAAGCCGCCGGTCCGGTTGCTCCGGTTCCGGTCGAGGAGCTTCGGCCGGGCAAGTCACTCTCTCACCCGAGCATCATGGCCTGGTGCGCCGATGTCGAAAGATACCGCGAGGCGGCGCAGGCGGCAGTTCAGGCCATGGAAGCAGGGATCGTCTGCCAGATCGCGGCCGAGTTCAGCTTGGCAGATGTTGCAAGAGCGCATATGGAAATGGAGTCGGGGCGGGCCGCAGGCAGCATTTTGCTAATACCTTAGAGCATGGCGCGCAGAGGATGGCTCCGAAGCCGTATCTACGGCAGAAACAGCACGTTATACTGATCGAATTCCCCCGGCAGATCCCGCACCTTCATCTCCTCCTCGCGGTCCTCGAAGAGGACGAGGCAGTCCTCGTAGTAGCCGGCGAGCATGGAGATGAAGGCTCTTGTTCCTTCGGCTCCGTAGAAGAGCGGGGTGAATTCCATATGGAGCGGCACGCGGCGGCTAAGCAGGGGCTGCATAGAGCGGCAGGCGATCGGCTCGTAGCCTTCGATATCCATCCAGACGAGGCCGATTGCTCCAGGGTCGATCGACAGGCGGGCGAGGATTTCGGACACCGGCTTCACCGGCACGCTAATCTTCCTGTCGGTCGGGCTCTGGCGGATGGCGCTGCTCTTGCCGTGATTGTTGCGGTTGAGGAAGAAGTCGATCTCGCCTTCGCTCTCGCCGGCGGCGCAATTGACGAGATGGACCTTTTCCGTCAGCCGGTTCTGGCGGATGTTGAGTTCAAGCAGCGGGAAATTGCGCGGGTCGGGCTCGATGCTGACGATCCGGGCGTAGGTACCGCTCAAGGCGAAATAGACTGTCTGGGTGCCGATATTGCCGCCGATCTCGAGCAGCGTCGCATCCTTTCTGAGGAGACCGCGCTCGCGCAGGATGACGATCAGCCGGTCGACCGCGTCGCGCTCGAAATGACCCTTTCGAAAGACCTTGCGGCCGATATAATCCGAAGGCGAAAAGGTCATCAGATGATCGCCGGCGTCGACCGTCATCGAGACGACGCGCGGGCCGATATTTTCTATCAGCAGGCGGCGGCCGAAGCGAGTGCCGAAGAAGCGCGAGGCCGCGGCATTGCGCGCCTTGCGCAGCCGGCGGCTCCAATATTTGGCGGTGAGCCAGGGCTTGCCGGGCATCAGTCTTTTCCTTCGAGCGGTTCTGCCGCTTTCTCTCTCGGAATGACATAGACTTTCAAGGGCAGAGCGCGGCCGCGCACGCTGATTTCACGGCTTTCGATGCTCGAAAGATCGGCGCCGGAGAGGCTCGCCACCGGTTCGGAGATGACGATCGCCGCTTCGAATTCCTTGGCCGCACTTTCCAGCCGGCTCGCGACGTTCACGGTATCGCCGATCGCCGTCACGCTGCGCACCCGGCCATAGCCCATCGTGCCGACGACGGCCGGGCCGGTGTGGATGCCGATCGCGATGCGCAGCGGCAGCGCCAGTTCCTCGGCCAGTTCGGCGGCGAGCTTCTCGATCTCGGTGACGATCGCGGCAGCCGCCTTGAGCGCCTGGCGGCAGGCTTCCTCAGGCGCGGTGTTGAGGCCAAAAAGCGCCATGGCGCCGTCGCCGATGAACTTGTCGAGCCGCCCGCCCGCCTGCTCCACCGCCTTGCCGATGATGGCGAAATAGCGGTTCAACAGGAAGACGACGTCGAAGGGCAGGCGCGTTTCCGTCAGCGTGGTGAAATGGCGGATGTCAACGAAGAGCACGGCGATCTCACGTTCGCGCCCCGGGCTGGTCTCCTGGCTGTTGGCGGGAAGGGCGGCTTCGAGCGCCGGCACGAGCAGCGGCGCGACCGCGACATCGCGGTTCGGGCGAAGCTGGCAGGCAAGCCGCACGTCCGGGCCGGCATTGATGCGCCTCAGCGTCGTCTTTTCCATCTTGTCGGGGACCGGCAGGTGCTCGTAGTCGCCGAGGATCTGCACCCGGCAGGTGGAACACTGGCCCTTGCCGCCGCAGACGGAATAATGCGGCAGGCCGCCGAGCCGGCTTGCCTCCAGCACCGAGAACCCGCGCGGCACACGGATCACCTCGCCGCCCGGATAATGCACGGCCACCTGGTCGAGGGCCTCCTTCAGCCTGCGCCGGGCGCGGGCTGCGACGACGATCAGCAGCGCGGCTGAGAAAGCGCCGTAAAGCCCGGCGCGGATCGTCGAGACCTGGCGGAGAACCTCCGGGTTCGAGGCGTAACGGGTGTTGACCGTCGCCTTATAGGGGCTGTTGGCGACCGCCTGCTGATAGGAGGGGTCGGCCAGCGTGCGACCCATTTCAACGAAACCGAGCAGCGAGAGCACCGGCACGAGGATTGCCAGCGCCAGCAGCAGCGGCGCCAGGCCGGCGTACCAGGGGCGGTAGCGCAGCCAGAAATGCAGGCCGATGCAGCCATGGATCCAGACGGCGAGGATACCGAACGCCTGCCGGAGGCCGTTTGCCGGCGCCCGGATCCACAGCGAGCCGACGACCGTCTCGTAATCATCAATATAACCGTAGAGTTCGTGGGCGATGCGCGTGCCGATGACATGATCTATGAGAAGCAGCGGGATCAGCAGACCGAGCACGATCTGCGCCATCTCGCCCTTTGGCATGACGAGGCTGCGGCGCATATAGATGGCGCGCAGCACCAGCGCTATATGGATCAGAACCGACGAATAGAAGATGGTCGTCCCGACAGGATTGCGCCAGATCGCCATGAACAGGCGGGCAGCCTTATCGGCGGCGGAGACGGAAATCAGGCCGATCGCATGGTTCGACAGGTGCAGCAAGACGAAGATGAAAATGACCAGGCCGGAACCGAGCCTCGCCCTTCTGATCATACGCTCCGAAAAAATCCCTGTGGCCGAGACCGTCGTCATTCATTCCCGTTCTTGTCGATGCAACCGCAGGCTCATAGAGATTGAGAAAGAGGCGGAATTGCTTCCATCGCGATCACATTCCATATGTTTATGCGCAAGTTTTAGGGAAATGGACAATAGCGGAGTTTCGCCACCGGGCATGACGGCCGGAAACACTGTGTCTTCATATGAGGGTTGTGCATGCGAGTGGCTTTTTACGCGCCGATGAAATCGCCGAACCATCCGGTGCCGTCGGGCGACCGGCTGATGGCGCGGCTGCTGATCCGGGCGCTTGAAATGGCCGGGCACGAGGTCGAGGTCGTCTCCGAATTCCGCACCCATGCCGCGACACCGGAAGCGGCAGCCGACCTCGAACCGGCGGTCGGTGCCGAACTGCAGCGGCTGCGGCAAAAATGGACATCCACGCCGCGACCCGAACTCTGGTTCTGCTATCACCCGTATTACAAATCGCCCGACCCGTTCGGGCCGGTGATCTCCGCCGAATTCGCCATCCCCTATGTCACAGCCGAGGCGTCCTATGCGGCGAAACGCGATAGCACCGGCTGGGCAGGCGTGCAGAAACGCGTGGGCGAGGCGATCCTGCAGGCGGCCGTCAGTATCAGCTTCACCGAACGCGACCAGGCGGGCCTTTCGGCCGCCTTTCCGCAGGCGCGGCTTGCCGGCCTGAAACCCTTCATCGACACGGCGCTGTTCGAGAGGGTGTCGCCGGCCCCCGATCCGCTGCGGCTGATGACGGTGGCGATGATGCGGGCCGGCGACAAGATGGCAAGTTATGCCATGCTGGCAAAAGCGTTGCGGCTGATCGAAGACCGGCCCTGGACGCTTGCCGTCATCGGCGATGGCCCGATGCAGCACGAGGTGGAGGCGCTGTTTTCCGCCTTTCCCGCCCGCCGCATCGAATGGCTGGGCGAGCGGGATGCGGCCGAAATCGCCGGTCTGCTCGGGCGCGGCGGCATCTATGTCTGGCCGGGCTGCGGCGAGGCTTACGGCCTTGCCTATCTGGAAGCCCAGGCCGCCGGCCTGCCCGTCGTCGCGCAGGAGACGGCGGGGGTGCCCGCCGTGGTCGAAGCGGGGGTGACCGGCCTGCTGACGCCGGATGGTGATGTCGCCGCCTATGCCGCGGCCGTGGCTGCCCTGCTGGACGATGGGGAGAGGCGCGACGCCATGGGCCAGGCGGCGCGCCGCTTCGTGCTCGGCCAGCGCTCGCTGGCGATGGCGGCCGAGCGGCTGGACGGAATTTTGCGAGCCAATGCGGCAACAGGAGTAAGGCGATGACCGACATGACGAGCTGGGAGCCGCTGCGCCGTGAGCTCGACCGCTGGCAGGCCGCCGGCCGTGTGGCCCGCTTGTGGCTGCGCGACGACGATGCGATCGAGCCGACGCCTGATCTGGAGAGGCTGCTGGCGTTAACCGGCGAAAGCAAGGTGCCCCTGACGCTGGCCGTCATTCCTGGCCTGACGGGCGAGCCATTGGCGGCGCGGCTGGCGGCAGAGGCCGGCGTGACGGTTGCCGTGCATGGCTGGTCGCATAGCAACCATGCGAGGCCGGAGCGGAAGAAGCAGGAGCTTGGCAGTGACCGGCCGGCGGAGATCGTGCTCGGCGAGCTGGGCGACGGGTTCCGGCTGCTGCAGCGGCTCCATCCGGCCCGTTTCCTGCCGGTGCTGGTGCCGCCCTGGAACCGGATCGACGCCACCCTCATCCCGGCGCTGCCGGATCTCGGCTTCGCAGCGCTTTCGGTCTATGGGCGGGCAAGGCAGGGCGGGCCGATACCGCTTCTCAACACCCATGTCGACATCATCGACTGGCACGGCACCCGCGGCGGACGGAGCGAGGCGGAGCTGGTGGCCGAGTTGGTGGCGGAATTGCGCGACCGGTTTGCCGGCAGCGACGAACCGATCGGCGTGCTCACCCACCATCTGGTGCACGACGCCGCCGCCTGGGATTTCCTGTCGGCCTTGTTTGCCGCAACGGGACGGCATCCCGCCGTCCACTGGTCGGCGGCATCGGCACTTCTCAAGCCGTGAGGCTTGCCGGTCGATGGCCGATCAGTTGGCCGATCAACTGGGATGAACGCGCCCGAGGAAATCTCGCATCAGTGCGGTGACCTCATCGAGATGCGTCTCGAGCAGCCAGTGGCCGCCGCCGAGCAGATGCAGTTCCGCATCCGGCAGATCGTGGAGATAGGCGCGCGCCGATTGTTCCGGCATGTAGTGGTCGTTGGGACCCCAGACGATCAAGGCCGGAGGCCGGTTTTCCCTGAGGTATGTCCGATGCTGCGGAAACCACGCCCGGTTCTCTTTCAGCCCGGCGATCAGGTCGATGGCGATTTCCTTGCGCCGCGGCGTCATCAGCGACCAGTGCAGCGTCCAGAGATCCGGCGGGATGGCGGCGGCCAGAGGCGGCGGCAGGTCGTTGAGGAATTCCTCCTTGAAGGTCTCCTTGCTGATCGCCTCGGCCAGCATCTTCCTCATCTCCGATCGCGGCAGCGACCACGTCGCCTCGATATCCGCATATTTCGGCCCGAGCGCATCCTCGTAGGGAATATCGCCGTTCTGGATGATCAGCGCCACGATGCGCCTGGGATCTTTGATGGCCAGTCGCGCACCGATGGGCGAGCCGAAATCGTGGAGGTAAAGGGCGAAGCGGTCGATCTCCAGCACGTCGACGAAAGCCTCCAGCCAGGCGGCGTAGCCATCGAAGCTGTAGTCGAAATCGTCGGGCGTGCCGCTATAGCCGGCACCGGGGAAGTCCGGCGCAATCAACCGCCAGCGGTCAGCCAGGCGCGGCATGAGATTGCGGAATTCATAGGAGGAGCAGGGATATCCATGCGGCAGCAGCAAGACAGGCGCATCGCGTCTTCCGGCTTCGCGATAAAACGTCTCGACGCCGGCAACGGTGATCCGGCGATGCCGGACGAGGGCCGCCGTCGGAGCGTCTCCGGCGGCGCTCACTTTCGGTCTTCCTCAAACTGTTCGGCGCCCTCGACCGGCCGCAGCCACGCTTCCCGGCGCTTGATCCAGAGTTCGTAGCGCGGCACGAGCGGCGTCGGCGCTTCGGAGAGAATGCCAAGCTTGATTTCCGCCTCTTCGTCATCGACGGAAAACAGTCGCGAACCGCAGCCGGTGCAGAAATGCCGGCCTTGGAACGCGCCGGTTTCCCCCGCATGTTCGAATTGGCCGGCGGGCCAGATCCCATAGAAGGTGAAGGCCGAACCGCTTTCCTTTCTGCAGTCCATGCAATGGCAGATCCCAACGCGGCTGGGTTCGCCGGCAACAGAGATGCGCACCTGCCCGCATAGGCATTGTCCGGAAAGTACCGTCATGGCTGACACCCGTTTCGAGGATCTTGCGATGCCGAGAAAACGGTCCGGCTCGGGATCGGTTCCGTAGCAAGCTCAAGCGCGACCGACTGCGGCGGGCGAAAGCGGCCTGCAGCCTGTCAGATCACCACGGTCTGATTGTCGCGGGCGGCAAAGGATTCTGGGAAGGCGGCCTGCGCCTGGGCTTCCATCTGCGCCAGCTGTTCGTCGGTGCGCGAGGGGGCGTGGTGGAAGAGGGCGAAGCGTTTGGCGCCGGCGATCTTTGCCAGCTCGGTGCCGTGCTCCCAGGTCGAATGGCCGAAGCCCTTGAAACGCTGCATCTCGTCTTCATTGTAGGTGCAGTCGTAGACGACGAGATCGGCGTCCTTCATCATCTCCAGCGAGACCGGGTCGTGGCTGCCGGGAATATGCTCGATATCGTAGATCAGAGCGACCGACCGGCCCTGCCATTCGATGCGGTAGCCGATGGCGCCGCCCGGATGGTTGAGCATGAAGGTCTTGATCTCGATGCCTTCGTGAGGCGTCAGCGCCTGGCCGGGATGGAAGTCGCGGAAGTTCATCGTCGCCTGACAGATATCGGTCTTCACAGGAAACCAGGGCGGGCTGATGAACTGCTCGACCATTTCACGCGTGCTCATCTTGCCGTCGAGATGGCCGGACCAGATGTTGACGTTGATCGAGGGGTAATAGATCGCCTTGAAAAAAGGCAGGCCGATGATGTGGTCGTAGTGGCAGTGGCTGAAGAACAGGTCGACATCGCTGACGCCGTCGGCGAGCAACGACAGCCCCGCCTCGCGCAGGCCGGAGCCGGCGTCGAAGATCATCCTGTGTTCTCCGCAGCGAATTTCGATGCAGGAAGTGTTACCGCCGTAGCGGTCGAATTCGGGGCCCGAAACGGGAATACTGCCGCGGACGCCCCAAAATTTTACCTGAAACAGTTCTGTCGTCATCGTTCTTCAAACCGGCCTTCCCGCACCGCCATCGTAAACATAGTTTATCCCGATGCGAAGCAGCAGAATTCCACGGGTTTGCCTGTGTCCCCTTTCATTCTCCTAACCGCTAGCGGAAGAAGAAGTAGATTTTCCTAAGCAATCGGCTTTCGCCTCGGAAAGCAACCCAGTATGGTTGGTTTTCGGTAAACGTGCTGTTGGGGCGGGGACATTTTCCCGTAAATCATGCCTATTAGATGGTTGCGCGCGATCGAAAAAACAATTGCCGCCCATCCGACCCTGATTCCGCTGTCACCCGCTTGCGCTAAAACTCTCTAGGCGGCCGAAAGGCAAGACATGCACGGCTGCGGCGGGGCCGGATTTACATCCAGGGTCAATCTCGGCAGAAAATAGCATCCTCTGAGAAAATTGTGCACGCCGCGGCACGAATGTTTCCTTGATCGCTATCGCCGAAGAGCGATATATCTGATGATACGAAAAATATAAGAGATTCGGTAATGCTGCAGCCTGTCGTAAACGAGACCATCGCCGAGAGCAGTTACCGGCGCATTCGGGCTGACATTATTTTCGGGCGGCTGGCGCCCGCCCAAAAGCTCAAGCTGGAAAGCCTGAAGGAGTCCTACGAGACCAGCATCAGTACGCTGCGGGAGGTGCTGAACCGGCTCTCCTCCGAAGGGCTTGTCGTTGCCGAAGGACAGAAGGGGTTCGAAGTCTCCCCGGTGTCGGTTTCCGACCTCAAGGAGACGGCGGCGATGAGACTGCTCCTCGAGAGCCATGCCTTGGAGCAGTCCCTTGCGCGTGGCGACGTGGAATGGGAGGCGCCGCTGGTTGCGGCCCACTACAAACTGGCGCGGATGGAGCAGGTCATGTCATCCGGCGATACCAGCAGGGCCGAGGACTGGAAGCGTTACGACTGGGAGTTCCACCAGGCGCTGATTTCGGCCTGCGGATCGAAACTGCTGATGCAGACCCATTCGGTCATCTTCGACAAATATCTGAGATATCAGATGGTCGCCCTGTCCTACCGGGGCGATGTCGCCGCCGAAGAACATCAACAGCTTTTGGATGCGGCCTTGCGGCGGGATGCGGAGACCGCCAAGCGGGTGCTTGCCTTCCACATTCAAGGCGGGGTCGAGCATGCTTTGGCGCGGGGGACGTTGAAATGACGACGGATGCTCGCCGGGCCATAACATCAGGAAGAGCCATGCTCAAACAGATCCACGACCCGGCTGAAACGGTAAGCGATGTCGTTTTCCGGCAGATCCGCGAGGATATCATCTCGGGGGTATTGCCGCCGGGGGCGAAGATCAAGCTGGAGCAGGCAAAGGAGCGCTACTCCATCGGCATTTCGTCGCTGCGCGAAATTCTGAGCCGCCTGACCACGGAGAACCTTGTTCTGGCCGAAGGGCAGCGTGGTTTCGAAGTCAGCCCGGCTTCGCGCCGCGAGCTGCTGGAGCTTGCCGATCTGAGGATCGTTCTTGAAACGCATGCGATCGGCCTTGCATTCGCTGCGGGAAATCTCGAATGGGAAGGGCGCATCGTCGCGGCCCATCACCGCCTGGCTGCCGCGGAGCGCAAGCTGCTGGCGGGCGACACCTCGCGCACGGTCGACTGGGTTCGATATGATTGGGAGTTCCATCAGGCAATTGTCTCGGCCTGCAATTCAGAGACGTTGATGGCGACCCTGTCGTCGGTCTTCGACCGCTTTCTCCGTTATCATATGCTGGCCGAAAGCTTTCGCGGAAAACCTGTCGTCGACGACCACCGGCTGTTGTTCGAACTTTCCATTCAGCGTGACGTCGCCGGTGCGACCGAGGTGGTCAAACGGCACGTCCATAGCGGCGTCGAACATGTGCTGAAGAGCGGCCGCATTCTCTAGAGCGCATCGCTTTGAAGCCAGGAAATTAATCGACGTCTTTCGGAATTCCCTCCGGGCGCATCTGTCTTTTCAGCGCGGCGATCCGGAAAATTGCGTTCGGCGCGCCATAGCCGCGATAACCACGGCGCTCAACGATCTCGAAAAAGAAACCCTCTCCATAGGTGCCGCTGTAGAGCTGGAAATACTCGCCGTGCTCGTCCCGGTCATAGAGGATGTTCTCCGCTTTCAGCCGCTCGGTCATGACGGGATCGAGCCCGAAGCGGGCTTCGACGTCTTCGTAATAGTTCGGCGAAATATGCAGGGAACTGAAACCGCAGCTGCGAAGTGTTTCGGCGGTTGCAAAGATGTCGTCGGTCGAAAATGCCAGGTGTTGGATGCCGGAGCCGAACTTCTCGGCAATGAAATGTCCGGCCAGGGTGCGGCGGTTTTCGGCTCCGTTCATAGTGATGCGCAGCCCGCCCGACTGGTTCTCGACGACCTGGCTGCGCACCACCCCGGCTGGATCGATGATGTCGACCATCGGGGTCTTATGGGTCTCGAAGATCGACGTATAGAATAAAAGCCAGGTGAGCATTTCATCATAGCCGACCGTCTGGGCGACGTGGTCGACGCGGAGAAGGCCGGCAGACGCCGTGTCGGTGTCGTCGGTGACCGGGCGAAAGTCGATTTCGGAAAAGCGGCCGAGAGCGCTCTTGTCGTCGATCAGATAGACGATGCCGCCGCCGACGCCCCGAATGGCGGGCAGCTCGAGTTCACCCTCCGCCACCGGCTGGGCAAAGGGCTCGGCATCGAGAGCAAGCGCACGCGCAAAAGCCATTGCGGCATCGTCGACGACCAGCGCCATGGCATAGGCAAACGTTCCATGTACGGCATAGGCCGCATTGGCAAATCCCGCTTGATCGACATTGACGAGGATGCGGATCTCGCCCTGCTCGAACAGCGAGACTTTCTTGGTGCGGTGGACGGCGGTCTGTTTGAAGCCGAGGGTGCGCAGCAAGGCCACCAGTTCGACTTCATCCTGTTCGTCCGTGGCAAACTCCACGAAGCCGACGCCCTTGACGGCCGCCCGTTCCGGCATCGCCGCCCCGGTCATGCTGCCAGAGCCGAGATGGCGGCGCACCTGATCGCCGAGATAGATCAGCGAGCGGTGGCCATCGGCGGCGATCGGCCGCGACAGGCCGCCTCGAAACTGGTCGTTGAAAATCTCCAGGGAGAAATAGCCATCATAACCTGTGGCGGCGACAGCTTCGGTAAAGGCCGTGACGGGAAGGTCTCCTTCGCCAGGCATATTGCGGAAGTGGCGGCTCCAGTAGAGTAGGTCCATGTCGATCAGCGGCGCATCGGCAAGCTGGACGATAAAGATCTTCTCTTTCGGAATCGAGCGGATCGAGTTGACGTCGATCTTGCGTGACAAGGTGTGGAAACTGTCCAGGATGAGGCCGACATTCGGATGATCGGCGCGCCGCACGATCTCCCAGGCGTCGCGGTGGTCGCTGATATGGCGACCCCAGGCGAGCGCCTCGTAGCCCACCCTCAGACCACGCCGGGCGGCTCGTTCGCCGAGCTCCCGGAAATCCTCGGCCGCCCGGTCGATGCCGCCGATGGCGGCCGGCGAGACGTTCGAGCAGACCAGCACCAGATCCGTTCCAAGCTGCTGCATCACGTCGAACTTCCGTTCGGCACGGTCGAAAGTGCGGCTTCTAAGCGGCTCCGGCATGCCCTCGAAGTCGCGAAACGGCTGGAACAGCGTAATCTCCAGTCCATGGTCGCGCACCAGTTTACCGACATCGGCCGGGCTTCCGTCGAAGGCCAGGAAATCGTTCTCGAAGATTTCGACGCCGTCGAAGCCCGCCCGGGCGATCGCCTCGAGCTTCTCCGGCAGTTCGCCGCTGATCGTCACAGTCGCAATCGAGGTCTTCATGTCAAAGCCCTTTCGGCATCCACCGCCAGCTGCGAAAAATCGCTCTCACCTATTATCGCTAATCTCTTGAGGAATTCAAATAGATTGATGCATTATAAAATCTCATATGATTTTAAAAAACTCTGTTGATTTACACGTTCGTCTCTGGCAATCATTCTTCCCACAGTCAAAAGGTGAGGTGGCTGTCCGGTCGAACGACCGCCAAAGAGGAGGAAACATAATGTTCAAATCTATGCTGACGCGTCGAAACGCGATACTCGGAGCCGCGGCCCTGGTGGCTGCCGTCACCTTGGCGCAACCGGCCGCCGCCATCACGCCCGACGAAATCAAGGCCCGCGGTAAGATCATTGTCGGAATTCAAGGCGACAACCCGCCCTGGGGCTTTGTGACCAGCGGCGGTAAGCAGGACGGCCTCGACGCCGACATCGCCACGCTGTTCGCCAAGGAACTGGGCGTTTCCGTCGAGTTCGTGCCGCTCGAAGTCAACAACCGCATTCCGGCGCTGACGGCGGGGCGTGTCGACGTTCTGTTCGCGACCATGGCAATGCTGCCGGATCGCGCAAAGGCCGTGCAGTTCAGCAAGCCCTATGTGGCCAATGCCATCGTCCTGATCGGTCCCAAATCGGCGGAGATCAAGACGAATGCCGACATGGCCAAGTTCAGCGTCGGCGTCGCCAAGGGTGCAGCGCAGGATACGCAGGTGACGAAGAACGCGCCTGAGGGCACGACGATCCGGCGCTATGACGGAGACGCTGCGAGCGTTCAGGCCCTGGTTTCCGGCCAGGTCGATACGCTGGGCGGCAACATCTTCTACATGGACCGGGTGAACAAGGCGCGCCCGGGCGAATTCGAAAACAAGCTTGAATTCCAGAAGCTCTACAACGGCGCCTGCACGCGTCTCGGCGAGAAGGAAATCAATGCGGCGCTGAACAGCTTCATCGACAAGATCAAGACAAACGGCGATCTCAAGGCCGTCTACGACAAGTGGATGAAGGTGCCGGTCCCGGAATTCCCGGAAAAGCTGGAAGGCATTCCGTTCGCGGCGAACTGAGCGAGCGTCGGTTTGCGTCGGTGGCTGCCGATTGCCCCTCACCCTAACCCTCTCCCCGTAAACGGGGCGAGGGGACTTGCCTCACGAAACGCTGGTGAGGGATTGAGAGGATGCGGCATATCCCCTTCGCCCCGTTTACGGGGTCCGAAGGACGGGTCGAGACCCGCGGCTCGACCCCGGTCGGTGGCGGCAGCCGGATGAGGGGCAGGCGGCCGTCTCCAGACGAATCTTATCCATGAAGGCTGGCAGCCATGCCCGTCAACACAACCGCCATGCTTGTGGCCCGGCCCGTTTGAGGTGCGCGACATGACCAGAACCATTTTTGTGCTCAACGGACCGAATCTCAACCTTCTGGGGGAGCGCGAGCCCGCGATCTATGGCTCGACGACGCTGGCCGATATCAGGGACAGGTGCCTGGCAAAGGCTGAGAGCCTCGGCTTTGCCGTCGACTTCCGCCAGACCAATTTCGAGGGCGAGCTTGTGGAAAGCGTGCATCAGGCCCGCAAAGAAGCCTGCGGCATCATCATCAATCCGGCCGGCTATACCTTCACCTCGATCGCCCTTCTCGATGCGCTGAAGATGTTCGATCCGCCGAAGATCGAGCTGCACATCTCGAATGTTCATGCGCGCGAAAGCATCTACCACAATTCGCTGATCTCGCGCGTCGCCACCGCCATCATGATCGGCTTCGGCGCCCGCGGTTATGAGCTTGCCATCGAAGCAATGGCCGACATGGCGGGAGCAGCGAAAGCATGAATTACAAGCTGGATTTCACCCCTGTCATCGATGGGCTGCCGAGCCTTCTGCTCGGCTGTCTCGGGACCTTCCTGCTTGCCATTTGCGGAATGCTGCTGGCGATCGTCATCGGGATCGGCGGGGTTGCCCTGCGCGATTCCGCGCTCAAACCCTTGCGGTGGCTGGTCATCGCCTTCGTCGAACTGATCCGCAACACGCCGTTCCTGGTGCAGATCTTCTTCATCTATTTCGCGCTTCCGCTCACCGGCATCCGGCTGGATCCGACGCCGACGGCGATCATCGCGCTCGGCATCAACGGCGGCGCCTACGCGATCGAGATCATTCGCGGCGGCGTCCAATCGATCCCGAAGGGGCAGATGGAAGCCGGCCTGGCGCTTGGCCTGCACAAGGCGCAGGTCTTCCGGCTGATCATCCTCAAGCCGGCATTGCGGGCGATCTATCCGTCGCTGACCAGCCAGTTCGTGCTGTTGACGCTGACCACCAGCATTGCCTCGGCGATCTCGGCCTATGAGCTGACCTCCGTTTCCCAGCGCATCGAATCGGAGAGCTTCCGGAGCTTCGAGGTCTACTTCACGGTCACGCTTTTCTATTTCGTGATTTCCTGGGTGATGATGCGCCTGTTTGCGGCGTTTTCCGCCCGCTACTTCAAATATCCCGTCAAGTAGGAGGATTCCATGGGTCACGACGAGTTCGTCTTCCTCCTGATCGGTCTGAAATGGACCGTGCTTCTGTCCGCCGTCGGCTTTGTCTGCGGCTGCATTGCCGGGCTCGGCGTCGCTCTCGCCCGCGTCTCGGGCAACCCGCTCTTGGAACGCCTGACCGCCGGCTATATCGCCGTCTTCCAGGGAACGCCGCTTCTGATGCAGCTTTTCGTGGTCTATTACGGCCTGGCCCTGCTGGGGCTGATGCTCGATGCCTGGGTGGCCGTCGCGATCGGCCTGACGCTGCATGCCAGCGCCTATCTCGGCGAGATCTGGCGCGGATCGATCGAAGCGGTTCCGCGCGGCCAGACGGAAGCGGCAAAGGCGCTCAGCCTCAGATACGTCTCCCGCATGAGGGATGTCATCCTGCCGCAGGCGCTGCGCATCTCGCTGCCTGCGACGATAGGCTTCCTGGTGCAGCTGATCAAAGGCACTTCGCTTGCCTCGATCGTCGGCTTCACCGAGCTGACGCGGGCCGGCAACATCATCTCCAACCAGATTTTCCAACCGCTGACGGTCTTCGGCGTCGTCGGCATCCTGTACTTCCTGATGTGCTGCCCGCTGACGATCCTTGGCGCGCGCCTCGAGCGAAAGTTTGCCGCTTCCGCGCGCTGATCCTCATCCCCTTGTTCTTCGATGCGGCCTTGCCCGCCAATTGTGGAGTTCTACCGATGACCAGCCCCATTCCCGCCCAGGCCGCGGAAACCATGATCACCATGGCGCAGGTGGAAAAGTGGTACGGCTCGTTTCAAGCCCTTCACGACATCAACATGACGGTGCGCAGCGGCGAGAGGATCGTCCTGTGCGGGCCTTCCGGCAGCGGAAAATCGACGCTCATCCGCTGTATCAACCATCTCGAGACCTACCAGAAGGGCGAGATCCGGGTTGGCGGCATCGTTCTCAGCGACCAGGCCAAGACCATCGACGCCATCCGCCGGGAGGTCGGCATGGTCTTCCAGCAGTTCAATCTGTTTCCGCATCTGACCGTGCTGCAGAACTGCATGCTGGCGCCGATGAAGGCGATCGGCGTCGGCAGGGCGGAGGCCGAGGACCGGGCGCGCGGGCTGCTTGAGCGGGTCAAGATCCTGGAACAGGCCGACAAATATCCGGTCCAGCTCTCGGGAGGCCAGCAGCAGCGCGTCGCCATCGCGCGCGCGCTCTGCATGCGGCCGAAAGTGATGCTGTTCGATGAGCCGACCTCGGCGCTCGACCCGGAGATGGTCAAGGAGGTGCTGGATACGATGATCGCGCTGGCCGACGAGGGCATGACGATGATCTGCGTCACCCACGAGATGGGCTTTGCCCGCCAGGTCGCCGATCGGGTGATCTTTATGGCGAGCGGCGCGATCGTCGAGGAAGCCCCGCCCACCGAATTCTTCACAAACCCACGGCACGAGCGAACCAGAAAGTTTCTCGGAGAAATCCTGCGGAAATAAGCCGTTTCAAGGCCGACACCTCGTCAAATTCTGGAGCCGATGATGAAGCCATTGAAGATTGCAGTCATGGGAGCCGGCCTGATCGGCAGACGCCATGCCGAGCGCGTGATCTCCGAGCCCGGAACGCTTCTCTCCGCCTTGATCGATCCGTCCCCAGTCGGTCGCGATTTCGCCGGCAATGCCGGCATCCAATGGTACCCGTCGTTCCAGGACATCGGCCCCGAGGACAGGCCCGACGGCGTCATCGTGGCAACGCCGAACCAGCTTCACGTCGAGAATGCGATGGAGATTATCGCCGCCGGCATTCCCGTCCTCATCGAAAAACCGATCGCCGACGACGTCGACGCTGCCGCAGCGCTCGTGATCGCCGGCGAAAGCGCAGGGATACCGCTCCTCGTCGGTCATCATCGTCGCCACAACCCGATGATCCAGGTGGCCAAACAGATCGTCGACAGCGGCAGGCTTGGGCGGATCGTCACGGTGCACGGCACCTTCTGGGTCGCCAAGCCGGACGACTATTTCGACATCCCCTGGCGGCGGGAAGCCGGCGCCGGCCCGATCTTCGTCAACCTGATCCATGATGTCGACCTGTTCCGATTTCTGTTCGGTGAGGTCGAGGCCGTGCATGCGATGGAATCGCACGCCGTGCGCCACCACGCCGTCGAGGATACATCAGTCGTCGCATTGCGGTTCGCAAACGGCGTTCTCGCCACGCTGACCGGCAGCGATGCGGTGGCCGCACCCTGGAGCTGGGAGGCGACGACGGGCGAGAATCCTGCATTTCCCCGCTATGCCGGACATTGCTACCAGATCGGCGGCACGAAGGGTTCGCTCGGCATTCCCGATCTGACGCTTTGGACAGCGACGGCGAAACCGGATTGGCTGGAGCCGCTTGCCGAAGAGCGCGTGGCTTACGAAGCCGCCGATCCGCTTTGCCGTCAGCTCAGCCATTTTTGCGATGTCATTCGCGGCGAAGCAGCACCTCTCGTGAGCGGGCGGGAGGGCCTTGCCACCCTCAGGGTCGTCGAAGCGATCAAGAGATCGGCGCGCTCGGGGCAGATGATCCACCTCTCTGACGCCGGCGCCTCTGCCGATCCCCAGAAAGTCTAGCCACATGATCACCGGGACGACCAAACTCATCGCCCACCTCGGCTACCCCACCGAGTCCTTCAAGGCGCCTCTGATCTACAATCCCTATTTCGAGAAGAACGGCATCGATGCGGTCGTCGTGCCGATGGGCTGCAGGCCGGAAGACTATCCGGCGTTCCTGAAGCTTGTCTTCCGGCTCTCCAATATTCACGGCGCGCTCATCACCATGCCGCACAAGATTGCGACGATGGCACTGCTCGACGAAGCCTCGACCAACGCCAAAGTCGCGGGCTCGTGCAATGCGGTGCGTCTCGATCCGAACGGCAGGCTGATCGGCGACATGTTCGATGGCGAGGGCTTTGTGCGGGGAGTTCTGCGCAAGGGCAAAAAAGTCGAAGGGGCAAATGCGCTGGTCGTCGGCGCCGGCGGCGTCGGCTCGGCGATCGCGGCATCCCTAGCGAAGGCGGGCGTCGCCCATCTGGCGATCGTCGACGCCAACGAGGCGACCGCGGCGGCGCTGCTCGACCGGTTGAAGACATATTACCCCCACCTCCACGTCACGATCGGCTCTCTCGACCCGACGGGCTTCGACATCGTCGTCAACGCGACACCGCTTGGAATGCGGCGGGGTGACCCACTTCCGATCGATGTCGACCGCATCTCCCCATCGACCTTCGTCGGCGAGGTGGTGTTGAGCAAGGAGATCACCCCTTTCCTCGAGGCGGCCCGGGCGCGCGGCTGCACCTTTCAGGTCGGCACGGATATGCTGTTCGAACAAATCCCCGCCTATCTTGAATTCTTCGAATTCCCGACAACGACGGCCGACAATCTGCGGGCCATCGCCAAGCTCGGTTGATGCCCGTTTCGCGCGGCTTTAGGCAGTTCCGAGCCGCTTGATATTGCCTGTCAGTTCCCCCGCCAGCCGCAGCGAAGCGGCGGTCGCCATCGTCATTTGCGGCAGCAGCAGCCATTCGAGCGTCCAGGCGGCACCCGAGCGTTCCTGTTCATGGACGAGGGACTGGTGGATGCCCGACAGCGCCGTGGCGTTGAAGCGGGCGAGCGCGACCAGGGTTTCGGCGGCGACCGGGTTCTGCTTGTGCGCCATCGCCGACGAGGTGCCGCCGCCTGCGATTTCGATTTCGCCGCCGGCCTGGGCAAGCAGAGCGATATCCTGGCCGATCTTGCCGAGGCTGCCGGAGATCGAGACAAACAGGCCGGCGATATCGGCGATCGGCAGACGCCCGCTCTGCCATTGCCTGCAATCGGTCAGGCCAAGTTCCTGGGCGAGCGCGGCGCGGATGGCCGGGCCTTGCGGTCCGAGCTTGTCGAGGGTGCCGGCGGCGCCGCCGAACTGGACGGGGAAGCTCTGCTCGGTCAGCCGGTCGCGATAGATCTCCAATGGCGCGCGCCACGCAGTGAGGCGGTCGCTGACGGAAATCGGGATGGCTGACTGCATGCGGGTATGACCCATCAGCCGGTTGCGGCCGAACCGGCGATCGAGCCCATCGAGCCCGGCGACGATGGCGGAAAGCCGGCCGGCAAACAGGAAAACCACCGCCTTCAAGCGGATCATCAGGCTGGTGTCGATCACATCCTGGCTGGTGGCGCCGAGATGCAGGCTTTTGGCCGCTTCCTCGCCGACTTTGGCGCGCAGCTGCTTGATAAGCTCTGGAACGACGACGCCGTCCCTTGCCGTTGCCGCACGCAGACGATGCAGATCGGCGGAGAAGGCGGCGCAGATTTCGGCGATCCGCCTTGCGGCTTCGGCGGGGATCAGGCCATGCGCGGCTTCGGCCCTCGCCAACGCAGCCTCGATGAAGAGCATGGCACGGATGTCGGCCTCGGCGGAGAAATAGGGCGCGATTTCATCGTCGCCGAGCAGGCCGGAGAGGAAGGGGTGGTCGAAGGGCGATGCGGTCATGGGTTGCTCGTTCGTGGTCGTGGCCCCCTCATCCGGCTGCCGCCACCTTCTCCCCGAGGGGAGAAGGGATTTGAAGGCAGCGCCGGCGCCTATGGGCTGTCATCTCGTATGGCACATCCCCTCTCCCCTCGGGGAGAGGGAAGGGTGAGGGGGCTACGGGCGCCGGGCTCTCCGTACAAGCCGCTGGCCAGCCCCTCAAATATCCAAAAACACCGTCTCGTTGGCACCCTGCAGATAGATGTCGAAATGGCAGGTGGCGCCGTCGCGGGTGGCGATCACGGTGGCGACCCGCTCGCGATGTTCGATGCGCTGAAGCAGCGGGTCGGCGGCGTTGGCTTCCGTCTCCTCCGGGAAGTACATGCGCGTATGCAGGCCGATATTGATGCCGCGGGCGACGATCCAAAAGGTGATGTGCGGGGCTTGTCTGCGGCCGTCCTTGAAGGGGACGCGGCCGGGCTTGATGGTTTCGAAGCTGTAGACGCCGTCTTCAGCGCGGGTTGGGCAGCGGCCCCAGCCGGTAAAATTGGGATCGGCGGCGCCGCGCATTTCCGAGGGGCTATTATAGAGGCCGGCGCTGTCGGCCTGCCAGATCTCGACGACGGCATCGCGCACCAAGGCGCCGGCGCCGTCGAGAATGCGGCCGGTGACGGTGATGCGTTCGCCGAGCGTCTTGTCGTTGACCATCGCCGTGCCGAGATCGCTGTCGTAGACACCCGTTATGTCGCAGAAATTCGGCGTCAGGCCGATATGGACATAAGGCCCTGCCGTCTGCGACGGGGTTTCCTTGAGATAACCGAGCTGCTGCATGGTCAATTGCCCTCCAGCCTGTTTTCGAACATCGTCGAGCGGCGGCCGCGCAGCACGATATCGAATTTATAGGCGCGTGAATCCATCGGGATGGTGTTGCCCCAGTCGAGCGGCGCGATCAGCTGTTCGATCGCCGCCTTGTCGGGGATGGTGCCGACGATCGGACATTTCCAGATCATCGGATCGCCCTCGAAATACATCTGGGTGATCAGGCGCTGGGCAAAGCCGTGGCCGAAAACCGAGAAGTGAATATGCGCCGGGCGCCAGTCGTTGATCCCATTCGGCCAGGGATAGGCGCCGGGCCGCACCGTGCGGAAATGGTAGCGGCCTTCCTCATCGGTGACGGCACGGCCGCAGCCGCCGAAATTCGGATCGATCGCCGCCAGATAGCTTTCCTTCTTGTGGCGGTAGCGCCCGCCGGCATTGGCCTGCCAGAATTCGACCAAGGCGCCCGCAACCGGCTTGGCGCGCTCGTCGAGCACCCGTCCATGGACGATGATGCGCTCGCCGATGGCGCTTTCGCCGGGCCGCGCATAATTCAGGATCAGGTCGTTGTCGAGCTCACCAATCATCGAATGGCCGAAGACCGGGCCCGTCGTTTCGGAGATCGTGCCGTCGAGCGAGAGCAGCGCGCGCTGGGGCGCGCGCAGCACGGAGGTTTTGTAGCCGGGGGTCAGCGCCGGCGCGTGCCAAGCACGGTCGCGGGCGAAGAAGGCGCCGGTCTCCGGCTTGCGGTTCGGTAGTTCGGACATTTCTCCCCCTCAGGCCGCCTTTTCGGCGTCCATTTGTGCAAAGGTCTGTTTGGCGATCTTGATTGCATGATTGGCGGCGGGAACGCCGGCATAGATCGCCACATGCAAGAGTGCCTCGCAGACATCCTCGCGGCTCGCACCTGTGTTGGCGGTGGCGCGCACATGCATGGCGACCTCGTCGTCCTGGCCGAGAGCAGCGAGCAGGGCGATGGTCACGATCGAGCGCTCGCGCTTGCTCAGCGCCGGCCGCGACCAGACATGGCCCCAGGCGGCTTCGGTGATCAGCTCCTGGAAGGGGCGGTCGAATTCGGTCGCCGCAGCGGCCGCGCGGTCGACATGGGCGTCGCCGAGCACGGCGCGGCGGGTCGCCATGCCCTGCCGGTAGCGCTCGGAGGAGGCGGTCTCGTTCATCGGTTGGTTTCTCCAGGCGCAAGAGTTGTCAGGAAGGCGCGGATGATCGCCGTCAGCGCTTCCGGCTGCTCGACGCAGGGAATGTGGGCGCAGTCTGGGATGACCTCGTAGCGGGCACCGGGGATCAGCTTTGCTGTGGAAAGCACGAGATCGGGCGGCGTCGAGCCGTCCTGATCGCCGACGATGCAGATCGTCGGCACTGCGATCCTCTTTGCCGCTTCGGTGAAATCGGCATCGCGGATCGCTTCGCAGGCGGCGATATAACCTTCGACCGGCTGGCGCGTCAGCATGTTGCAATAGCCTGAATAGGCGGTGTTTTCGGGCCGGCGGAAGGCAGGCGTGAACCAGCGCTCCATGATGGCGTCGACGATGCTGCCGATGCCGTTTTTCTCGACCGCGGCGATGCGGGCATTCCAGCTTTCCGCCGTGCCGATCTTGTGGGCGGTGTCGCTGAGGATGAGGGCGCCGACGAGATCCGGCCGGCGCTGATAGAGCGACTGGGCGATGAGGCCGCCGACGGAGAGGCCCAAGATGACGGCGTCCTTGACCGAAAGCAGATCGAGCAGGCCGGCGAGATCGGTCGCATGATCCTCGATCGACGAGGGGAGCTGGCCGACATCGGAAAGCCCGTGGCCGCGCTTGTCGTAAAGCAGGATGGCGTAATCCCCGGCAAGCCGCACGACGACATCGCGCCAGATGCGGAAATCCGTGCCGAGCGAATTGACAAAAACGATCACCGGCCGGTCGGCGGGCGCGCCGATGACCTGATAGTGGATCGTTACGTCGTTTATGCGGGCGAACTGCACGTCAATCTCCTCAATTCAGCCGGGGCGGCCCCTCATCCGGCTGCCGCCACCTTCTCCCCGGCGCGGGGAGAAGGAGATATGCCGCACCGTCTCCGTCAACCTCAACGCCACGTTTGGCACGTCCCCTCGCCCCGCTTGCGGGGAGAGGGTTAGGGTGAGGGCATTGGCGCCCTCCGTCATGCTCGGGTTTGACCCGAGCATCCACGCGACACCCACCGGCAGCCGCGGCATGGATCCTCGGGTCAAGCCCGAGGATGACGGAATGCGGGGGTCGCTTCTTGCCAAGCTCGCCTTTGAAGCCCATCCAACCGCACATACTCCTAATCGCAAAACTGACCGGTTGATCAGGTTAAGTAAAATGATATTTATAGGCCTTTCGATAACCCTGGAGTTATGTGAACGATGATCGACAGCCGCGTCAAGTTTCGCCACCTGCAGACCTTTGTCGAGGTGGCGCGGCAGAAGAGCGTCATGAAGGCGGCCGAATTGCTGCATGTCAGCCAGCCGGCGGTGACGAAGACGATCCGTGAGCTGGAGCAGGCGCTGGGTGTCGACGTCTTCGAACGTGACGGCCGCGGCATCAAGATTACCCGCTACGGCGAGGTCTTTCTGCGGCACGCCGGGGCGGCGCTGACGGCTTTGCGCCAGGGTCTCGATTCCGTCTCGCAGGAGCAATTCGCCGACGCGCCGCCGATCCGGATCGGCGCCCTGCCGACAGTGTCGTCGCGCATCATGCCGCGGGCGATGGAACTCTTCCTCAAAGAGCGGACCTGGAGCCGGGTGAAGATCGTCACCGGCGAGAACGCCGTGCTGCTGGAGCAGCTTCGTGTCGGCGATCTCGACATCGTCGTCGGCCGTCTGGCGGGGGCCGAGAAGATGGCGGGCTTTTCCTTCGAGCATCTTTATTCCGAGCAGGTGGTGTTTGCCGTGCGCGCCGGCCATCCGCTGCTCGACGGCGGCCAATCGCCCTTTGCCGGTTTCGGCGATTACACGGTGCTAATGCCGACGCGGGGGTCGATCATCCGGCCGGTGGTCGAAAATTTCCTCATCGCCAACGGCGTCTCCAGCCTGCCGAACCAGATCGAGACGGTGTCGGATTCCTTCGGCCGAGCCTTCCTGCGCTCGAGCGACGCGATCTGGATCATTTCCAACGGCGTGGTCGCCGATGACGTCGCCGACGGGCGGCTGGCGCTGCTGCCGGTCGATACCAGCGAGACTAGAGGGCCGGTCGGGCTGACGATGCGCGCCGATGCCGTACCGTCGGTGCCGCAATCGATCCTGATGCAGACGGTCCGCGAGGCGGCGGGCGAGTTGTCCTGAGCCTCGGCTCTTTAAATCTGCTTGTGAATTGCCCAGATTTGGACTATGTCTAATTCAAGACAGGAGGCTGTTATGCAGCATGCACGACACAGGGCGCAACGGGAAAGCCTGGAGCCGCAGCGGCTGGAAACCAGCCGGTTTGCAGCGGCGAACCGCAAAAGGCTGAGTGCACCGGCCTTGCGAACCTTCCTGGCGATCGCCGATCTTTGGGGCTTGAGCGAAGAGCAGCGTCTGCTCGTGCTCGGCTACCCCTCCCGGTCGACCTATCACAGCTGGGCCAAGCAGGCGCGTGAGCATGGGGCCTTCACGCTCGATGTCGATACGCTGACCCGGATCTCCGCCGTGCTCGGTATCCATCAGGCGCTCGGCGTGCTGTTTGCCGACGAACGCGCCGCCGTTGCCTGGCTGCGCATGCCGCATCAGGCGCCGGTTTTCGGCGGGTATCCGCCACTCGATATCGTGACCAACGGAACCCAGGACGGGTTGATGACCGTGCGCCGGTTTCTCGATGGCGCAAGAGGCGGTGTCTACATGCAGCCGAATAGGCTTGACGAGGCCTTCACACCTTACGAAGACGCGGACATCGTCTTCCGGTGAGCGCGCGTTTTGCCCAAGCGCCGCGTCCCTCCTACCGGCTCATCCCATCGCAATTTCCGCCGATCGGACTTTTCGATACGGTGACGCGGGCGGCCGATCTCGAAGCCGTAATGGACCTCGTCGGCTGGACCAATGATCGCCTCGTCGCCGATCGCATCCAGCGACTTCCCGAGGATGAATGGGTTTACGGCACGCCGAATGCCAGCATCGTGATGGCGGCGTTCCTGCACGTCGCTCCCGGCGGCATGCGCTTCAACGGCCCCGATCTCGGCGCCTGGTATGCCGCCGATGCTCTGACGACAGCCGCCGCCGAGGTCGGCCATCATTTGAGGCGAGAGGCAGTCGCCCGCAGCGTGGCGACGATGGCGCGCACCTATCGAAGCTATGCGGCCACGCTGATCGGCGACTATCTCGATATTCGCGGCGAGCAGACATTGCGGCCCGATGTCTATGACGGCGCGAGCTATGCGGCGTCGCAAGTGCTTGGTGAAGAGGTGCGATTGAGTGGCGGCGCCGGCATCCTCTATGACAGCGTCCGGCTGAGGGGTGGCGTCAACATCGCCGCGCATCGGCCGCGCAACATTCGCGATGTGCTGCAGGCCGACCACTTCGAAATCACCGTTTTCGCCGCCGACCGGCGCATCGATGTCAGGAAGCTCGCGGCCTAGATCACAACACGCTCCGCCCAGGCCTTTGCCGTCTTCGCCATCGTGGCGAGGTGATCGCCAGCGGAGAAGCCGGAGATTTTCTTGCGCGGCTTCAGGTCGTGGTCGCCGTCCTCGAGCCAGAGGATTTCGATCCGGTCAGAGAGATCGTAGCCCGGCACCTCGTCCCGCGTGCCGAATTCGTCGCGCGTTCCCTGGCAGATCAGCGCGGATGTTGTCAGCCCCTTGAGGTGAGCGGTGCGCAGTTTGGTCGGCTGGCCGGGCGGATGGAAGGGATAGCCGAGGCAGAGCAGGCCGGCGATCTTGCCCCTGCCATGGAGATCGTCGGCGATCATGCTGGCGACCCGGCCGCCCATCGACTTGCCGCCGATGATCAGCGGGCCGCTGACGCCGAGTTCGGCAATCGCCGCTTCATATTCGGGATTGAGCGTTTCGGCCCGCGGCGGCGGCTTGCGGGCTCCGGTACGGCGGGCGGCCATATAGGCGAATTCAAACCTGATTACCCTGAAGCCGACGCCGGCAAGCGCTTCCGCCGCTGCTGTCATCGACGCCGAATCCATCGGCGCGCCGGCGCCATGGGCCAATAGGATGGTGAAGCGCGCATCCTGCGGCCCCTGGAGCAGAAATCTGTCGAGCATCGGCAATCCTCCATAGCGTCATCGGAACCATCTCTACGGCCGCGACTTCTTGCCTGAAAGGAGACAGACAATGTCGACGAATGACGAAAACGTAAAGCCTGAGCAGCGCCGCCCCAACGATGTCAGCACTGTTCCCGACAAGCCGGAGCCTGCCGATGCAGAATCGCTGGCGCCACCGACGGTGCAGCCGGCTGGGGCGGCCGACAAAAGCGAACGGCCGGTCGTCAACCCCGTAACCGGCGTCGCTTTTTAGGGATCGCAAAATTATGATGCCGATCGGCCCTTGAAACCGCGGCGGAGAGGGCGCATATACCAGCCCTGCCTGAAAAATGGATGCGTGGGTATCGACGTCGTCGAACCCTTTGCTGTCCGACAGGATAAGGGCGCTCCCCGCAAGGGTCGAGCGCCCTTTTTGCTTTTCAGACATGCGTTCGCGGAAGCGTTTGTGTCGATCCGGGCGACCGTGACGAACTCCCACCATACTCTATATAGCACTTCGGAATCCCGAAATTGGTTGGCGCATTCAAATCATTGCCTGTTTTTCCGCAGTGCCTCCGTGAAAAGCCCGGCGGATTTCGGAATCCCGAAGCGGCAGTCCTTCGGGATTCCGAAGTGGGATTTTTTCTTGCCGCCGTTTTTTCGCCGGCGCTGTCGATTTTCGCATCCGCCGATCGTCATCCTAACGATGTGCTGCAATCGTGCGGCAACAGAAGGAGGAAATGTCATGGATCATCAGCATCTCGTCCCCGCCGCTGTGCTTGCGGCAAAGAACGGCGTCCGCTTTCCCAATGAGAGCCAGGAATATCGTAGCGCCCGCGACGCGCTGCTCGCCGAAGAGATCGAATTGCGCCGCCATATCGAACGTGTGGCCGTCCAGCGCCGGGCGCTGCCGCCGGGCGGCGAGGTGAAGAAAGACTACCGTTTCGAAGGCGTCGACGGGCCGATCGGTTTCAGCGAACTCTTCGCCGACAAGGAAACGCTGGTCGTCTACAGCTACATGTTCGGGCCGCAGCGGGAGCGCCCGTGCCCGATGTGCACCTCGCTGCTGTCGGCCTGGGACGGCGAGGTGCCTGATATGCTGCAGCGCGTCGGGCTTGCCGTCGTCGCCCGCTCGCCGATCGAACGGCTGCTCGCCTTCAAGAAGGAACGCGCTTGGCATCACCTGCCGCTTTATTCCGACACGACGGATGAATACAGCCGCGACTATCACGCCATCGGCAAAGACGGCAGCGATGACGCCGCTTTCAACGTCTTCACCCGGCGCGACGGCACCATCCGCCATTTCTGGAGCGGAGAGATGGGCGGGGTGACGGCCGACCCCGGCGAGGATCCGCGCGGCGCGCCCGATCTGATGCCGCTCTGGACCGTGCTGGATTCAACGCCGGAAGGCCGGGCGCCGGATTGGTATCCGAAGCTGTCCTATTGAGGTCGTGGGCCGTCAGCCGGTGGAGCGGTTTCTCGACGTTTCGATCCATTCGAGATTGGCGACCGAAGCCTCCGGCAGCGGTGACGGATCGACCTCGTAGACATAGCCGGCGAGCATGTCGGCGGCGCGTTCGGCTGCCTTGATCTTCGCCTCGGTTTCCGCGACCGCCTTGCCAATCGCTTCGATGCGGGCGCGGAACATGTGAGCGAGCACATCGCGGCCGGACTGTTTTTCGAGCCGTTCCAGATGCAGGCCGATGCGCGAGGCGTGGCGTTCCAACTCGCTCTTGCTGAACCGCGCCTTGCGCAGTTCCTCGGAAAGGCTTTCCTGCATGACGGCGACGGGATCGAAACTTCCGGGCACGCGCTCGTCGAGCACGGCGTCGGTGACGAGCTTTTCGATCATGACGAGCGCCTGCAACTCGGCGGCGTCGGCGAGTTCGACGTCATAGCCGGTATCGTCATAAACCTTGCGGCGGACGGGATCGAGAAGCAGCCCATAGGCTTTCTGCAACTTGTCGAAAGCCTCTGTATCCCCGCCCGAATCGGGGTGGGCGACCTTGGCCAGACGCCGATAGGCGGCCTTCAGCTGCGCTTCGTTCGCATCGCGTTCAACGCCGAGAATATCGTATGGATCCGTCACGCCTGCTCCCCTGCTGCCCCTGGGTATCGCGGGCAGTCTAGGTCTTCTTCTGCATCAGAAAGGCGAAGTTTAGACCGAAAGCAGGAATGACGTCCATGGCCCGAAATAGCAACGGTTCACGCGAATACCCGGGCCGTTTTTCGATTGTCCATTTTTTTCAAGCTGTTGGACCAAGATCAGCCGGCGGCGATCGAAGCGACATAACATGTCGCGTCACCATCGATTTTGAGTTCGGTTCCCGCCGCATCCGTCATCAGCAGCGCGTCGCCGACCGCAAGCCTGCCGGTCTCGTCGCCCTGCCGGAACGACAGGCTGCCGCGGTGGCAGAGCAACAAACATGTCGACGCCGTCAGCGGCAGGGTCCTGCCGCCATCGATTTCGAGCCGCACCAGCGTGTGAACAAGCACCGCGCGGCGGGTCATGACATTGAGATCGGTGATCGCGCCGTCCTGGAGGCTGGCCGCGACCGGGATATCCGCCGGGAAGGCGAGGGGATCGCTCGCCGTCGTCAGCAGCGCCGGCGCCCTGCCTTTGATGTCGAGCGTCATGCCGTTGCCGTTAAGGATCGCCAGCGTGCGGTCGATGCCGGGAAAGATCGAGAACGGCCCGTCCGTTGCAACAGTCGCCATGCTGACGCGCCAGTCGAAGCCGGCAAGGCCGGCATCTTCGGGCGAAACGGCGATCTCCACCGTTTCGCCGCCACCGTTTTTCCACGGCATGCGCTTGTGGTCGCCGGCGCGCAGGATCCGCATGAGGCTCAGTTCCCGAGAATGCCGGGCAGGCGCAGGCCCTTGTCCCTCGCGCAGTCGAGGGCGATGTCGTAGCCGGCATCGGCGTGGCGCATGACGCCGGTCGCCGGATCGTTCCAGAGCACCCGCTCGAGGCGCTTGGCCGCATCGTCGGTGCCATCGGCGCAGATGACGACGCCCGAATGCTGGGAGAAGCCCATGCCGACGCCGCCGCCATGATGCAGCGATACCCAGGTGGCGCCCGAGGCGGTGTTGAGCAGCGCGTTCAGCAGCGGCCAGTCGGAGACGGCGTCCGAGCCGTCCTTCATGGCTTCGGTTTCGCGGTTCGGCGAGGCGACGGAACCGGAATCGAGGTGGTCGCGGCCGATGACGATCGGGGCGGAAAGCTCGCCATTCCTGACCATTTCATTGAAGGCCAGAGCCAGGCGGTGGCGGTCGCCGAGGCCGACCCAGCAGATGCGCGCCGGCAGGCCCTGGAAGGCGATGCGCTCTCTGGCCATGTCGAGCCAGTTGTGCAGGTGGGTATTGCCGGGGGTCAGTTCCCTCACCTTGGCATCGGTCTTGTAGATATCCTCCGGGTCGCCCGACAAGGCGGCCCAGCGGAAGGGGCCGATGCCGCGGCAGAACAGCGGTCTTATATAGGCCGGCACGAAGCCCGGGAAGGCGAAGGCGTTTTCCAGGCCTTCTTCCTTGGCTACCTGGCGGATGTTGTTGCCGTAGTCGAGTGTCGGAATACCGGCGTTCCAGAAGGCGATCATCGCCTCGACATGCTCGCGCATCGAGGCGCGCGCCGCTTTTTCCACGGCCTTCGGATCGCTCTCGCGCTTGGCCTTCCATTCGGCCATCGTCCAGCCCTTCGGCAGGTAGCCGTTGATCGGGTCATGCGCCGAGGTCTGGTCGGTGACCATGTCGGGGCGGATGCCGCGGCGGACCATTTCCGGCAGGATTTCGGCGGCATTGCCGAGCAGGCCGACGGACTTGGCTTCGCCTGATTTGGTCCAGCGGTCGATCATCTCGAGCGCCTCATCAAGCGTCTCGGCCTTGGCGTCGAGATAGCGGGTGCGCAGGCGGAAATCGATCGAGTCAGGATTGCACTCGACGGCGAGGCAGCAGGCGCCGGCCATTACGGCGGCGAGCGGCTGGGCGCCGCCCATGCCGCCGAGGCCGCCAGTCAGGATCCACTTGCCCTTGAGGTTACCGCCATAATGCTGGCGGCCGGCCTCGACGAAGGTCTCGTAGGTGCCCTGCACGATGCCCTGCGTGCCGATATAGATCCACGAGCCGGCCGTCATCTGGCCGTACATGGCAAGGCCCTTCTTATCCAGCTCGTTGAAATGATCCCAGGTCGCCCAATGCGGCACGAGGTTGGAATTTGCGATCAGCACGCGCGGCGCATCCTTGTGGGTGCGGAAGACGCCGACCGGCTTGCCGGATTGGACGAGCAGCGTTTCTTCTTCCGTCAGCGTCTTCAGCGTCGCGACGATGCGGTCGAAGTCCTCCCAGGTGCGGGCAGCGCGGCCGATGCCGCCATAGACGACGAGCTCGTTCGGATTTTCCGCCACGTCGGGATCGAGATTGTTCATCAGCATGCGCAGCGGCGCTTCGGTCATCCAGCTCTTGGCATTGAGCTCGTTGCCGCGGGGCGCATGGATTTCGCGGATATTGTGGCGTGGATTGCTCATGGCGGTTCCCCTGTCGAGTGATCGTTATCGTTTCAGGCCTGGCGCGATCTGTTCGATGCGCACCAGAATGTCTTTGAGATGGACGCGAAGCCTGTCCGCTTTCGCGGTATCGTAGGCAAAGGGTGGTGCTTCGGCCTGCAGATGGGTCGATTGCGCAAGCTCCATCTGGATCGCATGCACGCCGGTCTCCGGCCTGCCATAATGGCGCGTCGTCCAGCCGCCCTTGAAGCGGCCGTTGAGCACGCTGTCGTAGCCTTCCGCGGCTTCGACGACGGTGAGCGTCGCCTGCTCGATGGCGCCGTCGCAGGTCTTGCCCATATCGGTGCCGATGTTGAAATCCGGCAGCTTGCCTTCGAAGAGGAAGGGAATGTGCGAGCGGATCGAGTGGCAATCATAGAGGACCGCCACGCCATGCATTGCTCTGACGCGCTCGATCTCGGCGGCAAGAGCGGCGTGGTAGGGCGCATGAAAATCCCGCAGCCGGGCGGCGATATCGGCCTCGTCGGGCGCCTGCCCATCCTTCCAGATCGCCTTGCCGTCGAAATCCGTCTCGGGAACGAGGCCGGTGGTGTTCTGGCCGGGATAGAGGCTGACGCCCTCTGGATCGCGGTTGGCGTCGATCACATAGCGGTGGAAGGTGGCGCGCACGGTCGTGACATCATTGAGCAGCCCGTCATAGAGCTCGTGGATGTGCCAGTCGGTATCGGCGAGAATCCGGCCGTTGTCGTTGAGGCGGTCGTAGATCTCGGGCGGGACCTCGGTGCCGGTATGGGGGAAAGCGAGGATGACGGGGGAGGTGCCCCGATGGATTTCGAAGACGGGATTGGTCATGGCAAAAACCCCTCCCCAACCCCTCCCCACAAGGGGGAGAAGCTAGAGCCAGCCGCATGGTCTGCGTTCAAGATTGAATGCAGCCGGGGCCGCAGGTTAAGCCCCTCCCCATTGTGGGGAGGGGTTGGGGAGGGGACTTTCTTCTTCACAATCATTTCAACCCTCCAAAACCGGCAGAATGCCATTCGAAACCGAAGCATTCAGTGCGCCCGTCGCCACCAGCTCGGCCGCCGCGGCGAGGTCGTTCGCCATATAGCGGTCGCTGTCGAGGCTCGGCACCTGGCTGCGGATTGCGGCGATCGCCTTCAAAAGCTCCGGGCTGGTGGCAAGCGGCGCGCGCAGCTCGACCCCTTGCGCAGCGGTCAGCGCCTCGATGCCGATGATGCCGAACAGGTTCTCGGTCATGCCGAGCAGGCGCCGGGCACCGTGGCAAGCCATCGAGACATGGTCTTCCTGATTGGCCGAGGTCGGGGTCGAATCGACCGAGGCCGGGTGCGACATTTGCTTGTTCTCCGACATCAGCGCCGCCGAGGTGACCTCGGCAATCATCAGGCCGGAGTTCAGGCCTGGCTTTTTGGCGAGGAAGGCCGGCAGGCCGTAGGAAAGTACCGGATCGACCAGCAGCGCGATGCGTCGCTGCGAGATCGCGCCGATCTCGCAGACGGCAAGGGCTATCTGATCGGCGGCGAAGGCGACGGGTTCGGCGTGGAAGTTGCCACCGGAGACAACCGAGTTGTCCGACAGCACCAGCGGATTGTCGGTGACGGCATTGGCCTCGATTTCAAGGGTGCGGGCGACCGAACGCAAGAGGTCGAGGCAGGCGCCGTCCACCTGCGGCTGGCACCGGATGCAATAGGGATCCTGTACGCGCTCGTCGCCCTCGATATGGCTCTGGCGGATGACGGAGTTTTCGAGCAGGCCGCGAAGCGCGGCTGCGGTATCGATCTGGCCCTTGTGGCCGCGCAACGTGTGGATATCGGCGTGGAAGGGCGCCGAGGACCCCATGGCTGCGTCGGTCGACATGGCGCCGGTGATGAGCGCCGACTGCGCGGCGCGATGGGCGCGGAAGAGGCCAGCGAGCGCCAGCGCCGTCGAGGTCTGTGTGCCGTTGATCAGCGCCAGGCCTTCCTTGGCGGCGAGCACGATAGGTTTCAGTCCGGCCTTTTCCAGGGCCACTGCACCGGAAAGTCGTTCGCCGGCGAAGAAGGCTTCGGCCTCGCCCATCATCACCGCCGCCATATGGGCGAGCGGGGCAAGATCGCCGGAGGCGCCGACCGAGCCCTTTTCCGGGATCAGCGGAATAACGCCCGTATCCAGCATGCCTTCGATCAGCCGCACCAGCTGCAGCCGGACGCCGGAGGCGCCGCGCCCGAGCGAAACAAGCTTCAGCGCCATGATCAGCCGGACGATATTTTCCGGAAGCGGCGCGCCGATGCCGCAGCAATGCGACAGGATGAGATTGCGCTGCAGCGTGGCGACGTCGGCGCTGTCGATCTTGATCGAGGCGAGTTTGCCGAAGCCGGTATTGATGCCGTAAACCGGCGCATTGCCGGCGGCGATCTCGGCGATGCGGGCGGCGGCCTTGGCGATGCCGGCATCGAAGGCGGGATCGAGCCTGGCCGGCGCACCGGTCCAATAGATGGTCTCGAGATCCTTGAGCGAGACGGAGCCCGGGTGGAGCGTGATGGTCATCGACCGTTCCTTTCGCCCTTGAAGACGCGTGCGTGAAGCGGATTGAAGCCGATGCGGTAGACGAGCTCGGCAAGGCTCTCGATATTCCAGACGGCGAGATCGGCGGATTTGCCGGATTCGAGCGTGCCGGTCTCGCCGATAAGGCCGAGCGCACGGGCGCCTTCGCGGGTGGCGCCGGCGATGCATTCCTCGACGGTGAGGCCGAACAGCGTTGCCGACATGTTCATGGTCAGCAGCATCGAGGTGAGCGGCGAGGTGCCGGGATTGCAGTCGGTGGCGATCGCGAGCGGCACGCCCGCCCGGCGCAACGCTTCCACCGGCGGCTTCTGTTTTTCATGGATGGCATAGAAGGCGCCGGGCAGGAGCACGGCGACGGTGCCGGCCGCGGCCATTGCGGCAACGCCCTCCTCGTCGAGATATTCCAGATGATCACAGGACAGCGCGCCATAGGCGGCAGCCAGCTTGGCGCCGCCGAGATTGGAGAGCTGCTCGGCATGCAGCTTGACCGGCAGGCCGAGCGTTTTGGCCTTGTCGAAGACGCGGGCGATCTCGACTGTCGAAAAAGCGATGCCTTCGCAGAAGCCGTCGACGGCATCGGCAAGGCCGAGGTTGTACATGTCGTCGAGGCCAGGCAGCACGACATCGTCGAGATAGTCGCCGTTGCGGCCCTTGTATTCCACCGGCGTCGCATGCGCACCGAGATAGGTGGTGGCAACGCGCACCGGCCTGATATGGCTGAGCAGGCGGGCGCTCTGCAGCATCTTCACTTCGCCGGTCCGGTTGAGGCCATAGCCGGATTTGATCTCGACAGTGGTCACGCCTTCGGCAAGCAGCGTATCGAGCCGCGGCAGTGCTTCGGCGACGAGTTCCTCGACCGACAGCGCATTGGTCGCCTGAACCGAGGAGACGATGCCGCCACCGGCCCGCGCGATCTCTTCGTAGGTCGCGCCTTCAAGGCGCATCTCGAATTCTCGAGCGCGATTGCCGCCGTGAACGATATGGGTGTGGCAGTCGACGAGGCCTGGTGTCACCCAGCGGCCTTCGAGATCGACGATGTCGGAGCGTTCGATAGCCGATGCCGGCAGCTCGCTTTCGGCGCCTGAGAAGGCGATGCGGCCGTTTTCGATCAGAACGGCGCCCTTTTCGACGATGCCGAGCCCGGCTTTGTCAGGCGCGAGCGTCGCCAGGCGCGCATTGCGCCACAGCGCCGGCCTGACCTCGGCGGATGCGGTTCCTTCAGAAAAATTGTTCCCGGTCATCAGCTTTGCGCCTTTCCTTATGCTGAAACATGTATATACATAATAAGCAGGTGACAAGAGAAATTTTGCGCGCTCTTCTGGAAAAGAAAGATCGGCGGCGCGGCAGAAGGGGAGAAAAGGCCATGACCGTACTTCACGCGAGGACTGCTCTGACGCCGCAAGGCTGGCAGAAGGACCTGCGGCTGACGCTCGAGGCCGGGCGCATCGCCCGGCTCGAGGTGGGCGTTGCCTCCGCGCCCGGTGATGAGCGCCATGCTCTGATCGTTCCGGCCATCGGCAACCTGCACAGCCACGCCTTCCAGCGGGCGATGGCCGGTCTTGCCGAAGTGCGCGGCCCGGCAAACGACAGCTTCTGGAGCTGGCGCACGGTCATGTACAAGTTCGCTTTGGCGATGACGCCTGAACATGTCGAGGCGGTTGCCGCCAAGCTTTATGCGGAGATGCTTGAGGCTGGCTTTTCCCGCGTCGGCGAATTCCATTATCTCCATCACGACAGGGATGGCGGCACCTATGCCAATATCGCCGAGCTTGCCGAACGTATCGGTGCGGCAAGCGAAGAGACCGGGATCGGTCTGACCCTCCTGCCGGTCTTCTACGCCCATTCCGGTTTCGGCGGCGCTCAGCCGATCGACGGCCAGCGGCGTTTCATCAATTCGCTCGAAAGCTTCGAAAGGCTGATGGAGGGATGTCGGGCAGTGACTGGCCGGCTCGACGGCGCCGAACTCGGACTTGCGCCGCACAGCCTGCGCGCCGCAACACCGGAGCAATTGGCGAAGCTCGTGCCGATGGCGGGCGATGGCCCGATCCATATTCATGTCGCCGAGCAGGTGAAGGAGGTCGAGGACTGCGTCGCCTGGTCGGCCGCGCGGCCGGTGCAATGGCTGCTCGATCATATGCCAGTGGATGAGCGCTGGTGCCTGATCCATGCGACTCACATGACCGAGGACGAGACGCGGCGTATGGCGAATAGCGGCGCGATCGCCGGCCTCTGCCCGATCACCGAGGCCAATCTCGGCGACGGCGCCTTTGCCGCGCCCCTTTTCCTTCAAGAGGGCGGCCGTTACGGCATCGGCTCGGATTCCAACGTGCTGATCTCCTTGCCGGAAGAATTGCGCCAGCTCGAATATTCGCAGCGCCTGGCGCTGCGCGCCCGCAATGTCGTCGCAGCACCCGGCGGTTCGACGGCGCTTTGCCTGTTCAACCAGGCGCTTGCCGGCGGCGGTGCGGCGCTGAAAGCCCCGGCCGGTATCGCCGAAGGCCATCACGCCGATCTCGTTTCGCTCGATATGTCAGCCGTTCCCTATCTCTCCGGCGATCAGATCCTCGATCACTGGCTGTTTGCCGGCGGCATTTCCATCGATTGCGTCTGGGCGCGCGGCCGCAAGCAGGTGGTGGGTGGGCGTCATGTCGGGCGCGAGGCTATCGACCGGCGGTTCCTTGCCGCGATGGGCGAATTGCTGGCTGGCTGAAAAAGCGCTTTTCATAAGCAGGCATTCGATCTAGAGCGGGAGATCAATGGGAACGTGGCGATGAACCAAAGCAGGGATCCCACCTTGCACCAGCGCATCCTCGGCGAGATCGAGGGCCGTATCGTCTCGGGCGAATGGCCGCCGGGACACCGTATTCCCTTCGAGGTCGATCTCGCTACCCAATATGACGTCTCGCGCATGACGGTGAACAAGGTGCTGACCCAGCTCGCCAAGGCCGGCCTCATCGAGCGCCGCAAGAAATCCGGCAGCTTCGTCACCCAGCCGCAGGCGCAATCGGCCGTTCTCGAAATCCACGACATCAAGGCCGAGGTGCAGTCGCTGAACCTGCCCTATTCCTACGCGGTGTCGAAGACGGCGAGCCGCAAGGCCAAGGCTGAGGACAGCCGCCGGCTGGAGCTGCCTGTGGCGTCCTCGGTCGTCGAGGTGGTCTGCATCCACAATGCCGGCACGCGGCCCTTCTGCCTGGAGGAGCGGCTGATCAGCCTTGCGACCGTACCTGAGGCCGCCGATGCCGATTTCCTGACGGTGGCGCCGGGGCCGTGGCTGCTCAACCAGGTGCCGTGGAGCACCGCCGAACACCGGATCCACGCCGTCTCCGCCAGCGCCGAGGTGGCGGCGGCCCTCGACATCGCCCGCAACACCGCCTGCCTGGTGGTCGAGCGCCGCACCTGGAGTGGCGCCGGGCCGGTGACCCATGTGCGCTTCACTTATCCCGGCGATCGCCACGCCCTGGTGGCGCGTTTCACGCCGGCGTCGCAATAGCAGTAGCCGGAGGTTCCATATACAATGTCGCGGGTGTTTTAGTCTTCGAACATCTTGCCGCTGCGCGCCTCGAGCCGGTAGCGATAGCCGGGATAGACGAGGCGGGCTGTGGAGACCACCTGTTTTGCCGACCATGTGCGCCGGCGGATCGTCAGGCAGGGTTCGGTCTTCAGGATGGTCAGGAGCTTGCATTCCCAGGCCTGCGGCATCGCTGCCTCGACGACGTGCTCGGAGCCGCTGAGCGGGGCGGCCGCCGTCAGATAGGCGTTCGGCGTCAAGGTGGTGAAATCCTGGTCGAGATATTCGGGGGCGGCCTCCGGATGGACGAAACGGTCCTCGATCTGCACCGGAACACCGTTTTCGCTGTGCACGATCAGTGAGTGGAAGACTGCCGCGCCGATCGCAAGTTCGAGCGCGTCGGCGATCTCCGGAGAGGCCGTTTCCTGGGCGAGAACGACGACGGAGGCCTCATGGACATGGCCGCGTTCGGCGATTTCCTCGGCGATGTTGCGCACCTCGAACAGCGCCGAATAGCCCTTGCGTTCGGCGACGAAGGAGCCGACGCCCTGGATGCGGACGAGTTCGCCTTCATTGGCAAGTTCGCGCAGCGCCCGGTTGGCGGTCATCTTGCTGACGCCGAGCTCGACGACCAGCTCGTTTTCCGACGGCACGCGGTATTTCGGCGGCCATTCGCCGCTGTGGATGCGGTCGAGGATCACCTGCTTGACGCCGGCGTAAAGCGGCGTGCTATCATTTTCCGCCAGTTCGCGCTTCATCTCGCCGGAACGCTTCATTGCCTATTCCTTTTGCACGAATGGAATTCGCCACCTAAATCGACTTTCCTCTTGCATATCACAAAATATCTCATATGGTACCATATACAACCTCCCAATCAGTCCTGGACACAGAAATAGGACGGAAAGGGCAAGCCGGCGAAGATCGGCGTGGTGCCGCAAGGTCTGTTTCAACTCCAGAGGAGAATTCATCAATGAAATTCAGCACAATCCTGTTTTGCGGCGTCGCCGCTCTTTCCGCCTTCGCAGCACCCGCTTTCGCCAAGGACTGGACGAAGGCGACGATCACGCTCGAGGGCGCCTATGCGCCGTGGAACCTCACCAATGCCGACGGCACGCTCGGCGGCTTCGAACCGGAGCTCGCCAAGGTGCTCTGCGAACGCGCCAAGATCGAATGCACGCTTGTTGCTTCCGATTGGGACGGCATGATCCCGGCGCTGAACGCCGGCAAGTTCGACGTCATCATGGACGCGCTGTCGATCACCGAAGAGCGCAAGCAGGTGATCGATTTCACCATTCCCTATGCAGCCACGCCCGCCGCCTTCGCCACCGCCAAGGACAGCCCGCTGGCGAAAGCCGCCGGCACCGGCGCCACGATCAAGATGACGCCCGGCCAGACCGGCGTGAAGGAGATCGATGCGCTGAAGGAAGCCTTCAAGGGCAAGACGATCGGCATCCAGGCGGCCACCGTCTACGCCAAGTTCGTCTATGACAATTTCGGCGATATTGCCGAGATCCGCGAGTACAAGACCGGCGCCGACCGCGACCTCGACCTGCAGAACGGCCGCATCGACCTCGGCTTCGACGACGCCGTCTATTTCGCCAATGCCTTCAAGACCGCCAACGGCGCGCTCGACTTCACCGGTCCGGAGATCGTCGGCTCGATCTGGGGCGAGGGCGAAGGCCTCGGCGTCCGCAAGGCCGATACCGATCTGCGCGACAAGTTCAGCGAGGCGATCAAGTCCGCGCTCGCCGACGGCACCGTCAAGAACCTCTCGATGAAGTGGTTCCAGGTCGACGTCAGCCCGCAGCAGTAAGCGCTTCGGCCTTTTGGCCGCAGGCGCCGGTCTCCGGCTTTGTCGCCGGAGACCGCGTGTTATTCTCGATCCAGAAAATACTGCCACGGACGGGGAACGGACGATATGGCAAGCTTGGAACTGCTTGGCTTCGGCTCGACGGGATGGGGCGCGCTGCTCATTCTCGCCACCTTGATGACGCTCGCCGTCACCGCGACGGCGTTGGCGATCGGCGCGGTGCTCGGCGCGATCGTCGCGGGGGCGAAGCTCTCCGGCAATCCCTTTCTTGTGGCGCTCGGCAATGTCTATACGACGGTGTTTCGCGGCGTGCCGGAACTGCTGATCATCTATCTCATCTATTTCGGCGGCTCCTCGGCGGTCACCGCGATCGGCAAGGCGATGGGTTTCGAGGGTTTTCTCGGCCTGCCTTCCTTTGCCGCCGGCGCGCTGGCCGTCGGCATCATTTCCGGCTCCTATCAGGCGGAGGTGTTCCGCGGCGCCTTCCTCGCCATCTCCAAGGGTGAGCTCGAGGCGGCCTCGGCGATCGGCATGCATCGCGCCATGCGCTTTCGCCGCATCATCATGCCGCAGGTGCTGCGGCTGGCCATTCCCGGCCTCGGCAATGTCTGGCAGCTCAGCCTCAAGGATTCGGCGCTGATCTCGGTCACCGGCCTTGCAGAACTGATGCGCACCAGCCAGGTGGCGGCGGGTTCGACCCGGCAATATTTCCTGTTCTTCATCGCCGGCGGCTGCCTCTATCTGATCCTGACCAGCCTTTCCGACCGCATCTTCAACGGCGCGGAACGCCGCGCCAACCGCAGCATGCCGGCATCCGCCATGGGCCAGGCGTAAGGAGGCGATGATGGATTTCACCTTTCTCGCGTCAACCATGGTTACCCTGCTCAAGGCCGTGCCGACGACGCTGATCCTGTTTTCGCTGTCGATCTTCTTCGGCGGCCTGCTGGCGCTCGTCATCGTCTCGATGCGGGTCAGCGGCAACCGCTATCTGTCCGGTTTCGCCAAGGGCTACATCTTCGTCTTCCGCGGCTCGCCGCTGTTGATCCAGATGTTCCTGGTGTTCTATGGCCTCGGCCAGTTTGGCGTCATCCGCTATTCCTTCCTCTGGCCGTTCCTGCGCGAGCCGATGGTCTGCGCCGTGCTGTCGCTGGCGCTCTGCACCGCCGGCTACACGGCTGAGATTTTTCGCGGCGGCATTCGCGCCGTTTCGCCGAAGGAGATCGAGGCGGCGCGCTCGATCGGCATGTCCGGCTTCCTGCTGGTGCGCCGCATCCTGGCGCCGATCGCCTTTCGCCATGCGCTGCCGGCCTATTCCACCGAGATCGTGCTGATGATGAAATCGACGGCGCTCGCCAGCCTCGTCACTGTCTGGGAGGTCACCGGTGTCGCCCAACGGCTGATCTCGCAGACCTACCGCACGATGGAAGTCTTCCTCTGCGCCGCGATCATCTATCTCGTGCTGAACTTCATCATCCTGCAGGGCATGGCCCTGCTCGAATATTCGCTGTCCCGACACCGCCGCGCTGCGCCGCAGCCGCTGAAGGCGTAAGCGGTTTTTGAAGATTGGAGCAATCATGCCAGGCGTTACCCGACTTTCGGTCCGCAATATCCGCAAGAGCTTCGGCACACACGAGGTCCTGCGCGGCATTTCCCTCGATGCTGAGGACGGCGATGTAATTTCGCTGCTCGGCGCCTCCGGCTCCGGCAAATCCACCTTTCTGCGCTGCATCAACATGCTCGAAACCGCAAGCGACGGCGAGATCTGGGTCGATGGCGAGCACATCGAGATGGTGCACAAGAACGGGCGTAGCAAGCCGGCGAGCCAGAAGCAGGTGGACCATATCCGCTCCGAGCTCGGCATGGTGTTCCAGTCCTTCAATCTCTGGTCCCATATGACGATCCTGCAGAACGTCATCGAGGGCCCGATCCATGTGCTGAAGCGGCCGCGCGCCGACTGTATTGCCGAGGCCGAAGCGCTGCTCGAAAAGGTCGGGATCGCCGATAAACGCCATGCCTATCCCGCCCATCTCTCCGGCGGCCAGCAGCAGCGCGCCGCAATCGCCCGCGCTTTGGCGATGAAGCCGAAGGTGATGCTCTTCGACGAGCCGACCTCGGCGCTCGATCCGGAACTCGTCGGCGAGGTGCTGCGCGTCATGCGCGCGCTTGCCGAAGAAGGCATGACCATGCTCGTCGTCACTCATGAGATGAGCTTTGCCCGCAACGTCTCCAATCGCGTCGTCTTCATGCGCGAAGGGCTAGTCGAAAGCAGCGGCAAGCCCGACGACATGTTCACCGGCGGCGCCACACCCGCCTTCCGCCAGTTCATCGGCCATTTCGGAAGCGGTCAATGACGATCACCATCGAGACTGTGCTGACCTGGCGCGGTGTCGCGCGCGTCGGGGCAGGGGAAGCGCTGGCGCTGTCGCCGGCCGCCTGGGCGCGGGTCGAGCAGGCAAGCCGCATCGTTGCGCGCATCGTCGAGACCGGCGTGCGCGCCTATGGCGTCAACACCGGCGTCGGAGCGCTCGCCGATACCGTGGTCGACCGGGCCTCGCAGAGCCTGTTGTCACGCAGCATCGTGCTCAGTCACGCCTGCGGCGTGGGACCGCTGCTGGCGGCTCGCGAAGTGCGCGCCATCATCGCCGCCCAGATCGCCAATTTTTCCCATGGCCATTCCGGTGTGCGGCGCGAGATCGTCCAGTATCTCACGGCCATGCTGGAGCATGACTGCATTCCCGACGTGCCGTCGAAGGGCTCGGTCGGTTATCTCACCCACAACGCTCACACCGCGCTCGTCCTGATCGGCGAAGGCAGTGCCACCATGGCCGGGCGGCGCATGAGCGGCCGCGAGGCGCTGGCGGCGATCGGCCTGCAGCCGTTGGTGCTCGGCGCCAAGGAGGGCCTGAGCCTCGTCAACGGCACGGCCTGCGCAACCGGGCTGTCAGCTATCGCGCTTTCGCGCGCCGAACCGCTGCTCGACTGGGCCGATGCCATCGCGGCCCTGACGCTTGAGGCGGCAGGCTGCCAGATCGCCGCCTTCGACGAGGCGGTGCTGGCGCTGCGCCCATCTGCCGGGATCGACAAGGTCGGAGCCAGCTTGCGCGCCCGCCTCCAGGGCAGCGGCCTCGTCGCCGCCGCCTTCGGCCGGCGCACCCAGGATGCCCTCAGCCTTCGCTCGGTGCCGCATGCGCATGGCGCCGCCCGCGATGTCTTCGACAATTCCGCCCGCATCGCCGATCAGGAACTCGCTTCCGTCACCGACAACCCGGCTGTGTCGGGCACGCCGGAGAACCCGATCGTCTCCTCCGAGGCGCATGCCGTCGCCCCGGCGCTCGGGCAGGCGGCCGATAGCCTCGCCATTGCGCTCGCGCAGATCGGTGCGATCAGCGAACGGCGCATGGACCGGCTGGTCAATCCGCTGGTGAGCGGCCTGCCGCCGTTTCTGGCGAGCGATGCCGGCAGCCATTCCGGCTTCATGATCGCCCAATATACCGCCGCCGCCCTCAGCAACGAGAACCGCCGCCTCGCCGCACCCGCGGCGATGGACGGCGGCCTGACCTCCGGCCTGCAGGAGGATTTCCTTGCGCATCCGACAGCCGCCGCCGGCAAGCTGCTCGCAGTGATCGACAATGCCGAATATATTCTGGCGATCGAGCTGATGGCGGCTGCCCAGGCGCATGATTTCCTGGCGGCGACCGCGCCGCGGGCGCCAGGTACGGATCTCGTCTATCAGGCGGTGCGGCAGCGCATCTCCCATTATGGCGACGAACGGCCGCTGAACGGCGATATCGAGGCCGCGCGCAGCCTGATCCGCGAGACCGCGCCGCCGGCGATCGTTTGAACCAGAAAATTGTCAGAACGGCTTGCTGGTGGCGGAATCCTGCTTGGGCTTTTCGCCGGCCTCGAGCCGCTTGAGGCACTCACGATACGTCGGGTAGAGCTGATCCACCCGCGACAACGGCAGCGTCCAGTCACCTTCGTCGCCGGCAAAGGTCAGCTGTACGTCAGGGGTTCCGGCAAAAGCGTTCTTGATAATCTTCTTCAGGCCGCCGCTTCCTTTGCTGGCTGGCGGCCAGAGGCGAAGCGTGGTCTTGTCGAAGAATTCGGCGGCGACGACTTTCGTCATCGAACGATCGGTCAGCGTCACCTCGGTCGTGGTGCCGGCCGGAATATCCCAGCTGTCCTTGGTGACCAGCCAGAAGGTTTCTGTGACGGTCTGGCGGAATTCCATGGTCTTGCCGAGCTCGCTGTTCCACAGCAGCCGGCAATAGGCAGGGCGCTCGCTTGAGAAGCCGACCGACCATTGTCTTGCGCCACCCATCCATTCGGTCTCGCCCAAGGCGGCGACCGGCTGCAGGACAGCCGCCATCAGAACCATCGCTGTCAGAATTTTCATCGCCGAAATCATCTCCAGGACAATCCGCTCCAGCCATAACAAAAGAAGGTTGAGCTTTTGCTACCGGCTGGCTTCGAATGCCGCAAGGGCTTGAATTTGCGGCTCACCTTGCCGATCTGGCGTAGATCGACATGAAGTGAAGGAGCGTGGCGGCGGGCATGAGCGAGGTTGAACGACGCGGATTTTTGGCGAGGCTCACCGCATATGAGCCGCTGACGCTCATCATGCTGGCATCCGTCGCGGGCGGGCTGTTCGTGCTGCAGCGGCTGACGAGCGAGGTTCTCGAAGGCGAGACGCTCCGTTTCGACGAAACGATCCTGCTGGCGTTGCGACGGCCGGGTGAGCTTGGCGTGCCGATCGGCCCCGGCTGGCTGACGCATGCCGTCGGCGACATCACCAGTCTCGGTGGCATCACCGTTCTCTCGCTAATGACCGCTCTCGTCACAGTCTATCTCTTGCTTGACCGGCGCTGGCCGATCGCGATCTTCGTCTTTTCCTCGGTACTATCAGGCTGGTTGGCAAGCACACTGCTGAAGATTCTCGTCGCCAGGCCGCGTCCAGACATCGTCCCGCATCTCGTCGAGGTCAGCGATCTCAGCTTTCCCTCCGGCCACGCCATGGTCTCGGCCGTGACCTATCTGACGCTCGGGGCACTGCTGGCCCGCACGCAGCGTTACCGTTCGACGCGGATCTTCGTCATGGCCGCCGGTGTCTTCCTGGCCGTCATCATCGGCCTGAGCCGGATTTATCTCGGCGTCCATTACCCGACTGATGTCTTCGCCGGATGGTGCGCCGGGGCCCTCTGGGCGCTCGGCTGCTGGCTGATCTCGAAACGCTTCGTTCCGAGCCGAGCCCCGGGCGATGGCCTCGAAAACGGCAATGGCGACGGTGACTAGAACATAGGCTTAGAACGACTGTGGCGCCCGAATGGGGCGCCACAAGTGCTTGAGCGCTACGTACGCGGCTTCAGATTTTCCGGGTCGTAGATAGGCTTGTAGCCGACGCCGACGACTTCCACCGGATAGGTCTCGGCAAAGTATTCGACATTCAGCTTGCGACCGACCTGGCAATGCGACCAGGGCAGGTAGGCGAGCGCAATGTTCTTGCCGACTGTCGGACCGTAAGCGATCGAGGTCGTGTAAGAGCGGCGGCCGAGTTCGTCGACCAGGACCTCCCCGGTGGCGGGATCGACGACCGGCAGGTTGCCGAGCGGATAACGCTTGACGCCCGACTTGTCGGTATTCTCCGTCATCACGAGCGTGCAGAGCATGGCCGGCTGGTGCTCACGCGCCTTGTATTCCAGATGTTTTGCCTTGCCGCGGAAATCGGCTTCCTTGACCTTTGGACGGGCGAGATCGGCTTCGATCAGGTTGTACTGGGTCAGCAGGTCGGCGTTTTGCAGGCGCAGGCTCTTTTCCATGCGGCGCGAGTTTGCATAGGTCTCGACGCCGAAGGCCATCACGCCGGTCGAGCGCAGCGCATCCCAGACGGCGAGGCCGTCTTCGTATTTCATATGCAGTTCCCAGCCCTGCTCGCCGACATAAGAGATGCGGAAGGCGGTGACCGTCTTGCCGGCGATTTCGATCGGCTTGATCGCTGCGAAGGCGAAGTTTTCCTGATCGAGACCGGCCGGATCGGCCACGACCTTCTTCAGCGTGTCGCGGGCGTTCGGACCCCAGATGCCGACCGTCACGAATTTTTCCGAGACGTCGGTGATGGTGACGTCGAGGCCGCGATCTTCGGCGACGCGCTTCATATAGTGCAGGTCGCGCGGGCCGGCATCGGCGCCGTTGACGAGACGGCAGCGGTCGGCCATGCGGAAGACGGTGAAGTCGGCGCGGACCATGCCTTCGTCGTCGAGGAAGTGGGTGTAGACGCCCTTGCCGATGTTGGCATCGCCGCCGACCTTGGCGGCGCACAGCCATTCCATCAGTTCGACATGGTCAGGTCCCTCGATATCGACCATGTGGAAGTGGCTGAGATTGACGATGCCGCAATCCTCGCTCATCGCCAGATGCTCGGCATTCGACACGCGCCAGAAATGGCGGTTGTCCCATTCGTTCTCGCGGACCGGCACGCGGTCGCCATATTTCTCCAGCAGGTGCTCGTTGGCGGCATAGCCGTGTGCACGCTCCCAACCGCCCAGTTCCATGAAGTAACCGCCCAGCTCCTTTTCGCGCTCGTAGAAGGGCGAGCGCTTGGCGTTGCGGCCGGATAGATAGGGTTCGCGGGTGTGAACTGCCGGGAAATAGATCTTCTGAGCGGCTTCGTAGCAGCGGCCTTCGATGAATTCTTCGGTCAACTGATGCGGATAGAAGCGGGCGTAGTCGATGCTGTTGTGGTCGATTTCGGTACGGCCGTCGGTCATCCAGTCGGCGATCAGCTTGCCGTAGCCCGGGCCGTCCTTGACCCAGATGGCAACGCAATACCAAAGACCCCTGACCTTCTGGCTCTCGCCGCAGGACGCGCCGCCGCCGGCGGAAACCTGCAGCAGGCCGTTGAAGGAGTGACCCTCGTTATAGCCGAGTTCGCCGAGGATCGGCGTCAGTTCCATGGCGCGCTCGAGCGGCTCGATGATCTGTTCCATCTCGAGGTCACGCTGCGACGGCGAAAGGCGGGCTTCGTGCTTTTCGAGAAGTTCGCGCGGATGGCACATGCGCGGATTGTTGGCTTCGTAATAGCCCCACTCGATCTGACCGCCCTCGGTCGTCGCCGGGTCGCCGGTATCGCGCATATAGGCAGAGTTGCCCTGGTCGCGCAGCAGCGGGAAGCCGATTTCCTTGCCGGTGCCTTCAAACTCGTTATAGGGACCGAAGAAGGTGAGCGGATGATCGACCGGCATGACCGGCAGGTCTTCGCCGACCATCTCGGCGATCAGGCGGCCCCAAAGGCCGGCGCAGACGATGACGTGGTCGGCCATGATCGTGCCGCGATGGGTGACGACGCCCTTGATGCGGCCGCCTTCGACGATCAGCGACTTGGCCGGCGTATTGCCGAACACCTGCAGCTTGCCGGCCTTTTCGGCGGCATCGACCAGCTTGCCGGCAACGGTCTGCGAGCGCGGAATGACCAGGCCGGCATCCGGATCGTAAAGGCCGCCCATCACCTGGTCTTCCTCGATCAGCGGGAACTTTTCCTTGATCTCGGAAGGGCTGACATAATGGGCGCGCGTGCCGAAAGCGCGGGCCGAGGACAGCTTGCGCTTGATCTCTTCCATCCAGGCATCGTCGCCGGTGCGCGCCACTTCGAGGCCGCCGATGCGGGCGTAGTGGCCCATCTTCTCGTAGAAATCGATCGAATATTGCGTCGTCCAGACCGAGAGATAGTCGTGGCTGGTGGTGTAACAGAAGTCCGAGGCATGGGCTGTCGAGCCGATATCGGTCGGGATGCCCGACTTGTCGATGCCGACGATATCGTCCCATCCGCGCTCGACGAGATGATGCGCGATGGAGGCGCCGACGATACCGCCGAGGCCGATGATGACGACCTTTGCCTTTTCCGGAAATGCTGCCACGTGCTGTTCCTTCTACTGATCGGACGAACTAAATTTTGCCAGCCGCCCTCGACTTGCGACGCGGACATTATGCATCAGGCTGACGACCGTCATTGGTCCTACGCCGCCGAGGACCGGCGTGATTGCGCCAGCGGCGCACGCCAGGCGCCCCCGGGGATCACGGCGCTGAAATCGCCTGTAGCCGGTCGATATCGACCAGCACGATGTCGTCGGAAACAGGCTCGCGATTGTGCAGGCGGAACCAATCCATCGCTTCGCGCACGCGGTCTCCATGCGGGCCTGGATAGGCGCCAAGGCCGAGGACCCATTCGCGCACGGTCTCGCGTTCCATTCGCCCGGCCCGGTATCGGTCGCAGACGGTTTTCGCAGAGGCGACCAGATCATTGATGCTTTTCACGACGATTCCTCAGTGAACGGACGGCTCTTCATCGTCGAGAAAGGATCGAATGCCATCGCGAGCGACAGTGGCGAGGAATTCGTCGAAAGCTTCCCGGTCAGTGGCAAAGGGTTCGTCCCAGCGGATCAGATCCTCGGTCTGGGTGACGACTTCCATCGTCCAGTCTTCATTGCTGCCGGATGTGCGGAAGATATCGACGAGCACGGTGATCCCGTCATCGGTGAATTCTCCAGCCAATTCCGAGTGTTCCAGCTTTTCTTTCTTTGTCATCAGTCAGCCACCCGCGCCGGGCGGCGCGTCGTTTTCGAGATACTCTTCATATTGAACCGTTTCGGCCTCGTTGGTGTCGATCGAATTTGCGCGTTTGGCAAGGCGCACACCGGCCCCTCCACCGTTTTCCGGGATGAAAACGACGCCGCCTGCTTCCAGGGCCTGCTTCATATCCTGAAGGGTCCGGTCATAGGGCGAGCGTTTGCCCGCCTCGAAATTGGCGATCGTCGCCTTGGCGACGTTTGCGGCCGAGGAGAGATCGTCCTGCGACCAGGCCAGGAGGGCGCGCGCGGCGCGGCATTGGGCGGATGACAGGTCCGTCATGATAGCCTTGCGTCGAAAGTGTCGTGGGACGGATTATATAAAAAATGCAATCTTGCACAAGCGATGATGAGAGCATGGATGGTGAGCACGGCTGTCAGGTTCGCGATTGGCCAAGACCCCCCACAAGGGGGAGGGGCTTATATGCCGCTCCCGACGCTTTTCACTTCAACGTTTCATCTGCAGAAAGGCTGATGTTTTTTTGCAGGCGGATGCTGCGGGTTAGCCCCTCCCCCTTGTGGCGGGTGGGTAGGGGCCTTACAAACCCACCTGCACAGCGCTCCGGTTGCGTCTGACAGCTACCCCGCGTGTTACTCCACCCCCCGCATTCTTTCGACCCTTAATACTTCAGATTTATGCCCTGAAAGGGAAGGTTGATTGACTGAATATTATTAAAGTCTAATTTTTAAATTCCTGAAACACGCGCGTGGGAGGAAACAATGCGTGAGCCGGATATGCAGAAACTCGATGCACTCGTCGGCCGGCTGGTCGGTGATGTCGGCGCCGCCATGTCGGGCGCCTTGGTCGTGCTGGGCGACAAGGTGGGAATTTTCAAGGCGATGGCCGATGGGACGCCGATGAACGTCCAGCAGCTTTCGCAAAAGACCGGGGTGAAGGAGCGTTATCTTCGGGAATGGCTGAGCGCCCAGGCTGCGGCTGATTATATCGTCTATGACGAAAAAACCGATCGTTTCAGCCTGACGCCGGAGCAGGCGATGGTCTTTGCCGAGGAAAACAGCCCGGCCTTCTTCGTCGGCGCCTTCGAGGTGGTGCAATCGATGTGGATGGACGAGCCGAAGGTCGCCGACGCCTTCCGTACCGGCAAGGGCCTCGGCTGGCACGAGCACAGCACCTGCCTGTTCCGGGGAACCGAGCGCTTCTTCCGCCCGGGTTATAACAGCCATCTCGTCGCCGAATGGATACCCGCCCTGTCCGGGGTCGAGGAAAAGCTCAAGGCCGGCGCCAAAGTCGCCGATGTCGGCTGCGGCCATGGGGCCTCGACCATCCTGATGGCGCAGGCCTATCCCGCCTCCCACTTTACCGGCTTTGATTACCACGGCCCGTCGATCGATAAAGCCAAGGCGGCTGCGAAAGAGGCAGGTGTCGGTGACCGTGTGACGTTCGAGCAGAGCCGGGCGGCGGAATTTCCAGGCCGCGGCTATGATATGGTCGCGATGTTCGACTGCCTGCACGACATGGGCGATCCGGTCGGCGCCGGCCAGCATGTCAAGGAAACGCTTGGACCGAACGGCACCTGGCTGATCGTCGAGCCCTTTGCTCATGACCATCTCAAGGACAATCTCAACCCCGTCGGCCGCGTCTATTACGGCGCCTCGACGATGATCTGCACGCCGGCATCGCTCTCGCAGGAGGTGGGACTCGGGCTCGGCGCCCAGGCGGGAGAGATGAAGCTTCGCAAGGTGGCGCTCGATGCCGGCTTTACGCATTTCCGCCGCGCCACGGAAACCCCGTTCAACATGGTGTTCGAGGTGCGAGCCTAAGACAACCGGCGTCCTTCGGCGGCTATCTCAGCTTGCCGATGCTGGCATACATGCCGGTGGTGCGGAATTCCGTCGGGTTGGTGCCGTAGACTCGGCGGAAGACCTTGGAGAAATAATTCGGATCCTCGAAGCCGCACATGATGGCGACTTCCTTGACCGGCAGGAAGTCCGCCTTGGTCAGAAGCTTGACGGCGCGCTGCAGCCGCTGCTGCAGCACGAATTCGGCCGGCGGCATGCCCTCGCTCTCGGCAAAGCTGCGCGAGAAATGTGCGCGGCTGAGGCCGACGATGCCGGCAAGTTCGCTGACCGGCAACGGCTTTTCGAGATTGGCGTTGATATGGTCGATCACCGGCTGCATCAGGCTGAGTTCGGCGGCAAAGGCCGGCGAGCCGAAGACGTCGTCATAGAGCGCCATCGCCGCTTCATAGGCAATCGCCGAGGCAGCCCCCGGCGAGGTCGCGCCGGTGACGAGGCGCAGGCTGCAGTCGGCGAGGTGATCGATGGTCGAGGGCTGCAGTTTCAGCACCGGGCCGGCAGTTGATAGCACCAGCTGGTGAATGCGCAGCGTCTCCTCGCCATTCATCGAAATCCAGAAATATTCCCAGCGGTCGCCTTTCTCCAGCCAGTAGCGATGATTGTGCGGCACGAGCACCAGCAGCGTATCGCCGCCCTGAAGCCGATAATTGCGGTTCTGGTAGCGCAGCCGGCCGGTGCCGCTGATCGTGTGCTGCAGCACGGTGAAGGGCGTCTGGCCGCGCCTGCGGCCATCCCAGTCATAGGGTTCGTTCTCGCGCACTTCATAGCCGGAGCTCGTCGGCATGGCATGCAATCGCTGGCGGCCGCGGGGCAGCGAAACCGTCCTCATCGACTGTCCGTTGGCAATCAAATTCTGCAGCACAAAATTACCCCTGAAAGCATAATCCTTCTCTGGTCGGCTTCCCGATTTCGGGCATAATCCCGCTCGACAAACAGGGAAGAGACCACGGCCGAAAGAGCGGCCGGGAGGAAAACAGACAGTTTTTCGGCTTTTTCAACCGCATGCGCTAGCATGCGGCCTGATCCTTCATGGCCGTCTTTTCTGTAGCATTCGATTGGGTCGAGGTGAAGATCATGAGTTTCAAAATCGCTATCATCGGTGCGGGCAGCGTTGGTTTCACCAAGAAGCTGTTTACCGACATTTTGTGCGTTCCGGAGTTTCGCGACGTCGAATTCGCGCTGACCGATCTCAGCGAACATAATCTGGAGATGATCAAGGCGATCCTCGACCGGGTCGTCGAGGCGAACGGATTGCCGACCAAGGTGACGGCGACGACCGACCGGCGCCAGGCACTGACCGGCGCGCGCTACATCATCAGCTGCGTGCGCGTCGGCGGCCTTGAGGCCTATGCCGACGATATCAGAATCCCGCTGAAATACGGCATCGACCAATGCGTCGGCGATACGATCTGCGCCGGCGGCATCCTCTATGGCCAGCGCAACATCCCCGTCATCCTCGACTTCTGCAAGGATATCCGCGAGGTCGCCGAGCCCGGCGCGAAATTCCTGAACTATGCCAATCCGATGGCGATGAACACCTGGGCGGCGATCGAATACGGCAAGGTCGATACCGTCGGCCTCTGCCACGGCGTCCAGCACGGCGCCGAACAGATCGCCGAGGTGCTCGGCGCCAAGTCGCTGGGTGAACTCGACTATGTCTGCTCCGGCATCAACCACCAGACCTGGTTCATCGACCTGCGCCTCAACGGCCGCAGGATCGGCAAGGACGAGCTGATCGCCGCCTTCGAGGCGCATCCGGTCTATTCGCAGCAGGAGAAGCTGCGCATCGACGTGCTGAAGCGGTTCGGCGTCTATTCCACCGAGAGCAACGGCCACCTTTCGGAGTACCTGCCCTGGTACCGCAAGCGGCCGGAGGAAATCACCCGCTGGATCGACATGTCCGACTGGATCCACGGCGAAACCGGCGGCTATCTCCGCCATTCTACCGAAACCCGCAACTGGTTCGAGACCGAATTCCCGCAATTCCTGGAATCCGCCTCAAAGCCGATCGACCCCGCCAAGCGCTCGAACGAACATGCGAGCCACATCCTCGAGGCGCTGGAGACGAACCGGGTCTATCGCGGCCATTTCAACGTCAAGAATAACGGCGTCATCACCAACCTGCCCTCCGATGCGATCATCGAATCGCCCGGCTTCGTCGACCGCTTCGGCATCAACATGGTCTCGGGCGTCACCCTGCCGGAAGCCTGTGCCGCGACCTGCATCGCCTCGATCAACGTCCAGCGCATGTCGGTGCATGCGGCGATCACAGGCGACATCGACCTGCTGAAGCTTGCCGTGCTGCACGACCCGCTGGTCGGCGCCGTCTCGACGCCCGAGGAGGTCTGGCAGATGGTCGACGAGATGGTCGTTGCCCAGGCGCGCTGGCTGCCGCAATATGCCGATGCCGTGCCGGCCGCCAAGGAGCGGCTGTCGAAATCCAAGGTGCAGACCCGCGACTGGGCGGGCGCTGCACGCCGCAACGTTCGCTCGATCGAAGAGCTGCGCGCGGAAAAGGCGGCGCTGAAACAGGCCGTCTGACATTTCGTGAAGGCTGGTCGTCATGGGTTTCCGGGAGGGAAATCCATGACACCGGGCCCGCCTTCATATCGTTCGAGGAGAAGAGAGCCGCGTGACCCGCGCTCCGGAACAAAAGGGAGAAACGATCATGAATTTCCGCAACGCAAGCATTCTGGCCGGACTGGCGCTCGGCGTCTCGGTTCTGGCGGTGAATGCCTATGCCTCCGAGGCAACCGTGCCGCCGGTGCCACCGGATTTCCCGGCCGAAGGCAAGATCAACTATGTGGCGCGCGACTCCATCCTCGAGTTCAAGGCGCTGCCCGAATATCACGAGCCCGACTGGGTCACGAAGAATTTCGTCTCCGCCGGCAAGCTGCCGCCGGTCAAGGACCGTCTGCCGAAGGAGCCGATGGTCTTCAAAACCGGCAACATGCCCGACGGCATCGGCGTCTACGGCGATACGATGCGCCACGTCATCGGCGGCCGGCCGGAAGGCTGGAACTACGGCGCCGGCCAGACGCAGGGCTGGGGCGGTATCGATATCGGCCTTTCCGAATGCCTGACGCGCACCGCGCCGCTGTTCCAGGTGAAAGCCCAGGACACCGAGCCGCTGCCGAACCTGGCCAAGAGCTGGGATTGGTCCGCCGACGGCCACAAGCTGACCATGCACCTGGTCGAAGGCGCCAAGTGGTCTGACGGTGCGCCGTTCAATGCCGACGACATCATGTTCTACTGGGATGACGAAGTCATCGATCCGAACGTTTCGCCGCTCGGCGGCGGCGCTTCGCCGGAGGCTTTCGGCGCCGGCACGACGCTGAAGAAGATCGACGATTACACCGTCGAATGGACCTTCAAGGAGGCCTTCCCGAAGCAATATCTCTACACGATGTCCTACCCGAACTTCTGCCCGGGTCCGTCGCATATCCTGAAACCCCAGCATCCGAAATATTCGAAGAACACCTACGACCAGTTCAAGAACGCCTTCCCGCCGGAATACATGAACATGCCGGTGATGGGCGCCTGGGTGCCAGTGGAATATCGCTCCGACGATATCATCGTACTGCGCCGCAACCCCTATTACTGGAAGGTCGACGAGAAGGGCAATCAGCTGCCTTATCTCAATGAGCTGCACTACAAGCTCTCGACCTGGGCCGACCGCGACGTGCAGGCGGTGGCGGGATCCGCCGACATTTCCAACCTCGAGCAGCCGGAAAACTTCGTGGCGTCGCTGAAGCGTGCCGCCGAGAAGACGGCACCCGCCCGCCTGGCCTTCGGCCCGCGCCTCATCGGCTATAACCTGCGCATGAACTTTTCCGCCAACGGCTGGGGCAGCCCGGACGAGCGCGGCCAGGCGATCCGCGAACTGAACCGCAACGAGGACTTCCGCAAGGCCGTCACCATGGCGCTCGACCGCAAGGCGATCGGCGACTCGCTGGTCAAGGGGCCGTTCACGGCGATCTATCCGGGTGGGCTTTCATCCGGCACCAGCTTCTACGACCGCAACTCCACCGTCTACTATCCCTTCGATCTCAAGGGCGCCAAGGCGGAACTCGCCAAGGCAGGGCTGAAGGATACCGACGGCGACGGCATCGTGAACTTCCCGGCCGGGACGGCCGGCGGCAAGAATGTCGAAATCGTCATGCTGATCAACAATCAGTACACGACCGACAAGAGCCTTGCCGAAGGTGTCGTCGGCCAGATGGAGAAGCTCGGGCTGAAGATCGTCCTCAATGCGCTCGACGGCGCCAAGCGTGACGATGCGCATTATGCCGGCCGCTTCGACTGGCTGATCCAGCGCAACACGACGGAACTATCGTCGGTGGTGCAGAATACCGAGCAGCTCGCCCCCGTCGGCCCGCGCACCAGCTGGCAACATCGCGCCGGCAAGGACGACAAGCTCGATCTGATGCCCTTCGAAAACGAGCTTGTCGACGTCGTCAACAAGTTCACGACAAGCCAGAGCAACGACGAGCGCGTCGATCTGATGAAGCAATATCAGAAGATCTCGACCGAGCACGTCAACACGGTGGGCCTGACCGAATATCCGGGCGCGCTGATCATCAACAAGCGGTTCTCGAACGTGCCGCAGGGCACCCCGATCTTCATGTTCAACTGGGCTGAAGATTCGGTCATCCGCGAACGTCTGTGGGTGGCCGCCGACAAGCAGGGCAAATATGAGCTGTTCCCCGAGCAGCTGCCCGGCAAGCCCGGCGACAAGGGCCCGATCAACTGATCGGTGTCATCAGGACAAAGAGCTGAGCGCGTCGCATCCGATGCGGCGCGCCGAAGAACTCCTCCCAGCTGAAATGAACTTCCGGCCGCGCGTGGCGCGCGGCCGGATATGACCAACGAGCCGGCCGCGCCGACAAGGAGCGACTGGCGGCAAGGAAAAGCGGACCGTCCGATGTTACGATTCCTGCTCGTGCGCATAGCCTCCGCGATCCCCGTCCTCTTCATCCTGAGCGTGGTGACCTTCGCGATCATCCAGGCTCCGCCCGGCGACTACGCCGACTATATAAGATCGCAGCTGATCAACCAGGGCGGCGCTTCCTACGCCCAGGCCGACGCCCAGGCACAGGCCTACCGGGTCGAACACGGCCTGGATAAGCCGATGGTCGTGCAATACGTCAACTGGATCGGCGGCATCGTCACCCGCGGCGATTTCGGCTACAGCATGTTCTACAACAAGCCGGTCGCCGATGTCGTTGCCGAGCGGCTGCCGCGCACGCTGCTTTTGGCGCTCGTCTGCCACATCTTCGCTTCCGTGCTCGGCATCGGCTTCGGCATCTGGGCGGCGACCCGCCAATACAGCTGGATCGACAGCACGCTTTCGGCGGTTTCCTTTCTCGGCATGACGGTGCCGCGCTTCCTGATGGCGCTGATCATCGTCTATCTGCTGGTCTTCCAGTTCAACGTGTCCGAAATCGGCAGCTTCTTCTCGCCGCAGTATGGCGGGGCGCCGTGGTCGTGGGCGAAATTCGTCGACCTCGTCCACCATGTCTGGCCGGTCGTGGCGATCGCCACTTTCGGCGGGCTCGCCTACAATATGCGGGTGATGCGCGGCAACCTGCTCGATACGCTGAATGCCCAATATGTCGAGACAGCCAGGGCCAAGGGGCTTTCCGGCAGCGCCGTGGTGATGCGCCACGCGGTGCCGAATGCGCTGCACCCGCTGGTGATGTATCAGGGCGTCGTGCTGCCCTACATGCTGACCGGCGAGATCGAGACCGCCATCATCTTCGCGCTACCGACCGTCGGCCCCGCGATCGTCGGCTCGATGGCGATCGGCGACGTCTATGTCACCGCCACCTTCATGCTGGTGCTGTCGGCGACGCTGATCGTCGGCAACATCATCGCCGACATGCTGCTGGCGCTGCTCGACCCGCGTGTCCGTCAATATGAAGGAGCCTGAGATGCTGGCTTTCGACTCCTCGCCGCCACCGCCGACGACGACCGAACCTTCGGTCAGCAAGCCATCGCGCGGGCATGAGAGCTACATCGCCCTGGTCTGGCGCCGGCTCAGGCGCTCCTGGACCGGCATGGCCGGGCTCATCCTCGTCGGGCTGCTGCTGCTCATGGCGATCTTTGCCGATTTCGTCGCGCCGATGGACCCGAAGGCGACCGATGTCGGCTTCGCCCCGCCGCAGGTGATGAGTTTCCACGACAAGGACGGCAATTTCGTCTTCCAGCCGCGCGTCTATGCGCTGTCGGATTCCGAGGAACTCGACCCGGTCACCTTCCAGCCGATCGTCGGCATGGATTACGACAATCCGAGGCTGCTCGGCTTCTTCGTCGAGGGCGCCGAATACAAGCTGTTCGGCCTGATCCCGGCCGACCGCCACCTCTTCGGCTCGACCGACGGCCAGCCGGTGCATTTCCTCGGCACCGACAAGTTCGGCCGTGACGTGCTGTCGCGCGCCATCATCGGCTCGCGCATCTCGCTGATGATCGCACTCACCGTCGTCTTCATCGTCACGCTGATCGGCACGACGGTCGGCATGGTTTCGGGCTATTTCGGCGGCACCTTCGATATCTGGCTGCAGCGCTTCGTCGAGCTGGTGCTCGCCTTCCCGCAATTACCGCTCTATCTGGCGCTGACCTCGCTGATCCCGGTGACGGCGCCGACCAATGTCTTCCTCGCCTTCGTCATCTTCGTCATGTCGGCGCTCGGCTGGGCGCAGATGTCGCGCGAGGTGCGCGGCAAGACCTTAGCACTTGCCCGCATCGATTATGTCCGCGCGGCAATGGCGGTCGGCGCCACCGACAAGCGCATCATCATGCAGCATATCTTCCCGAACGTGATGAGCCATGTCATCGTCGCGGTGACATTGCACATACCGAGCGTCGTGCTGCTCGAATCCTTCCTCGGTTTCCTCGGCTTTGCCGTCAAGCCGCCACTGATCTCCTGGGGGCTGATGCTGCAGGATACGGCGACCTATTCGGTCATCGGCTCCTATCCCTGGATTCTCTCCCCCGTCGGCTTCGTGCTCGTCACCGTCTTCGCCTTCAATGCGCTGGGCGACGGACTGCGCGACGCGGTCGATCCTTATTGAGGTGATTGATATGGCTCTTTCCCTGGTCAATTCCTTCGCCCCGCTTCTCCGCCACGACCATGACGGCCGCTCGGACACACCTGTTATCGACGCCCGCAATGTGGCGGTGAACTTCAAGGTCGAGGACGGCATGGTCGAAGCCGTCAAGGACGTCTCCTTCCAGCTCTATCGCGGCGAGACCATCGCCATCGTCGGCGAATCCGGCTCCGGCAAATCGGTGACCGCAAGAACAGTAATGGGGCTTCTGTCGAAGCGCGCCGTCGTCTCCGGCAAATCGACGGTTTCCTATGACGGCAGCAATATTCTCAAATTCTCCGAGCGGGCCCGCCGCAAGCTGCGCGGCGACCGCATCTCGATGATCTTCCAGGAGCCGATGAGCTCGCTGAACCCGATCTATACGATCGGCAGCCAGATCGTCGAGGCGATCCGCGTGCATCGCCGCATGAGCCGCAGGGATGCGGAAAAGCGGGCGCTCGAACTGCTCGAACATGTGCAGATCCCCGACCCCGCCGCACGCATCCGGCAATATCCGCATCAGCTTTCCGGCGGCCAGCGCCAGCGCGTGATGATCGCCATGGCGCTCGCCAACGATCCCGACGTCTTGATCGCCGACGAGCCGACGACGGCGCTCGATGTCACCGTGCAGGCGCAGATCCTCAACCTGATCCGCAACCTGCAGAAGGAAATGGGGATGGCCGTCATCCTCATCACCCACGACCTGACGGTGGTGCGGCAGTTTTCCGATTACGTCTATGTCATGCAGCATGGCGAGGTGCGCGAGCACAACACCACGGAAGCGCTGTTTGCCAATCCGCAGCACGCCTATACAAGGCATCTGCTGGCCTCCGAGCCGCGCGGCGAGGCCAATCCGCTGCCAGCGGGATCGGATGTCATCCTCGACGCCAAGGGCGTGCGGGTCGCCTTCATGCTGCGCCACGGCACCTTCCTCAAGCCGGCGATGCGCGAGCTTGTCGCCGTCGATAGCCTTGATCTGACGCTGCGCCGTCACGAGACGCTCGGCCTCGTCGGCGAATCCGGCTCCGGCAAGACCACCTTCGGCCAGGCGATCCTGCGGCTGAACACGCCCGACAGCGGCGAAATCCATTTCGACCATCAGCCGATCCACGGGCTTTCCCGCGCTGAGATGCGGCCGCTACGGGCCCGCATGCAGGTGGTGTTCCAAGACCCGTTCTCCTCGCTCAACCCGCGCATGACGATCGGCCAGATCATCGAGGAAGGCCTCGTCGTCAACAAGCTGGGCGCCACCAGGGCCGAACGGCAGGACCGGGTGCGCGAGGCGCTGATATCGGCCGGCATGCCCGGCAATATCCTGTCTCGTTTCCCGCATGAATTTTCCGGCGGCCAGCGCCAGCGCATCGCGATTGCCCGCGCTATCGCGCTGGAGCCGGAATTCATCCTGCTCGACGAGCCGACATCGGCGCTCGACCTTTCCGTCCAGGCCCAAATCATCGAACTGCTGCGCAAGCTGCAGGACGAGCGGGGTCTGAGCTACCTCTTCATTTCCCACGACCTCAAGGTCGTCCGCGCTCTCTGCCACCGCGTCATCGTCATGCAGCATGGCAAGATCGTCGAAGAGGGACCCGTCAACGAAGTTTTATCCCATCCCAAGACCGCCTACACCGAACGGCTCGTCAAAGCCGCTTTCGAGGTAGCATGACTATCGAATGCCGGAGGTTATAATGGCAGCAAATCCCAAGATCACATTCATCGGAGCTGGCTCCACCGTTTTCATGAAGAACATCATCGGCGACGTGTTGCAGCGTCCGGCGCTTTCGGGCGCGACGATCGCGCTGATGGATCTCAACCCGCAGCGGCTTGAGGAAAGCGCCATCGTCGTCAACAAGCTGATCTCGACGCTCGGGGTCAAGGCCAAGGCAGAGACCTATTCCGACCAGCGCAAGGCGCTTGCCGGCGCCGATTTCGTCGTCGTCGCCTTCCAGATCGGCGGCTATGAGCCCTGCACNGTCACCGATTTCGAGGTGCCGAAGAAATACGGNCTGCGCCAGACGATCGCCGATACGCTCGGCGTCGGCGGCATCATGCGCGGGCTTACGCACCGTGCCGCATCTCTGGAAGGTCTGCGAGGACATGCTCGCCGTCTGCCCCGAGGCGATCATGCTGCAATATGTCAACCCGATGGCGATCAACACCTGGGCGATATCGGAGAAATACCCGACCATCCGCCAGGTCGGCCTCTGCCACTCGGTGCAGGGCACGGCGATGGAGCTGGCCCACGATCTCGACATTCCCTACGAGGAAATCCGCTACCGCGCGGCCGGCATCAACCACATGGCCTTCTACCTCAAATTCGAGCACCGCCAGGCCGACGGTTCCTACCGCAACCTCTATCCCGACCTCGTCCGCGGCTACCGCGAGGGCAGGGCGCCGAAGCCCGGCTGGAACCCGCGCTGCCCGAACAAGGTGCGCTACGAGATGCTGACGCGGCTCGGCTATTTCGTCACCGAAAGCTCGGAGCATTTCGCCGAATACACGCCCTATTTCATCAAGGAGGGCCGCGACGACCTGATCGAGAAATTCGGCATTCCGCTCGATGAATATCCGAAACGCTGCATCGAGCAGATCGAGCGCTGGAAGGGCCAGGCGGAGGCCTATCGCAGCGCCGACAAGATCGAGGTGACGCCGTCGAAGGAATACGCCTCCTCGATCATCAACTCGGTTTGGACCGGCGAACCCTCGGTGATCTACGGCAATGTCCGCAACAATGGCTGCATCACCTCGCTGCCGGAAAATTGCGCCGCCGAAGTGCCCTGCCTGGTCGACGCCTCAGGCATCCAGCCGACCTTCATCGGCGACCTGCCGCCGCAGCTGACCGCGCTGATCCGCACCAACATCAACGTCCAGGAGCTGACGGTGCAGGCGCTGATGACGGAAAATCGCGAGCACATCTACCACGCCGCGATGATGGACCCGCACACCGCAGCCGAACTTGACCTCGACCAGATCTGGTCGCTGGTCGACGACCTGCTCGCCACCCACGGCGACTGGCTGCCCGAATGGGCCCGCACATCCAACAAAGTTAAAGCCGCCTGACCTTTTTCTCCCGGGTTAGGCGTCAAAGAGCCCCGCGGTGTGGCAACGACCGCGGGGCTTTTGCGTGTGTTGGGATGAGGCGGTTTGCTACTAGCGGGCCGCTAGTTTCTCAGTCTTCCGTTTCATTTCAGATCGCACCATCCAGAATGTCATCGGCCCGAAGTGCAAGCAGCAGATGATCATCAGCGTATATACGAACCTCGGAGGGTCAAAGACATAGATAAGTCCCCATCCCGCCGCAACGAATGCGAGGTAAAGGTACAGCGGCGTGAAAGCCGAACTGCGCAACGTCGCTATTCTTTTTCCGACGTTGAGTTGCTGCGCTGGCTGCGGCATACTTCTTGGAGGCGGATCTGCCGCCATCAGGCTTGCTGGAATTAGTCCGGAACCTGTCCCGAGCCCGGCAAAGAGCTTTTGGAGTTCTTCCGATTTAAGGGGATCTTCTTCATCTAAGATGCGAACTGCGCGGTGCCCGAACGGCGGAACCAGCGCCTCAGGTAAAGTCCAGGGAAGATTGGAAGCCCCATGGGCGCGGGCGAACTCTCGCAGGTCTTCGGCTTCTTCAACCGTCCAACTGCACACCTCTTCGCCTTCCCACAGCTCTTGGCCCCCATAGTAAATTTCCGACCGGCTATAAAAGCCCGCATTGACGCGGTCTATTAGCCGCTGCACCGTCAAGCTATCTTCATTCCTGGAGTCAGAATTTTCGAGAAGGTCGGATGGTTCTGTTCGCCAGAAATAGCTCGCGGCAGTTGCCAGATCGCAGTCCGGCTGCGTCAGGATCCACTCGAACACATCTTCAGCGAAGTCGAAGTTCAGATTTTCTGCAATGGCATGGCGAGCATCAGGAGACCGGCCGGTCAACCAATCGATCATGGCCCGTTGTTCGGCATCATAACTGTCAAATGTGTCGGCCATCGCTCTCCCTCTGGGAATGATCGATCGCCTATTAGCCTTCAAAGCAATTCTCAGCAATTGCGGGCCGTGGGACTGTTGGGTTGAGCATCTGTAACAGCCTGCCCATCTCCCGGTGTGAACCGAGCAACGCGATCGAGATTTCGATTCCCTTCAAGGCAACCTCCTCCAATTATCCTGGAAGTTTTCACCCGGTCATGGTCGTTAAGTAGCTTGGCTCGATGACCGCGCTTTTCCATCATCCATCCAGATTTGCAGAGAGCGGACGAGAAAGAACACTTCAGACCGCCCAGTTCACATGACGATAAACGCAAGTCCAGGTCAAAGCGCTGTCAAACTGAACACCTCTGGCGCCTTGCAGCGGTTCAGGGCATCCTATGATGGCTGAAATTGTGTTTATGGCAGTTGGAGGAATGCTGATGCGTTGCTTTACCGTGCTTGGACCCTCGCAGACCGGAAAATCGACAGTCGTGGAAAAGCTCGGCTCGCTGGAGGGGACGCCGAGAAAATCCAGCTCCCCTTATGGATTGAACCTCACAGAGTTCACCTTCGGAAACGAGGCGTGGTGTGCACTGGATGCGCCAGGACCCAACGAAGCGTTGGCGCATGCGCAGCACGCGCTTCTTGCCAGCGACGCCTGCATATTGTGCGTTTCATCGGCACCCGAGGAGGCTGTGCTCGCCGCGCCCTATCTCAGGATAATCGAAGCCTCGGGGACGCCTTGCATCCTCTTCGTCAACCGGATGGACGAACCGAGGGGGCGGTTGAGGGATGTGATCGCCGCGCTTCAAGACTACGCCAACCACACGCTTTTGCTTCGTCAGATCCCGATCCGCGAGGGGGACAGGATCGTCGGCAGTTGCGATCTGATTTCGGAACGGGCGTGGCGCTATCGGGAAGGCCAGACTTCGGCGCTGATCGCAATCCCCGAAAGCACTGCCGAACGCGAGCACGAAGCGCGCACCGAGCTCCTGGAACACCTGTCCGAATTCGATGACTGGCTTCTCGAGGAACTGATCGAGGACCGCGAGCCACCCAGCGACGCGCTCTATGCCATTTCATCACGGGTTCTCAGGGAAAACAGAATTATCCCGGTCCTGATCGGTGCTGCAAGCCACGGCAACGGCATGATGAGGGTGATGAAGGCACTGCGTCATGAGGCGCCGCCGGTCGGGATTCTCAGGCAGCGTCTCGCTCATGCGGGAACTGTCGATGAAGGCAAGCTGATGGCCGTGAGCTTCCATGCCTATCATCGCCAGAATGTCGGCAAGACGGTGCTCGTGCGCGCACTTGGCGAGGGACTGCGGCAAGGCGCATCACTGGGCGGCTCCAGCCTCGGCGCCGTCCAAAATCTCGCAAACGGGCGGTCCAATTCGGCGGTTCTGCCGGCGCCGGGGGATGTCTTCGCGACCGTCAAGTCCGACCATCTGCGCGTCCCTTCGCTATTGACCCCCGGCGCGGTGATCGCCCCGCCTGAGTGGACGGAACCACCCACGCCGATGCTTGAAAGGATCCTGGTTCCGGGCAGCGAGCGCGATGAAAACAAGCTTTCCGAAACGCTGGCAAAACTTTCCGAGACGGATCGCGGCCTGAAAGTCTTGCAGGAGGAAGGCACGGGCGCTCAACTCGTCCGCGCCCAGGGGCCAGTACATCTGCGTGAACTTTGCCGAACGCTGGCGGAAGTCTTTCACATCTCCGTGACCGACCGAACGCCCAGCCCGATCTACCGCGAGACGATCACGAAACCATCGGAGGTTCATTACCGCCATCGCAAACAGACCGGTGGTGCCGGGCAATTCGCGGATGTGAAGCTGAGCATTCACCCCAACGAGCGCGGCCAGGGCTTCACCTTTGGCGAAACCGTGAAGGGCGGCGCCGTTCCGCGCAATTACTTCCCCGCCGTCGAAGCGGGCGCGCGCGAAGCGATGGAGAAAGGACCGCTAGGTTTCGAGGTCATCGATGTCGGCGTAACGCTGCAAGATGGTCAGCACCATGCCGTCGACAGTTCGGAACACGCCTTCCGGACTGCGTCGAAAATGGGGGTGCGTCAGGCGCTTGCCGAAGGATCGACCGTCTTGATGCAACCGGTCTTCCGCAGCGAGATTCACATTCCGTCGGTCTATTCTGGCAGCCTCGTCCAGATCGTCTCCGCCCTCAACGGCCAGGTTCTCGGCTTCGACCGGGATGAAACCGCCAAGGGTTGGGACATCTTCCGGGCGCTCGTTCCGGGCGGCGCACTTGAGGAACTGGCGCGGGCGCTGCGCTCGGCGACGCAGGGCATTGGTTATTTTTCCAAGACCTTCGATCACTTCGAGGAGCTATACGGCAAGGAAGCGGACGCCATTGTGAGGGCAAAGGAGAAACCAGGCACCGCACACTGAAACGTTGGCGCCACTTCATGCTCGCGCGCAGCTATGCTGCCGGACGTCCGGTACGAGCCGCTCTCGCTGAACAATTTCGCTCCGATACGGTTCACTGCTTCCTGACCGATCAGCTCGGATAGTTTTGCGGCTGCCCAGACGAAGTTCCTCCCTGCTTGCCAAAAAACCACAATTGCCTCACTTAGTTCACACATCCACCCTCGGCATGAAGAATTGGATCAACGCTGCATGCGCATAGCTTACGTTTTTCTCGGTGCATTTCTTGCACTCGTACAGTCCGCCTCCGCTGAAGTCGCATCGCCGCCGGTTTTGGCGCCGCTGGAGCGACAAGCGGAAGCCGCTCAGTTGAGCGCGCAATTTCTCTCGCGCTATAGCTATAAGCCGGTTCCGCTCGACGATGCCTTGTCGGCCAGGGTCATGGATGGGTTCATCAAGTCGCTGGATCCGGACCGCATGCTTTTCCTGCAGGCCGATATCGACAAGTTCATGGCTGAGCGCAGCGAGATCGACGATGCGATCGAGCGGAAGGATTTGAAGATCCCGTTTGCGATCTTCAACGCCTATGAACAGCGCGTCGTCGACCGCATGACCTATGCGCGCAGCCTGCTGAAGCAGGATTTCGATTTCAGCGGGCAGGACAATTATTCGGTGCTGCGCGAGAAAGCGCCCTGGCCGCAGTCGCAAGCCGAGAGCGATGATCTCTGGCGCAAGCGTGTCAAAAGCGACTGGCTGCGGCTGAAGCTCGGCGGCAAGGCTGATGCGGCCATTCGCGAAACGCTCGACAAACGCTATGAAAACACGCTCGAGCGCGCTTACAAATTCAAGAGCGACGACGTTTTCCAGTCGTTCATGGACGCTTATTCGAACGCGATCGATCCGCACACGGATTATTTCGGCGCGGCCGCTTCGGCCGATTTCGATGTGTCGATGAAGCTTTCGCTGTTCGGCATCGGGGCGGTGCTGCAGGAGCGCGACGACTATACGACGATCCGTGAGCTGGTGCCCGGCGGGCCGGCTGAGCTTTCCGGCAAGCTTGCGGTCGGCGACCGCATCACCGGCGTCGGTCAGGGCAAGAATGGGCCGATCAAGGAAGTGGTGGGCACGCGGCTGGATGAAGTCGTGCAGATGATCCGCGGGAAAAAGGGCTCCGTCGTGCGCCTCGACATCCTGCCGGCCGATGCCGGCGCCGATGCCACGCATCGCGTCGTCAGCTTGGTGCGCGATAAGATCAGCCTGGAAAAGCAGGCCGCCAGGAAGACCGTGCAGACAGTGAAAGTCGGCGATACCGAGCGCAAGATCGGCATCATCACCCTGCCGGTCTTCTATGAGGATTTTGAAGCCAAGGCCAAAGGCGACAAGGATTATAAAAGCGCCAGCCGCGATGTCGCCAAGCTTCTCGGCGAGTTGAAGGATGAAAAGGTCGACAGCGTTCTCGTGGACCTGCGCAACAATGGCGGCGGTTCATTGGAAGAGGCGATCGATTTGACCGGCCTCTTCATTGGCAAGGGTCCGGTCGTTCAGCAGCGCCGCAGCGACGGCAAGATCGAGGTCAAAAGCTCGGATCTGGCGGAGCCTGTCTGGTCAGGCCCGATGGGTGTGCTGATCAATCGCGGCTCTGCCTCGGCCTCGGAGATTTTTGCCGCGGCCATCCAGGATTACGGCCGCGGCGTGATCGTCGGGGAGCCGAGCTTCGGTAAGGGCACCGTTCAGACGGTCGTCGATCTCGACCAGATGGTTCACAACAGCAAGCCCGAATATGGCGAGCTGAAGGTGACGATCGCCCAGTTCTTCCGGGTCAATGGCGGCACGACGCAGCTGCGCGGCGTCACCCCCGATATCAGCCTGCCGGGACTGTCCGATCCGACAAGCTTCGGCGAGACCAGCTATGACAATGCCCTGCCATGGGCGGAGATCAAGCCGGCGAAATACGCGCCCGAGGGCAATGTCACGGCCTTGCTGCCGGCATTGCAAAGCCGCCATGATGCGCGGGTGAAGGGCGATCCGGATTTCCAGCGCCTGGTGAAAGACATTGCCGACCTGAAGGCGCAGCGCGAGAAAGGCATCGTCTCCCTGAATGAAGCCGAACGCCGCAAGGAAGCGGCGGCGCGCGAGAAGCGGTTCAAGGAGCGGGCGCAGGCGAGCGATGGCGACAACCCCGCTGGCGATGATGGGCTGGAGGCGGGCGAGCGCAGCCTGAGCGCCGATATCGCCCTCGAAAACGCCCGCAAGAACGCAAAAGACGTCCTGCTCGACGAGGCCGCTGCCATTCTTGCCGACGAGGTGGGTTTGCAGGACGGCGTGCTGAATGCAGCCACGAAACCAGCGGGACAGGCGGACGGGAAATAGGCACACCGGCTGGGTGAGAGATAGCCGACAAAGCGCGTAGCGACGCCATCTTTACAGCGCTTGTAGAGATGAGCATCGTTGCGCTATCTGTCTGCTCCAGACAGGAGTTTCCCATGCCCTCCTCGCCCAGGAACAAAAGTGCGGAAGTGCTGCTTGAGCGGACCATATTCACGGTCAGCCCCGAGATCTATGCCGAATACCTTGCCCGCCTCGACGCGCCAGCAAAGCCCAATGACCGCCTGAAACGAACCATGTCGACCAAAGCGCCGTGGGATGAGCCTGCATCGCCGGGCTGACATCCGCCGCCAGCCGCGACGTCCCTTCTGACGTTCGAAATCGCAAATGAAAAATCCGATCAAAGAAATATCACCGCGTCCTCCGTGTCGGCACCTTCGAGACCATTGCCGGTATTCCGCCTAATCCTGCTCTGCGGCTGGTGCTCCTTGATGGCAGGGATTTTTCTCTGGTCAGTCCACCCGATCGCCTACTACGATTGGGACCTCACCACTGTCCTTATGTGTCTGTTGTGGTTTTCGGGTCCGCTTGTGGCTTTTGCCATTTCGGTCGGTGCCCTTATTCTGGATCAACCGGCTTCTCGCTTAATGAGGCGAGCCGTCGCTGTGCACTTCGGGATGAATCTGGTTGTTGCTCTAATGGTATGGGTGACGGATCAGTTTAGTCCCGCCATCTGGTTGTTTGTATTGCTGGCGGGCCTGGTCGATCTGCCGATCCTTGCGCTCGCGCCAGGCAGGATCGATAGCGCGCGGGCGGTCAAACTGCTGCATATGGTGGTGATATCGTCGGTTGCTGGGCCTATTGCCGGCCTATTTCTTTGGTCGGTCCTCAACATCAAGATTGTGGAATGGCGTGCACTCGCGGTCGCCGGTTCACATCCCTATTGCGTGCAGGTGCCCAAGGATTATCTCGGGCGGTACAAGGCAGTCAGCCGATGGACTGAATTGGCGGGTTTGAGGATGCAGACACCGTTTACAAACGGCGGCGGTTCCACCGACTACCAGTTCGCGTTTCACGCAGTGCTCGTGGTCAGGCAGGGTGGTGGGGACAAGTTCTACAACTGGTCCTACTTCGCCCAGAGCTTCGTCCCCGTTTCCGAGCGTGCGATAAGCGGACTCGCTCTTGTTCGCGCTGATTGTGAGCCAATCGTTGCTTTTTTCGACGAGCTTAATCGTTAGCGGTTGCCATGGAATTATAGAAAACGCCCCGAACAGGTCATGCCTACACCAAGGCGCCGTGGGATGAGCCTACATCGCCGGGCTGAAATCCGCCGCCAGCACCGCCTCCTTGAGCGCCCGCGAATAGGGATGCTGCGGGTTATCCAGCACGGGGCGGGCCTGGCCCCGCTCGACGATTTCGCCCTTGCGCATGATGATGATGTTGTCGCTGACGTAGTAGGCGGTGGCGAGATCGTGGGTGATGTAGATGATCGACAGGCCGAGTTCGTTTTTCAGCCGGCCGAAGAGGTTGACGATCGCCATGCGCAGCGATGCGTCGACCATCGAGACCGGTTCGTCGGCGACCAGCAGGCGCGGCTGCGGAATCAGCGCGCGGGCGATGGCGACGCGCTGGAGCTGGCCGCCGGAGAGTTCGTGGGGGAAACGGCCTTTCACTTCTTCGAGGGTGAGGCCGACATGCGTAAGCGCCGCATCGGCCATGCGCTCGGCTTCTTTCCGGTCTATGCGTTTTCCCGGGCCCGACAGATTGCGGGCCGTTTCGAACAGGTAACGGTCGACCCGCTTCAGCGGATTGAAGGCTTCGAATGGGTTTTGCAGAACCGGCTGGACCTCCTTCATGAAGGCCTTGCGTTCGGAGCGGCTATGGATCGAGACGGTTTTGCCGGAGAATTCCAGCCGCCCTTCCGTCGGTGCGGTCTGCCCGAGGATCATCGCGGCGATCGTCGATTTGCCCGAGCCGGATTCGCCGACGATCGACAGGATCTCCGGCTCCTCCCCAACTTCGAAGCTGACATCCTTGACCGCGGTGATCAGGCGCCGGCCGAGCATGCCGCCCTGGCGATAGACTTTGGTGACATGCGAGAGGTGAAGCAGAGCGGTCAAACCTGATCTCCCGTAACTGCAAAACAGGCGACGCGACGCCCCGGCTCGACGGTGACAAGCGGCGGCACCTTCTGCGAGCAGATGTCCATCCGCTTCGGACAGCGCGGGTGAAAGCGGCAGCCTTCGGGCGGCATGGCGAGGTTCGGCGGGCGCCCCTCCAGCGACGGCCTAGTTGTCGCATCGCCGATGCGCGGCAGGCTGCCGACCAGATGCTGCGTATAGGGATGCAGCGGCTTGCTGAAGAGTTTGGCGGTCGGCGCTTCCTCGACCAGACGCCCGGCATAAACGATGCCGATGCGGTCGGAAACCGTCGCGTGAACGCCCATATCATGGGTGACGAACAGAAAGGACGAACCCATCTCGCGCTGGATTTCGCGGATCATCGACAGCACGTCACGCTGAACGATGACGTCGAGCGCAGTGGTCGGTTCGTCGGCGATGATGAATTCAGGCGTCAGGATGGTGGCGAGCGCAATGGTCATGCGCTGGCGCATGCCCCCGGAGAGTTCGTGGGGATAGGCGTCGAGCAGATGCGGATCGAGCTTCAGCCGCTGCAGATGGGTTGCGACCTTCTCAAAGAAGACCGGCTTGCTGACAGCCATGTGGCGAAAGGCGAAATCGGTGAAGGAATGGCGGATCCGGCGCACCGGATTGAGCACGTTCATCGAGCCCTGCATGATATAGGACAGATGCTTCCAGCGCAGCGCCATGCGCTCCTCCGGCTTCATCGCGTAAATATCCTGCGTGCCGCCGGCGAAATGGAATTTGACGCTGCCCGAGACGACCCTGAGCGGCGGCCGGATGGCGCCGGCGATGGTTTTGATCAGCGTCGTCTTGCCACTGCTCGATTCCCCGGCAACGCCATAGACCTCGCCGCGGCCGATCGTCAGGCTGATATCGTCGACGGCGCGCACTTCGCGGTCGACGCCGAAAAGGAAGGCGCGGTAATAGGCTTTCAGGTTCTCGATTTCGACCAAAGGGTCCATGCTAACTTCCCATCCGGTTCAGCCGGCTGCGCGGATCATTGTATTCGTTCATCGACATCGACAGCAGGAAGAGCGCCAGGAACAGAATGACGATGACGGCGACGGGGGCGGCCACCCACCACCATATTCCGGCGATCAGCGCCGAATGCGCATTGGCCCAGTAGATCATCATGCCCATGGTCGGCGTCTCGATATCGGTGAAACCGAGCACCGAAAGGGTGATCTCCATGCCGATCGACCAGATCATGTTGTTCATCGTGGTGGCGAAGACGATCGGCAGCACATAGGGCAGGTGCTCCTCGACCAGGATCTTGCGCATGCTCATGCCGGAATAGACGCTCTGGGTGGTGAACGGCCTGGTCTTCAGGCCGATCGCCACCGAGCGGATGAGGCGCGCATCGTAGGACCAGCCGAGCGAAGCCATGATGACGATCAGCACCGTCCAGGTCATGCTGTCCTTCAGCACGAAATAGAACAGGATCAGCAGCGGAAATTGCGGGATGACCATGATGCTGTCGTTGATCGCCATCAGCACCCGGTCGACCGTGCCGCCGGCATAACCGGCGACGAGGCCGACGACCAGCGAGATGATGCGCGAGAGAAAGGCGACGCCGATGCCGAAATACAAGGTGTTGCGAAGGGCGGTCGTCAGCTGCCAGAAAACGTCCTGGCCGCGCGATGTCGTGCCGAGCCAATAGTCGCCGTCGGGCGGCATGTCGGGCGGCAGAAGATAGATGTCCGTCGGCGCGTAGGGCGAGAAATAGGACAGGATGATGAACCCGACGATGACGGCAAAGAGCAGCAGGCCGCAGAGAAATTCCAGGTTCTGACGTGCGAGGTCGCGGATGATGGTAAACATGGCCTATTCCACCTTGATGCGCGGGTCGATCAGCGGGCTCAGAATGTCGATGATGAAGACGGCGGCGGCGACGCCGACGATCGACAAGGCGCTGAGACCGAGCACCAGGCTGTAATCGCCGGCATGCACCGCCGAAATCAGCAGGTTGCCGATGCCGGGATAGCCGAAGACGATTTCGGTGATGACGGTGCCGTTGAAGATCGCCCCGAGCGACATGGCAAGCCCGGTGAATTGCGGCACCATGGCGTTGCGGGCGATGTAGGAGCGAAGAATTTTCCGCTTCGGAACGCCGCCGAGCTCGGCGAAGACGACGTAATCATCGGTGATGATGTTGGACACCAGCGCCCGCATGCCGATCAGCCAGCTGCCGGCTCCCACCAGGATCAGCGACAGGGCCGGCAGGATCGAGTGTTCGAGGATATCGAGCACCAGCGCGAAGGAGAGATCCAGATTGGCGTTCATCTCGTAGCCGCCATTGATCGGCAGCACCGGCCAGAGATAGCCGAACAGGATGAGCAGCACGAAGGCCAGGATATAATAGGGAATGGGAAGCAGGGCGATGCAGACGAGGCTGACGGCCTTCAGCACCATGTTCTTCCGATAATAGCCGGCGAGCGCGCCGAGCGCATTGCCGAGCACGAAGGTGATCAGCGTCGAGACGGTCATCAGCCCGATCGTCCAGGGCAGGGACCGCAGAATGATCGTCGAAACGGGTGTCGGAAAGGCCGACAGTGAAGGGCCGAGATCGCCGGTCGCAAGCCGTAGCCAGAAGTGCAGATATTGCTGCCAGATCGAGCCCTCCATGCCGTAGAGCTCGCGCAGCGACTGGCGCATCAGTTCGATCGCATTCGGATCGGACTGCCCCATCTGGGTGATGGCGCCTATGCTTTCTTCGACCGGATCGATCGGGGTCAGGTGGGTGACGAAGAAGGTGATGCTGACGCCAAGAAAGACGACGAGCAGAAACTGACCGAACCGCTTCAGCACAAAGATCAGATAGGGCGTCATAAGGCAGTGGTTCCTCTCTGGTTCCCTTCATCGCCGGGAAAGGATCGAAGGAAAGGATCGGCGGGCAGGGCCCGCCGACAAGGAGCCGGCGCGTGGCTAAAGCGCCGGCGTTGGGAGGATTATTTCGGTTGGGCCGGCTTCAGCTTGACCATCATCAGCCTGGAGTTGGCCCAGTTCGGCACCGGGTCGGTATAGGGGTCCTTGATCGTCGGATAACCGGTCCAATACGTCGTATCCATCGAGGTGAAGACGTTATAGGACATCAGCGGGATCGTCGGCATTTCGCGGGCAACCAGCTTCAGATAATCCTTGCCGAGCTCGATGCCCTTGGGATCGTCGGCGCTGATGCCGCGGATGGTCTCGATGATCTTGTCGAGCTCCGGATTGCTCCAGCGCTGCCAGTTGCGCGGCGGCTGGTTCTCGCCCTTCTTGGCCACGAACTGCGAGTGCCAGCTGTCGAGGAAGAACGACAGGTCGGGATCGCCGCCCCAGGTCTCGACGCTCCAGGCAATCGCCACCTGGAAATCGCCAGGCTGCAGTGCAACCTGCCAGAGGTTGGTCGTCGGCACGGCCTTGGCATCGATGCCGAAGGCAGCCCATTGCTGGGCGATCAGCGTGCCTGCCCGGGTGAAGACGGAGCGCGTGTCGCCCTCGACGGTCATCCGGATCCTGAACGGCTGACCATCAGGGGTCATCCATTTGCCGCCGCTCTTCTTGAAGCCTGCCTTTTGAAGCAGCTCGGCGGCTGCCTGCGGGTTCGGCTTCCACCAGCCATAGCCGAAGGCCGTGCTGATCGCCTCAGGATCGGTCGGGATCTGGTCCTTGAACTTCGGCTGCTTGCGCAGGAGATCGGCGACCTGCTGGCCGATCGTCGGGTCATAGGGCTTGATCTTCTGCTTGCCGGTGTCGATCTCGAAATCCTTCAGCCAATCCTGCATCGGTGCCTGATAGTCTTTCATGGCGATCGCCGTCGGCGGCACACCGAGTGCCGAGAGCGTCGCGGTGCCGCGATAGCTCGCCATGTCGACGGCCTTGATGTCGATCAGCAGGGCAAGCGCCCAGCGCACATCGGGATTGTTGAAGGTCGGATCCTGGGTATTGAAAATGACAGCCGGAAGTGTCGGATCCGGATGGGCGAAGGGGAAGCCCGGGAACCAGGTCTCGATCGACTTGGATTTTTCCTTGAGGGTGAACATGCCCTCCGGCGTGTTGTCGTGGATGATATCGAGATTATGCTCGAGCTGGGCGATGGTGCGTTTATCCGGCGGGCCGGGATCGACGTAAGTCACATATTTCGGGGCCGGCTCGCCGAAGCGGGCAAGCGATGTCTTCTGCCAGTCGTCGCGCTTCTCCCAGGTATACCACTTGCCCTGAGGGTCGTAGGCCTTGAGCTTGTAGGCGCCGAGCGAGACGGGATTGGCGAAATCGTAGCGAAGCGGATCGGCGACCTTTTCGAACACATGCTTGGGCATGATCCATGCGCCGTTCCAGCGAACGGTGAAAAGGGCGTGGAAGCGCGAATTGGGCTTCTTCAGCTTGAACACCACGGTCTGAGGATCGGTCGCCTCGACGCTTGCCACCTGCACCGAGAAGGCAGCACTCCAGACCATGCCGGGATGATCCATCTGGGTCTTGACGGTATAGACCACGTCGTCGGCCGTGAACTCGACGCCGTCGCTCCAGAAGAGCCCCTTGCGCAGTTTCACGGTCATTTCGGTAAAGTCGGCATTATATTGCGGCTTGTCGGCGGCCAGCGAATTGTCCCAGGTCGCGCCGCCAAGCCCTTGTTCGGGGTCGATATACCAGAGCGTATCCATGGTCAGTTGCTGCAGACCGGTGGAGACACCGGCGCCGGCATTGACCCAGATATTGAACCAGCCGGGATTTTTGATCGTCCCTTCCGGATTTTCGACGATGAGCGTCTCCTTGCGCGGCAAGGAGGTATAGTCATCGGCTTTGGCCGCCGCCGTCAGGCCGAGTGCGGCCAGCGCGACGCCAAATGCGAGCCTCTTCAACTGTTGCATGAACTCCTCCCTAGAAAGCGACGATACGGCGGCCGCAAAGGCAGCATGGGCACGTCGCGGTTGTCGGTTTGCAGAGACGTCGGGACTTCAAGTCCAGGCCGCCTCTAGCGAACCATCCCTCCGGCCGCCTGCCTCCTCGCAGTCGAGCCGAACCTCTTCAGCCGGGGCCAATGGGCCTTACCCGGCGGCGGCTGTCATACCGACAGCCGAATGACGTTGTAGGACAGCGGCTTCAGCGCCGCCCGCAACCGTCCGTCCTCGATCTTGGCGCTGTCGGCTTTGACAGGCGCGACCGTATCTTGCCGCCCCGCCGTGTTGACGGCTTCGAGATCGCTATGGGTCATTTCCACCTGCTCGACGACGCTCGCGGCCCCAAAACCTTCCAGCCGCACATCGAGATCGAGCGCCGTGTTCGGATGGCGGTTGACGGCAAAGAAGGTCAGCGTCTTGCCATCCTCGGAATGGACCGCCGAGACGTCGAGATAGGGAACGTCGTTCTCCTCGTCGCTGTCATAGGTCGGGCCATCGACGACCAGCTGCAGCGCCGCGCCGCGGCCATATCGGGAGGCGTAATAGAAGGGGTAATAGATCGTCTGGCGCCAGGCGGCACCGCCGTCGTCGGTCATGATCGGAGCGATGACGTTGACGAGCTGGGCGATGCAGGCGATGCGCACCCGGTCGGAGCGGCGGATGAAGGTGTTCAGGATGCCGCCGACCTGCAGCACGTCTTCGAAATTATAGACGTCCTCAAGCAGATGCGGCGCATCCGGCCACTCGTCGCGTGCCAGGATCTCCTTGTCCTGCTGGTTGGAATGGTACCAGACGTTCCATTCATCGAAGGAAATACCGATCGTCTTCTTCGAGCGCTTCTTTGCCTTGATATAGTCGATTACGCCGCCGATCGTGGTGATATAACGATCGAGCTTGGTCGCGCGGGAGAGATAATTCAGCGTATTCTTCTCGCGGTTGGCGAAATACATATGCAGCGAGATATGATCGGCGCTGTCGTAGCACTGCTCGAGGACTTGAGCCTCCCAATCGGGATAGGTCTTCATATCGGAATTGGACGAGCCGCAGACCACGAGTTCCAGCGACTTGTCGAAGCCGCGCATGGCCTTGGCCGTCTCGTCCGCCAGCCGGCCATATTCATAGGCCGACTTGTGGCCGACCTGCCAGGGGCCGTCCATCTCATTGCCGAGGCACCACAATTTGACGTCGTGCGGATTGGTCCAGCCGTGCTTGCGACGCAGATCGGAATAATAGGTGCCGCCCGGATGATTACAATATTCGAGGAAATTACGGGCCGCATCCAGGCCGCGCGAGCCGAGATTGACGGCGAGCATCGGCTTGGTATTGGCCTTCTTGCACCAGTCGACGAATTCGTTGACGCCGATCTGATTGGCTTCGCGGGTGCGCCAGGCCAGGTCGAGGCGAACCGGGCGCTCCGAACGCGGGCCGACGCCGTCTTCCCAATTATAGGCGGAGACGAAATTGCCGCCGGGATAACGGCAGTAGGGCGTGTCGAGATCTCGCACCAGATCGAGCACGTCGCGGCGGAATCCGTCGTCGTCGGCCGTCGGATGTCCGGGCTCATAGATGCCCCCGTAGATCGCTCTGCCGAGATGCTCGAGAAATGAACTGTAGAGCCTGGCGTCAATGGTCGCGATGCGGAAATCGCGGTGGGCAACGACATTGGTCTTCAACGGATCCTCCCGTTTATGTATCAGAAATTTTGTTTTCTTGCCTCCAACTTGATATCAGGAATGTCGTTCTGTCAACCAGCCTGCGGATTTTATCATACTAATCTGATTTCCGGAAAATATCACGTAATTTCATAATGTTAATCGATTTTCTATTTCGTAGAATTCGGAAAATCGCGTGATTTTTAAATCAGCATCTCCGATATAGATTGATCACACGTGCAGCCGCATGATGATATCGCGGCCGTGATTTCCGAAGCCGCGGCCGAAAATATTGACGCCGCCGGTATGGCCGGCATTTTCGGCGATGCCGACGCGCAGCCGGATGGAAGAGTGCTGGCCGAGCGCCAGATCGGCGAGCGTGACATTCGAGGCGGCGACCCCATCGATGAAGGTCCCGCGCGTCGAGATGCGCCAGGTCTTCATCATCCCATATTGCGAGCCTTCGAGCTTCCACCAGGCCGGCGTGAAGGCGCCGCGCTTGTCGCCGTAATCGCCTGGAGACGTCCAGGTGCCGATCGCCATGCCGTTGACCCAGAGCGTGATGTCGGAGGGCCAGTCCGCATTGGTGCCGGGCACCTCCGACGACAGCTCCAAAGAGAATTCGATAGCCCGGATATCCTTGTTCAAGACCTTGGCATTGTTGGGGAATTTATACTCGACATAACCCCTTCCGAACCACACGAGCCCGGCCTGCATACGCTGTGGATCAAGGAAATAATCGGGAACGTCGAGAGGGCCGATGACGCTTTCGCTGGAGCAAAGACCGCAGGGCGCATGCACATCGCAGCTGGTGTAGAGCCCCACCGGCATCTCGACTTCGATGATATTGTTGGCCCGTTGCGCCGCACTTTCCTCGAAGCTGATCAGGATTTCGCTATAGACCGCCGAGCAGATCTTCTGGTTCCCCTTCCGCGCCTTGGCCAGCCGGGATTCGACTAGGCCGGCCTCCTCCAAAATCTGAATGCCGGTGGCGACAGTCGATTGCGGCAGGGAAAGCGCCTGCGCGATATCATTGATATTCATCGGCCCTTTGGCGCAGAGCAGCTTGAGCATCTCGACCCGCGCCGGCGCCGAAAGCGCCCGGATTGCCTCAGTATTCTCCCCGGCCGCAATCGTTAAAAACGAACGTTCCATTATATCCCCATCGTTCCCGATAGAATGATGTATATCGAGAATTGTGATACATCAAGTGGGACGCCTGCGCCGACTGTGATAATGTGTGCGATTGGGAATTCTAGGAGGCGGGTTTTAACGGGTCTCCCACGGATTGATGATCTGCAATCGAGCGGCGACCAGCATCTTGCCGATATCGTCTCCCATCTCGAGAGGAGCCCGGGGCGACATGCTCGTCATCGTCACCTATGACGAAAACGGCGGCTTCTGGGATCACGTCGCGCCGCCGAGGCCGATCGTTGGGGCCGGGCAACCGAATTCCGGCCTTCATCATCTCGCCCTTCGCCAAGGACGGCATCGTCGATCACACCCAATAACACGTCATCGATCATCCGCTTCATCACCGCGCATTACGATCTGCCGGTGCTGCCGGACGGCCAGCCGCCGATGGGTGACCTCACGGCCGCGCTCGACCTGACGCATTGACAATTGCCCCGGCGCTGACCGGGGCCGCCCCTTTTTCCGTGCTTGCCGTTACCGGCGCAGCAGCGGCCGCAACGTCGCCTGGGTTTCCTTCAGCAATGGCAGATAGCGCTCCTTCATCTCCGCCGCCGGGACGAGGGCGGCCGGGGCGCCGATATTGATTGCCGCAACCGTTTCGCCGCGGTCGTTTTCGACGGGCACGGCGATCGAGCAGAGGCCGATCTCCAGCTCCTGGTCGATGATCGCATAACCCTCGGCGCGCACGCGGCGGAATTCGGCGACGAGATCCTCAGGGTCGGTTCGGGTCTTCGGCGTATTTTGTTTCAGCTCGCTACGGGCAAGGACGGCACGCGCCTCGTTTTCGGGGAGCGCCGCGAGCAGCACGCGGCCCATCGAGGCGCAATAGGCGGGCAGGCGGCTGCCGGGGGTGAGATTGATCGACATGACCCGGCGCTGCGAGGCCCGGGCGATATAGACGATTTCGGTGCCGTCGAGCACCGAGGCCGAGGCGCTCTGGCCGGCGCCTTCCGAGAGATGATCGAGATGCGGCTGCAGCAGCGCCGGCAGCGGCGTCGCCGCGAGATAGGCATGGCCGAGCCGCAGAATCTTCGGCGTCAGGGTGAAGAACTTGCCGTCATAATCGGCATAGCCGAGCTCGGCGAGCGTCAGCAGCGAGCGGCGCACGGTGGCGCGGTCGAGCTCCGTCAGCTTCGAGGCCTCGGCAATCGACAGCCGCTGCCGCGTTTCCCCGAAAGCTTCGATGACTTTCATGCCGCGGGCAAAGCCGCTGACAAAGTCCGTTTCGCGCATGTTCGGTCCCCTAATCGATTTACCGAATATGTGCGATATACGAACAAAAGTCAAATAACGCACAAATTTCTTGCCGCGCGTGCCGTCCCGCTTTATGCCTGACACTGGAGGATGGGAGGAACCAGTTCTCGATCAGCCAAGGAGAAATCCCGCATGGACAAGACAGTCGGGAGCACGGCCGAGGCCGTCTCCGAGATCGGCGACGGCGCGATCATCATGATCGGTGGTTTCGGCGGCTCGGGCGCGCCGATAGAGCTCATTCACGCCTTGATCGACCGCGGGCCGAAGAACCTCACCGTGATCAACAACAATGCCGGCAACGGCCGCATCGGCATCGCGGCGATGATCGATGCCGGCATGGTCAGAAAAATGATCTGCTCGTTCCCGCGTTCGTCGGATCCGCGCGCCTTCACGGACAAATATCTGGCCGGAGAAATCGAGCTTGAGCTGGTGCCGCAGGGAACGCTTGCCGAGCGCATTCGCGCCGGCGGGGCCGGCATTCCGGCTTTCTACACGCCGACGGCCTATGGCACGGAACTCGCCAACGGCAAGGTCATCGCAGAATTCGACGGCCGCCATTACGTGCAGGAACGCTGGTTGAAAGCCGATTTCGCCATCGTCAAAGCCGAGATCGGCGATAACCACGGCAATCTCACCTACAACAAGGCCGGCCGCAACTTCAATCCGCTGATGTGCATGGCCGCGGCAAAGACCATCGCCCAGGTTTCATCCATCGTGCCGGCCGGCGGCATCGATCCCGAGCATGTGGTGACACCCGGCATCTTCGTCGACCGTGTCGTCACCGTCCCCCGCCCGCAGCAGGAAGAAGAGCTCATTCGAGCCGGAGTCGCCTACCTATGACCGTCGATATTAGAGAAGACATCAAGCTCTCCAATGCGCAGATCGCCTGGCGCGCCGCTCAGGATATCGCCGACGGCGCCTATGTGAACCTCGGCATCGGCTTTCCCGAAATGGTCGCCCGCTATCAGCCGCCCGGCCGCGAAGCGATCTTCCACACGGAAAACGGCATCCTCAATTTCGGCGAGCCGCCGCCCGAGGGTGAGGAGGACTGGGACCTGATCAATGCCGGCAAGAAGGCGGTGACGCTGAAACCGGGCGCGGCCTTCTTCCACCATGCCGACAGCTTCGCCATGGTGCGCGGCGGTCATCTCGATGTCGCGATCCTCGGCGCCTATCAGGTCGCCCAGAGCGGCGATCTTGCCAACTGGCGGGTGGGCAGCAAGGGCGTGCCGGCGGTCGGCGGCGCCATGGATCTGGTGCACGGCGCCAAGCAGGTCTGCGTCATCACCGAGCACGTCACCAAGACCGGTGAGCCGAAGCTGGTGGAGAAATGCACCTTCCCGCTGACCGGTGTGGCCTGCATCACCCGCGTCTATACCAGCCATGCCGTCATCGACATCGTCGACGGGCGCTTCGTCCTGCGGGAGAAGCTGGCCGCGATGTCGCAGGAGGAATTGCAGGCGATGACAGGTGCGCTGCTGCACGTCGTAGGGCCGGTTGCCGACCTCGTCGTCCCGAAACTCTAAAGGAAAAGCCATGACCGAAGCCTTTATCTGCGACTATATCAGGACGCCGATCGGCCGCTTCGCCGGCGCGCTCGCCCCGGTGCGCGCCGACGATCTCGGCGCCATTCCGCTGAAGGCGCTGATGCAGCGGAACGGCGGTGTCGACTGGGAAGCCGTCGACGACGTGATCTTCGGCTGCGCCAACCAGGCAGGCGAGGACAACCGCAATGTCGCGCGCATGTCGGCGCTGTTGGCCGGCCTGTCGATTGCCGTTCCGGGCACGACGATCAACCGGCTTTGCGGCTCCGGCATGGATGCGGTGATCACGGCGGCGCGCGCCATTCGCGCAGGCGAGGCCGAATTGATGATCGCGGGCGGCGTCGAAAGCATGTCGCGCGCGCCATTCGTCATGCCGAAGGCCGAGACGGCCTTTTCGCGGGCGGCCGAGATTCACGACACGACGATCGGCTGGCGCTTCGTCAACCCGCTGATGAAGAAGCAGTACGGCGTCGATTCCATGCCGGAGACCGGCGAGAACGTCGCCGAGGACTATAAGGTCAGCCGCGAGGACCAGGATAGCTTTGCGGTGCGTAGCCAGGCGAAGGCCGCCGCCGCCCAGGCGAGTGGACGTCTGGCGAAGGAGATCGTCACCGTCACCATCCCGCAGCGCAAGGGCGAGCCCGTCATTGTCGACAAGGATGAGCATCCGCGCGCGACGACGATCGAGACGCTGGCAAAACTCGCCACACCTTTCAAGAAGGAAGGCGGCACGGTGACGGCCGGCAATGCCTCCGGTGTGAATGACGGGGCGGCGGCGCTGATCGTCGCTTCGGAAGCGGCGGCGCGAAAATACGGCCTGACGCCGATCGCCCGCATCCTCGGCGGCGCCTCCGCCGCCGTTCCGCCACGGGTGATGGGCGTCGGGCCGATCCCGGCCTCGCGCAAGCTGATGGCCCGGCTCGGCATGGCCCAGGAACAGTTCGACGTCATCGAACTCAACGAGGCCTTTGCCAGCCAGGGGCTGGCGGTGCTGCGGGCGCTAGGCATTGCCGATGACGATCAACGGGTCAACCGCAATGGCGGCGCGATCGCGCTCGGCCATCCGCTTGGCATGTCGGGTGCCCGCATCACCGGCACGGCGCTCGAGCTTGTCGAGACCGGCGGAAAATATTCGCTGTCGACCATGTGCATCGGTGTCGGGCAAGGTATTGCGATCGCACTCGAAAGGGTCTGAGAGCGTTGCGCCCGGTGACCGGCTTCTGTAGAAATCGGGCATGCTGATCCGACTCGCAGAAAACGACGATCGAGACGCCATCTGGAGGATCATCGGCCCGACGATCCGCGCCGGTGAGACCTATGCGCTCGATCGCGATCTCTCCGAAGCCGATGCGCTCGCCTACTGGATGGGGCCGGACCGCGAGACCTTCGTCGCCGAAGAGGATGGCGTCATCCTCGGCAGCTATTACATCAAGGCCAACCAGGCCGGCGGCGGCCGGCATGTCTGCAATTGCGGTTACATGACCGATCCTGCCGCGGCCGGCCGCGGCGTTGCCCGCCGCATGCATGACCATTCCCTGCAGCACGCTCGCGCCCGCGGCTTTCGCGCCATGCAGTTCAATTTCGTCGTCAGCAGCAACCGCCGCGCCGTTGAGCTCTGGCAATCCCTCGGCTTCGAAATCGTCGGCCGCCTTCCCGGCGTTTTCCTTCATCCGAGTGAGGGTTATGTCGACGCACTGGTGATGTTTCGTACCCTATAGGACTGCACGGGAAAAAAGATGTGAGCGCGCTGTCGAAATCGCAGCAGTCCGAACGTCTTTAGATCGCGAGGAGTGCGGCGGAAGAGCCGTGTGTCGCAATCACTCTGTCGGCATGGAGGTTTGAAGCCATGGGTGTTTCCTATCGTTGGGTCATCGTTGCCGTCGGCGCGTTGATGTCGTGCGTGGCCATCGGCGCGATGTTCTCGCTGGCGATTTTCCAGGAACCGATCGCCACCGCCACCGGCTGGTCGCATGTCGGTATTGCCAGTGCGATGACGCTGAATTTCATCGTCATGGGCGTCGGCGGCTTCCTCTGGGGGGCGGCCAGCGACCGCTTCGGCCCGCGCATCGTCGTGATGATCGGCTCGGTGCTGCTCGGTCTGGCGCTGGTTCTGGCGAGCCGGGCCGAAACGCTGCTGCAGTTCCAGCTGACTTACGGCATCCTCGTTGGCCTCGCCGCCAGCGCTTTCTTCGCGCCGATGATCGCGGCAACAACCGCCTGGTTCGACGAAAACCGCGGCCTTGCCGTATCGCTCGTCTCCGCCGGCATGGGCGTTGCGCCGATGACCATCTCGCCTTTCGCACGCTGGCTGATCTCGGCCTATGAATGGCGCCCCGCCATGCTGATCATCGGCATTGCAACCTGGGTGCTGCTTGTGCCGGTGGCCCTCTTGGTTCGGCGCCCGCCGGCCGAAACCGCCGATGCCGGCACCGAGTTTGCCGCGGAGGCCGCCCGGCCACAGCTGTCGAAAGTCTTCCGGTCGCCGCAATTCATCATACTCGGCCTGACTTTCTTTGCCTGCTGTGCGGCCCATTCCGGCCCGATCTTCCATATGGTCAACTATGCGACCATCTGCGGCGTCGCCCCGATGGCGGCTGTAAGCATCTACAGCGTCGAAGGCTTGGCGGGCCTCGGTGGCCGGCTGCTCTATGGCACCCTTGCCGACAGGATCGGCGTGAAGCCGGTGCTGGTCGCCGGACTGCTGGTGCAGGCGGGCGCTCTTGCGACCTATCTCCTCGTCAGCGAGCTGACCCAATTTTATGCGCTCGCCATCGTCTTCGGCAGCGCCTATGGCGGCGTAATGCCGCTTTATGCGGTACTGGCGCGGGAGTATTTCGGCCAGCGCATCATTGGCACCGTCCTCGGCGCGGCGACGATGCTCTCCAGCCTCGGCATGGCCTTCGGCCCTCTTATCGGCGGCTGGATCTTCGACACCTTCGCCAATTATTCCTGGCTGTTCATCGGCTCGGCGATGGTCGGCCTCGGGGCTGCGGCGATCGCTCTGGCATTCCCGCCACTCGTGCGCCAGAAGCCGCAGCCGGCCGTCGGGGTCACGTCGTGATGAAGGTTGCATTCCGCGCCGTATATTTGGAGTGAGAAGCCGGCCTTGGTCCGAACAGGGCATTGCGCAACGATGTTAATCTCCCGCTTTCGTGCATTGCCCTTCGCCGATATCGGCTGATAGACTTCCCCAATCTGTTTCATCACCTATGTCCTTGGTTTTTCGGGAGGCTGTCTTAGCCATGGTAGAACTTGCCCAATCGCTCGCATCGATCAAACTCCCGGATCTCGCCGGCAAGGCCGTGCTTATCACCGGCGCCTCGACCGGCATCGGGGCGGCGCTTGCTCGCGCTTTTGCGGCGCAGAGCGCCAAGGTCGGCGTGCATTACAATGCCAGCCGCGAGCCGGCGGAGGCACTTGCCGAGGAGATCAGGGCTGCCGGCGGTATCGTGCATCTAATCCAGGGCGACGTATCGCGGGAAGGCGAAACCGAGCGCGTCGTCGAGGAGACGGCGAAGACCTTCGGCCACCTCGACGGACTCATCAACAATGCCGGAGGCATGCTGGGGCGCAAGCCGACGTCGGAATATACCGATGCGCATTATGCCGCGGTCATGGATCTCAACGCCCGCTCGGTGCTGGCGGCAACGCGCGCGGCCCATCCCTGGCTGAAGAAGCAGGGCGGCTTCATCATCAACACCACTTCGATTGCCGCCCGCAATGGCGGCGGCAACGGGGCGATCCTTTATGCGGCATCGAAGGGCTTCGTCTCGACGATCACCCGCGGCCATGCCAAGGAATTTGTCGCCGACAGTATCCGGGTCAACGCGGTGGCGCCCGGTGTCATCGCCACGCCCTTCCACGAGCGTTATACCAATGACGAGCAGATGGAGCTGCAGCGCAAATCGATCCCGATGGGTTTCGTCGGCACATCGGAGGATTGCGTCGGCGCCTATCTCTTCCTCGCTTCGCCGACGTTGTCCGGCTACATCACCGGCCAGATCATCGAGGTCAACGGCGGCCAGCTGATGCCGTAGGACCTTCTTCCGGCGCGCGGCATCTGCCCTTTTCCCTTGGACGAGGGAACTTTCGAACCACCGTGACGTTTCCCGCTTGGTCTTTTCATTGAGCGGGGCATCATGAGCTTTTCATTTTCGGAACTCGACTTCCTCAAGCCGGAACTCGGCGCGGAGTATACGGGTTCCGGCACTCACTTCGCCATCTTCTCGGCGCATGCCGAACAGATAGAGCTCTGCCTCTTTTCACCCGACGGAAAAAACGAGATCGCGCGGATGCCGCTGCCGAAACGCGAGGGCGACATCTGGTCGGGCTATATCGCCGGAGTCGGGCCGGGCACCGTTTATGGTTATCGCGCCCATGGTCCTTACGACCCGGGCGCCGGCCACCGTTTCAATGCGAACAAGCTTCTGCTCGATCCCTATGCAAAACAGGTGACGGGCGACCTGAAATGGGACGACGCCCTGTTCGGCTATCAGATCGGCGAAGACGACCTGTCCTTCGACGAGCGCGACAGCGCGCCCTTCATGGTCAAGGGCGTGGTGCAGGATCCGGATTTCGACTGGGCGGGTGAAGAGGCGATCCGCCGCCCCTGGCCCGACACCATCATCTACGAGGCGCATGTGCGCGGCCTGACGATGACCCATCCGAAGGTGCCGGACCGGTTGCGCGGCACCTTTCTCGGCATGTGCAGCGATCCGATCATCGATCACCTCGTCAAGCTCGGCATCTCGGCGATCGAGCTTTTGCCGATCCAGTATTTCCTCGACGATCGTTATCTCCTGGAACAGAACCTCAGCAATTATTGGGGCTACCAGACGCTCGGCTTCTTCGCGCCGCAATCGCGCTACATGTCCGGCGACAAGATCACCGAGATTAAGACCATGGTGCGGAAGTTCCATGCCGCCGGCATCGAGGTGATCATGGATGTGGTCTACAACCACACCGCCGAGGGCAGCGAGAAAGGGCCGACGCTCTCCTTCCGCGGCCTCGACAATGCCAGCTATTACATCCTCTCGCCCGACGATCCCCGCCACACCTTCGATACAACGGGCACCGGCAATACGCTGAATGTCGCCCATCCGATGGTGATGCGCATGGTGCTCGACAGCCTGCGCTACTGGGTTGGAGTCATGCATATCGACGGCTTCCGCTTCGATCTCGCCAGCACGCTCGGACGACAGGATCTGGAATTCGACCGCCAGGGCGGCTTCTTCGGCGCCATTCGGCAGGATCCGATCCTCTCCGGCGTCAAGCTGATCGCCGAACCCTGGGATATCGGCGAGGGCGGTTATCAGGTGGGCGGTTTCCCGCATCCCTTCCGCGAATGGAACGACAAGTTCCGCGACGATGTGCGCCGCTTCTGGAAGGGCGATGGCGGCATGGTGTCGGAGGTGGCGGCCCGCGTCACCGGCTCGGCGCCGCAGTTCAACCATTCGGACCGGGGCGCCACCTCCTCGGTCAACCTTCTGTCGGCCCATGACGGCTTCACCCTGATGGATACGGTTTCCTTCGACGGCAAGCACAATGAGGCGAACGGCGAGGACAACCGCGACGGCCATTCGGACAATCATTCCGACAATATGGGCGCCGAGGGCGCGACCGATAATGCCGACATCAATGCCGCCCGGGCGCGGCGCCGGCGCAACATGATCGCGACTCTGATGCTCTCCCAGGGCGTGCCGATGATCCTGGCCGGCGACGAACTCGGCAACAGTCAGGGCGGCAACAACAACGCCTATTGCCAGGACAATGAAATCGGCTGGACGGGCTGGGATGGGCTCGACGATCCCTTCCTCGATTTCTGCCGCCAGGCTGTCGCCTTCCGGAAGGCGCATCCGGTGCTGCGCCAGGAGCGGTTCCTGACCGGGGAGACAAGTGAGGACGGCCGTATCGAGATCGCCTGGTACAAGCCGGACGGCAGCTTCATGGATGACGGGGCTTGGAACGACGATGGATTGCAGGTGCTCGGCGTCTATCTCTCAAGAAGCGTGCATGCTCCCGATACCGAGACGATGGACGACCTTTTCCTCGTCTTCAACGCCGGTGGCGACTGTCAGATCCACCTGCCCGAGGTGAACGGGCTGCAGCATTGGTCGCGGATTCTCGATACGGGGGCGGAGACCGATGCCTTTGCGGTGCATGAGCAGGATAACCCGGTCATCGTCTATGCCCAGAGCGTCGCGGTCTTTGCGCCGACAGGCCAGACCCAGCCGCCGGAGGGCGCGACCAAGGCCCAGCGCCGCCGATGGTTCCAGTTCGGGCGCAGGAGCAAGTAGCGGGTCGCTGAAAAGATGAATGCCGAAGCCATCACCGAACTTGGTCTCGTTTATGTCAGCGACGCCGAACCAGGCATCCGCAGGCGAAGGAAAGGCAAGGGCTTCAGCTATGTCATGCCCGACGGCACGACGCTTGCCGATGAATTGCAGCGGGCGCGCATCGGCGCGCTCGGGTTGCCGCCGGCCTACGAGAATGTTTGGATCTGCCTCTACGACAACGGCCATCTGCAGGCGACCGGCATCGATGCGCGTGGGCGCAAGCAATACCGTTATCACAAGGACTGGCAGTCCTTCCGAAGCGCGGGAAAATTCCATCAGCTGATCGAGTTCGGCCGGGCGCTGCCGAGGATACGCCGCACCGTGCTGCGCCATCTCGACACCGGCGCGGAGGATATCGACGGCGTGCTTGCGGCGCTGACGACGCTGCTCGACGAGGCGCACCTGCGCGTCGGCAACCAGGCCTATGTCCGGGAGAACGGCACCTATGGTGCAACGACGCTGCTGAAGCGCCATCTGAAGATCGTCGACGGGCAGATCGAGCTGAAATTCCGCGCCAAGGGCGGCAAGCGCGTCCAGCGCAGCCTCAAACATCCGAGGCTGCAGAAAATCCTGGAGGAGATCGCCGACCTGCCCGGCCGCCAACTTTTCGTCTGGAAGGATGAAAGCGGCGCGCTGAAGCCGATCGATTCCGGCCGGTTGAACGCCTATCTGGCCGAGATATCGGGTATTCCCATCTCGGCGAAGACCTTCCGCACCTGGGCCGGGTCGCTGGCCGCCTTCGGCGCGGCGCGCGAGACGATTGTCGGCGGCGGCCGGCCGACGGTGAAGCAGATGTCTGAGGCTGCTGCCGAGGCGCTGCACAACACACCCGCAATTTCGCGCTCAAGCTATATCCATCCGGCAATCATTGCGCTTGCCGGCAACGATCATCCGCTGATCGAGAGCGCCGAACCACTGCGGGGCTTGCGGGCCGAGGAAAACAGGCTACTTGATTTCCTCACACGCGAGACCGAGGAATGAGCCTGAAAAATCCGCCCGCATCGGACGTCGTCCTGACCCATCCCGACCGGCTCTACTGGCCGGACGAGGGCGTGAGCAAGCAGGCGCTCGCGGATTACTACGCGGCGGTTTGGCCGTTCATGGCGCCGTATCTCGTCAATCGGCCTCTGGCGCTGCTGCGGTTGCCGGATGGGATCAAGGGTCACCAGCGGTTTTTCCAGAAACATGCGTGGAAGGGCATGAATCCTCATATCGAGGAGGTCGCCGATCCTGAGGAAATAGACGGCGAAAAGCTGCTGCGGATTGTCGATTTCGAAGGTCTGACAGCGCTGGTGCAATCGGCTGTGCTCGAAATTCATCCCTGGGGCACGACGACCGAAAATTGGGAAAGACCGGATATGATCACCATGGACCTCGATCCCGGCGAGGACGTGGCCTGGAGCGCGGTGATTTCGGCCGCGCTTGACGTCAAGGCGCGGCTGGAAGCCCGCGACCTTGCCGCTTTCGTCAAGACCTCGGGCGGCAAGGGGCTGCATGTGGTGGCGCCGCTTGCGCGGAAGGCCGGCTGGGCCGCGGTGAAGGATTTCGCCCATTCTCTTGCCGAAAGCATGTCGGCCGACGCCCCGGAAAAATACCTCTCAACCGCGACGAAGGCCAAACGCGGCGGCCATATCTATATCGATTATCTCCGCAACGGCCGCGGCAATACGGCAGTCGCCGCCTATTCGACGCGGGCGCGGCCGGGGGCTCCGGTTTCGATGCCGATCGATTGGACCGAATTGAACGAGGTCAGCGGCCCGGCCGCCTTCACCCTCGCCAATGTACCGCAGCGGTTGGCGACCCGTCCGAGCGACCCGTGGCGCGATTTCTTCGATGCGGCCGCACCGCTCGAATGAATGTCTCTCCGCTCATCCGGCGCTGTCGAGTTCGGGATAATGCCGGAAAATCCCGTCCTCGTTGAAGGCGAGGCGGCGTGGAGAAGCAAGATACCGGGCAATGTTCGAGCGCTTCGCCACCCGATCATGCAGCGCAAGCAGCGCAGGATATTCCGCCTTGCGCTTCGCCATTGCTTTCGGAAAAGCGTAGGTGAGGCCTTCGATCACCTGAAAAAGCGATAGATCGACATAGGTTAGCGCATTTCCGACGATATGATCGGGACCTGCAGGATTCTGCCGCAGCACACGCTCGAAATAACCAAGGAATTTCGGAATGCGATCACGGATGAAGGCGGCGGAGCGGGCTTTCGCTTCCGGCTTCTGGTCCTCGTAATAAAGCGATGTGTCGATCGGGTGATGCGTATCATGCACTTCGGCGACGAAATCGGTGACGGTCAGCTGCAGGCCGTTGGCGACATGGCGAAGGCCTTCATCTTCAGGCGCAAGGCCGAGCTTCGGGCCGAGATAAAACAGGATGTTGGCGACATGCGGGATAATGAGGTCGCCGTCCTTCAGGAAAGGCGGGGCGAAGGGTATATGCGGTTCGCTGTCGCTCTTCATGAGGGCGAACATGGCATCCGTACCGCGACCGGGCTCGCGAGTGATATCGACATAATCGGCGCCGGCCTCTTCAAGCGCCAACCGCACGAATTCGCCGCGGCCTTGAAGGCCGTCCCAATAATAAAGCTCGTATGCCATGGCTGATCATCCCTTCGGTTGACGACCGAAGTCTTTTCGCAATTCGTCCTTGGCCTTTTCAAGAGTGCCGCGCCGCTTTTTCGTCAGCTGGTCGCCGGCGCGGTTGATGTAGAAGGTCAGCATGGACATGGCGGTGCGGAACGGACTCGACTTGCGGCGATGGCTCTCCTCGGCCGAGTGCTTGACCGAGCGGGCGATCTTTTTTGGATCGTCCGATTTGAACACGCCTTCCTTCAGGTCCATCGCGTCGCTGTGTTCGGTGACATCCTGCGACCATTTCTTCTTCGATTTGGCCATCTCTGAAATCCTTTGCCGGATGCGGCCGCCGGCAGATCGCCGCCGTCGCATATTTTTAGTGGTGGCTGTGGTGCTCATGGCGCTTGCGCGTCGCGGCCGCCTTCTTCGCCGAAGCGGACCGTTCCTCCTTCGAGCGTGCGGCGGATGCAGCGCCGCCTATGCGGCCGCCCTTTTCAGAGGAGACATGCGTATCCTTCTTGCCGCGGCCGGAACCTGACTTATTGCCGCCGCCGCTTTCCTTGTTGACCGTCGCCCAGGCACGCCGTTCCGCCTCCTTCTCGGAGACGCCGCGATCCTCGTAGCCCTCCTCGATATGCTCGGCCTTGCGCTTCTGCTTGTCGGTATAGTCGGATTTGTCACCTTTCGGCATCGTCGCCTCCTTTGATGTGCAAAGGGGTCAAACTGGTGCCGAGGCCGAAAGTTCCGGCCTTGGGATCACCGACCCGGATTTCGGAACAAAAAGCGCTTCCGCCCGGATTTCGATCAGACAGTCTTGCATGAGCCACGTAGGAAGGAACCGAGAGCAATGGAAAACTACAGCGTCAAAGCTGATGGAAACGGCGCGATCGACGTCAATGGCCAAGTGTCGCCGGTGACCTATACGGTGAGCCTCAGGCAAGGGAAAGGGCAGTCCTACGAAATCGATATCCGCCTGATGGCGCCGCGGGACTGGCTGCTGCAAAGAGGTTTCGAACGAGATGCCGTGCTGGTCAGCCAGAGCGGCGCGCGCATCCCCGTCTATCACGATGGTGTCAACCATCACGATGGTGTCAACCATCACGACAAAGGTCGCCTCGATCCCGCCGCCGCAATTTCGATCGAACTCACGGCGCGTGACGATAGCTGCATCAGCGAAGACAATCTGATGCGCAAATTCCCGAATTGGACGGCGCCGGTATTGGCGCCGCGCTGCTATTTCCGATGGAGCTTTTGCGTTGCGGCGAAGGCGCGGCCGATATTGAAGGAGGGCGGCTGCACCGACGCGCGCGGATCGCGGAAAACCAGCCCGACGAGATTATCGACGACAAGGATGAAACCCAGCGCGAGCCCGAGATAGAGTAGTGCGGCGATGACGAGGAGCGACATTTCCATCACCCCTAGACGATCGCGATCGAAGCGCGGCTGCCGGCTGCGACAAGCGGGACGGAAAGGATAGTGGAACGGCCGTCGTTCATGGCAACTTCCCCGGTTTTGCCATAAACACCCAGCGTATATTCTTGTTCCCGGTTGTCGGGCGAGGGCTCAACTTTTTCAGGAAGGCTCAAAGCTTGCAGCGTCATCCGGCCTCTGTTCACCCCCGCATGGAAGCCCGTCCTCCGGAAATCGATAACGCACAACTAGTTCAAGCTTATGACAAACAGCATCAAAGGGCGCCGCGACGACGCCCTTTTTTAATTCGGTTGCTCGGTATTTCGGTAATCAGAGCGCCGTCTTGCGGCTCGCCGTCCGTTTCGGCGCCGGTGTGACGACGCCGTTCGTCTTGCTGCCGGCGACGCTGCGCTTCGCCTTGGGCTTGACTTCCTTACCGTCGGAAGAGGCAGCGGAGCCCTCGAGCGCTTCGCGCTCGTGCCGTGCCTGTTCCCAATGGATGGATTCTCGCCCTGTCGGATAGCCCTCTTCTTCCCAGAGAGCGTATGCACGTTTTTTGATCCACTCGTCCCGAGTTTCTGCCATCGCTGATCTCCAGTCACATGATGCCGTCGTTCGAACGCGATACTGCCTGGATGGTTCCAGAGGAGGGGACCTCTTTCAAGAGAAATCGTGCTGCAACCGCAAATATTTCGCATTGCAGCATATCAGGGTTGAGAATCGGCATTCATCGGAGCCGAAACTCGGCCGCCTTGTGCAGATCTGATACGAAATCCAGGCGCAGCCGCTGCTGCTCCACCTCGTCGCGGATGCGCAGGAGATAAGAGGGGTGGATGGTGACGAGGACAGGCGGATGGTTTGCCGGCTGCAGGATATGACCGCGCTCCGGCGTCAGCTTCGCCTTTGGTCCGAGCAGCGCATAAAGCGCGCTTGCGCCGAGGGTGATGACGAGTTTCGGCTTGAGGATGTCGATCTCGGCGCCGAGCCACCAGGCGCAACGCTTGATCTCGCCGGCATTGGGTTTGGCGTGCAGCCGCCGTTTGCCCCGTTGCGTGAACTTGAAGTGCTTGACGGCATTGGTGACATAACAGCGCCGTCGGTCGAGGCCGGCCTCCTCAAGGCAGCGATCGAGCAACCGGCCGGCGGGACCGACAAACGGCCGGCCACATCCTCCTGATCGCCCGGCTGTTGGCCGACAAGGACAATCTCGGCTTTTCCGGGCCCTTCGCCGAAGACGATCTGCGTGGCATTCCTATAGAGATCACAGCGGCTGCAGCCTTCGGCCTGATGCCGCAGTTCGGCGATGCTTTCCGCCTCCGCGACGTCGAGCGCCAGGGCCGGCCCGACGTTTGCAACGATGTCCATGATGCGATCCTCATCTCTGCGGATCAATCGTCGGGCGCCGGGATTGTTCCCGCGGCGAAACGGGTGGCGAGCCGGCAAAATGATCACGGCGAGAAATTTCGCGTCATGGGAGAGAGCAGGCGCGATTGAACGCTGCCGTTTCGCGGCTATATTGGCCAGCGATGTTCTATCTCCTGTCGACCTACTGGCCGCATATCCTCTTTGTCGTATCGATCGCCATGGGGGCCGCGGCGGCGATCCATGCCGCCATGACCAAGGAGGAGGTGCGTGCGGCGATCGGCTGGGTCGGCGTCATCATCCTGTCTCCGATCATTGGTGCGGTGCTCTATGCGATTGCCGGCATCAACCGCATCCGGCGCAAATCGCTGAGCATCCGACGCGACGCGCTGCTGCCGACGGCCGAGATCGACGAGCTGGAAACGTTCGACGCCGATGCCGAGACGGTGATCAGCCAGTTCGGCCGCCGCTTTGCGGCGCTGCAGACGCTCGGCGACCGGGTGACGCGCAATCCGTTGACCTCGGGCAATACGATCGACGTGCTGGAGACCGGCGACGAGGCCTATGCGGCGATGAAATCGAGCATCGACGAGGCGGCGCGCAGCATCCTGCTCGAAACCTATATTTTCGACCGCGACGCGATCGGCCTTCGCATCGCCGATGCGCTGATTGCGGCGGCCAAGCGCGGCGTGGCTGTGCGGGTGCTGATCGACGCGGTCGGCGCGCGTTATTCGGTGCCGAGCATTCTCGGCCATCTCCGGGATGGTGGCGTCACCGTCGCCGTCTTCAACGGCAATGTCATCATGGGCTTGCGGCTGCCCTATGCCAATTTGCGCACCCACCGCAAGATTTTGATCGTCGACGGGAAGATTGCGCTGACGGGCGGCATGAACATCCGCGCCGGTTTCAGCGAGGAGGCGACCGGCGAGAGCTTTGCTCACGACACCCATTTCAGCGTCACCGGCCCTGTTGTCGCCGATCTGTTCGACCTTGCTGCCGAGGATTGGCGCTTCTCCACGCAGGAGCTGTTGAATGGGGAGGCCTGGCGCATCGAACCGCCGCAGCGCAGCCCCGGTGATCCCATCCTGATGCGCATCGTCGCCTCCGGGCCGGACCGCAGCGTCGAGACCAATCACAAGATGCTGATGGGCGCCTTTTCCGTGGCGCGCCAATCGATCCGCATCATGTCGCCCTATTTCCTGCCGGACCGCGAATTGATCAGCGCCCTGGTGACGGCGGCCCGCCGCGGCGTCGAAGTCGATATCGTCGTTCCCGCGGTCAACAATCTCGTGCTGGTCGACCGGGCGATGACGGCGCAATTCGACCAGATCCTCAAGGGTTACTGCCGCATCTGGCGCTCGACCGGCAGCTTCAGCCATTCGAAGCTGCTGACGATCGACGGCACCTGGGCCTATGTCGGCTCTTCCAATCTCGACCCGCGCTCGCTCAGGCTGAATTTCGAGGTCGATCTCGAAGTGCTGAACGAAGGTTTTGCCGGCGAGATCGACGAGCATATCGAGGAAACCCTGAAATCGGCGACGCCGGTGACGCTCGACGGTTTGCGGGCGCGGCCCTTCCCGGTGCGGCTGCTCGAAAAGGTGTTGTGGCTGGGTTCGCCCTATCTCTAATGCATATCGCCCAAAAGTGTGCAGCGGTTTTGGGAGGACGACATGCAAAAAACAAAAAAATCCGGCGCATTGCATGTCGATGCGACGCGCGTTTTTTTGGCGTTTGACATGGCAAGTTCCGCTTGCCCTCCTATACTGCCGAGAGAAGCCTTTTGATCAACGGAACGATCGCGCCTTCCGATGCACGCCAAGAAAGACAATCTTCCCTCCAGCATTCTCGCCTCGATCCGGAGCAGGAAGAAGCGGCTCGACCCGGCCTATACGGAAACACGGCCGCGCAGCGTGGGAACGCTGATCGCCTCCTACAACGTGCACAAATGCGTCGGCACCGATCGCCGCTTCGATCCGGAGCGCACCAGCCGGGTGATCCATGAAATCGGCGCCGATGTGATCGCGCTGCAGGAGGCCGATACGCGCTTCGGCGAACGCACCGGCATTCTCGATCTCGGCCGGCTGGAGCGCGAGACGGGGCTGATCCCGGTGCCGGTCGCCGGCATGGCCAAGGCGCATGGCTGGCACGGCAATGTCGTACTCTTCAAGAAGGGGCTGGTGCATGACGTGCACCAGGTCAAGCTACCGGGGCTGGAGCCGCGCGGCGCGCTGGTGGCCGAGATAGAGCTGGAGCAGGGCGGGGTGCTGCGCATTATCGCCGCGCATTTCGGCCTGCTGCGCCACAACAGAGCCCAGCAGGCCCGCATGCTGGTCGAACTTATCAACGACAGACGAGAGATGCCGACCATCCTGCTCGGCGACCTCAACGAATGGCGGCTCGGCGACCGCTCCTCGCTCAACACCTTCCAATCCGCCTTCGGCCCGCTGCCCCCCGCCGTCCCCAGCTTCCCCGCCGGCCTGCCGCTTCTCGCCCTCGACCGCATCATCGCCAACCGCAAGGGAATCATTTCGGAGGTGGAGGCGCACGATACGCCGCTTGCCCGCATCGCCTCGGATCATCTGCCGATCAAGGCGCTTGTCGATTTGAAGACGGTCGGCGGCTAGGACTTTTCAATGCCGCGAATCTTGGTGTGCTGGTGAATTATACGAACGCAAGGCTGAAGCTGCAGGCGCTCTCGGCCAACGGCCGTGAACAGACTGTCTCGCCGCAACCCGGCATAGTTGCCATTCCCCTTCACAAGCCGCGTCGTTTTTGACGTGGATCAACGACTTCGCCGGAGACCTGGCTTAGCGTCGTCGTGTGTTCATGCGGTATCAACAACTCCGAAGGAGAACCATGATGGCGAACACAGCTTTCCAGAGCCGCTCCGATGCGTCCACTGTGACGCCAGCGCAAGTTTCCGTTCCAGTTCTCGGCGCGACAGTGGCCGTTTTTGCCGCCGTTTCGTTCCTGCTTTGCATGCTTCTTGGCTTCGTCGCGCCCGAATGGGGCCTCCATAAACCATGGCTGCAGTTCTTCCTGGGTCTTACGGGATTCGACGTTAGGAGCTTGGCTTTAGGAACTGTTCAAAGCGTGATCTTCGGCGGCTACACGGGCGCATTGCTCGGGGCTATCTTCAATTTCATCAGCGCGCGTTTTGGCTGAATAGCTACGCCGTCTGGCTGCTCTCGCCCAAGCGATGCCGTTTGTCGATCAAGCAGTGCCCGGCGGCGCGGGCGCGCAGCAGATAAATTCGAATTCGTCCGGCTCCTGCCCAGCCGCCAGGACCTGTGACCAGCCAAAGGAGAAGGCATGTGAGAGTGACGATTATCAACGCTGTCCTCCTGGCCGGGACTATCACCGTGGGTGGGGCAGGCCTGGCGGCTGCTGAGGATCCGCATCATCCGACAGACTCGCAGCAGGCCGCCTCGCCTTCGGAAATGGAGGGAATGATCGGAAGCCAGGGGGCAATGTCCGGCCCTGAGATGATGCCGGGCGGCATGATGGGCGGCATGCCAATGATGGGCATGCGCGGTCCGATGATGAAGATCATGTTCGCAATCGCTGATACCGACGGCGACGGCGCACTTTCCTTCGAAGAGGTGACGGCGATCCACAAACGGATCTTCGGCAGCGTGGACGCCAATAAGGACGGAAAGGTCACGACCGAGGAGATGCAGGCGTTCTGGCGGCCTTAATCAACCCTGCGGATCTGCGGCGGAGGTCCGTGAATGCTCGCGGGGCTTCACAGGATATGATACGATCCAGGCGCATTGACCGCGGGAGGGGTAAATGCGCCGAGTCCTTCTGACTTTGATCCTTTGCTCGCAGTCCGCATCGCTGTCAGCGGCGTCAGAGCTTTCAGTTTTCCATACCGCTTCGTTCGGCAGTAGCCGGTCGGTGAGCCTCAGCCTGGCGGAGGGCAGGCCCGCCCGCAATCCGGCCTTCGATTTCGACGTCGTCATCATGCTTTCGGAATCCGATGGTGGCGGGACGGTGCTCTATCGCGACAGAGGAAGACACGAGGTAAGTGTCCGCTGCGGTTCGCCCGCCATGGTGCGGATCAACTCCGCCGACTACGCGGTCGACCTGTCGGCGCGGATGGGGGCCGACTGGAAGCACGATCTCTGGGCAGCACTCTGCAACGCTCCGGTTTCCTGAGCGGCAGCATGACATGGTTCTATCGATCGAGGCCTCAGCCCTTCGGAGGGCGGACCTCTGTGAATGGCGGCGAGCATCCTTCCGTCAGGGAACGCAAGGGCGGCGGCGGCCATTGCGATGAAGCTTCTCGCATCGTCTCCACTCCTCGATGTGCTGCCGCCCGGCTCGATCCGGGCGGCAGCCGCTCACTATTTTACGTCGGTGACGGTCAGCTTGCCATTAACGCGTTCGGCGACGAACTCGATGCTTGAACCTTCCTTCAGCTTTTCGAGCAGAGCCGGGTCTTCGACCCGGAAGACCATCGTCATTGCAGGCATGTCGAGATTCTTCAGCTCTTCATGCTTGATGGTCACTTTCTGCGCCTTGGCGTCGACCTTGTTGACGACGCCCTTCGTAAATTCCTCAGCGAACGCACCGAAGGCTGCGGTAACTGAGAGCAGGGCGGCCAGCCCGATTTTGATCATTGCGGATTTCATCTTCATGGCTCCTGCTATTGAGGGTACTTCCCAGCGACGGTGACGTCGCCGTGCATGCCGGCCTCATAATGGCCGGGGATCAGGCAAGCGAACTTGAACGCGCCGTCGGAGGTGAACTTCCAGACGATTTCGCCGGATTGACCGGCCGGGAGGCGAATGGAATTGGCGTCGGCATGTTCCATTTCGGGGAACTTCTCCATGACCTTCTTGTGCTCCAGGATCTTGTCTTCCTGATCGAGCACGAACTCGTGGTCGACCGTCCCGGCGTTCTTGATCGCGATCTTGACCGTCTGGCCCTTGCGGACGGAGAAGACCGCCGGGGTGAACAGCATCTTGCCGTCGTCGGTTTCCGTCATCGTGACGCGGATCGTCTGCGTCGCCTTGGCCTTGTCGCCAGGCTCGCCGACGGCCATTTTCTCACCATGGCCGCCGGCGTGATTGCCGGAGGCGAAAGCCGAGCTTGCCAAGGCGGCGAACGCCAACGCCATTACAAAGTTCTTCATGCATATATCCTTTCTGGACGTGGGGGATTGAGCCTCAGCCCTTTGTCGGCTGCGGTGTGATTTGTGTCTTCGCGTCTTTGGCCTTGGTCGCGTCCGGCAGTTCGCCGGTCCACTCCCAGGCCTGCGTTCCAGGCGGGTTTTCGAACCAGCCCGGATCGGCGTAGTCGTCCGCAGAGATGCCCTCGCGGACCTTCACCACCGAGAACATGCCGCCCATCTCGATGGGTCCGTGCGGCCCCCAGCCTGTCATCATGGGAACGGTGTTTTCGGGGATGGGCATTTCCATCTCGCCCATGTCGGCCATCCCTTTGGTGCCCATGGGCATGTATTCCGGCTGCAGCTTCCTGATCTTCTCGGCTACCTTCGACTTATCGGCGCCGATGAAGGTCGGGATATCGTGCCCCATCGCGTTCATCGTATGATGCGACTTGTGGCAATGGATCGCCCAGTCCCCGAGGTATTTGGCATCGAACTCATAGGCGCGCATCGCCCCGACCGGGATGTCAATGCTGACCTCCGGCCAGCGAGCCTCCGGACGCACCCAGCCGCCATCCGTGCAAGTTACCTCAAAGTCGTAACCATGCATGTGGATGGGATGGTTGGTCATCGTCAGGTTGCCAACGCGCACACGCACCCTGTCATTCTTCGAGACGACCAGCGGGCTGATGTCGGGAAACACCCGGCTGTTCCAGCACCACATGTTGAAGTCGGTCATCTCCATGATGCGTGGCACATAGGAGCCGGGATCGATGTCATAAGCGTTGAGCAGGAAGACGAAGTCGCGGTCGACGCGCATGACCTTCGGATCTTTCGGATGGACGACGAAGAAGCCCATCATGCCCATCGCCATTTGCACCATCTCGTCGGAATGTGGGTGGTACATGAAGGTGCCGGATTTCACGAGGTCGAACTCGTAGACGTAAGTCTTGCCGACGGGGATGTGCGGCTGCGTCAGTCCGCCGACGCCGTCCATTCCCGATGGCAGGATCATTCCATGCCAATGGATGGTGGTGTGTTCCGGCAGCTTGTTGGTAACGAAGATGCGTACGCGGTCGCCTTCGACCGCTTCGATCGTCGGTCCGGGTGACTGGCCATTGTAACCCCACAGGTACGCGGTCATGCCATCGGCCATCTCACGCTCCACCGGTTCGGCGACAAGGTGGAATTCCTTGACGCCGTTGTTCAGACAGTGTGGCAGGGTCCAGCCGTTGAGGGTGACGACCGGCTGATAGTCGGGGCCCGAGGTCGGGTGGAGCGGCGGCTGCATGTCCGCCGATTCCATTGTCGGAGCGTCGGGGAGGCCCATGGCTGAGGTCTTGGTCCAGGCGCCAGCCGCCAGCAGGGCCGCGCTTGCTCCGAACAGTTGTCTTCTGTTGAACATGGTTGGATCCTTTTTCAATGGCCGCCGCCACCGCTGCTTTCGGAAGCAGCGGCGACCTCGGTTCCTGCCGACGCGTTCGTCCCGCCGCCGTAGATCGCCGGCGCGAGACTGGCTTCGGCCAGCCAGAAGTCGCGTTTCGCATTGACGGAGAGCAGGATGGAGTTGATCTTGTCGCGCGTGTCGGTGAGCAGTTCGAAGGTGTTGGTGATCATGCCGTTGTAGGACAGCAGGGATTCCTCCTCGACCTTGCTGCGCAGCGGCACGACCTTGTTGCGGTAGTGTCGCGCGATGTCGTAGTTCGATCGGTACGCCTCGTAGGCGGAGCGTGCCTCCGAGCGGACGTTGACGGCTTTCTCCGCGAGCTGGTTCGCCGCCCGCATATAAGCCAGCTCAGCCTTGCGCATCCGGGCCTTTCCGGTGTCGAAGATCGGAATGGCGAACTCAAGCTCGACCTGGGCCGTCGTCCTCGTCTTCTTCTCGTCATCCTCGATTTCCCGTTCCGTTTCAAAGCCGGTCAGAATCTCGAGGTCGGTGACATAGCGTGTCGCCTCGGTCAGCCCGTAGGACTTGGCGGTGGCCTCGAGTTCGAGTCTTGCGACATGAAGGTCTATGCGGTTTTGGAGCGCCTCGGCCTCGATGGTGTCTCGTCTGGCGACGGTCTTGGGTAGCGCCGCAAGGCTGTTGGGTATCTGATAGTCGAGGTCGGTGCCCCACAGGCCCATGAGCCGCGTCAGTTCCTCCTTGGCAAGGCGTGCCGCCAGACGGGCCTTTGCCGTCTCTCCGGCAAGTTCGGCGACGAACACATGCTCGCGGGCCTGGGCGCCCTTGTTCATCGCGCCAGTTTCGCCCAGCTTCTCCGCCAGTTCGGAAGCGGCGTCCGCCGTCGCCTGGGCCCGCTGGAGCTGCCCGGCATTCTCCCAGGCCGCCACTGCTCCGATCCAGGCACGGCGGGTGTCGGCGGCAAGCTGAAGCGTCTTTACGGCTGCGGTCAGTTGCGCCTGCCGGAAGCGGGTGTCAACGATTGCCACGTCCCGGTTCCTGGTCGCGAGCGCCAGGATATTCGTCGTGATCATCCCTTCGATGGTCCTGAACGCCTCCACCTCCGGCGTGCCCATTCCCGTTGTGCCAATGGAGACGGTCGGGTTGACGAGCATTGTCGACTGCCAGGCGTCGGCGGCGCTGTCACCGAGATCGGCATAGGCGGCCTGGAGGCCCTTGTTGTTGAGCAGGGCGATCTGAACGGCAGTCTCGACATCAAGGGTCTTCTTTCGGGCGAGCAGGCTTCTGACCTGCGCGGAGACCGATCGGGCCTGGTTCTGGTTCTGTATCCAGACCGTCTGCTTCGTTGTCACGATCGCCGTCTGGTCGGCAACGGAAGCAAAGCCCGCTTGCTTGCTTGAATATTCGGCGCCCGTGACGCAGCCGCTCAAGATCAGCGGGAATGCCAGAATCGTGGCGAATCTTCTGAGGTCGATCATGAGGCGTCTCCCTTCTGAGGAGACTGGAGATCGTTCTGTCTGCGCCACGGCTTGGGATCGACCGGCTGCCTAGTGACATAGCCCGAAACTGGTGACCGGTAGGTGACCGGGCGCGCGGACGGCTCTTCGACCGCGGCGGAAGACGCCACCACGTCGGGAGGAAGCGTGGATGCGCAGCCGCCGACGACAAGCGGCAGCCCCACCACGAAAAGCGAGGGTTTCATTATGAAATTCCGAAAAAGAGATAGCCTACGGTGCTCTTGCCCGGATGCGGGCAGGCGACCGACTGGACCCGCTCAAGCGGGTGTATCCCTCATCAGATATTCGGTGGGCGATCCAGGAGCGGCAATTCCCCCAGCACGTGCTCGTCGTCGCTAAACTGCCGGATCGAGGCGACGACCGGGCCGCCTAAGCTTTGGCCCCCGCACAGAAGCACGAAGCCGCCGCAAAAATCCTTGCAGCATTCCTGTTTGGCGATTTTGGAAGGACCATCCTTGTCGGTCGCATCGCCATGCCCGTGCTTGTGGCTTGAGACGCCGGCCATGTCGTGGCCGCCGTGGGCCGCGGCACTCGATACGGTCTTTTCGACTTGCAGGGCAGGGCCATGCATGGCGGCGTCGACGCTGGAAATGCTGTACCCAGCCAGCGATATGATGATCGCCAGCCGCACCAGGAGGAGAAGTCTGCTCAGTGCGATTCGGTACATATGACCCATAGTGTGTCGATTACATCGAACGCCGTCCATTATCAATTGCGACGAAGGACTGGCAGAGATTCCCGCCATTTCTGTGGCGCCAGCGCATCATGCGCCGGCAGCCGGACACTCGGTGGATCTCAGTCTACAGCTTTTCGGAGGTTGGATTGCGGCGGGGAAAGATCATGCGATCAAGCGTCTCGTCCCTGATGACAAGTGTATGCCACGCCGCGGCGCCGAAGTGGAGAGCGACGATCGCCAGGATGATGTTCGCCAGGGCGACATGGTAGGCCGCGGTTCCGAACCAGAGATAGCTGGTGACGAAACCCAAGCCGGCTTGCATCAGAATTGCCACGTACAGAGCGTGGTGAAAGCCGGCCGCGGCCTTCTGCCACCACGAGGCCGGCGATTGCGGCGCCGGCGGGGTCTTGATGCGCAGAAGCAACCGGACGCCCATCAGAACTCCAATCAGCATGCCGGCGTAATTGTGGACGTTGTGCTGAAAGAGATCGAACGACGAAGGTGTGACGCCCATATGGGCGGCATGATGTGTGCGTTCGATGCTGCCGCCTGTGAGGTACTGGATCGGAAGAAGCAGAGCGATCAGCCAATGAAGGCCTATCTGCGCCGTCGAATAGCTGCCTTTCATCATCCCCTCCGGATCTCCCCGCAAACTATCCTGCCGCAGTTAATGCTTCGTGCGCTGCCAGCCGTAAGACCGAGGCCCGCCGCGTGCAGGGGCATTACGCCCTCTTTTCGCTCGACTTCGCTGCGACAGGATCGGAGGATCGCTCAGCTCGCCGGACTTGGTGCGATCGGCTGGTCAATCACATGCGAGGTTCTCGATGATTTCAGGAGTGGCCCCCATTTTCGGCGCCATCGTCGCCGTGTCTACGCTGGTTCCACCGGCGAGGGCGGATATTATCAGCGACCGACAGGCCGACATGAAGGCCATGGCAGCGGCGGCGAAAGCCATAGCCGAGATGTTCCGAAACCCCGACACTTACTCATCGAAGCAATTCGCGGCCGCCGCCGGTGCCATTGCCGAGAGGTCGGGCGAGATCCTTGCTGGACATTTCACCGATGGCGTCGAGGATGCAAGGTCGGAGGCGAAGCCTGACATCATCGAGGAGCGCGACCGCTTCGACCGCCTCGCGGAGGATCTTCGGGTCTATGCGCGCGCACTCGATGCGCAGGCGCAGGCCAATCCCGGGGCGATGACCGACCGCATGCGGATGCGGCCAGGAGAGCCGATGGGCGGCGGACCGCTCGGAACCCAAGTCACCAACGCGGCGAGCCTTTCGTCGCTTCCCGCCGAACACATTTTCCATTTGATGCTGCAGAGCTGCACGACCTGCCATGCTCGGTTCAGGATGGAGCGCTGACGTCAGGTTTCCGTGCATGCGGCGGCACCACTCATTCGCCAGTGGTCCAAGGTCGAACGTCCCGCTCATCTCCAGCGAAACAGACCCGTGAGGCGGTCAAACCGCTTGGTCCACGTCATCGGATCGGTGATTTCAGGCGTAGACGGCCGAATCAGTCGCTCAAGAAGGGGCAACAAAAACGCGGCCCATTCGTCGAGATCGCTTTTGCTGAAGTAGGGCAGCCAGACGTCGGAGGGACCATCCCACTGTCTTGGATTTGCCTTCGCCAGATCACCGAGTTTTAACAGGAGAGGTCCGCCGTCTCCGACGACCTCTATGTCCGGATCGGGATCAGGCCGGGGACGGCGGGCGATAATGTGCTCTTCCAAAGCCTTGCCAATGGCCCGGTCAGCCTCGTTCAAGTGGCGCAATATCCTTGTGTCGCCAGCGGCGCCGGAACCTTCGGAAACATTGAGTGTAAATTTGCCGCCGATCAGGCTGTTCGACGATTGGGATATCTGAAGCCAGAAAACCCTTTTTCCACGGGCAAAGCTGCATTTGCCCGTTTGCGATTCCCAGCCGAGCTCCTGAAATTTGGAAGCCAGCAGTAAGCGCATATGTCGATGAAAACCTGCACTTTTCACATAGTCGCGCATGCTTCACAGCCTATACTTTGGGCCACAACCCTTTGAAGCGGTCATGGCAAGCTTGGAGGCACAATCCCTGGCGTGATGCTACCCAAGTCATCAGGGCTTTTGCTTCCCGCAACATACACTTCACCCGTCTATCCCATCAACTCGGCAAGGCGGATGACGTGGAGGCGGCAGAGCGAAGATGAGGGCACCGTGGGTTACACTTCGATGAAAGCGCCACTGGTAAAGCCATCGGTGCTGTCGTTCGAGGGCTCAGGCGGTCGAGTTATTAGACGAGTTTCAAGTTGACGATCATCGTTGCCGCCGACTGCTGCTGTCATGCTATTTGGCCGACGCTTTTGCTGTATCAAACATTGCCGTCACCTTGTCACCCTTCGACATCTTCTTTATCTCGTTGTTATAAATGTCGCCGTTGTATTGATCGTCCCCGGAAACGTTTTTGGTCCATTTCTGTTTACCCACACGCCACCACGCTTTGCACGGTTGGTAAACATATACGACATCGCCGGCCTTGTTCTTCCAGTCGGATTTGAAGCAAAACATATTGCCCGTTACGGTCCACGTGCCGTCCGCATAACCGTATTCTCCCTTTTTCTTTCCAACCTTAACGCCTTTCAACGTCCCATCCGCTGACCAGGTGTAGTATACCAACCCGTCTCCGACATCATATTTGACCGAATTGCCGACGTAGAGATCTTTGACTTCCTGCTCGGACAATTCAACGGCGCCTTTCGGCAACTTACCTTCATCTTTGGCGAACGATATCGATGGGCCAATAACCGTCACAGAAATAACTGCGAGCACTGACAGCTTATTCATGGCTGGTTCCTCCATTTTGACGATGTGACGGAACACCTTTTCGGAATGTTCGCCAATTCGCCTGATCTAGCTAAGGGCGTTAGCCCTACCGTTACGTCACTTGACAAGCCACCACCACTTTATCCCAAACATCGCTTGACGGATTTCGCTCTTTGATAAATGCTAAGATGTCAGACCAATTTGACGAACTGACTGCCTGACAAGAAAAATGGGGAACCATGAAGGCAAAGCTTAGCGACAGGCCGGTGATCCGGCCGCTTCCCGCCATGGACCGCGCGCGTCAGGTGACGGATGCGCTGGCGGATTATGTCGAGGATGCACGGCTGCAGGCCGGTGATCGGCTGCCGGCGGAGCGCGAGCTGATGGCGGCCCTTGCCGTCGGGCGTTCGACCATTCGCGAGGCAATCCGCCATTTCCAGGCGCTCGGGGTGATCGAGACGCGCAAGGGCAGCGGCACCTATCTGTTGAAGCCGGTGTCCCGGGCGACGATCCATATGCCGCTGTCCTTCGATGCGGTGCATCTTCGCGATGCGCTGCTGCAGACGCTGGAGGTTCGCCGCGGCATCGAGTGCGAGGCGGGCATGGTCGCAGCTAGGCGGCGGACTGCGAAGGATCTTGTCGTCATCGAGGAAAAGCTCAACGAGATGGAGCGGGTGCATCTGGAGAAGGGCACCTCGGGGCCGGAGGATCTGGCTTTCCATCTCGCCGTTTACGACGCCACCCACAATCCGCTGTTTCGCCAGCTTCTCGAGCAGATGCGCGAGACATTCGAGCGCTTCTGGGAACATCCGTTCGACCGGCAGGATTTCGCCCGCCGGTCCTTTCCCTTCCACCGCACCCTTTTCAACGCGATCGCGGCCGGGGATGCCGAGGCGGCGCGCGCGGAAACATTGAAGATCCTCGACATCGTCGAGGAAGACATCAAGGAAATGTCCAAATGAGCAGCGGCGAAGACCCGTTCGATCTTGCCTCCATCATCACCGCCCACGACGACGGCAATTTCGCCGACGCCGTCGTGCCGCCGATCTTCCAGACCTCGCTTTTCACCTTTTCCGATTATGACGAGATGATCACCGTCTATCGTGGCGAGAAGGTACGGCCGACCTATACGCGCGGGCTGAACCCGACGGTGCGCGCCTTCGAGGAGATGCTGGCCAAGCTCGAAGGTGCCGAGGATGCGCTGGGTTTTGCCAGCGGCATGGCGGCGATCTCCTCATCCGTGCTGAGCTTCGTCGAGCCGGGCGACCGCATCGTTGCCGTCAAACACGTCTATCCCGATGCCTTCCGCCTGTTCGGCACCATCCTGAAACGGATGAAGATCGAAGTGACCTATGTCGACGGGCGCGACGAGGAGGCGGTCGCCAAGGCACTGCCCGGCGCCAAGCTCCTCTACCTGGAAAGCCCGACGAGCTGGGTGATGGAGGCGCATGATGTCGGCGCGCTCGCAGCGCTGGCCAAGCGCCACGGCGTCGTCTCGATGATCGACAACAGCTGGGCAAGCCCGTTCTTCCAGCGGCCGCTGACGCTCGGCGTCGACCTCGTCATCCATTCAGCCTCGAAATATCTCGGCGGCCACAGCGATGTGGTGGCGGGCATCGTTGCCGGCTCGAAGGAAATGATCGCCCGCATCAAAGCCGAGGCCTATCCCTATCTCGGCGGCAAGCTTTCGCCCTTCGATGCCTGGCTGTTGATCCGCGGCCTGCGCACGCTGCCGCTGCGCATGCGGGCGCATGAGGCATCGGCGCTCGAGATCGCCAGGCGCCTGCAGAAGCTCGAAGTGGTCGAGACGGTCTGCCATCCCGGCCTCGCCAACCGACTGCCGGCCGGGCTCAACGGCACCTCGGGCCTGTTTTCCTTCATCTTCCGCGACGGCGTCGATATCCGCGCCTTCGCCGACCACCTCAAGCTCTTCAAATTGGGTGTAAGCTGGGGCGGTCATGAAAGCCTGATCGTACCGGGCGAGGTGGTGCTGCAGCAGAAGGCACAGCCGAATTCCGCGCAAACCTTTGGCATCCATGCGCGATCCGTACGCCTCCATGTCGGCCTCGAAGGAACCGAGGCGCTGTGGAGAGACATCGAGGAGGCGCTCGCCGCCGCCTCGCAATCCTGAAACCCAAGAACCTAAAAGGGGGAACTGAGCATGAAAAAACTAATAATCTCGACGCTCTTTGCTTCGATGATGGCGGGTACGGCCTTTGCCGATACGACGCTGAAGCTTGTCGAAGTCATCACCAGCCCGGAGCGCACCGAAACGCTGAAATCGATCGTCGGCAAATTCGAGGCCGCCAATCCCGGCACCAAGGTCGACATCATCTCGCTGCCGTGGAACGAAGCCTTCCAGAAGTTCGCGACCATGGTATCGGCCGGCGACGTGCCCGATGTGATGGAGATGCCCGATACCTGGCTGTCGCTCTATGCCAATAACGGCATGCTCGAAAGCCTCGAGCCCTATCTCGCAAAGTGGGAGCACACCAAGGAGCTGACGCCGCGCGCGCTCGAACTTGGCCGCGACGTGAAGAACACCGCCTATATGCTGCCCTACGGCTTCTATTTGAGGGCGATGTTCTACAATAAGAAGCTGCTTTCGGAAGCTGGCGTCGCAGCGCCGCCGAAGACGCTGGAAGAGTTCACCGCCGCTTCGGAAAAGATCTCCAAACTGCAGGGTAAATACGGCTACTGCATGCGCGGCGGCGCGGGCGGGCTCAACGGCTGGATGATTTTTGCCGCCTCGATGGCCGGGTCGAACAAGTACTTCAACGAAGACGGTACCTCGACGATGAACAGCCCGGGCTGGGCCAAGGGCATCGAATGGATGGTCGATCTCTATAAGAAGGGCTATGCGCCGAAGGACAGCGTCAACTGGGGCTTCAACGAAGTCGTCGCCGGCTTCTATTCCGGCACCTGTGCTTTCCTCGACCAGGATCCGGATGCGCTGATCGCCATTGCCGAACGGATGAAAAAGGAAGATTTCGGCGTCATGCCGCTGCCGAAAGGCCCGGATGGCAAGTCCTTCCCGACGATCGGCTATGGCGGCTGGTCGATGTTTGCGACCAGCGGCAACAAGGATCTCTCCTGGAAGCTGATTGCCACCCTCGAAGGGCCGGAAGGCAATATCGAGTGGAACAAGCGCATCGGCGCTCTGCCGGCCTATACGGCCGCCGAGAAGGACCCCTTCTATGCCGGTGACCAGTTCAAGGGCTGGTTCGAGGAACTGGCGGACCCGAACACGGTGCCGACCGTGATGCCGACCTACCTCGAGGAGTTCGCCTTCTTCAAGGATTCGCTGGCTATCAAGACCTCGCAGCAGGCGCTGCTCGGCGATATCTCGGCGAAGGATCTGGCCGACCAGTGGGCGGACTATCTGACCAAGGCGCAGCAGAAGTTCCTGAGCAAGAAGTAAGGGGTGATGGGGGCTTCGAGCCAGAAGCCCCCTCATCCGCCTTACGTCGAGCCGCCGGTCTCGACCCGTCCTTCGGACCCCCGCTGGGGAGAAGAGACTCGTGGCGGCGCCTCATTCCCCTTCTCCCCAGCGGGGAGAAGGTGGCCCGAAGGGTCGGATGAGGGGGCTCCGGTCTCTCCATTCAGAAACATCACCAATTCCCAACCGGGTAAGACGATGGAAACTGCAATCTGATGACCATTTCCGCCGATACGCTCGACATGCGTCGTGACCGCAGGCCATGGCTGCGTCGTCTTGCCGATGCTTCGCAGCCTTATCTCTACAGCGCGCCGTCGCTGGTCCTGATCATTGCGGTGATGCTGGTGCCGCTGACATTGGGCGTTTCCTACGCCTTTCGCGATATCCAGCTGCTCAATCCGTTTTCCGGCGGCTTCATCGGGCTCGATCATTTCCGTGAGCTTGCGGGCGATCCGGCCTTTTACGGAGCGCTGAGGAATACGCTCTGGTGGACCGGCGCCTCCGTCGTCCTGCAGTTTACCTTCGGGCTTATCCTGGCGCTTCTGCTCGACAAGCCCTTCCCGGGCAGGGCGATTGCGCAGGCGCTGGTCTTCCTGCCCTGGGCCGTGCCGTCCTTTCTTGCCGGCCTCAACTGGGCCTGGCTGTTCAATCCGGTCATCGGGCCGATCCCGCATTGGCTCTTCGGGCTCGGCCTGATGCATGAGCCGGGCAATATCCTTTCCGATCCCAATTATGCGATGTGGGGGCCGATCGTCGCCAATGTCTGGTGGGGCATTCCGTTCTTCGCGATCACGCTGCTGGCCGCCCTTCAGGCGATCCCGCGCGATCTCTACGAGGCGGCGTCGATCGACGGCGCCGGATGGTTCCAGCGCTTCCGCTCGATCACCCTGCCGTTTCTGGCGCCGACCATCGCCATCACCGTGCTCTTGCGCACCGTCTGGATCTCAAATTTCGCCGATCTGATCGTCGTCATGACCAATGGCGGGCCGGCCGACCGCACCCAGATCGTCGCAAGCTACATCTTCACCACGGCGTTCAAGCGGCTCGATTTCGGTTATGCCTCGGCGATCGCGCTGGTGCTGCTCGTGCTGCTGCTTGCCTATTCGATGCTGATCATCCTGCTACGGCAGACGCTGCTGAACAAGGATTGAGCCGATGAGACGATCCGCCATCCCCACCATCGCGCACCGCCTGGCAATCCTCTGCTATATCGCCTTCGCGCTCTTCCCGCTGTTCTGGCTGCTCAAGGTCTCGGTGACGCCGAACGACCTGCTCTATAGCGAAGGCGTGCGCATGTGGCCGTCGCGCACGACATGGGATCACTATGCCTTCGTGCTGCAGCACAGCGCCTTTCCGACTTTCTTCAAGAACAGCCTGATCGTCTCGGCCTCGACGGCGGTGACCGTGACGGTCTGCGCCTCGCTTTCCGGCTACGCATTGTCGCGTTTCAATTTCCGGGCGAAATACTGGATCGTCGCGCTGATGCTGCTGACCCAGATGTTCCCGCTCGTCATGCTGGTGGCGCCGATCTTCAAGATCCTGTCGCCCTTGCACCTGACCAACAGCCTGACGGGGCTCGTCATCGTCTACACCGCCTTCAACGTGCCTTTCGCCACCTTTCTGATGCAGTCCTTCTTCGACGGTATCCCCAAGGATTTGGAAGAGGCAGCGATGATCGACGGTGCGACGCAGTTCACGGCTTTTCGCCAGATCATCCTGCCGCTGACGCTGCCCGGCATCGCTGCCACACTCGGCTTCGTCTTCACCGCCGCCTGGAGCGAACTGCTCTTTGCGCTGATGCTGATCAACGGCAACGACGCGGCGACCTTCCCGGTCGGGCTTCTCACCTTCGTTTCGAAATTCTCGGTGGATTTCGGGCAGATGATGGCGGCGGGCGTCATGGCGCTCATTCCGGCCGGCCTCTTCTTCCTGCTCATCCAGCGTTATCTCGTCCAGGGCCTGACGGCCGGCGCGGTCAAGGGTTAAACAAATGGCATCGATCGAGATCCAGAATATCCGCAAAGCCTATGGCCATGTGCAGGTGCTGCACGGTGTCGACCTCGAGATCAAGGACGGCGAATTCGTCGTGCTCGTCGGCCCCTCCGGCTGCGGCAAGTCCACGCTGCTGCGGATGATCGCCGGACTGGAGGACGTCACATCAGGCGAGATCCGCATTGCCGGCGCCCGGGTGAACGAGCGGCATCCCAAGGACCGCGACATCGCCATGGTGTTCCAGTCCTATGCGCTTTACCCGCATATGAACGTTGCCGGCAATATGAGCTACAGCCTGAAACTGCGGAAGACGGCGAAGGAGAAGATCGCCAGTGCCGTCTCCGCGGCCGCCTCCAAGCTCGGTCTCGATCCGCTGCTTGAACGTCGGCCGAAGGCGCTCTCCGGCGGCCAGCGCCAGCGCGTCGCCATGGGCCGCGCCATCGTGCGCCAGCCTAAGGCCTTCCTGTTCGACGAGCCGCTGTCCAATCTCGATGCGCGCCTGCGCGAACAGATGCGTGCCGAAATCAAGAAGCTGCACGGCGACCTGAAGGCGACCTCGATCTACGTGACCCATGACCAGATCGAGGCAATGACGCTGGCGGACCGGATCGTCGCCATGCACGGCGGCGTGGTGCAGCAGGTCGGCAGTCCGCTCGAACTCTACGATCACCCCGCCAATCTGTTCGTCGCGGGCTTCATCGGCTCGCCGGGGATGAATTTTCTCGATGCGAGCTATGTCGACGGCGGCGTCAAGCTGCAGGACGGAACGATCGTTCCGCTGGCAAAGCCGCTGCCCCTTGAAGATGGTGCCAAGGTTACGCTCGGCATTCGGCCGGAGCATGTGCTGATGACGAATGACGGGGCGGGCCTTGCCACCGATGTCGAACTCGTCGAACCCACCGGCTTCGGCATCATCCTGCATCTTGCCCTGCACGGCCTGCCGTTCAAGATCTTCACGCTCGATCGCGAAGCGCTGAAGGCAGGCCCGAAGGTCAATGTGGCTTTCCCGGCGCAGTACCTCCATGTGTTCGACGACGAGGGGCTACGCGTCGATTGATCAGGTCAATCCTCACGCATTGCGAGCGGAAAAACCTTTTGCCGCATCGTCCGTGAGGATTATATCAACCAGGTGATTTGCTGGATTGGATGCCATGACCGACACTGTTCTCGACCGCTTTCTCCGTTATGTCGTTATCGACACGCAATCCGATCCTGCCTCGTCGACGCAGCCGACCACCGAAAAGCAGAAGGATCTCGGCCGGGTGCTGGTCGATGAACTGCTGAAGATTGGGCTGGCCGACGCGCATCTCGATGAACACGGTTATGTCTATGCGACCATTCCTGGAAATAGCGACAAGGCGGTGCCGGTCATCTGCTTCTGCTCGCATATGGATACCGCGCCCGATTTCAGCGGCACGGGTGTCAAGCCGCAGATCATCCGCAACTATGCCGGCGGGGACATCGAACTTGCCGGCGATTCGAGCCGGGTGATCCGCGTTTCCGAGCATCCCGAGCTGAATAACCAGATCGGCAACGATATCGTCACCACCGATGGCACGACCCTGCTCGGCGCCGACGACAAGGCGGGGCTGGCGGAAATCGTGACTGCCGCGCAGTTCCTGATCGACAATCCCGAGATCCGCCACGGGACGATCAAGATCCTGTTCACGCCCGACGAGGAAGTCGGTCGCGGCGTCAACAAGGTTGACCTGAGGAAACTCGGTGCCGACTTCGCCTATACCATGGACGGCGAGACGGCCGGCCATATCGAGGACGAGACTTTCTCGGCCGATGGCGTCGAGATCGCTATTTCAGGCGTGGCTATTCATCCGGGCTTTGCCAAGGACCGCATGGAAAACGCCATCAAGATTGCCGGCGCCATCATCGACCGGCTGCCGAAGGAGATGGCGCCGGAGACCACCGAGAGCAAGCAGGGATTCATCCATCCCACCGGCGTGACCGGCTCGATGGAAAAGGCCTCGCTCAGCCTCATCATCCGCGACTTCACCGACAAGGGACTGGTGGAAAAGGAAACGATGCTCGAAGCCATCGTCAAGGAGGTCATGGCGGGCTATCCCGGCTCGACCTATCATTTTCAGGTCAAGGAACAGTATCGCAACATGAAGGTGGTGCTCGACCGGCACCCGGAGATCGTCGACAACGCCATCGAAGCCGTGCGCCGTGCCGGCATGACGCCGGTGCGCGGCAGCATCCGCGGCGGCACGGACGGCTCACGCCTTTCCTTCATGGGACTGCCATGCCCGAACATCTTCGCCGGCGGCCATGCCTTCCACTCGCCGCTCGAGTGGGTCAGCCGGCAGGATATGGAAAAGGCAGTTAAGACGATCGTGGAACTCGCCAAGGTGTGGGAAGACCGCGCGTGAGCGCCCTGCAATTTAACCCACAACCGGAAGAACGACGGGCTTAGCCGCCGTTCGCCGTGACGCTGCCGCGCAGCATGACGCTGTCATAGGCGGGGCGGGGGATGGGGATCGCGATCCGCATTCCCGGGTCCGGTTCGATCGAGGTTTCCGGCGCGGTCACCGGCGCCGTGATCTGCATCGGCATGGGATTTGCGATGGGCGCCATATGGGCGGCCGTGGGCGCCGCATTGATCGGGGACATCGTGCTCGCCGTCGGCATCGGATCCGGCGCCGGAAGCGGAACCGGAACGGCCGAGGGGATCAAAGCCTCGAACTGCGGCGGCAGCATGCTTTCTCCCGGCACATAGTTCATCGCCACCTCATAGGCGGGCAGCGGCGGCGGCGTTTGCAGCATGCCATCGGCGCCGCGCTTCTCGTAGAAGGCGTTGCCGCCGGCGACCGCCACATAATGCATGTTGTTGTAAGGGAATTTCAGCCCGTCGGTGTGGAAGAACATCGCATCCTTGACCGCGGGATGACGGGCGCCTTTGAGGATCGCATCGGCGGCGGTCGCCAGCTCGGTTTCGGCCTGCGGCTTGACTTCGCGCGTCATCACGCCCGGCGCAAACTGCTTTTCCTGGGCGACGACGCCGCAGATCGACGGCGGATAGGCGCCTGACGTCAGCCGGTTCATGACCACGGTTCCGACAGCCATATAGCCGTCCTCATCGGAGTGCTGCGATTCGAAATACATCGCACGCTGCAGGCAGTCGCGGTCCTTGTTCGTGTAGTTGAAGGTAACTTTCGCCGGTTGCTTTGTCTTCGCCGCCGTTGCCGCCGGTTTCGGTGTCGTCGTGCAGCCTGTAGCCGCCAGCCCTACGAACAAAATCCCGATCAGGGATATTCCAAAGGAAATCTCCGCCCTCAACGCAAGGTGCCTCCTGTGGGATTAGTCCTACTTATTAACGTGAAAATCTTTTACTCGTCATGTGACAAAAATACAAACAACCATAGATCACAAAAAGCCAAAGGGCCTCTCGCCAAATGAGAGTCCTGCAAGGAGTCGGGCCGTGACAACACCCCCTCAGCTGCGGAACAGCTTCCAGCGGGTCGGCTTGAAGGCCACGCGGTGGCGGTCGAGCCTGTCGGCCTCGCTCGGCGGCAGCTCGATCTCGATATGCGGGCGGTCATTGCCGATATCCAGTTCGATGTGGCGGGTGCCGGCGACGCGGCGGCTGGAAACCGGCTGGCCGGCGATGCAGTTTTCCGCTGATTCGCAGAGCCGCACGTCATGCGGGCGGAAATAGAGCTGCGCCGTGCCGTCCGGCTCGCCCTCGGCATTGAGGCCGAGCGACCGGCCTTCGAAGCGAATATCGCCATCTGAGATTTCCACCTGCAGGCAGTTCGACTGGCCGATGAAGCCAAAGACGAAGGGCGAGTTCGGATTGTCGTAAACCTCATCCGGCGTGCCGACCTGCTCGATCGCACCCTGGCTCATGACGACGACGCGATCGGCAAGCTCCAGCGCCTCATCCTGGTCATGGGTGACGAAGACGGTGGTGTGGCCGGTGCGGTCGTGGATCTCGCGCAGCCATTTGCGCAGGTCCTTGCGCACCTGGGCGTCGAGCGCCCCGAAGGGCTCGTCGAGCAGCAGCACGTTCGGCTCGACGGCCATCGCGCGGGCGAGCGCCACACGCTGGCGCTGGCCGCCGGAAAGCTGCGCCGGGTAGCGTTTTTCAAGACCGGAGAGCTGCACGAGCTCGAGCAGTTCCAGCGCTCGCTTGCGGATATCAGCCTTGGCCGGCCGCCGCGCGCTGTTTCTGACTCTCAAGCCGAAGGAGACGTTGTCGAGCACCGTCATGTAGCGGAACAGGGCATAATGCTGGAAGACGAAGCCGATATTGCGCTGCTGCACTGATTTCTTCGAGGCATCTTCGTCGCCGAAGAAGATCTGCCCCTCCGTCGGACTTTCGAGGCCGGCGATCAGGCGCAGCAACGTCGTCTTGCCGGAGCCCGACGGGCCGAGCAGGGCGATCAGCTCGCCGGAGCGGATGCCGAGCGAGACATCGTGCAGCGCCGGAAAACGATCGAATTCCTTGCGGATGTTTTGAACGCGTACTTCCATTCCCAATCCTTCAGTGCCGCCGGCTGGCGGAGATTTCAGCGCTATAGCGCATTTCCAGCAGCGTCTTCAAAACAAGAGTGACGAGCGCCAGCAAGGCCAAGAGCGTGGCGACGGCAAAAGCGCCGGTGAAATTATACTCGTTATAGAGGATCTCCACCTGCAGCGGCATGGTGTTCGTCTGGCCGCGGATGTGGCCCGACACCACCGAAACGGCGCCGAATTCGCCCATGGCGCGGGCGTTGCAGAGCAGCACCCCGTAGAGCAGGCCCCATTTGATGTTCGGCAGCGTCACGTGCCAGAAGGTCTGCCAGCCGCTGGCGCCAAGCGAAAGGGCAGCCTCTTCGTCGGCGGTTCCCTGTTCCTGCATCAGCGGGATCAGCTCGCGGGCGACGAAGGGAAAGGTGACGAACATGGTGGCGAGGATCAGGCCCGGCACCGCAAACAGGATCTTGATGTCGTGGGCGCTGAGCCATTGGCCGAGCCAAGTATTGGCGCCGAATAACAGCACGAAGACTAGGCCCGATATGACGGGAGAAACCGAGAAGGGCAGGTCGATCAGCGTCGTCAGGAAAGCCTTGCCCTTGAACTCGAACTTGGCGATCGCCCAGGCGGCGGCAACCCCGAAGATGAGGTTAAGGGGAACGCTGACCCCGGCAACGATCAGCGTCAGGCGGATCGCCGAGAAGGTTTCGGCATCACCGAGCGCCTCGATGAAGGGGCCGGCACCCTTGCGGAAGGCCTCGACGAAGACGGCGGCCAGCGGCAGCAGCAGGATCAGCAGCAGGAAGACCAGTGAGACGATGATCAGCGTGAAGCGCGCGATGCGGTTTTCGGTGGTGACCGAACGCAGTTTCACGGGTTGAGCGGTTGTATCAAGCGCCATAGCCGTACCTCCGCCTGCTCCAGCTCTGGATGAGGTTGATGACGAGCAGCATGGCGAACGAGATGATCAGCATGATCGCCGCGATGCCGGTCGCCGCTGCATAATTATACTCTTCCAGCTTGATGATGATCAAAAGCGGCGCGATCTCCGATTTGAACGGCAGGTTGCCGGCGATGAAGATGACCGAGCCGTATTCGCCAACGCCGCGGGCAAAGGCGAGCGCAAAGCCGGTGAGCACGGCGGGCGCCAGCCCCGGCAGCAGCACACGGAAAATCGTCTGGAAGCGGTTGGCGCCGAGCGTTGCTGCGGCCTCTTCCACTTCCTTGTCGATTTCTTCCATCACCGGCTGCACGGTGCGCACCACGAAGGGCAGGCCGACGAAGATCAGCGCGACGACGATGCCGGCCGGCGTGAAGGCGATCTTGATGCCGAGCGGCGTTAGGAACTGGCCGATCCAGCCGTTCGGCGCATAGAGCGTCGTCAGCGCGATGCCGGCAACGGCGGTCGGCAGCGCGAACGGCAGATCGACCATGGCGTCGATGATGCGCTTGCCGGGAAAGCGGTAGCGCACCAGCACCCAGGCAAGCAGGATGCCGAAGACGGCATTGACGATCGCGGCGATGAAGGCGCTGCCGAAGCTGATGCGCAGCGCGTTCAGCGTGCGCGGATCGAGCGCGATCGACCAGAATTTCTCCCAGCCGAGCGCGCTCGAGCGGACGGCAAGGCCCGAGAGCGGGATGAGAATCAGAAGGGTGAGCCAGGTCAAGGTAAAGCCGAGCGCCATTCCGAAACCCGGAATGACGCTCGGCCGTCTGAACCGCCACCGCGTGGGGCTATGTGCTTTCATGAAGTCTATTATTGGGCCGGCTTGTAGATCTGGTCAAATACCCCGCCGTCGCCGAAGAATTTCGGCTGCGCTTCTTTCCAGCCGCCGAAGTCTTCGATGGTCGCGAGCGTCAGCTTCGGGAAGCGGGCGATATCGGCGGGATCGGCGGCTTCCGGCTTGATCGGCCGGTAATAATGCTTGGCGGCGATCTTCTGGCCTTCGTCAGAATAGAGGTAACTGAGATAGGCTTCGGCGACCTTGCGCGTGCCCTTCTTGTCGACATTGCCGTCGACGACGGCGACCGGCGGGTCGGCGCGGATGGAGAAGGTTGGCGTCACGATCTCGAACTGGTCTGGACCGAGTTCTTCGAGCGAGAGATAGGCTTCGTTTTCCCAGGCAAGCAGCACGTCGCCGAGGCCGCGCTGGACGAAGGTGGTCGTGGCGCCGCGCGCGCCGGTATCGAGAACCGGTACATGCTGCAGGAGCTTGGCGACATAATCCTGCGCCTTGGCTTCGTCGCCGCCATTCGCCTGCTTGGCCCATGCCCAAGCGGCGAGGAAGTTCCAGCGGGCGCCGCCCGAGGTCTTCGGGTTCGGTGTGATCACCTGCACGTCGTCCTTGACCAGGTCGCCCCAATCCTTGATGCCTTTCGGGTTGCCCTTGCGGACGAGGAAGACGATCGTCGATGTATAAGGCGTCGAATTGTTGGGGAATTTCGTCTTCCAGTCGGCCGGGATCTTGCCGGTGGCCTTGGCGATGGCGTCGATATCGCCTTCGAGGGCAAGCGTCACGACATCGGCGTCGAGACCGTCGATGACCGAGCGGGCCTGGGCGCCGGAACCGCCATGCGAGGCCTGGATCGTCACGGCTTCACCGTTGTCCTTTTTCCACTTCGCAGAAAATGCGGCGTTGAAATCCTTGTACAATTCGCGCGTCGGATCATAGGAAACGTTAAGCAACGTCTGATCCGCGAAAGCCGGAGCGATGCTCCCGATCGCGAAGCTGCCTGCCATGACCGCGGCTGCGATGAGCCGGGTGAGCCGTTGTGTCTGCATGGGAACCCTCCTGTTATCTGTCTTAACTCTATCAAGTCAGTCGTATAATGAAACGAAGGTTCTTCCGGCACGGGCCCTGCTGGTAGAATGTCATTCCATTTAAGGGGTGATTTTGAAATGGACGTGCCGAAGTTGGCCGCGGCCAATTTATGGCCGCCCGCCGTCACTCGAGCGACCGTGCTTTTTCGGCCACAGTTCTTCCACGAAAGCGCCATGGTGGCGCTGATTTTTGCCCAGATTTTGCCGCGATGACACTTGCGGATTCCTATATGGCCACCGTGCGTCCGTTTTTTCCGGCCGCTACGCGGGGGCATCCCTTGAAATGTGCCTCGCATTCCAAACCTGTTAGGGCCATTCAAAATGAATATCAGAACTATCCTTTTTGCCTCCGTTGCCGCCCTTGCCGCGGCCTCCGGAGCCCGCGCAGCCGACGCCATCGTGGCGGCGGAACCCGAGCCCGTGGAATATGTTCGCGTTTGCGACGCCTACGGAACCGGCTATTTTTATATTCCGGGGACGGAAACATGCCTTTCGGTCGGCGGCTACATCCGTACCGAAGTGCGCTTCGGCGACCAAATCTCCGGCGATTCCGACGTAAACTTCTGGACTCGCGGTCAGGTCACCTTCCAGGCCAAGAACGACACCGAGTACGGCACGCTGACCGGCGTCATCACGCTGCGTTACAATGCCGACAATGCCTCCGATCAGGAAGCTCTGCTGGATGAAGGCTATATCGACATCGCCGGTTTCCGCGTCGGTAAGCTCTACAGCTGGTGGGATGACGACATGAGCGGCGAGACCGATACGCTCGCCAGCAACGAGACCACCCACAACTCGATCCGCTATCAGTACGAGAACGGCGCTTTCGCTGCCGGTCTCTCGGTCGACGAGCTGGAAGAAGACTATGCCACCAAGCCGGGCGAAGGCCCGAACAACTTCGGTGTCGCAGGCCAGGTTTCCTACAAGGCCGGCGCCGTCAGCGCTTACCTGCTTGCCGGTTATGACACCGACACCAGCGAAGTCGCCGTCCGCGGTATCGTCTATGCCGACATCGGCCCGGGCACGCTCGGCATTGCCGGCGTTTGGGCAAGCGGCGCCAACTACTACTACGAAGAGTCCGAATGGACGATCGCAGCAGAATACGCCTTGAAGATCAACGATAAGTGGTCGGTTACCCCCGGCTTCCAGTACTTCGAAAACATCGCTCTCGAAGCTGACGGCAATGGCTTCACAGGCGGCAGCGCCTACACGACTGGCGTCACGATCGACTATCGCATCGTCGACGATCTCCGTACGAAGCTCAGCGTGCAATATCACGATGAGGACGAAGGCGACGACGAAGTGTTCGGCTTCCTGCGCTTCCAGCGCGATTTCTAAGATTGCCTGATTGCAGACGAGGAGGCGCGACCCTTGGGCCGCGCCTTTTTCATACCCTGGAGTCGGCGATGAAATCGGAATAAAATTCGTCGACCGTCCTTGCCTTGCGCATGGCGGCGAGCACGCCGTCCGATTGCAGCCGCCGGGCGATGGCGGACAAGACGTTCAGATATTCGCCGCGATTGTTCTCCCCGAAAAGCAGCACGACCGCGATATCGGTCGGGATATCGTCGATCGCCTCGAAATCCAGCGGCTGGGCGAAGCGGAGGAGCAGGCCGCGCGGGCTCGTCATGCCGTCGATCGCCGCATGCGGAATGGCGATACCGTTGCCGATCCCTGTGGAGCCGAGCTTCTCGCGCGCTTCAAGCGCTTTCAGGATGGTCTGGCCGTCGACCGAGAAAGCCTTGCCGGCCTTCTCCGCTATCCCCTGCAGCGCGCGCCATTTGGTCGGCGCCGGCACGCCGATGAAGGTGTGTTCCGGCCGGATGATGTTGGGAAGGTTCATGTCATTCTCAATACTGTTCGGGCAGCGGGAGGCAAGGGCGGTCAGTCCGGTTCCCTGAGCCGGTAGCCGACGCCGGTCTCGGTGGTGATATAGTGCGGCTGGTCGGGAATCTGTTCGACTTTTTGCCGCAGCTGCCTGATGTAGACGCGCAGATATTGCACATCCGCCGCCGGCCCCCATACCTGCTTTAAGAGAAACTGGTGGGTCAGCACCTTGCCGGCGTGCTGGGCGAGCACCCGCAGGATGTCGTATTCCTTTGGCGACAGTTTTATGTCCTGGCCGTCGACCTTGACGATGCGCTTGACGAGGTCGATCGACAGCCCGCCCGTCTGGAAGATTGCCTTTTCCCCTTGCTGCTGCAGGCGGTGGCGCAGCGCTACGCGGATGCGGGCGCCGAGTTCGTTGACGCCGAAAGGCTTGGTCACGTAATCGTCGGCGCCGCTTTCCAGCGCCGTGACGATGCCGGCCTCGTCGGTGCGGCTGGAGAGGATGACGATGGGCACGGATAGCCCATCATCGCGCCACGCCTTTAAGAGGTCGTGGCCAGATATGTCGGGCAGGCCGAGGTCGAGCACGATAAGATCGGGCAGGCTGTCGGCGACCGACTGACGGGCGCTGGCGGCATTTGCCGCTTCCTGCACCTCGTAACCTTGGGCGTTCAGGCCGACGCGGAGCAGTTTGCGGATCGGCGGCTCGTCGTCGACGACGAGGATTTTGACGGCTGAACCGGTCATTTGAGTTCATCCAGTTTCGGAATGTCGTTGGGCTTCGGCAGGCGGATGGTAAAGACGGCGCCGGGGCGACCCGTCCGGTTGCCGGCCGCGATCGTGCCGCCCATCGCCTCGATGAAGCCGCGGCAGATGGAAAGGCCAAGCCCGGTGCCGGCGCGCACCTGATCGCCCTTGCGCACCCGGTAGAAGGTGTCGAAGACACGGGTAAGATCGGCCGGCGGGATGCCCGGGCCTTCGTCGGAGACCTGCACAACGACATTGTCGGCATCGGCCCAGCCGCCGATATGGATCACCGATCCTTCGGGCGCGTATTTCGCGGCATTGTCGAGCAGGTTGAAGATCACCTGCTCGAACAGCACCGGATCGACGCGCACCATCGGCAGGTCGGCTGGAATGCTCGTCTCGGTTCTGTGCCGTTCGAGCATCTTTGCGGCGCGACGCAGTGCGCTGCCGACGATATCGCCGGCATAATGCAGCGCGCCGTTCGGCTCCATCGCGCCGGATTCGATCTTGGTCATGTCGAGCAGATTGGCGATGAAACGGTTGAGCCGCTCGGATTCGTCGACGACGGTGGAAAGCAGGTCGCTGCGATCTTCCTCCGGCATCGAGGTGAAATAATCGCGCAGCGTGCCGGCGGCGCCGAGGATGGCGGCAAGCGGGGTCTTCAGGTCATGCGAGATCGACGTGAGCAGCGCCGAACGCAGCCGGTCGGCTTCGGCCGCGAGCCTCGCCCGGTCGACATCGGCGACGAGCTGGACGCGTTCGATGGCAAGCGCCGCCTGGTCGGCCAGCGCGTCGAGCAGCCGCTGCTGCTCGGGCGTCAGCAGCGGCCCGTCGCGTCGGTCGCTGTCGAGGCCGATGACGCCGACGGCGGTGCGGCCGGTTCTCAGCGGCACGTAAAGGCGCTTGGCGCCGGGCAACGTGTCGGCGCCGCGGCCGGCGGCGTGATTGTGCTCCCAGGCCCAGCGGGCGGCGGCGATATCGGCATCGTCGAGCGTGTCGTCGGGCGGATATCCGGCCTTGACGGCGATGCTACCCTCCTCAGGCAAGAGCAGCACGACGCGGACCTTCAGCATCGAGGCGAGCTGGAAGGCGGTTGCCCAGAGCACGTCGTCGAGCGTGCCGGTGCCGGCGAGCTTCTTCGAGAAGAGATAGAGATCCTCGGTCGTTCGCGCCCGCTGCCGAGCGGCGGCGGCCTGACGCTGCACGGTCGCGGTCAGATTGCTGGCGATGATGGCGACGCCCAAAAAGAAGAACAGGGCAAGCACGCTTTCCGGATCGCTGATCGTCAGCGTGTAGCGTGGCGGCAGGAAGAAAAAGTTGAAGGACAGCGCGCTGAGGATGCAGCTGTAAAGCGCGGGCCGCAGCCCATGCAGCACGGCCGAGGTCAGCACCGCCATCAGGAAGACCAGGGCGAGGTTGCGCACGTCGAGGACCTGGTCGAGCACGATGCTGACGCCGAGCGCGATCGCGACATAGACGGTTGCCAGCAGATAAGCCCGCAAATCCAGCTGCGGCGCGGTGGCGGCCGCCTTGACGCCGCGCGCGGTGGTCCCGTCCTTCTCGGTGCCAGAGATGACGTGGACGCTGATCTCGCCGGCCTTGCGGATCAGCTCGTCGGTGATCGAGCGGCCCCACCAGTCGCGCCAGGTCGGCTTCTTCGGCGCGCCGATGACGATATGGGTGACATTGTTGGCGCTGGCGTGGCGGACGAGTTCGTCGGCCACCTCACGGCCGGGGATGGTGATGGCCTCGCCGCCGAGCTGCTCGGCAAGCCGCAGCGTCGAGGCGATCGTATCGCGCTCGGCTTCGCTGAGGTTGATCGAGCGGTTGGTCTCGACATAGACGGCCGCCCAGGGCGCCCGCAGCCGCGAGGCCATGCGAGAGGCGTAACGCACCAGCGAGGCCGACCGCGGGTGATGATCGACCGAGACGAGGACGCGTTCGCCCGCCGCCCAGGGGCCTGATATGGCGTGGGCCTGCATATGGGTGAGCAGCTGATCGTCGACACGCTGGGCGGTCTTGCGCAGCGCAAGCTCCCTCAGCGCCGTCAGATTGCCGGGCGTGAAATAGTTGGTCAGCGCCCGCTCGGCGGTGCGCGGCATGTAGACCTTGCCGTCATGCAGGCGCTTGATGAGGTCGTCCGGTGTCAGGTCGATGATCTCGACGTCGTCGGCAAGGTCGATGATCGAGTCCGGCACCGTCTCCCGCACCCGGATGCGGGTGATCTGCGAGACGACGTCGTTCAGGCTCTCGACATGTTGGATGTTCAGCGTTGAATAGACGTCGATGCCGCGGTCGAGCAGCTCCTTGACGTCGAGGTAGCGCTTCGGATGGCGGCTGCCCTCGGCATTGGTATGGGCGAGTTCGTCGACCAGCACGAGATCTGGCCTGCGGGCGAGGATGCCGTCGAGATCCATCTCCTCGAGCAGCCTTCCCTTATAGTCGATTTCGACGCGGGGGATGATCTCGAAGCCGGCGAGCAACGCCTCGGTCTCCTTGCGGCCGTGGGTCTCGACGACGCCGATGACGACATCGAAGCCATCGGCGATCTTGGCGCGGCCGGAGAGGAGCATCTCATAGGTCTTGCCGACGCCAGGGGCGGCGCCTAAGAAGATCTTCAGACGGCCGCGCGTTTCCGCCCGGGCTTTTTCGAGCAGCGCATCGGGCGATGGCCTGCCGGCCTGGTCGCGGTTGTCGTCTGGCATGCGTGTGGTCTTTCTGCCAATGCCTGTGCTTGAGGACGGGCGCTACGCCTACTGCTCCCTCATTCCCGTGCTCGTCACAGGAATCCAGCCACGCGAAGTCCTTCGCGTGAAAGGAAGTATCCCGCGTCGCAGACGCGACGCTGCTGGATCCCTGTGACAAGCACAGGGATGAGGGAAGAGAAGGCGGCACCCAGCCAACGAAACTCACTCAGTCATAGAAGCATCAAGGCTCTGGTTCAACGCCAGAACATTGACGGTGGGTTCGCCGAGAAGGCCGAGTTCGCGGTCGTGAACGGCGCCGTCGACCAGCGTCTTTACCTTGGCCTCATCCACGCCACGCGCCTTGGCCACGCGGGCCACCTGGAAGTAGGCGGCGTCGGGCGAAATGTCGGGATCGAGGCCGCTGCCCGATGCGGTGACGAGGTCGGCGGGCACCTCGGCATTGGGGTTCGTCGCCTTGTAGGCCTCGTAGTCGCCCTTGACGCGATCGATCAGTTTCTGGCTGGTCGGGCCGAGGTTCGAGCCGCTGGAGGCGGCGGCATTATAGCCGTCGCCGGCAGCCGAGGGACGGCCGTGGAAATACTTGTCTGAGGTGAAGGCCTGGCCGATCAGTGTCGAGCCGATCACCTGGCCGTTCTTCTCGACCAGGCTGCCGTTTGCCTGGGCGGGAAAGAGGGCCTGGGCCGCCCCGGTCATGGCGAGGGGGTAGAGAAGGCCGGTGATCGCGGTGGTGGCGACGATCATGACGACGGCCGGGCGAAGTTCTTTCAACATTGTTCCTGCTCCTTTAAGCGAGGCCGAGGGCTGCGACGGCCAGGTCGATCGCTTTGATGCCGATGAAGGGGACGATGATGCCGCCGAGGCCGTAGATCAGAAGGTTGCGCGACAGAAGCGCGCCGGCGCCGATCGGACGGTAGCGCACGCCCTTCAGCGACAACGGGATCAGCGCGACGATAACAAGCGCGTTGAAGATGATTGCCGAGAGGATGGCGCTTTGCGGCGTCGAAAGCCCCATGATGTTGAGCACGCCGAGTTGAGGGTAAAAGGTCAGGAACATCGCCGGGATGATGGCGAAATATTTGGCGATGTCGTTGGCGATCGAAAAGGTCGTCAGCGCGCCGCGCGTCATCAGGAGCTGCTTGCCGATCTCGACGATCTCGATAAGCTTCGTCGGGTCGCTATCGAGGTCGACCATGTTGCCGGCCTCGCGAGCGGCGACCGTGCCGGTGTTCATGGCGACGCCGACATCGGCCTGGGCAAGCGCCGGCGCATCGTTGGTGCCGTCGCCGCACATGGCGACGAGCTTGCCCTTGGCCTGCTCCTCGCGCATCAGCGCCAGCTTCATCTCCGGCGTCGCCTGGGCGAGGAAATCGTCGACGCCGGCTTCGGCAGCGATGGCCGCGGCCGTCAGTGGATTGTCGCCTGTGATCATCACGGTGCGGATGCCCATGCGGCGCAGCTCCGTGAAGCGCTCCCGGATGCCGCCCTTGACGATATCCTTCAGCTGGATGACGCCGAGCAGCCGGCCGTCGCGGGCAACGGCGAGCGGCGTGCCGCCCGATTTGGCGACCTCGTCGGCGAGCAACTGCAGTTCGCGCACGACCTCGCTGCCGTTCTTCGAAGGGGCGTCGCCGTTGACATAGGTCAGCACGGCGTCGACTGCCCCCTTGCGGATCGAAGCGCCCTCGAGGTCGACGCCGCTCATGCGACTCTGGGCGGTGAAGGGCACGAAGGTGGCCTTGAGGCTCGCCATGTCACGGCCGCGGATCGCATATTGCTCTTTGGCGAGCACGACGATGGAGCGTCCTTCAGGCGTTTCGTCGGCCAGCGAGGCAAGCTGGGCGGCGTCGGCGAGATCCTGTTCGGAAACGCCGCGAACCGGGCGGAAGCTCGTCGCCTGGCGGTTGCCGAGCGTGATCGTGCCGGTTTTGTCGAGCAGCAGCGTGTCGACGTCACCGGCAGCTTCGACGGCGCGGCCGGACATGGCGAGCACGTTGAAGCGGACGAGACGGTCCATGCCGGCAATGCCGATCGCCGACAGCAGCGCACCGATCGTCGTCGGGATCAGGGTGACGAAGAGGGCGACGAGAACGATGATCGGGATCGAGCCGCCGGCATAGATGGCAAAGCTCGGGATCGTCGCGGTGGCGAGCACGAAGATCAGCGTCATGCCGGCCAGCAATATGTTAAGCGCGATCTCGTTCGGCGTCTTCTGGCGCTCCGCACCTTCGACCAGCGCGATCATCCGGTCTATGAAGGTCGAGCCGGCGGCTGCGGTGATGCGGACGCGGATCCAGTCGGACAGCACCTGGGTGCCGCCGGTGACCGCCGAGCGGTCGCCGCCGGATTCGCGGATGACCGGGGCGGATTCGCCGGTAATTGCCGCCTCGTTGACGGAGGCCACCCCTTCGATGACCTCGCCGTCCGAAGGTATGATATCGCCGGCCTCGACCAGCACGACGTCGCCGACCTTGAGACTGGTGCCCGGCACCATGCGGTAGTCGCTGCCATTGTTGGTGGCGAGCAGCTTGGCTTGGGTTTCGGTGCGGGCCTTGCGCAGCGAATCCGCCTGCGCCTTGCCGCGGCCTTCGGCGACGGCTTCGGCGAAATTGGCAAAGAGCACGGTAAACCATAGCCAGAGATTGATCTGGAAGGAGAAGCCGAGATTGCCGTTGCCGGCTGCGAGGTCGCGCAGGAAAAGCACGGTGGTCAGCACCGAGACCGTGGCCACGACGAACATGACCGGATTTCTGGCAAGTGCGCGCGGGTCGAGCTTCTTGAAGGCGGCGCCCACGGCCGGAATGAGGATGCGACTATCGACGATACTCGCGGATTTTGCCTGGCTCATAAGAGACTCCAGCTTTGAAACGAGGATGGTGGACGAAACCTGTGACGCAGGGTCATGGCATCGCCTCAGAAGGTTTGCCCGGCGATCATGACCAGGTGCTCGACGATGGGGCCGAGTGCTAAGGCCGGGAAGAAGGTCAGGCCGCCGACGATCAGGATGGTGCCGACGAGCAGACCGACGAAGAGCGGGCCGTCCGTCGGGAAGGTGCCTGCCGAGGCCGGGACCGTCTTCTTGCCGATCAGCGAACCGGCGATGGCAAGCGCCGGGATGATGACCAGGAAGCGGCCGGCGAGCATGCCGATGCCGAGCGTCACGTTGTACCAGGGCGTGTTGCCCGTCAGTCCGCCGAAAGCCGAGCCGTTATTGGCCGCAGCCGAGGTATAGGCATAGAGGATTTCGGAGAAGCCGTGCGGGCCGGCGGTGCCGATCGAGGCGACGGCGGAGGGCAGCACCGTGGCGATCGCGGTGAAAACCAGCATGACGAGCGGCAGGCAGAGGATGGCGAGGACAGCCATCTTCATTTCCTTCGCCTCGATCTTCTTGCCGAGATATTCCGGCGTGCGGCCGACCATCAGGCCGGCGACGAAGACGGCGACGATGATGAACAGCAGGATGCCGTAGAAGCCCGCACCGACCCCGCCGACGATGATCTCGCCGAGTTGCATGTTGATCAGCGGAATGAGGCCGCCAAGCGCGGTGAACGACCCGTGCATGGCGTTGACCGCGCCGCAGGAGGCGGCGGTAGTGATGACGGCAAAGAGCGAGGAGAGGGCGACGCCGAAGCGGACTTCCTTGCCCTCCATGTTGCCACCGCCAAGACCGAAGGCGTGCATCAGCGGGTTGCCGGCCGCTTCCGCCCAATAGGTGACAACGACGCCGGCGAGGAACAGCACGCCCATCGTGGCGAGGATTGCCCAGCCCTGGCGCTGATTGCCGACCATACGGCCGAAGACATTGGTCAGCGCCGCACCGATCGCGAAGATCGAGACCATCTGGATGAGGTTGGAGATCGCATCGGGGTTTTCGAACGGATGAGCGGAATTGGCGTTGAAGAAGCCGCCGCCATTGGTGCCGAGCATCTTGATCGCAAGCTGCGAGGCGACGGGGCCGACGGCGATCGTCTGCTGCGCGCCTTCGAGCGTCGTCGCATTGACATAGGCTCCGAGTGTCTGCGGCACGCCGAGATAGACATAGACGAGCGTCAGCACGATGCAGATCGGCAGCAGCACGTAGAGAGTCGCCCTCGTCATATCGACCCAGAAATTGCCGATCGCCTTGCCCGAAGCACGCGAGAAGGCGCGGATGAAGGCGAGTGCGATCGCAATGCCGGTCGCGGCCGACACGAAGTTCTGGACGGTGAAGCCGGCCATCTGGGTGAGATAGGACATGGTGCTTTCGCCGCCGTAGTTCTGCCAATTCGTATTGGTGACGAAGCTGACGGCGGTGTTGAAGGCAAGCTCCGGCGGGACGGTCGCCATGCCGGCCGGATTATAGGGAAGCCCGGCTTGGAAGCGCTGCAGCGCATAAAGCGCGATGACGCCGAGAAGATTGAAGAGCAGCATGGCGAAGGCATAGGAGGTCCAATGCTGCTCCTCGCCTTCGCTGGTGCCGGCCGCGCGGTAAAGTCCCCGTTCGATCGGAACGAGGACGGGCGACAGGAAGGTGCGCTCGCCGCTGAAGACACGCGTCATGTAGCCGCCGAGCGGTTTGACGAGCGTAAGCACGATCCCGCAATAAAGCAGGATCTGAAGCCATCCGTTGAGGGTCATGGAGGTCAACTTTCAATACCCGGCGGCTTCTCGGTCACGTATGCGCGACCCCGGAAGCGCCGATTCTCTTCAAAAGCGTTCTGGGCGAAGCAGAGCGTAGGTGAGGTAGACGGTAAGAAACACGGTCACGGCACCGCTCAAGATATAATCGAGGGTCATCGTCGTTTCTCCGGTCAAAGCCTGTCGCAGGCTCGTGTGTAGGCAAAGCACAGCGCGAAGAATAGGATCGCGGTGCCAAGCAGAATGATATCCATCATGATCGTGACTCCTGTTGTTCTTGTTGGAGTCAGACAAGACAAAGGGCGCCATTCCCTGGGGAAGGCCGCCTTTCATGCTTTCTGGCGTGGAGATGATCGGTCGATCTCTCGGGTTTCAATATGGAGCCGGAGGCCATAAAGGTTCGAGACGGCTGGAGGGCCGTCAATATAAAAATCTTATAAATGGCTTTCAGGCAGCGAGCTAAGGATCGACCCGGAACCGGTATTGGCCTTCGGCACTGCGGCCGTCCATCGAGAGGACGCGCCAGTCGACGGTATAATCGCCGGGTGCCATGGCAGGATCGAGCGGAACCTTGAAGATCGATCCCTTAGGGCCGGAGAGAAACGGCTTGCCGGTGGGAAGCGCCGTTCCCTGTGCATTCAGCAGGACGGCAGTCGAGCGGGCAAGATCGACCGGGCCGCTGAAGGTGAGCTCGAGATTGGCCGGCACCAGCCGTTCTTCCTGCTGCGGCGGGAGCGACGCTTGCTCCAGGGCCGCAGACGCTTCACCTGCGGTGAAGAGAAGGGATGCGAACAGACAGAATGACACGATCGACTTCATGATGGTCTTCCTTATCTTGCCGATCCGCATGGGCCGGAGCCGTCATGCTTCCGCGACGCCATGCCGGCGCATGGCTAATAACGCTGCAAGCGATGATTTCGATCCCTTGTCTTTACAACAATACGTACCGGCCGCGGTTGGCGGTCTTTCGGCAGTGCGGCGATCAGGTCCACAAGCCGTTGCCAGAACTGCCGCAATGACCTTGATATCGTCGGGCCGTTGGATCGATTTCCGCCGGCATTATCGTGATTTTTCTTCATCTCTCTGCCTGTCCTCGTGGCCGGGATGCTCGAATGAAGAATGTACTCCCCGACGGTCAAGGCTGGAATCATACGGAGGTTTGGAAGACAAATCTTTCGGATTATAGGAAATGGGCATTTCATCGCATGTTGAGCAAAAGCTTGATCTCTTCGATTGAATTGCCGCCCCTTAAAGTCTTATAGTCGCTTCAACGGCACGCGACGAACCGCGGGCACAAGGGAAGGAAACCGATCATGACCAAAGTCCGTGCGCTGGTACTGGAGCGCCAGCATGAGCTTGCGCTTCGCGATATTGATCTGCCGCTCGAAACAGGGCCGGGGCAGGTGAAGATAAAGATTCATACCGTCGGCGTCTGCGGTTCGGACGTTCACTATTATACCCATGGAAAGATCGGCCCCTTCATCGTCGACGCGCCGATGGTGCTCGGCCATGAGGCGGCGGGCACGGTGGTCGAGGTCGGGGCCGGGGTGACGCATCTGAAAGTCGGCGACCGCGTCTGCATGGAACCCGGCATTCCAGATCCGAATTCCAAGGCAAGCCGGCTCGGTATGTATAATATCGACCCGGCCGTGACCTTCTGGGCGACGCCGCCGGTCCACGGCGTGCTGACGCCTGAGGTCGTGCATCCCGCCAATTATACCTTCAAGCTGCCGGACAATGTCAGCTTCGCCGAAGGCGCCATGGTCGAGCCCTTCGCGGTCGGCATGCAGGCGGCAGCCAAAGCGAAGATTACGCCTGGGGATACCGCCGTCGTCCTCGGCGCCGGCCCGATCGGCACGATGGTAGCAATCGCCGCCTTGGCCGGCGGTTGCGCCCGGGCGATCGTCGCCGATCTCGCCCAGCCGAAGCTCGATATCGCCGCGCAATATCAGGGCGTCATTCCGGTCAATATCCGCGATAAGAACCTGAGCGAAGAGGTCGTGCGGCTGACCGACGGTTGGGGTGCCGACGTCGTTTTCGAATGCTCCGGCTCGCCGAAGGCCTGGGAGACGATCATGGCGTTGCCGCGCCCGGGCGGCGTCATCGTCGCCGTCGGTCTGCCGGTCAACCCTATCGGCTTCGATGTTTCTACGGCATCGACCAAGGAGATCCGTATCGAGACGGTGTTCCGCTACGCGCACCAGTATGAGCGCTCGATCGCGCTCCTGGCATCGGGCCGCGTCGATCTGAAGCCGCTGATATCAGAGACCTTCACATTCGCAGATTCGATCAAGGCCTTCGATCGCGCCGTCGAGGCAAGGCCGAGCGACGTCAAGCTGCAGATCGTCATGGAATAAAGGCTCTAAGCGTCGCTACGAGTGCCTGGCGCTTGGTCTCATCCTGCGAAAGGCAAGGGCCGCGGCGGCGGCGACAGCCGCGGCTCCGATAGCAATCAGCAGATGGCGGTGAAGGGAAAGGTGGCCCAATATCTGCTCGATGCCGTGCCCGAACAAATAGCCAAGCGCGGTGAAAAGCTGCCCCCAGATCAAAGCGGCGATGGCATTCAGGACGACGAATTTTCCGGTCGATATCCGCGTCGTCCCGATGACGACAGGGCTGATCGTGCGCAATCCGACGAGGAAACGAAACGCAAGGATGAAGCCGGTCGGATATTTTTCCAGAAGTTGGGTAACGCGGGCGAGCGCTGGCTTTTCCATCAGCCGGCGGACGAGGCTCCATCGGGCCGCGTAACGGCCGGCAAAGAACCAGAACTGATCGCCGGCGAAGGATCCGGCCATGGCTGCGAGCGACGCCGACCAATAGGGAAGCAACCCGCGATGAGCGACCACGCCGCCGAGAAAGGCGGCCGTTTCGCCTTCGAAGGCAGCGCCCAGAAAGATTGCCAGCAGGCCGTAATTCTCGATCAGCAGTTCGATGGACACGCGGGTTCGCCTCCAGCTCTTCCCGAGGTCAGGTCACGGCTGAACCGGCTTCAGATCGCCAAGCAGCGTCGGGATCAGCTCCGACACCGTCGGATGGATCGGCACCGCCCATTGCAAGGCGGGATAGGTGGTGCCCGCATTCATCGCGTCGATAAGCCCATGGATCACCTCGTCGCCCTCGATGCCCAAGATCGCAGCGCCGAGGATCTGCTTGGTCTCGGCATCGGCAATCACCTTCATGAAGCCCCTGGTCTCGCCGCGCTCGGTTGCGCGGCCGACGCGGCTCATCGGCCGGGTCGAGACCATGATCTTGCGCCCCGACTCCCGCGCCTGTTTCTCCGTCATGCCGACACGGCCGAGCGGCGGGTCGATGTAGAGCGCATAGGCCGGAATGCGGCTTGAGACCTTGCGGTCGTCGCCGTCGAGGAGATTGGCGGCGGCGATCTCGAAATCATTGTAGGAGGTGTGGGTGAAGGCGCCGTGGCCGTTGCAGTCGCCGAGCGCCCAGATGCCCTCGACATTGGTGGCGAGCCCGTCGTCGACGGTGATGAAGCCGCGTTTATCGGTGGCGACGCCGGCGGCATCGAGGCCGAGATCGTCGGTGTTCGGCGTGCGGCCGGTGGCGATCAGCACATGGCTCGCATCGATTGTCGCCGAGCCGGCGGTGACGCTTACCCCGCTGCCGTTTCCGGCAAAGGCAATGTTGCCGGCATCGGTGTGCACGCCGATGCCTTCGGCACGCAGGATGTCGGCGATCGCATCCGATATATCCTCGTCCTCGCGCGATGCGAGCTTAGGGCCATGCTCGATGACGCTGACTTCGGCGCCGAAGCGGCGATACATCTGCGCAAATTCCAGCCCGATATAACTGCCGCCGATCACCGCCAGATGCCGCGGCAGCGTGTCGAGCTGGATGATCGAGGTGCTGGTGAGGTAGTCGATATCATGGATACCCGGCAGCTCGGGGATAACAGGCCGCGCGCCGACATTGAGGAAGATGCGCGGCGCAGTCAGCGTCTCGCCGTTGACGCGGACGGTCTTCGGGCCTTCGAAACGGGCATGGCCGTAGATCACGCTCATGCCGTCCATCCCGGTGAGCCAGCCGATGAGGCCGTTGCGGGCATTCATCGTCACGGTTTCGGCGCGGGCTCTGACCACCTTCATATCGATGGCGATCTCGCCGGGAATCTTGACGCCGTAGGCGGCGCCGCTTCTGGCGACATGGGCGGCCCGGGCGCTGGCGACCAGCGTCTTGGTCGGCATGCAGCCGGCATTGACGCAGGTGCCACCGAGGAATTTGCGCTCGATCAGCGCCACCTTCATGCCCTTTTCCACCATGCGGGCGGCAAGCGACGGGCCGGCCTGGCCGGCGCCGATAACGATAGCGTCGAAATTTGTCATGCGACGGCTCCCACGATCAGCACCGCGCCGATGACGGCTACGGCATCCTCGATAAGGGCGGCCGGCAGGTCCCTGCCGAAGGAGGCGGCAAGCCGGCTGCGGGCGGCAGCACCCCCATATGTGCCGATGACGGCGCCGATCACGCCGGCGATCAGCCCGCCGAAGAGCAGGCCGCTGGCGGCCCCGATTGCAGCACCCGACAGCGCGCCTGAGACGATGCGGGCACCGAACTGCATTGGCACCTTGCGCGACGGCGTCGACGGCAGCTGGTCGGCGACCAGCTCGGTGACCGCGAGGATCGTGAAGATCCACGGCGTCCAGCGATAGCCCATGAAGGCAAGCGGCGTCTGCGACAGGTCGAACCAGCCGAGTGCTGCTCCCCAGGCGACGGCGGCCGGCGCCGTCATGGTGCGAAGGCCGGAGATGACACCAATCAGCAATGCAAGAAGCAGAAACATGCGATCCCCTCATTGCCGGCTTTGTGCCGCGAGAGGGAAGGTTGCACATTGTCAGGCGCGTGGCAATTCGCCTTGCCGCGCCGGAGGTTTAGTTCGCAAAGGCGGCGATGCCGGTGATCGCTCGACCGATGATCAGCGCGTGGATGTCGTGGGTGCCCTCATAGGTGTTGACTACTTCGAGGTTGACGAGATGACGGGCGATGCCGAATTCGTCGGAGATGCCGTTGCCGCCGAGCATATCGCGGGCCGCGCGCGCAATCTCCAGCGCCTTGCCGCAGCTGTTGCGCTTGAGGATCGAGGTCAGTTCCACCGGCGGATGTCCTTCCTCTTTCATGCGGCCGAGCCGCAGACAGCCCTGCAGTCCGAGCGAGATCTCCGCCGCCATGTCGGCGAGCTTCTTCTGGATCAACTGGTTGGCGGCGAGCGGCCGGCCGAACTGCTTGCGCTCCAGCGTATATTGCCGCGCCCTGGCGTAACAATCCTCGGCAGCACCAAGCGCGCCCCAGGCGATGCCGAAGCGGGCCGAGTTGAGGCAGGTGAACGGTCCTTTCAGGCCGGTCACGCCGGGCAGAAGATTTTCCTCGGGCACGAAGACCCCGTCCATCACCACTTCGCCGGTGATCGAGGCGCGCAAGCCGACCTTGCCATGGATGGCAGGCGCCGAAAGCCCCTTCCAGCCCTTTTCGAGGATGAAACCGCGGATAAACCCGTCCTCGGTCTTGGCCCAGACGACGAAAACATCGGCGATCGGCGCGTTCGAGATCCAGGTCTTCGAGCCGGTGAGGCTGTAGCCGCCGTCGACCTTTTTCGCGCGTGTCGCCATCGAGCCGGGATCGGAGCCGTGATCGGGTTCGGTCAGGCCGAAACAGCCGATCCATTCGCCGGTGGCGAGTTTCGGCAGGTATTTCAGCTTCTGCGCCTCAGAGCCGAAGGTGTCGATCGGCACCATGACCAGCGAGGACTGCACGCTCATCATCGAACGATAGCCGCTGTCAACCCGCTCGACCTCGCGGGCGATCAGGCCGTAGGCGGTGTAACCGAGGCCGGCGCCGCCGTAATCCGGCGAGATCGTCGGGCCGAGCAGGCCGAGTTCGCCCATTTCGCGGAAGATTTCAGGGTCGGTCTTTTCATTGCGGAAGGCGTCGAGAACGCGGGGCGCGAGCTTTTCCTGCGCATAGGCATGGGCCGTATTCTGCACCATGCGCTCCTCGTCGGTCAGTTGCTCCACCAGGCGGAACGGGTCGGCCCAGTCGAAAACCTCGCGCGTATGCTGCATGTCGGCGTCTCCTCACCCTTGACTCAGGCTTGCCTCGCTCAAGGTCGCATAAACCCGCCAGCCGACCGCGTCAACAGAAGGCCGCCTCATCGAAAAGACAGGGCGCGCCATCTTTTCAAAAGCGCCGGCATGCTCCACTTTGCCGGCGATCGATTCTGGAACGAGGAGACGGAAATGTCGTCAAGCGATCTGTTCGTATCGGCTGAAGGCGCCGAATGGGTCAATCCCGAGCCCGGCGTTACCAGGCGCATCATGACCTGTCTTCCGGAGATGATGATGGTTGAAGTCGCCTTCGAGAGCGGTGCCGTAGGTGCGGCCCATTCGCATCCGCACATCCAGGCAAGTTATGTCGCCGAGGGCAGCTTCGAGGTAACGATCGACGGCCGGACCGAGGTGCTCAAGCAGGGCGGCAGCTTCATCGTGCCCCCCAATCTCGTCCACGGCGTCAAGGCGCTGGAAAAGGGCCGACTGATCGATAGCTTCACGCCGCACCGGGCTGAATTTCTCAAATAGTCAGCTTTCGGCTTCCGAGCGACGCGCCGGGCCGGCGGGAGTGACATAGGGTGGCACGAAGCGAGCATCCTCGCCGCGCACCGCCTCGCGCAGAAAGTCGATGACGGCGCGCACCCGCGGCGCCTGTTTCAGGTCGCGGTGGCAGGTGATCCAGTAATGGCGCTTGAGGTCGATCTCCTCGGGCAGCACGCGCACGAGCTCGGGATAACGGCTGGCGAAAAAATGGGGCAGGATGCAGAGGCCGAGGCCGTTTCGGGTGGCGGTGAGCTGGGCGAAGATGCTGGAACTCTGGAATTGCGGCTTGATGCGCGGATGCACATCGCTGAGATAATCCAGGCCCGGCGCGAAAATCATTTCCTCGATATAGCTGACGAAGGGATGCTCAAGCAGGTCCTCGCGGCAGGTGATGGCAGGCGCTTTCGCCAGATAGTCGCGCGAGCCATAGATCTGCAGGTGATAATCGGTCAGCTTCTCGGCAAAATAAGGCCCACCCTTCGGCTCGTCGAGCACGACGGAAAGATCGGCCTCCTTGCGCGACAGCGACATGATCTGCTGAATCGTCACCAATTCGAGCGAGAGATGGGGATGCTGGGCGGCAAAGCGGTGCAGAACGGTCGCGAAGAAGAAATTGGCAAAACCCTCGGGCGCGCTGAAGCGCACGAGGCCGCGCTGTGCCATCGAGCCATCGGCGAGGTCGGCGCGCAGCCGCTCGGTCTCCTGCTCCATTTTCTCGGCCGTTTCGACGAAACGCGTGCCCATGGCGGTCAGCACATAACCACGCGGATTGCGCTCGAAAAGCTTGACCTTGAGGGTGAATTCCAGCCGGTCGATGCGCCGCGAGACGGTCGCATGGCTGGAGCGCAGCTGGCGGGCCGCCGTCGACAGCTGTCCGGTGCGGGCGACGGCTAGAAAAAACTGAAGATCGTCCCAAGTAAACTGCGGCGGATTGTTCATCGCGATCCCCATCTGTTCAAAAATGAACAGATACTGTTTGGAATTAGTTGTAAACCACCCGTTGCTTCAACGCGGAATTTCCGTGATCGTAGGGAGAGGGTCCGTCGTTCTGAGGAGTGCGGCTGGCCAAATCTGAACAGAACCGCAATCTGGCTCATCTCTGGGAGGAGAGAATATGCGTAAGAATCTCGTTGCATCAGTTGCATTTCTGCTGGCGAGCAGCACCGCGGTACTCGCGCAGAGCGCGACCGACGGCAAGGTCAAGATCGGCATCCTGAACGACCAGTCGGGCGTCTATGCCGATTTTGGCGGCAAGTCTTCCGTCGAAGCCGCCAAGATGGCGGTCGAGGATTTCGGCGGCAAGGTACTTGGTGTGCCGGTCGAGATCGTCGATGCAGACCACCAGAACAAGCCTGATATTGCCTCCAACATCGCCCGCCAGTGGTATGACACCGAGCAGGTGGATGCGATCATGGAACTGACGACCTCGTCGGTGGCGCTCGCCGTGCAAGCGATCGCCAAGGAAAAGAAAAAGATCGACATCGTCACCGGCGCGGCGACGACCGATCTGACCGGCAAGGCCTGCTCGCCCTACGGCTTCCATTGGGCCTACGACACCCATGCGCTCGCCGTCGGCACCGGCGGTGCACTGGTCAAGCAGGGCGGCGACAGCTGGTTCTTCCTGACCGCCGACTATGCTTTCGGCTATTCGCTGGAGCAGCAGACCACCGACTATGTCAAGGCGAGCGGCGGCACGGTCGTCGGCGCCGTCCGCCATCCGCTGTCGACTCAGGATTTCTCGTCCTTCCTGCTGCAGGCGCAATCCTCAGGCGCCAAGGTGATCGGCCTTGCCAATGCCGGCCTCGATACCTCGAACGCCATCAAGCAGGCGGCCGAATTCGGCATCACACAGGGCGGCCAGCATCTGGCGGCGCTGCTCTTCACGCTCGCCGAAGTCCATGGCCTCGGCCTCGAAGCGGCGCAGGGGTTGACGCTCACCGAAGGTTTTTACTGGAATCGCGACGATGAAAGCCGGGCCTTCGCCAAGAAATTCTTCGCCCGCACCGGCAAGATGCCGAATATGATCCACACCGGCACCTATTCGGCGGTGACGCAATATCTGAAGGCGGTGCAGAAGGCCGGCACCGACGAGACGGAAGCCGTCGCCAAACAGCTGCATGAAATGCCTGTCGATGACGTCTTCGGCCGCGGCGGCACGGTCGGCGCCAACGGCCGCATGATCCACGACATGTACCTGCTGCAGGTCAAGAAGCCGGCCGACAGCAAGGAGCCGTGGGACTACTTCAACGTTCTCGCCACCATTCCCGGCAAGGAAGCCTATATCGACCCCGCCAAGAGCGGCTGCGATCTGGTGAAGTGAGCGCAATGGCGGTTTCCGCGATTGAGACTAAGGAAAAACCGCGGGTGGTCTTATCCGCCCGCGGCCTGCGCCGCGATTTCGGCGGCTTCACCGCCGTCAAGAACGTCGATCTCGACGTGCATGATGCCAGCGTGCATGCGCTGATCGGCCCGAACGGCGCCGGCAAGACGACGGTCTTCAACCTGCTGACCAAGTTCCTGCAGCCGACATCGGGCACGATCACGCTGATGGGCACCGACATCACCGGAACGCCGCCCGACAGGGTGGCGCGCATGGGGCTGGTGCGCTCCTTCCAGATCTCGGCGGTCTTCCCGCATCTCTCCGTTCTCGACAATGTGCGCGTGGCGCTGCAGCGGCCGAACAATCTTTCCACCCAGTTCTGGCGGCCGCTCTCGGCGCTCGACCGGCTGAACGAGCGCGCCGAGCAGCTGCTAGCCAGCGTCGGGCTTTCCAAGGAGCGCGATCATATCGCCGCCGATCTTTCCTACGGCCGCAAGCGGGTGCTGGAGATCGCCACGACGCTGGCGCTCGATCCGAAGGTGCTGCTGCTCGACGAGCCGATGGCCGGCATGGGGCTTGAGGATGTCGGCGTCGTCTCGGCGATCATCCGCGATGTCGCCCGTGACCGGGCGGTGCTGATGGTTGAGCACAATCTCTCCGTCGTCGCCAATATCTGCCAGCATGTCACCGTGCTGCAGCGCGGCGAGATCCTTGCCGAGGGCGATTATGCCACTGTCAGCCAGGACGAGCGCGTGCGCGTGGCCTATATGGGCACGGAGGAGCATTGATGGCCGCTCTCCTCGAAATTCAGGGATTGAACGCCTGGTACGGCGAAAGCCATGTCCTGCACGGCGTCGAAATGCGGGTGGCCGAAGGCGAGACGATCACCATTCTCGGCCGCAACGGCGTCGGCAAGACGACGACGCTGCGCACCATCACCGGCATCGTGCGGGCCCGCAAGGGCAGGATCAGCTTTGCCGGCAGCGACATGATGCAGGTGCCGCTGCACAAGACGGCGCATCGCGGCATCGGCTTCGTGCCGGAGGAGCGCGGCATCTTCTCGACGCTCACCGTGTCGGAAAACCTGCTGCTGCCGCCTGTCGTGGCGAAAGGCGGCATGACGCTCGACGAGATCTACGAGCTCTTCCCCAATCTCTACGAACGCCGCGGCAGCCCCGGCACCAAACTGTCAGGCGGCGAGCAGCAAATGCTGGCGATCGCCCGGATCCTGCGCACCGGCGTCCGGCTGCTCATTCTCGACGAGCCGACGGAGGGGCTCGCCCCGGTCATCGTCCAGCGCATCGGCGAGGTGCTGCAGACGCTGAAAGGGCGCGGCATGACGATCCTGCTCGTCGAGCAGAATTTCCGTTTCGCCAGCCGTATTGCCGATCGCTTCTATCTGATGGATCATGGGCAGATGGTGTCGGAATTCCCGGTCGG